>Ga0070741_10000113_pt1 | contig 306995 bp, 271 predicted proteins | sample Coa_R1_4_FD_66440 | JGI IMG/M metagenome (GOLD analysis project Ga0070741, IMG submission 66440) | Surface soil microbial communities from Centralia Pennsylvania, which are recovering from an underground coalmine fire - Coalmine... | ecosystem: Environmental > Terrestrial > Soil >...
TATCTTGTGCCGACATGGGGAAGACGCAGTCTTCGCACCACTCGAACGAAGCGTGGGCGCAAAGAGCTAGTAAGCCCAAGGTACACCCCAAGAGAATGATGAGTCAAGGTAGTTATTGCCACGTCAGTCCGGGAGGCTTCCCATGGCTCGGTTCGCTCGCTCCGTCGTACTGTTGGTTCTGGCCGGATTCTGGACCTTCCCCGCGTCCGGCCAAAGCAAAATCCCACCCATCAAATTCACCGACACCCGCCTGAACAACGGCCTGCGCGTGATCGTCGCCGAAGACCATTACGCTCCGGTTTTCGCCATCGCAGTCAGCTACCAAGTCGGTTCGAAAGATGAACGCCAGGGGCGCACCGGCTTCGCGCATCTGTTCGAACACATGATGTTCAAGGGATCGGAAAATGTCGGTCCCGGCGAGCATTTCTTTCTGATTTTCAACTATGGCGGCAACATGAACGGGACCACCAACACGGACCGGACGCTGTATTACGAGGTGCTCCCGAAAAACCAGCTCGACTTGGGGCTGTTCCTGGAATCCGACCGTATGCATTCGCTGGCGGTGACCAAGGAAAACCTGGAGAACCAGCGCCAGGCGGTGCAGGAAGAACGCCGCCAGGGTCTGGACAACCAGCCGTACGGGAAATCCGGCGAGCGGTTCAACGAAATGGCTTTCGACAATTTCGCGTATAAACATTCCGTAATCGGCTCGATGGAGGATTTGAACGCCGCCTCGGTTCAGGACGTGCAGGATTTCTTCCGCACATACTACGCTCCCAATAACGCTGTGATCGCGCTGGTGGGCGATCTGAACACCAAAGAAGTGCTCGCCAAGATGGAGAAGTACTTCGGCCAGATCCCCCGCCAGGCTCCGCCGAAGCACGTGGACCTCGCCGAACCGGAAATGAAGGGCGAACGCCGCGAAAGCATGGAAGACAAGCTCGCCCGATTGACGCGGTTTCAGATCGGATACAAGATTCCTCCCGCCACCAGTCCGGACTCCCCGGCGCTTTCGGCGCTCGCTACGATTTTTGGGGGCGGGGAGAGCTCGCGGCTGTACCAACGCCTCGTAAAGGAACAGGAGGTCTGCTCCACGATCTTCGCCGGCAGCGCCGCCCGAATGGGGCCGGGGCTATTTCAGATTATCTGCACGCTGCGGCCGGGCAAGACTCCCGAACAGGCAGACGCGCTGATGACCGAGGAAGTCGGCAAACTGCACGCGGCTCCGGTGACGGACAAAGAGATCAAACGCGTCCGGACCAACGCCCGCCGGGGAGCCGTGTCCACCCGCGAAAGCGTGCTGAGCCGGGCGGTTACGCTCGCCGATAACGCGGCCATGTACGACGATCCGAACCGGATCAATACGAATCCCGAAAAGCTGGCCGCGGTGACTCCGACGGACATTCAACGCGTGGCCAAGGCGTATCTGCGAACCGACAACCGCGTGGTGATGACCACGGTTCCCGCGGCGGCCCCACTGCCGCCCGGCGCGGCGAAGCCGCGCGGCCAGTAAAAGGAGGACATCATGCGACGCAATCTCTTTCTGGTCCCGCTGTTCTCGATCGCGCTGGGATTCGCCCAGGATGCGCCCCCTGCGCAGCAGCAGGCTACGGACTTTAAGGGCGTGGTCCTCAAGAATCGCGCCCCGGTCTCCAAGGAGATCCTCAAGGTCAAGTTTCGCAAGCCGGTCGAAAGCAAACTGAAGAACGGGGTCGAGTTGATGGTCTTGGAGGACCACCGCTCGCCTACGATTCAGGTCACGATCGACATGCCGGCTTCGAACCTCAACGATCCGGCCGATCTGGCGGGCATTGGAAACGCAACCACGGCGATGCTCCGGCTGGGCACCAGGACGAAAAATGCGCGGCAAATTGCGGAGACCATCGCGGAACTGGGCGCGGGGATCGGGTTCGGTGTCGGCGATCGAAACGCAACGGTTACCTTTTCCACACTCACCGAAAATCTCGATTCGGTGATCGACCTGGTCGCCGACATGCTGTTCCATCCGACCTTTCCGCAAGATGAGCTCGACAAGTGGAAAAACCAGCAACTGAGCCAGCTCACCCAGGTTCGAACCAACCCCGGATTCCTCGCCACTGAGCGCTTTCAGGCAGTCCTCTATCCCGGCGACAACCGCTCGATCGTGCTCCCCTCGCCAGATTCGATCCGGAAGATTACGCGCGAACAGGTCATCGCCTACTACGACAAGAATTTCAGACCGGAAGGCGGCCGCGTTTCCGTGGTTGGCGATACCAACGCGCGCCAGATCGCGCCGAAGCTCGAGAAAATCTACGCAAACTGGAAAGGCTCGGCGCCCAAGCCGCCGGATCTCCCGATGCACGGCCCCATCGCTGACAAGAAAATCTTCCTGATCGACCGGCCGAATTCCGTGCAGACCACGATCTACGCCGGCAATCACGCCATCGACCGGGTGAGTCCCGATTACATCGCTGTTCAGGTGATGAACCGCATTCTGGGCTCAGGCCCCGCGTCACGGCTGTTCCGCAATATCCGTGAGGACAAGGGTTACACCTATGGTATCGGCAGCGGATTTTCCGCAAGCCACTACCTGAACCACTTCGTCACGTCGACCAACGTTCGAACGGAAGTGACTGGGCCGGCGCTCGAGGAAATGCTCAAGGAGTTCCGCGATATTCGCGATCGCGCCGTTCCGGCCGAGGAACTGGAAAACGCCAAGCGCGCCCTGGTGGCCAGTTTCGCTTTGAGCACGGAGAGTCCCGCCGCCGCGCTTCGCAACGCGGTCACGATCAAAGAGTACGGTTTCCCGGCCGATTACTGGGACACGTATCCGGAAAAAATATCCGCTGTGACCGCGGAGGAGGTGCAGCGCGTCGCGCAAAAGTACATCCCGGTCGATAACATCCAGATTGTGGCCGTCGGGGATGCTTCCCAGATCCGCGAGGTGCTCGCGAAATTCGGCCCCGTCGAGGATTGGGATGCCGACGGGCGTCGAGTCGCCAAGTAGTTGAACCACAGACCGGCGACAAGATCGCCTGTCCTACTATCATTTCCGCTTGGCTTTGCTCTCCAGCTCCGCGGCCTTCTTCATGTGTCCGGGATCGGGATTGTTTTCGATGCACTCGTACTCTTCCACGTGCACGTCGATGGGTGCGCGAAGCACGCCTCCCGTCACATAGGGCTTCGCCAGAGCGCCAGGATCCTCCACCGTGGCTTCCCAGCTCAGGCTTCCATCGTCGTTGAGCGTGTAGCGTTCCACCACGTGCATCTGCTCGGTATGGGTGCTGCCGGTGCCGGAAATCCAGGTCTTATCGTTGAATCCGATGGTGTCCACCACCAGCGTGTCGCCTTCCCACCTGGCTACCGAGTCGCCCATCCAGGTGGGCGTGATGTCATCGGCGTGTTTTAGATCATTCTGGATCGGAATGCGGCGCCAGGCGCGAAACGATTCGTACAGGATCGCGATCAGCTTGGGAGTCTGGATGATCTCCATCGGCATCGGCATGCCGATGATGCGCGGCACGCCCGGAAGGAAGCAGTACAGCGTGGGATCATCGAGCGTGGTGTAGTTCTTGGCCTTGCGAATCGCATCGTATTCGGGCTTGTAGACCAGAGGCTGCCGGTTCACCGGATGATTGTCGATCGGGGGAAGCGGGTGCAGCGGAGGAGCGCCATCTTCGCCGTTGATGCTCACCCCGCCTCCTTGCCAGGTGCCGCTCAGGTCCGGCTTGCCGTCGGGAGTGCGCGGAATCGGCTTGTGGATCACGGGACCGCTGGGACCCTTCGCGCCTTTCCCTTTGCCCTTGCCTTGCCCCTGGCCGGGCATCGGCATCGAAATCAGCAATGCCGCGGCGCAAACCGCCGCACTGAGCGTCAGTGCACGAACAATCCTGTTTGTCATGAGAACCTCTTCGCGGCGGGAGTTAACGTCCAACGGGCCCGGCGAACTTCTTGGTTCCGTCCGGGAACGTGATTTCGCGCGCGGCCCCGGTATAGGTGGCGTCCTTGGCTTTATAGGCGGTGATCGTCACGGTGTCGCCCTCTTTCAGGAGCGACTTCGGAAAACCCGTTCGCTTCAACGTGTTCGGGGGATAACCTTCGACCGACCAGGTGGTCACCGTCCCGTTTTCCGGAACGTCAATGTGAATGTAAATGTGCGGGTTGGTCCATTCGACCTTGCTGATTTTGCCGGTGAGCGTGACCAACTGGTTCGAATCGTACTCGGCCGCAAACGAATGGTGGGCCCAGGAGGGCGTCGCGATCAGCAGCAGTCCGGCGCAGGCCAGCACGGTAAAGAGATTTTGTTTCATGTACTTCCCCCTTCTAACTCACTAGCGCCGCAACGGAAGGGCGCGGCAGCCGTTTCCCTTCGAACCGAGGCCGTGGCCTCCTGCGGCACTTCCAAGGATTGCCTGGGCGGTATCGTACCGCGAAGGGCCCGTGAAGTCAAACACGGGGCCATTTTGAGTCGGATCGCATACAATGAAGGCTTGGAAAGGCCCCGATTTACAGCCCGATGACCGCAGCCCTGGAGTTCTCAGGAGTCTCCAAGTACTTCTACCGGCACGGCGGGCGGATGCTTCTGCGCGACCGGCTGGCGCACGCGCTCCGCCCAGGCCCGCGGGAACGCTTCTACGCCCTCACGGACATCTCCTTCACACTCGAACACGGCGAGAGCATGGCCGTGGTCGGCTCGAACGGCGCGGGCAAGAGCACGCTGCTCAATATCGCCACCAGCCTGTGCGATCCGAGCGACGGCCGCGTGAGCATCGGCGGCCGTGTGGAAGCCCTGCTCGAGCTGGGCTCGGGATTTCACGTCGATCTGACCGGGGCGGAGAATCTGCGGATCAAGGCCAGCCTGCTGGGACTGACGCGCCGCCAGGTGAAGGAACGATTCGATCAGATCGTGGAGTTCTCAGAGCTGGGCGGCTTTATCGACGAACCGCTGCGGACCTACTCGGCGGGCATGGTCATGCGGCTGGCGTTTTCGGTGGCGATCAACGTGGATCCCGATCTGCTGATCATCGACGAGGTTCTTGGCGTGGGCGACCAGAACTTTTTCCAGAAATGCGTGGACAAGATCATGGAATTCCGCAATGCCGGGAAATCCATCCTGTGCGTGTCGCATTCCGTCGACACGCTCGAGCGGATCTGCGATCGCGGCCTGTGGCTCGACCACGGCAGGATCATACAGCAGGGCAGCGTGACCGAGGTGCTCAAAGCCTACAGAAATTCCGCCACGGCCCACGCCGGCGCCACGGCCCAGACCGGCTGACGTTTCTCTATTTGTGTTTCGCTGAAGTTCCCGCCGTCCCGATCTTGACCGAATGCGCGATCTTGGTCTTGCTGCCTTCTGGAACATCCACCACCACGCGGACGCCCGGCTTGAGATCCGCCGCTTGCGCCGCATGATCGCCCTGCGTAATCTCGGTTTTCGCATCCAGCGTGACGGGAACGTCTCCTTTGGCCGTTTTCACCGTGAGAACGTTGTTCTCCACCTTCACCACCGTTCCCGTGACGTGGTCGAAGCCGCCGTGCGCGAAAATCTGGACCGCGCAAAATAGCAACAGCGTGATCAGGCTAGTGATGATGATGTTCAGGCGTCGCTTCATGGCTGTCTTCTCCTCGTAAGAATCGTTCTTCTTCCTCTTCTTCGCGAAGCTCGTCCGGGCTCTTGGGATTGAGCTTCTCCATGGCCTTCCTCTCTTCCACTGTAAGCTGCGGAAGATGACGGATGAAGTGTACCAGTTTCCAGGAATCTTCCTCGTCATGCGATGCTCCGGTGGCCCATCCCGGCATCCCGGTGAGGCGGATTCCATTCTGGATGATGTAGAACAACTCGCCGTCGCTGAGCTTCTGCGTCTCCTCCAGGCGCATGTCCGGAGCCGGCGGATAGAGATGCCTTCCGATCACCGTATCGCCGCTGCCATCATTTCCGTGGCAGGAAAAACAGTGATCCGCCCAATGCGCGCGGGCTTCGGCAAGCGCTTCCGGATCATTGGGAATCGGATTCGCCTTGGATTTCGCATCCGCGGGTACGGCCAATGCGCGGGCTTGCCGCGCGATCCAGCGTTCCATGACGGTGGGCGGTTCGAGGGCGCTGAATCCCCTGCTCTGGCGGATCAATACCAGCCCGATCAAGAGCGCCAGCGCGCCGGTGACCAGGACTCCGAGAAGAAACCGCCTCACAAGACCACCATACTATTTGCAGCGGTCGGCCAGAGTAGGTTTTTCACGATACTTATCGTGGCAGTTCGCGCAGGCTGTAGTCATCACGTCCGCGGCGTCCAGGATTTTGTCCTGATCTTTCGCCTGCGCCGCCCGATACGCGGCCAAGCCCGCCTGGCGCACGCCCTGCGCAAATTTCCGCCAATCCGGATTGTTGATGGGCACGGGCAGCCCGTTGGAACACTTGCGTCCAGGAACGGTCAGAAGGGTCGCGCCCTCGGCGATCGCAAGACCGGCGTTTTCCACGGCTTCCCATTTCCCGTACGCGCTCGCCAAAGGATCAGTAGCCGTGGCCGGATCCTTCGCCGGACGGATATCGGCTGGGTTATCCCCCTGCGCCGCGAAAATAACGTTCGAACTCGGGTACAAAATCCCCTTCATGAGCTGCGCCAGCGTCGCGGGCGGCTGGCTCGCAGGCAGTGTTTGCTTTCCCGTTGCCGGAGCCTTACCTTTGCTTTGGGCGAGCCCGGTTCCCGCCAATGCAGTGAAAAGGAACACCAGCGTTCGCATCGTGAACCTTCCTTTCAAAACGTGAATTTCGCGGCGAGCTGCATCAGCCGCGGCGCCGCCGCCTTTACTACTTGCCCGAACAAGCCGCTGTCGAAATCGCCGTTCACGGCCGAGGGGCCAAAGAACTGCGCGTGGTTGAACGCGTTGAAGGTCTCCCAGCGTAGCTGAAGCGTTTTCGTTTCCGAAATCGGGAACGACTTCATCAGGGAAAGATCGAAATTCAGCATCCCCGGCCCGTGGAACGCCCGGCGCGAGGCCGAACCGGGTGTGCCGAGCGGCGCCGCAGTGAAGAGAGCCGTATTGAAGTAGGACCGCCCGTTCCGCGGGTTGCCGTTCAGATTCAGAGCGCCCGGAACGTAATCCGGAAGATCCAGAACATGATTGTTCACGCCATTCGGGGAGCTCCCTTGAAGCGACCGGTCCACATCGCTCGAGATGGTGACCGGGAGTCCCGAGCTGATGCGGGTGATTCCGGAGATCTGCCAGCCCCGTGTGAGCGGCTTCATCCGGGTTGTGAGCCGCTCGAACGGGAACTGGTAGGAATAGGTGGCCACCACGTTGTGAGTCAAATCCCAGGCCGAAAGCGCGCGCGTTCTTCGATAGTTGAACGGATCGACCACGTCCGAAATACTGGAAGCCTGATCGAGCGATTTGCTGTAGGTGTAGGCGAGCACCAGGTCGAGCCCGTGCGCCGAGTGGCGAAGACTCGCTTGCAGAGAGTTGTAGCTGGAATTTCCGAAGCTGCCCTGAAAATCGTTGTTGCTGAAATTCGATCCGAACGGCCCGCGGGTTCCGTTGATCGTCCGGCCGTCCGCTGTGATGTACGTGGCGTCCTCACCTCCAGGCCCGCACGTAGGAGTGCCGGGGGCGACGGCGCTCGGCTTGCTCAGCGCCAGGCACAGCGCCGGATCGCCGGGATTCGCCGAATACACCAGCAGCAAGTGATGCGCCTGCGATCCCACATAGCTCACGCTGGCCAGCGTGTTCATCCCGATCTGACGCTCAATGGAGAAAAAATAGTTTTCGTTGTACGGATACGTGTTGCCGCGATACGGCGTCGTCATGCCCGCTTGCGGCAAAAACGGCGAAAAATCGATGCCCCTGGTCGGGTTCGAAGCGGTCGTGTGGAGCGGCGGAAATTTCAGCGGGAACGGCTGCGGATGCACTGAACCGTCCGCGGCCGTGATAAACGGGGTGGCGAAGAGCGTTCCGTTGCCCGTGTAGCTCAAACCGTAGGGCGGCTGAGGTTCGTCGATGGCGACGGTGTTGCCCTGGATGACGGTGTAAAACATTCCGAATCCCGCGCGCACGCTGGTTTTTCCCGGCCCGCCGATAATCTTCCCCAGCCAGCCCCCGGACTTCGACGGCGAGTACGCAATTCCAAACCTCGGGGCGAAACGGTTTCCCTGCGGGACCAGTGTGTTTGGCACGCCCTCGTCAGTCGGATAGACCAGCCCGCGCGGCGCATCCGGAAATACTTTCGACTGCTGGCCCAAATTGAACGTCGGAATCTGGTTGTATTTTTCCGACCAGTACTGCATCAGGTCCCACCGCAGACCCATGTTCAGCGTCAGGCTCGCGGTGGCCCGCCAACTGTCCTGGTAAAACGCCGAGGCGTATTTGTGGCGCGCGTAATAGGTCTGCGAATCGGCCTGATTGTAGTTGCTGGAAACCCCCAGCAGAAAATCGGCGATATCCGAGCCGGTTTCCGTCCCGTAGAACGTGAACGCGCCATTAAACGTCGGGTTCGGATTCACATTCACCTGCTCATAGCTCGCCTGGAACCCGGTCTTCATGGTGTGGCCGCCCAGTACCTTCGAGAAATTGTCGATGACCGAGTACGTGTTGTTGGCCTGCGTCAGGTTTGTGATCGGCGTGCCGAAGGTGAAGGAGTTGAGCGTAATGTTCTCGATCCCTTCGATTTCCGGCGCCAGTGGAACGATGCCAGGAGTGCCGAGTCCCGTCACAAAGCCCTGCGAGGCCAGCGTCGGCCCCACGCCGCCGATCGGCTGGCCGACGTTGTTCGCGCTCCGCATAAAGCTGAGGCGCAGCTCATTTACCGCCGTTGCGCCGAATGTTTTGGTCTGCGACAGGTTGAGGAGCTGCGAGCGCCCGGCGTTCAGCGCCGAAAATCCCGGAACGTTGGCCCCGCCTTGTCCGGTCGGATACGGATTGTTCAGACTGTAGTCGTCCAGATAGTAGTAGACGGAAAGCGCGCCCCATCGGTCGCTGTTTGCATCCAGCCGCCCGCTGCCTTTGTTATCGTGGAGTATTTTTCCGAACGCGCCAGTAGAAAAACTGGAGCCGCTGACGTTCGGAAGAGGAATGTAGGGAAGCAGATGCTTGGACGGTTCCGACCACACCCGCCGCGGGATCACCGCGTTCGGAAACACGCACTGCGCAACTGAAGTGCAGCCCGGCGTATAGTATCGCTCGTTGGCGGAAACAGGATAACCCAGCTTGTCCGAAAGCAGCTTCGCCAGGTACGGGCCGGCGACCTCGCCGGTGAGCGCGCCGGCATCGTCGGCGAAGTTCCCGTCGCGCTCCGCCAGACTCGGCACCGCGATCAGCCCGGTGTCAATTCCCTGGCTCTGCCGCGTACCCTGATAATCGCCGAAAAAAAACAGTCGGTTCTGCTTGATGGGTCCGCCGATGGTCCCGCCGAACTGGTTCTGCCGGTAGAAGCTGCGTTCCGGGGAAAAGAAGTTGCGCGCGTCCAGCACCGTGTTCCTCAGGAACTCGAATCCGCTGCCGTGAAACTGGTTGGATCCGGATTTTGTGATCACGTTGACCACGCCCCCGCTGTAGTTGCCGTACTCCGCGTCGAAGTTGTTGGTGAGAATCCGGAACTCGGCGATGGAATCGAGGTTCGGCACCACCGAAGTGCCCCCGTTCATCAGTTCCTTCACGTCGCCTCCGTTCACCAGGAAGCCGTTCGAATCCTCCCGCTGGCCGCTGATCGACTGATTCCCCGGGTTGAGCGTGCCGGAAGGCTGGATGGCCACCGAAGCTCCCGCCATGACGATCGATTCCGGTTCCTGGGTGGTCATGGGCACGATCCCCGGCTGAAGCGCCAGCAGGTCCGTGAAGCTGCGCCCGTTCAGAGCTACAGTTGTCATCTCCTTCCCGGTCACGACGTCGCCCAACTGCGTGCTGACGGTTTCCACGTGAATCTGCTCGGTGGTTTCCGAGACCGTGATTTCCTCGGTCCGCTGCGCCAATTCCAGAGTTAAGTCCAACTGGATCGCGGCGTTAGCGTCGATGATCAACCCGATTCGCTTTTCCGTCCGGAACCCCTTGGACTCGCACTGGATTTCATAGTTCCCGACCGGCAGACTCGGAAAGGCGTAATCCCCGTTTGCATCGCTGGTGGTCTTGATTTGCGTGTTCTGGTCCGTGTTCGTGGCCGTGAGCATCGCACCGGGGATCGCCGCCCCCGTGGCATCCTTGACGGTCCCGGCGATACGGCCTGTCACTGCCCCTTGCGCATCCGGTGCAGCCACCCATGTGGCGATGAGCAGGGTTCCGAAAAATAATGTAGGGAAACGAGACATACGGTGGGCGCGAAAGTAGACCCTATCACGTCGGCGCGGAGATCGGAACGGGCGAGGGGTCAAAAGGCAGTCAGTGACTGGGTCAGTGACCGCAGATATCAAAGGACTTAGAAGCGCAAAGCGCGCGGCGCGCGCGGAAATGTGTAGGGGAATCATCACGCCGCGCTGCGGAGTTCCTCACGCTCCTCCCGCCCGCGCCCTACTGATATAATTCCGCCATGCCTACGACCCTCGATCGCCGTAGATTCCTGACGACCGCGCTGGGCGCGGCGGCTGCAATTCCCGCGGTGGCGCAACAGCCCACGCCGGCTCCCGCTCCGCGCGACTGGTCCGGCCAGACGCCCGTCCGCTATCCCGATCCGGACATTGTGGCGATCGATAACCGCTTCCGGCGTTACATCGTCGGAAACACGCCGATTAAGAGGGTCTATACGGGCACGCTCTGGGCCGAGGGTCCGGCTTGGAACGGCGTCGGGCGGTATCTCGTGTGGAGCGACATTCCCAATAACGTCCAGATGCGCTGGACCGAAGAGGATGGACGGGTCACCGTGTTCCGCAATCCTTCCGGCTACAGCAACGGGAACACCTTCGACTTTGAAGGCCGGCAGCTCTCCTGCGAGCACGGAAACCGCCGTGTGGCCCGTTACGAATACAACGGGACGGTCACGGTGATCGCCGACAAGTTTGGCGGCAAGCGGCTCAACTCGCCCAACGACATTGTCGTCCATCCGGATGGCGGGATCTGGTTCACCGATCCGACCTACGGCATCCAGGGTAACTATGAAGGGTTTCAGGCGACTCCGGAAATCAAACAGGCGGTTTACCGGGCGGATCCGAAGAGCGCGCAGATCGAGAAGGTCACCGATGAAATCGATCAGCCCAACGGGATCTGCTTTTCGCCCGACTACAAAAAGCTGTACGTCGCCGATACCGGTTCGGGCAGGGAAACCAAGGTGTGGGACCTGGACGGAAACAAGCTGCGCAACGGAAAGCGGTTCGTGCAGTTTTCCGCAGGCGCCGCCGACGGTATCCGCTGCGACGTCGATGGGAATCTCTGGGCGGGAGCTCCTCCGGGAGTCCAGATCGTCGCGCCGGGCGGCGAGCCGATCGGAATGATCCGGTTGCCCGAAAACTGCGCCAACGTCTGTTTCGCCGGCACGAAACGGAATCGTCTCTTCATGACGGCGAGCCAGTCGCTCTTCACGGTCTACGTCGGCACCATGGGCGCGCACATTACGTAGACGGAACCTTATCGCTGCACGCGGCCTGAGCCGCCTTCGTGCAGCAGCGCCTGGACCTCTGCGGCCGTGAGCCGTGCGAAGTCTCCCGGAATGGAGTGTTTCAGGCAACCGGCCGCGGTTGCGAATTCCAGCGCATCCTGGCTGGTGAGCCCGGTGAGCATTCCATAGATCAGGCCTGCGGCGAAACAATCGCCCGCTCCGACCCGGTCCACGATATGAGTGATGTCATAGCGCCGGCTGGTCAGAAACTGGCGCCCGTCGTGCAAACAGGCCGACCAGCCGTTGTGAGATGCGCTCACGGACTCCCGCAGCGTGATCGCGATCGCACGCAGATTCGGATATGCGCGGAATACGCGGCGCGCGAGATTCTCGTAGTGCCCGCGCTCGAGCCGCCCGGATGGAATGTCCGCCTCCGATTCCATGCCCAGAGCCGCTTGGACGTCCTCCTCATTCGCGATGAGGACGTCGGCCGATTCCACCACTCGCGGCAGGAAGTCCCGCGCTGCCGTGCCCCATTTCCACAGATTCTTTCGGTAGTTAAGATCGCAGGAAACCATGGCCCCCGCCGTGCGCGCCTCCCGCACCGATTCCAACGCCAAGCTCGCCGTTGTGGAACTCAGCGCTGGCGTGATCCCGCTGATGTGGAACCACGAAGCGTTTTGAAATACGAGCCCCCAGGGAATATCGCCGGGTTTGGACAAGGCCATTGCGCTATATTGCCGATCGTAAACAACCCGGGAGGGCCGCTGATTGGCTCCGGACTCCAGAAAGTACACGCCCAGCCGCCCATTCGCCCGAAGAATATGGGACGTGTTCACGCCCAACCGGCTGAGTTCCGCGACCGCCGCATCCGCGATTGGATTCGCGGGCAGCACCGTTACGAATGCGGCGGGCACTCCAAAGGACGCGAGCGCCACGGCAACATTGGCTTCGGCTCCTCCGAAGGTTGCCTGGAACTGCGCCGTCTGGAGGAACCGTTCGAAACCCGGCGAGGCGAGCCGCAGCATGATCTCGCCGAAGGTGACCGCCTTCATGCGGAAATTTTCTCGCGGGCTTCCCGAATCACCGCGATGAAGCGGCGCGCGAGATCGGTAATCGATTGGAAGTCGCCGGTTTTCCCGCCGGCCGTGAGGTTCCCCCCAATTCCCAAGGCCACGCTTCCGGCTTCGATCCACTGCGCCGCATTGTCGAGGTTCACGCCGCCGGTCGGCATGAGCGGCGCATGCGGCAGGGGCGCTCTTGCCGCCTTCACGAATGCAGGACCGAGAGTCTCCCCGGGAAATACTTTGATGATGTCCGCGCCCGCTTCCATCGCTTCCACGATCTCTCGAATAGTACCCGCGCCCGGCAGGTACGGGATTCGATACCGGTTACAGAGTTTCGCGGTGGCGATACTCAGAAAAGGGCTCACGATAAATTGTGCGCCCGCCAGGATCGCGATGCGCGCCGTTTCTGGATCGAGCACGGTTCCGGCGCCCAGGGCGAGCTGCGCGGGACTGAAACGGCTCGCGAGATTTTCGATCACCCGCGCTGCTCCCGGCACCGTGAACGTGATTTCGATGGCGGTTGCGCCGCCTTCCAGACACGCTTCCACGATGCGCAAGGCCCGATCGCTGTCGCTCGCGCGCACAATCGCCACTAGTCCGCCATCCGTAATCCTGCTTAGTACCTGAAGTTTCCCGCCAGGCATGTCGAATCTATTCTCGACCAATTTATCGCACGGTCGTTCGAACCTGCTTCAGCGGCGGCCGATTGGGACATTCTGGCGGAGTTCGGAGCGACGAAGTGTCACAGGGTTTCTCCCGTCTCAAAACGCCTTCCGGCAGGCCGCCGGTATCGGCTTGCTGTGGAAGAGGTTGGGACCTGCACACGCGCTTATCTGCGATGGCTTGAGACGTGCATTCACCTGTTCACCAGTGAAAACCCCGGAACACCACCGATGGGCATTGATGGCGGTTTATATCGCCACGGGTACGGCTCTCTGCCTGATCAACCTGGCCCAGGCGGATGCGCGCCATCTCAGCGATTTTCTGTGCTACCTGGCCTGCGCGATCATCGCAGTCCTGGGATTGCGGCTCACCACGCGCCGCACGGCGATCCCCGCGGGCTTTCTGGTGATGCTGCTTGCGCTCCAGGATCTGAGCCTGCCGGAACTCCTGTTCATCGCCTGCGTGATTTCGGTTCTGGGCCAGTTCCAGGAATCGGGCCGCTCCCTTCCTTCCGGTCACGCGTTGGTCTTCTCGATTGCCAGTGGGACCATCGGAATGGCGGCCGCCCAGGTGGTCCACCAGGCGGTCGGGTTGCTCAAATCGAATGCGCTGTTTCCCGCTCCTTTTATCGCCAGTTCGCTGGTGTTACTGCTGAACTGGGGACTCGCGCGTACCCTCACCAGAGACCGTTCCGTTTCCGTAACCGAAGTGCTCAAGAAGGAATGCCGTCCGCTGCTGCCTTGGTTTGTAGGAGTTGGATACCTGGCGTACCTGGTCCGCAGTGCGGCGATCCTCAACAGCATGAACCCGGGTCTGGTGACGCTTCCGATGCTGTTCGCGCTCGATGCCGCCTTCCGCGCCTGGTTCGATTCCAAAGCCAAGCACCGTGAAGAACTCGCCGCTCTGCAAAAGCGCAGCTTGGAGAAGCTGGCCGACCTGCATCAGCGAACGTTGGAAACGCTGGCTGTCGCCATCGATGGCCGGGACCACACCACTCACATGCATCTGCGCCGGGTCCAGTTCTATGTCCGCGCCGTGGGCCGGGAGCTGAATCTCAGCGAGGAACAATTGGAGCATCTGAACGTGGCGGCGCTGCTGCACGATATTGGCAAACTGGGGATTCCCGACCACATCCTGCTCAAGCCCGGCGCCCTATCACCGGAAGAGTGGGAGAAGATGAAGACGCATCCGATGGGCGGGGCGGAGATGCTCAAACGGATGAATTTCCCCGATCCCGTGCTGCAAATCGTCGCGACGCACCATGAAAAATGGGACGGGACCGGATATCCCAGAGGATTGAAGGGCGAACAGATCCCGATCGGAGCACGGATCCTTTCGGCGGTGGATTGCCTGGACGCACTCGCCTCGGACCGGCCCTATCGTAACGCCCTGCCGCTCGATATGGCCATGGCGCGGGTCTCCAAAGAAGAAGGCCGCAGCTTCGACCCGCTGGTTGTCGCCGTCCTGCGCAGCCGTTATGTGGAACTGGAACGCATGGCCTGGGGCGAGGTAATGAATCGCGACGGCGCCGCTGTATCCGAGCTGCCCGCCGAGGACTTGAGCAAGTTGTCAGCGACGCTTACGGCCGAGTCCAAGCCTGCCGCGCATTCCATTCTGGATCCGATCGTATCGGCCCGCCAGGAGACGCAGCTCCTTCAGTCTCTGGCCAGCGCCCTGACCCATTCACTGGGCGCCAGCGAAGTCACCTCCACGATTCACGAACGCGTGAAGCACATGATCCCCCACGACACGCTCGCGATCTATGTGAGTCGGGACGCCGATCTGGAACCGATCGAAATTGTAGGCGAAAACAGCCACCTGTTCGGCCGGGACCCGTTCCCCATCGCCAAGGGATTATCCGGGCGCGTCATTCAACACGGAACTGCGATCCTCAATGGCGATCCCTGCATGGAGACCGGCTTCAAGAACGATTCGGTGGTGGTCTACAAGCTTCAGTCCGCGCTGGCGGTTCCCATGAACGGGCCGAAAGGTATGGTGGGAGTGATCACCTTGTACCATGCCGACCGCCACGCCTTCCACCGGGACCATCTGAGACTGCTGGAGGCCGTCAGCCAGCAGGTCGCGCCCGCCGTGGAAAGCGCGCTGCGCTATCACGACACCGAGAAGCTGGCGGTTACCGACCATTTGACCGGCGTGCCCAACGCCCGCTCGCTGGAGTTGCACCTGCACCGCGAACTCGCCCGGGCCAAGCGCGACAACACTTCGGTCGGCGTTCTGGTGTGCGACTTGAACGGGTTCAAACAGGTGAACGACCGCTTCGGACACCTGAAAGGGAACGAAGTGCTCCAGGCCGTCGCCAAAGGCTTGCAAGAAGTCTGCCGGAAATCCGATTACGTGGCCCGCATGGGCGGGGACGAATTTGTGATCGTGGTGCCCGGATTGCGCGAGGACTTGCGCTGGTCTTACGTGGAGCGGCTCCAGGGCGTGGCGCACGCCGCTGGCTGGAATGTCTGCAACGAGCAGTGCATCTCCATGAGCGTCGGCGCGGCGATCTACCCGGTGGACGGCTCGGACGCGGAAGTCCTGCTCGCCGAGGCCGACCGCAGAATGTACAGCGTCAAACAGCAGGCCAGCTCGCTTCTGGGAATCCCCAGCCGCGGCAGCGAAGTCGCCGCCGAGCAAAGCGCGTCATAGCAGCTTCTTCCTTGACGCTGAATCTTGTCGCGCAGGCTTTCAGCCTGGGCATCGGCCTAGAGACCGATCTACTGCTCCGGGGAGGACATCTCGTCGGCCGACTTCTTCACCATCAGCAGGACGATCGTTGTCGCCAGGCACGTGATAAACGAGCCTACGTAGTTCGTGAACAGCGCCACTACCGTCAGAACCGCTGAGAGCAGGAACAGCACCGTGACGATTTTGCCGAACCGGCTGCGCAGGTCAGACTTGGGCGCCACCGGATTCACCAATTGGCCGCAGTGAACGCAACTGACGTCGCTCTTGGCCAGCGGCGACTCGCACTGTTTGCAACGCTGCATATGCGCCTGAAAGGGACAGGCAGCCTCAGTCTACAGGCGATCGCCCGTTCTGTCCATCGGGACTTCAACTGATTTCGCCTAAGGAATCATTCCCGCGGCACGTATGGACTGCGGTAAACTACCCACTCGGTGGAGCTCAAGGAGGCTACATGACCAGACTGCGGACTCTCGGTTTCGGACTCGTACTTGCGGGCGCTGGGATTCTCCCTGGCATCCAAGCGCAAGTGCAGAATTTCAAACCCGTCACCGGGGCGGAGTTGGCCAACCCGAGTCCGAACGACTGGTTGAGCTTCAGCCGGACCTACGACGATCAGCGCTTCAGCCCCTTGAACCAGATCACACGCCAGAACGTCGCGCAGTTGCGCATGGCCTGGTCGCGCGGCATGCCTGCCGGGACGGTCGAGAGCACGCCCCTGGTCCGTGGGGGCACGATGTACATCATGACGTCCACCGGCGGCGTCCAGGCGCTCAACGCCACCAACGGCGATTTGCTGTGGGAATATGTTCGCCCGCCACAGGCGCCGCCGGCTCCGGCCGCTGGCGCGGGCGGCGGCGGTGGACGTGGCGGAGCTGGGGCCGGCGCAGGCGGTGCGCGTGGCGGCGCCGGCGGAGGCGCTCGCGGCGGCGGACGAGGATACAATTCCCGCTCGAAAACCTTCTCGATTTTCGACGACCTGATCTTTTACACGGCGCCCGATAACCAGGTGGTCGCCCTGGATGCGCGCACCGGAGAACGGCGCTGGGAAAGCCACGTGGACAATCGCGGCAACTCTTCCGGCACGATCATGGCCGGCGACAAAGTGATCTCCGGCGGAACCTGCACCGCGCGGTCGAGCTGCTATATCTCGGCGCACGATGCGCACACCGGAAAAGAGCTCTGGAAGTTTTACACGACGCCCGCGGCAGGAGAGCCGGGCGGCGACAGTTGGGCCGACGTGCCGGATGAGCGTCGTACCGCCTCCACCTGGGGCTCCCCCGGCGCGTACGATCCGGTCCGCGACATTGTCTATTACGGCATCGCCAACCCGACGCCCAACAGCCGTATCGCGCGCCACAACGGGAATCCGTTCGCGATTCCCACTTCGGCGCCTTCGGCCCTGTACAGCAACTCCACGGTCGCGCTGGACGCGAAAACCGGAAAGCTGCTGTGGTATTTCCAGCACCTGCCGGGCGACGACTGGGACGAAGACTGGACCAACGAACGCACGCTCCTGCACACCAGGCTCAATCCGAATCCCCAGTTCGTCAAGTGGATCAACCCGCGGATCAAACCCGGTGAGGAACGCGACGTGCTGTTCGCCGCCGGCGAATCGGGCGGCATCTTTTTGCTGGATCGCCTTACCGGCGAGTTCCTCTGGGCGAATCCGTTCCCGTTTGACGCTCCCAACTTCTGGCTGAAGAATATCGACGTCAACACCGGCAAGACGTACCTCAACGAGGATCTGATCTTCCGCAACAAGGGCGAAGAAAAGATCATCTGCTTCTTCAACACCCGGAGCTACTGGCCTGCGGCGTACTCGCCGCTCACCAACTCTATGTACGTTCCCTACATCGACGTCTGCCTGGATAACATCGAAGGCGGCCAGCGCAAAGGCGTTCCGCGCGCCGGCGCGAATCCTCAGGAGCTGAACGGCATCGCGAAAATCAACATGGAAACCGGCGAGATCCTGCGCTTCGGCAAACAGCGCGCCCCCTCCAACGGCGCGGTGCTCGCCACTGCCGGAAATTTGATCTTCTGGGGCGATCTGGACCGGCGCCTGCACGCGTATGATGCCGAGACGGGCAAACAGCTCTGGGAAGCAATCGTAGGCGGGAGCATCGCCGTGAGCACCATTACGTATTCCGTGAACGGCAAACAATACGTCGCCGTGCTGACCGGCGATGGCGCGCTCGGCCCCGGCCTGGTCACCTTGCACGCACCCGAAATCAAGCGCGTCGCCGGGCATAACGCGGTGTATGTGTTCGCGCTGCCGTAGAACGAGTGCCTTCGTAAACGGCCGTCGGAGCGTACAGCATCGTCACATTGAGAACTGTTCATCAAATCAACAGCCTGACTTGGCCGGATCGAATCTTTTTATTTGACGATTGTTTCGCACGCCGATAGTATCTAACCTGTAGAGTCCCCCCGTTTGCTGCTCTCAACATCCCTGAAGATCCCCTGAGCGCAGCCGTGCCGATATCGGACGCCTATATCGTGCAGTATCTTTTGGACGGAACCGCCCGTGTTCCGGCCCAAATAACTTGGACCCAGCGAAATGCGGAGCACGCCGCATTTCTGGCGTGCGTCGAAGACGTCGACGTCATCTTCGAGCCGATTTACTCGAGGACATCGTCGCGGCTGGTGTTGCGGTTTCAGCACGCGGGCGAGCAATTCTCCATCTGCGAACCTGCGCGGCGGGGTTGGCTGGGCCGCAAATTCTGGACCGAAGACGAACGCCGCTTAGCTTTGCTGTTCCGCGAATTAGCGGCAGCCATCTCTTCGCAGTGCACTGCGCGCCGCCATCATTCTGAGAGCCATCAGGACGAGATTCGCGACCGGATCGGCCGCCAGTTGCTGTTCGGCCGCGCTACCTCACGCTGACTGCCGGCTCCTTACCTTTGGGAAATGAACGCCAGCGCCGTCGCGAACTTCGTCGGATCGGCGTTGCTGATCGCGGACACCTGAACCGACCCGCCCGTCGGCGCCGCTTTCGGAGCCTTATACGTTCCCAGACTGCTGATCGTACCGAAGGTCGAATTTCCTCCAATGATTCCATTGACGGCCCATTTCACTGACGTATCGGTGGCGTTTTGAACCGTAGCCGTGAACGTTCGTGTGCGATTGACGCGAATCGTGGCCGTGGCCGGCGAAATCGTCACGCTGACCGGAGGCGGCGGATTCACCACAGTCACCGTCGCGGTTCCGGCCATCGCCGGAACCGTCGTACTGGTCGCGACAATCGTCACTGTGCCGGAGGGAACGCTGGATGGCGCTGTGTAGAGTCCGCTCGAATCGATAGCCCCCGCCCCGTTCACGCTCCAGGTCACCACCTGATTCGAGGAATTGTTCACCGTGGCCTGAAACTGCTGGGTCTGGTTGATCGGAACCGCAGCGTTCGCAGGCGTCACGGTGACCGACACCGCTCCGGACTGTTGCGCTTGGCCCGAATCCGGCCAAACCATCAATCCGGAGACGTCCACCAGCTCAAAATCGGATCCGTGCACGCCTCCCAGGAGGTGCAGATCGTCGTTGTTCCAGCGCGCGTCCGGCGCGCCGGAAAGGAACCATGCCGAACCGTTGTCGGCGATCATCATGCCGTACTTCTTCAGAGCCCTCAAGATGATCTGATTCGTCGGCGAGTAGCCGGAAATGTCGAAATCCGCGCGCAGCCGGAAGCGCGCGCCCATCGGCGGGTATTGCGTGCCGGTCAGGCTCGAAGCGTAGTGCCGCGCGGGCCACACGTACGCCCGCCTGGTCTGGGGAACGGTGAAGCGCAGCGCGTGCCGGATCTCGCCGGCCAGAATCTCGTCGTAGCGCACCAGGCCGGGGAAGATCGGCAGACCGGCCGCATCGGCAGACGTCCAGCCTGCCGGCCGGAGCGCGTTTGACCCTAGGTTGTAGATCGCTCCCGATCCCGCCTGCCAGCTCGCGCTTTGCGGATATGCCGCATACAGCTCGTAGAGGATGCAGTTGGTCGTGTCGATTGAGATCGCGTGGCGGTCTCCGGTGCTGGCGCTGCCGCCCTCGATCGGAGCGTTCAGCGGAATCGCATACGGGCCGGGATCGCTTTCATCGGCATACGTGAATGTCGCCGGATATCGGGTCTGCGTCCCGGGTACGGTGATGAACGGGATTCCGATGGGCCCGCCATTCCAGAGCCCCGATCCGAAATCGGCGTGGACACCGGTCCCGGCCCCGATGGTGTTTACGTACGTGGAAGAATTCGCCGCTACCGGCAATCGGTCCACCGGCGTGTTCCAGATATTGTCGGCAGGCAGGACCTGGCACGTTCCTCCGCTGCCTGTGATCGTCTGCGCGCTCAAGGCGCACAGGAATCCGATGCAGGAAAACAATGCGAAAGTGTGGTGAGACAAGGGGCAGCTCCTCCGATGGCCGGTCGCGGCTCGCCCGCAAACGGCGTGCGGCGCCCTCAAGGAACCCAAGTACTCGCCGCGTACTCCGTATTGCGGGCGTTCGCTTAAAAGCGCGGCCTGCAAACAGAATAGCCTCGGTCCCGCGGGTGCACAATTGGGAACTTGCCTGATCAAGTTCTACGAGTTCCATTACGCTAGCAGCTAGGATATTCATTTTGAAGAACGTATAGGATCATGGAGACGTGTTAAAGCTGAATGCGCAGCCTGAACCCGTGGATGTCGATCTCGCCGCGGCGGCGGTGGTCGTGGTGGATATGCAAAATGCCTTCGCCAGCAAGGGCGGGATGCTGGATATCGCCGGAGTGGATATTTCCGGCGCCGCCGCGGCCACACAGGCCACAGGCCGCGTACTCGCGGCAGCGCGCCGGACGGGGCTGCCGGTGATCTACTTGCAAATGGGATTCAAACCGGATCTCAGCAACAGCGGCGGCCCTTCGGCGCCGAACTGGCACAAGGAACTGGCGCTGCGCCTGATGGCTTGCCGCCCGGAGCTGAAGGGCAAGCTTGTGACCGAGGGAACCTGGGACTTCGCGATCGTCGATGAGCTCACGCCGCAGCCCGGCGACCTGGTCATCGTGAAGAGCCGCTACAGCGGCTTTGCGAATACCAGGCTCGACGCGGAGCTCAAAGCTCGCGGGATCCGCTACCTGTTCTTCACCGGGATCGCGACCAACGTCTGCGTCGAGACGACGCTCCGGCACGCCTTTGTGTTGGATTACTGGCCGATCCTGATCGCCGATGCCACCATGGCCGCGGGTCCGCCCGCCATGCAGGAAGCGACTCTGTTCAATGTCGAGTCGTACTTCGGATGGACGATCCCGGCAAGCGAATTCATCGAGAAGTTGGGCTCCTGAGCCGAACACTCTGCTAGAATCCACCAAGGAGCGCCGCAGGAGGCCGCGGCTTTCCGTTGCGGCGCTATTTTCTGAGAAGGGAGCCGCCATGCGTATCAAGTTTTTCGCGATTGCGAGCATTTCGCTCGGTCCGCTATTCGGCCAATGCGATCGCGCCTGCCTGGAGCCATTTGTCGACAAGTACCTCGACGCGATGGCGGCGCATGATCCGTCCAAAGCTCCGTTCGCAAAGGGTGTGAAGTTCACCGAAAACGGGCAACGGCTGGAACTCGGCGATGGTTTATGGAACACCATGACCGCCAAGGGCGCCTACCGCCTTTTCGTCACCGATATCGAAGCGCAGCAAGTGGCGTTCCTGGGCTCGATCAAAGAGGCCGGTAAGGGAGCGATGATCGGCCTGCGCCTCAGAATCCGCAACAACCGGATCACCGAAGCCGAACACTTCGTCCAGAGAAGCCCGACCTCCGCGGCCGGGTTCGAACGGATCGGCTATCAGTGGACCGAAGCCGTTCCGCCCGCCGAACGCATGTCGCGCGAGGAGCTCGTCCGCGTCGCCAACATGTATTTTTCTGGAATGCAGAAGAATGACGGCACAGGGGACTATCCCTTCGCCGAGGATTGCAATCGCATCGAAAACGGGGCGCTGAGCACCAATCAGCCGGCCAAGCAAGGCCAGCAGCGGCCAGACCCGAAGACCGCCACCATGTATTCCGGCGAGTGGAGCTGCATGGAGCAGTTCAAGAGCGGGCTGATCCACTTCGTCACACGCATTCGCGACCGGCGCTATGTCGCGGTGGATCCGGAACGCGGCTTGGTGTTCGCCTTCGGGTTTTTCGACCATTCGGCCGGAGACACGCGAACCTATAAAACACCCGACGGCCGCACTGTAACGGCCGGTCCGCAGCAGCCTTGGACTTGGCAAATCGTCGAGTTATTCGAACTCCGAAAAAGCAAGATTCACCAGATCCAGGCCATCATGGAGCGCTCGCCGTACGGGATGAATGCCGGCTGGAGCTCCTGGGAAGACGGGCTGAGCGATCGCGCTCGCGACGTCGCGAAACAATGAATCCAATGTCCATTCTGCTTGCGCTAACCCTGATGGCGTTTCAAGCGCCTTCCGCCTCTCTGATCGACAACCAGCGCGTCCAGGTCCGCGAAATCGACGGCGCGGTTGACAAGGTGGCGGCCGATTCCGTGTCCGTCACACGTTCGGGCCACGCCGAATTCCTGCCCAAAGGCGCGTCGCACAAGGCCGATGGCCCCGGCATTCTGATCACGCTGAAAGATTTCAAAGCGGAGCCGTTGCCAAACAAATCGGGATATCCGCTGGCGTTCCCGCGTCCGCACGTGAAAAAAATTCTGGAGAACGCCCGTGTGATCGTTTGGGACTACGCCTGGACGCCCGGCGAGGCGACTCCCATGCACTTCCACGACAAAGATGTGGTCGTGTACTATCTCGAAGACGGCGATCTGCAATCCACCACTCCCGACGGCAAAAAAACCGTGAACCCGTACAAGCCCGGCATGGCTCGATTCAACCTGCGCGACCGGACGCACACCGAAACGCTGATCCGCGGAAAGCAGCACGCCATCATCACGGAGCTGAAGTAGCGATGCGGGCTCATTCCATAGCCGTTTTTGCCCTTTTTTCGCCATTGCTGTGGGGTCAAAACGCGTGTGATCGCGCATGTCTTGAAAACTTCGTGGATCAGTACATGGACGCGCTGATCGCGCACAATCCGAAGACGCTCCCCATGAGCCCGCGCGTGAAAAACACCGAGGACGGCGTGCGCCTCAATCCGGGGGACGGGTTCTGGCGCTCGGCCAAGGCCCAGGGCTCGTACCGATTCTTCGTGACCGACACCGAAACGGGACAGGTCGCGTTCATGGGAACCATGCGTGAGGATCCGAACCTTCCAGTGATCATCGGGATTCGGTTGAAGGTCGAGAACCGGCAGATTTCGGAAATCGAGAGTCTGGTGGTGCGCGACGCGCTGGCCGCGACGAATCTGGAAAAGATCGGCAAACCGAATGCGGTTTTTCTCGAGGCGATTCCGCCCGCGCAGCGAGCATCGCGCGCCGAACTCGTGCGCATCGCCAACATTTATCTCTCCGCTCTCGAGAAGAACGACGGCAAAATTCAAGTTCCCTTCGCGCCGGACTGCGAGCGTGTGCAGAACGGCGTGCAGACGACGAACAATCCAAATGCAATCGCGCAGATGACGCCGCCTTCTGCGCCGGGGCGCGGAAAGCAGGCGCCCGCTCCGGTGAAACCGGCGCCTCCGCCGCCGGTGAATATCACCGAACTCGCCTGCGCGGAGCAGTTCAAGCTGGGCGTGTTCGGATGGGTCCGGCGCGTGCGCGACCGCCGATTCGTGGCGGTGGATCGCGAGCGAGGTCTGGTGATGGCGATCGCCGAGCTGGACGAACCGGCAGGCAAATACGCCACCTACAACTTGACGGACGGTCGCACGATGACTTCCGGCCCGGACCATCCCACTACAATCGCGGCGTTCGAGGCATATAAAATCGAGGGCGGCAAGCTCCGCCGTATCGAAGCGATCCAGCACGACGTCCCGTACGGGATGCTCTCTGGCTGGAGCAGTTATGAAGACGGCATGTCCAGCCGGCCACGGCAATAGGAGTTACCACAATGGCGCTTCATCCACAATGTAAAGCGTTTCTCGACATACTCGCCGCCTCGGGCGGGAAACCTCTCGAACAGCTTCCTGTTGCAGAAGCGCGCCAGGTACCCATGGCGTTACTGGGGTTCGGCGGGCCGATCGAGCCGGTCGCGGAGGTGGAGGATCGTACGGTTCCGGGACCCGCGGGGCCAATTCCGGTTCGCCTGTATCATACCGTGCAGGGCCATGCCCGTCCGGCGCTCGTCTATTTTCACGGCGGGGGATTCGTAATCTGCGATCTCGAGAGCCATGACGGGCTGTGTCGCAGTCTGGCGAATGGTTCCGGCTGCACGGTAGTTTCTGTCGATTACCGGCTCGCGCCCGAACACAAATTTCCGGCGGCGGTGGATGATGCGTACGCGGCCACGGAGTACATCGCGGGGCACGCGTCGGATTTCCGTATCGATCCCGAACGGATCGCGGTGGGCGGCGACAGCGCAGGCGGCACCCTGGCGACGGTGGTCGCCATGCTGGCGCGCGACCGCGGAGGCCCGCGGCTGAAGTTCCAGCTTCTGATTTATCCGCTGGTGGACGCCGAGGACCGCAGCCCTTCGATGGTCGAATACGAAAAGGATCACTTCCTGACGCGCGAAAGCCTGGAGTGGTTCCTGGGCCACTATCTTCGTCCGGAGGACAGAAAGCATCCGCATGTCTCCCCGCTGAACGCCGCGAACCTGAGGGATCTGCCGCCGGCGATGATCGTTACGGCTGAATGCGATCCGCTGCGCGATCAGGGAGAAGCCTACGCCCGGAAATTGCAGGCCGCTGGCGTCCGCGTGGAACTGAAGCGTTACGAAGGCATGATTCATCCGTTCTTTAGCCTTGCGGGAATTCTCGATACGGCGAAAGTCGCGATGGCCGATTCCGGATCGGCGTTGCGCCGTGCGTTGGGCAACGCGGCTCAAGCGAACGCGTCGTTGTGATAGACTCCCGCCATGAAACACTGGCTCTTTCTCATCGCGCTTCTGAGCGCCGCGATTCTTATGGGAGCTGAAGTGGCTACCTACGTCAGCCGCGATCAAGTCGCCGAGTCGCTGGTCACGGGCGGATCGCTTGCAAAGGGACCTGGATACACCGTTTCCGGCAATCATCGCGACAAAGCCGGAGAGGTAGAGGTGCATGACAAAGAAACGGACATTTTCTACGTGACCGACGGCGAAGCGACCTTCGTCACCGGGGGCACGATGGCAGGTGGAAAGAAGACCGGCGAGGGCCAGTGGAGGGGCAGGGACATCCAGGGCGGCGTCGTGCACAAGCTCAGCAAAGGCGATGTGATCACAATTCCAGCCGGCACGCCGCACTGGTTCAAGGAAGTTCCGAAATCGGTGAGTTACTTTGTAGTGAAGGTGATCAAGGAGTAGACGATGCAGCGCAAGTTTTCCCGATTGGTGCTGGCGTTCGGAGCGATTGCCGGGGCGGCGTCGGCCGCCAACCTCGATTTCAACAACCCCACGGGCACGCAGGGCCTGATCATGATCGACAAGCTGGGCGGATATGTGCGTTTTTTCGATCCAGTGAACCTCACTGAAATAGCGAGCTTGGCGATTCCCGACGGGCCGCCGCACGAGCTGGCGATCTCGCCCGATCACAAGACCGCATACGTTCCGGTGTACGGCGACGGCGTCTACGGGCGCAATCCGCACCCGGGCCACGTAATCGCGGTGATCGATCTGCCATCCCGCAAGCTGACGGGAACCATCGACGTGTCTCCGTATCAAGCTCCGCACGGGCTTCAAGTGGACGCGAACGGGACGCTCTATGCAACCTGCGATAGCAGCCGCAAATTTCTTGTCATCGATCCGAAGTCCCGCAGCGTCGTTGCGGCGATCGATACCGACGGAACCGGGCACTGGATCGCGGTGCTTCCGGACGGCAGCAAGGCGTACGTCGCGAACAAGAACGACCGGCCGTTCGTCAGTGTGATCGATATCAAGGCTCGCAAGATGACCGGAAAGGTAGACATGCCGAACGGGACGCAGGGGATCACGGTTTCCCCGGACGGCAAGCGCGTGCTCGCGGTGGATTACAAGGACCCGAAGTTCGTGATGATCGACACCACCAGGGACAAGATCGTGGACACAGTGGCTGTGGACCAGAATCGCCGAGGTCCCTTCCGGGTGAAGTACTCGCCGGACGGATCGAAACTGGTGACCTGCGACGACCAGCAGGGGCTGGCGAACATCATCGAGACGGCGAACCTCCACGGAAAACAGCAAGTGGTTCCCGTGGGGAAGACGCCGTTCGGGATCGCGTTCGCGGCGGATTCGAAAACCGCTTTGGTGTCAAACCACGGTGATGGGACGATCTCGGTCATCGATCTCGACTCGGGCAAGGTGAGGAAGACATTCAAGGCGGGAACCGGGATCGAAACGTTAGCGTTCTATTAGCCCCGGCTGGGGGCCGGGCTACAAACCAGCGCGCAAGTTCAAGACCTGCCCGACGCGGGACGTGCGGCGGAAGCCGTTACGTTCCAGCGCGGGCGGACGCCGCGGAACGTCCTGCATCCTCACACCGGGGGAGTGGGCATGGACGACCACGAGACCGGAATCGGTAACGGTGTGACCCTCGCGGCGGTTGGCTTCCGGATCCACACCGATGACCGCATATTCCGGAATTTTCACGTTCTGATCCACGATCGCGTTGCGCAAGCGGCTGTGTGCGCCGATCTGCGCGCCGGAGAACAGGATGCAATTCTCGACGGAAGCCTGGCAATCGACCCGCACGCCCGGCGAGAGTACGCTGCGCAGTACTCTCCCTCCGGAAATGATGCAGCCGTGCGACACGATGGAGTCCAGCGCCAAACCCATGCATTGGGCATCGCTGGCGAACACAAATTTTGCGGGCGGCAGCGGCGGCACGGAAGTTCGCAGCGGCCACTCCTGGTCATAGAGATTGAAGACCGGAGTGACCGCCACCAGATCCATATTGGCTTCGAAGTAGGCTTCGAGCGTGCCCACGTCCCGCCAATAGATCATTTCCTTTTTGTTCTCATCCACGAAATCATACGCGACCACGTGACGTCTTCCAATCAGCTTGGGCAAAACATCATGGCCGAAATCATGGCTGGAGTGTTCATCCTGCGCGTCTTCGACAAGCGCTTCCAGAAGTACCGGCGTGGAGAACAGGTAAATCCCCATGGAAGCGCTGCACGTGGACTCGTTGAACCGGGAACGCGGCGCTCGCTCCAGCGGCGGCTTCTCCTCGAACTGCCGGATCGAGTAGTCTTCGTCCACGCTCACGATTCCAAACCTGCCGGAATCGGATGGGCTGATCTGGGTTGTGGCGACGGTTACGTCCGCGCCGCACTCCACATGCCAGTCGAGCATGTGGGCATAATTCATTTTGTAAACATGGTCCGCCGAGAGGATCAGCACATAGGGCAGGCGCTCATCGACGATGCTCTGCATGTTCTGATAGACGGCGTCCGCAGTCCCCAGATACCAGGTGTCGCGGAGCCGCTGGCTCGGCGGCACGGCTTCAATGAATTGGCCGAGTTCCGGCGAAAGAATGTTCCAGACCTGGCGAATGTGACGGTTCAGGCCTAAAGCTTTGTACTGGGTCAGCACGTAGATTTTCGTGAGACCGGAATTCAGGCAGTTGGAAAGCGTCAGGTCGATCAGCCGGTAGATGCCGCCGAACGGCATCATTGGCTTGGGCTGATCTTTGGTGAGAGGAGCCAGCCGCTCGCCGGCGCCTCCTGCCAACAAGATAGTGAGGATTCCCTCCACGATGCTCTCTTTCTGGGATTTTGACGGATGCGTTTAGCCGCGGCCCACGGCTCGCGAGAGAGCCAGGAGTTCTCGCTCTGCGCGATACCAGTCGTCTTCGGCCGATCCGCCGCTGCCGCCGCGCGCTTCCCAGTAGGAATACGCCAGCCGCGCGATCTCGTCGCGGCTGATATCTTGGCCGTCTCGCGAGGGCCGATCTTCGCCGCGATTTACCGTGGCCTGCTGATCTCGTGGCGGCACTGAAGTAACCGGATCAGAGACCGACGTCTGCGCAGTTTCTTCTCTCTTTCTGGATCTGGCAGTCCCGCGACGGGGAACCTGAGACGCAGCGGGCCCGCTCTTTGGATTCGTTCTCACGCCCTTCTTCCCTCCTCAACAACAAGGGTTTGTTTGGCGCCCTTCTACGAAGAGGGCAACATGCCACTCTGCGCCAATTGTGCGCCGATTCATTGTTGCTGTCAAGAAGAGAGATGATGTGTAGTGATCTTTCGTTGCGATTATTCTGAGAAATACGGAATCAGGAAGAGGGAGAGTCGCTGCTCGGCGGAGGAGGCGGCGGCGCTTGCGTTCGAAACCGGACGCCTTCTTGATGCAAGCGGTGATAGATCCGTTTGCGCAGTTCATGTTGCACCAAGAACTGGTCCGCATACTCTGCCACTTGGCAGCCTAACGTGAAATCCATCGAGGCATCACTGAAACCGGGTACGAAGCGGACAGTGGGCGCGGGATCTTGCAACAGGCCGGGAATCTCGCCCACAGCGGCCGATCCCACTTCGTTCAGCAGCCGTTCCACGCGGCTTGGATCAGAATCATAAACCACAGGGACGACAATGCCGATTCCCATGCGCTTCTCCGGCAAAGAGTAATTTGTCACGATACTTTGCGACAGCTTGTTGTTGGGAATGAAAATCAGGTTACCGCCCAGTTCGCGCAGCGTGGTACTCCGCCAGCCGATGTCCTGCACATAGCCGGTTTGACCCGTATCGACTCTGACAAAATCGCCGATTCGTATTTGGCGGGCCACGCTCACGTAGAATCCGGCGAAGAGATTGGAAAGCGTATCCTGAAGCGCCAGTGCGACCGCCAGACCGCCGACCCCCAAAGCTGCCAAGATTGCGCGGATATCAATCTCGAAGACCTGTTGTAGCAAGGTCAGGAAGCCGAGAATGCCGATGATCGAGCTGGCCAGGACTTCGGTAAGCGTGCTGACCGGCAGAGCGCCTTCCAAGCGCGTCGAATACACGCGCACGAGGCGGCCGCTGAGACGCGAAAGAACGAGCGTGAACGAGATAATCCACAACGCCAGCAGGAGCTTGCCGGACCAGCGGGTGAAGGCGCGGGGCAAAGCCGAGTATTCCGTCGACAGATGAATGGCCAGGATGAGGATCCAGAGCAGGAAAGGCCCGTGCAGAGAATCAATGAGGACGTTTATGATGCGCGTGCGGGCAGTGGAGGCCCAGCGGCTCAGACGATCGAAAACGATGCGGCGGAATCCCCAGCCGGAGACCAGCACGGAAGTGAACAGAACCGCCGGCCAAACCAGTTTGTCCCAGTTGGCAATCAGGTAAGACAGGACTCGCTGCATCATTTCCGCGGGCGTGCGGCTGCGTCGCGCATGCTCTCAGGTTACGATGAAAAACGGAGGCCGGACACGCTATGCGAAGCAAGCTTACTACTGCCGCTATTTCCGGATCGTTGCTGCTCTCCCTGGCCGGATACGCTTTCGCGCATCACGGCTGGACGGGATACGACGAGACCAAAACCATGACGCTCACAGGTGTGATTCGGGAGGCGAGCTATGAAAACCCGCACGCCCTGATCAAGCTGCAAGTGGATGGGGGCAAGGGCAAAATCTGGCTCGCCTATCTGGCGCCGCCCTCCCGCATGGATTCTCGGGATTTCAAGAAGGATGCGCTGAAAGCCGGCGCCATGGCGACGCTGGTCGGGTATCCGAGTAGAACGGCCGCCGACGAAATGCGCGCCGAGCGCATCACTATGGATGGAAAAACCGTCGAATTGCGATAAACTACATTCCCCAGGAGGACAGCATGATTGTGGTCCGGAATTGCTTTATCGCCAAACCCGGAAACGCCACGAAGCTGGCGGCCCAGTTAAAGAACGCCGCGGCGGTGAGCGGGATTCCGAAATATCGTGTTTTGACGGATCTGACCGGCGACTTCAATCGCGTGGTACTCGAGTACGAGGCGGAGAACGTGGGGGAATTTGAAACCCGGATGCAGGAGTACCGGAACAACTCGAAGTTTCGGGAAGCCATGGCGGGCTACACGGATCTCTGGATTACGGGGAGCCGGGAAATTTTGCAAGTGGCTTGATGGCCCCCCGCCCGCGAGGGCGGGGCTGGATTAGAGGTCGCCCTGGCGCATTTGCTCGGCGAGGTACTCCGAGGCGCGCATGGCGAGGGCCAGGATGGTCATGGTCGGATTCTGGCTGCCGCCGGAAACAAAACTGCTGCCGTCCACGACGAACAGATTTCTGATGTCCCAGCTCTGATTCCACTTATTCAGCACGCTGGTTTTGGGATTGTCACCCATGCGGCAGGTGCCGAGTTCGTGGATGCTGTAGCCTGGCGGAAACGGCTGGTCGTTGCGAGCCAGGATTTCCCACCCGCAGGCGCGGCACAACTCGGACATCGTATCAATGGCGTTTCTAGCCATGTTGGATTCGTTACTGCCGTAGCGAACCTGGAAGTGGAGCACGGGAATGCCCCAGGCGTCCGTGACATCCTTGTTAAGGCGGACGTGGTTTTCGAATCGCGGCAGCACTTCGCCCATGCAGGTGCCGGTGAATCCGGCGCCGCGATGCGCTTCGAGCGCGTCATCGAGGGCCTTGCCGTAGAGCGGAAAAAACTTCGGATCGGGCGTGCCGCCGGCGTTGAAATCGAAAGCGTAGCCACGCAGGAAATCCTTCTCCTTGGTTTGCAGGTTGCGGAATCGGGGGATGTAGCCGCCGCCGGAGGCGTAACCGGCCGGCGCCGATTTATCGCGAACCTCCGGGATCACGGCTTGAACGCTTTGCGTAATGTAGAACTGGTCATGCAGATAGTGCCCGAGCACGCCGCTGGAGTTCGCGATTCCGGAATTCAGCAGGATGCGCGTGCTCTCCAGGCACGATGCGCCGAGGACCACGACTTTCGCCTTGGCATGCATCTCACGCCGCGAGCGACGGTCGAGGAAATGGGCGCCGTTCACGCGGCCGGTGTTTTTCTCGACGGTGATTTCGCGAACCACGGCGTTGGGAATGATGGTCAGGTTTCCTGTTGCCATCGCGTCCGGCAGCAAAAGATTCCGGGAGCTGGCCAGCGCTCCGCGGCCGAGCGAGCTGCGCATTTTCGTTACGGGAATGTTGCGCTTGTTTGCTTCGCCGATGAACTTCTGGACGGCCGGGCTCCAGGACGTATTGTCCTCGATGAACTTTCCGTCGGGAAGCTGCTTGAGCCCTTCCTTGCGGCCGCGCACGCGGAAGATGGGCTCGACCTGATCGTAATAAGGCGCCAGATCCGCGAGGCTGAGCGGCCAGTTGTCGCCGAAACCATCGTGGTCCTTGGCCTTGAATTCGTAGTCGCTCAAGCGGAACGACATGCGCGCCCAGAACAGCGATTTGCCGCCGATGAACCGCACGCGCACCCAGTTGAATGGCTCGCCGGGATCGTGCGTATAGGGAACCTGCTGCTCGTCGACCCACTGGTTCGCGTTGTATTCGTTGGCCTGAAATACGTGCGCGAGCCGTCCGGGTTTTCCCAAGCCGCGGTAGGGCAGCTCCCAAACAGGACGCGAGATGCGATTTCGTTCAAAGTCGATAGGCGGGCCGGCATCGAGCATCAGGCACTTGATGCCTTTGCGGGTGAGCGTGTATGCGGCCATGCCCCCGGACGCTCCGGAGCCGATGATGAGCACGTCGTATGAGGGGACGGCCATGCGGGGTCTTTAGTCCACAGGAAGCCAGTAGAGGCCGCCGCCGGTGCGCCGGATCTTGCCGCCGGACGCGGCCAGATTCCGCTCATAGGAATTAAACGTCGCGGCGCGGACATCCTGCTTGGCGGCCGCCAGCAATTGCGCGATCGGATCTGCGGGCGGCTGGGAGGTCCAAGGCCGGCGCAGCGGAGCAAGCAGCGCGTCAGCCTGAGCCGCGTCCGTATCGGCGAAGGCCTTGCGGAATCGCGTTTGCGATTGGAGTTCGAGCGCGTCCAGGCCGCTCAACCAAACCAGCCGGCGATCCGAGGGAGCATCGCCGATCAGGAAATCGAGGAATTCGGGGACATGGGCGTCCAGCGCGCCGGGCGAGCCCTGCGCGGCTGGCTCCAGCAAGTCGCAGAGACGCCGGAGCGTGGCAAACTGCCGCGAGCTAAAGAATTGGGGGACCGGGTCGGCGCCTTCGTCGGCCACGGAAAGATCGAGTGCGGGCGGCTCCGCGTTATCGGCCGCAACAGATGCGGGTGGTTGGGTCTGTTGCGCGATCAGCGTTGGCGCCGCCGGAGCCGCCGCCAGAGCCTGGATGAAGCGCCGCCGTTTCATACGAACGGCATCATATCACTGTTGTGCGGCTGGAATCGCCTTCCCGCGTTGCAAGGCTTGCGTGACCACCGGATCCTGCACGCGTTCGGTGAACCAGTGCGGGTAGAGAGGGCTGGGCTTGGTGAGCTCGTCGAGCTGTGAAAGCTGTTCCGCCGTGAGGTCCAGGTGGATTGCGCCCAGGTTGTCCTCGAGCTGCGTGAGCCTGTTCGCGCCGATCAGGATGGAGGTGACGCCGCGTTTGCGAAGCAGCCACGCCAAGGCGATCTGCGCGGGAGACGCTCCGTGGGCTTGGGCGATCTGGCGGAGCTTGTCCACGACGGTGTAGCCTTTGTCGCGATCGTAGGGGAGCATGTCGAAGCCGGTGAGCCGGCCGCCATCGCCCTGCGGATTTTCGCGCGTGTATTTGCCGCTGAGGAAACCGCCGGCGAGCGGGCTCCAGACCATCATGCCGATCCCGGCGTCTTCGAGAAACGGCACGATGTCGTATTCCACGTCGCGGCCGACCAGGGAGTAGTACATTTCCGCGGCGCGGAATCGGGCCCATCCGTGGCGCTTCTGAATTCCGACAGCCTTTGCGGCCATCCACGCCGGCCAGTTTGAGAATCCGACGTAGCGGACCTTCCCTTGCCGGACGAGATCGTCCAGAGCGCCGGCGGTTTCCCCGACGGGCGTGTTTCGATCCACGCGGTGGACCAGGTAGACATCGATGTAATCGGTGCCGAGCCGTTTGAGGCTGCCTTCCGCCGCAGCCAGGATGTGCTGGCGCGAGAGGCCCTGGTGCAGGATAGGTTCGGAGGAGCGGAATCCGCACTTGGTGGAGATGACCACGTCCTTGCGGCGCGCACCGAGCGCCTTCCCGAGCATCTCTTCGGATTGGCCGCCGGTATATCCGTCAGCGGTGTTGAAAAAATTAACGCCCGCATCGAGCGTTTTGCCGACGATCTGATCGGCCAGCTCGGGGCCGACCTTGGAGACGGCGGCGAAGGGTCCCTTGCCGACGCCGAAGGTCATGGCGCCGAATGCGAGGCGGGAAACAATGAGTCCGGTATCACCTAATCGTGCATATTGCATGGTTCCAGTTTCCCAAAGTGGGCGTGGGAACGGCTTCGCATTTCTGCGATTACAGCACCAGGACGGGATGATACAGGTTGGGCAAGCGGGCCTCGCCGATGGCGACAAGCTGGCCTTCCGGCGTTACGGCTTTGACGAACCTGCCGGCCGCGCGCGTGCGGAACGGCGAGATGCGAAAATCGCGGCCGTTGCGGATCTGTCCCGCGGTGAGCGCGTCCACCATTTCGGCGGGAAACTCGGGCAGAAGCTGGGCTGCGGGAATTACGGCTTCTTCGAAGCGACCGGCTTGGGCGAGTTCGGCGAGCTGATGCAGCGTCCGGGCGGATTCTATTTTGAAATCGCCCGAAGCGGTGCGGCGCAAGGATTTGAGGAAGGCGCCGCAGCCCAGCGCCCGGCCGGCTTCATGCGCGATGCTGCGCACATAGGTACCGGCCGAGCAGTGTACGCGGACTTCGGCCTCGCAGCCCTCCACGTGAAGCAGGTCGAGCGAGTAGACTTCGACGCCGACCGGTTTGAGCTCGACGAGCTGTTGTTTCCGGGCCAGTTCATAGGCGGGCCGACCGGCGATTTTCTTGGCGGAGACCGGCGGGGGAACCTGAGAAAAGACGCCGCGAAATTTCTGAAGGATGGTTTCGAGCGAGGCTCGCTCGAGGCGCACCTCTTGCGCGGGCGATGTGGCTTGGCCGCCGGCGTCGTAGGTATCGGTGGAATAGCCGAAGCGGATGACGCCCTCGTAGATTTTGTCGTTGCGGGTGTAGAACTGGGCCAGCCGGGTCGCGCGCCCGATCACCAGCGGCAGAACGCCAGTTGCGCCCGGGTCGAGCGTCCCCAGGTGCCCGACCTTCCTGGTCCCGGCCAACCGGCGGACCTTGTTGACCACGTCGTGCGAGGTCCAGCCTGCGGGCTTATCGACGATGACGGCTCCGTCCACCTACTCACTGTAACAGGGGGACGTTGCGATGCTGCACCGACCGTTCTAGCGGCCGGCTTGGGCGGCGCGAGGAATGGGCTGATATCCGCAGGCGGCGGCTTTCTTCATGGCTTCCAGGCCCTCGGCGGCTGTGAGCAGCGGCGTGGTTCGGACCGAGCGGCAGGAGCCACCGGCGGCGACGGCCATGGAGAACGCGGCGGCGCTCACGCTGTCCGGCATCTCGACGATACCGATGATGTCGTAATCGCCGAAGGAGAGCCAGAAGCGCTCAACACGTCCGCCGAGTTTTTCGACGGGCGCCTTGATCGCGGCCGAGCGGTCCTGCGGATTGTGAATCATGGTGCTCCAAGCCTCGGGAGTGTAACCGACTTGCAGTAGATAGGAGGCCATAGGGGTGTTTCCTTTCAGTCGGAAGTCTACACCTGCGGGGAGCGGGAGACAACGGCTGGACGGGGGAAGCGATACAGGCAGGAAGCTCCGGCGCCGTTGTGTTGGGTACATTAAGTGGCATGAATGCCAACGATAGCCTGCCCGGAATCGCGATTGCCGAATACCTGGGCACGGTCTTCGACACACCAGCCAAAGCGGATGCGTTCTTCCACAAGTACACGGTCGGAAACGTCCAACAAGTCGTCGAACGGCCCTTTGAGAGATTCCGGCACTACGAAGTTCTGCTGCGCGGACTCCGCTTGCTCGATCGCGACAAGTACGAACAGATGCACAAGGGGACACCTCTGTTTTTCATGGCGTGGCTGTCGTTCGATATGCGCAACTTCGAGAAGGCACTGTTCTATCTCGATACTGCAATTTCCGAGGATGCCAGGGCTACACCGAATTGGAGAAATCTCCCGGGCGCGGCTTTTCTCAGGCTCGATCGAAACAGTGTCGCGTCGCGAACCGTTGCCGAATTGCGAAACATTCTCGATGGTCAGATGGAACGATTCAATGCGATTTCATGCCGTCATCCGCTTACGATCGATAACTGGTCTCAGCAATTTGTGGAACGTCTCATCGCGACTCCGCCGCGGCGAACGATTCTGTGCTCGCTCTATGTGTTCCTCTATGAATTCCAGGATCGACTGGAGGAAATCGAACTTCGCGGGGGTCTTGCCGGTGGAGGGTCGAATCATCCGTTCTTGTCTCACCTTCTTTTGGGAGGGCTTATCTTCGAGTCTCTGCTGAAACAATGCTACAAGGGAGACACGCTCCAGGCGCTTTTCAAGAAGGTAAGGGCGGACCCGGCTTTCAAGATCCCCAAGCGCACGGTGATGCCTACCTCAGCAAATGTTGCGAACCCACTCGCCGCGATTTTGACGTCAGCAACCGGGTCGGACATGGTTACAGCGTTCACAACGACTGCAAAGCTTCGTAATGTGACAGGGCACAATCTGGATCGGGACAACATCTTTGATCAAACCGCAAACTACCGCAGCCTGTTTCAGCAGGTCGTAAATGCCATCTTCTACGTCGTCGCAGTCAAATACGCGGGGCAGGCTTGATACTTGCCGCAAGCTTCTTTCTGTCGCGACGGTAGGTCTATGATTTGTGTCCCTCACGCGTGAAGCCTCCGCCAAACACCGGACTCCCCAGAAAATCGTGGAATCCGGCGACCAGGCCATTCAGGCGCAGGATGGTCGCGATCTGGGCCCAGTGGCGGATCTCGTGCATCAGCGTGTGAACCACGATTTTCCTGGGCGTCGCGGTCACGGAGAAATCCAGGACCTGGAAGCTCCTGGGCCGGTCCCATTCTTCAGCCGGAAAGGTCGCCAGCAATTGCCGCATTTCTTTCCGGCTGCGATCGCCGAATTGAAAGAGCGCCTCAAGGTCTTTGTTGGGAATCGAGGCAGTATCGGTCAGCGGCTGCCCGAGCAGCCGTTCGACATACCGCTTTTCCGCCGAAAAGATGTGCCGCACCAGGTCGCCGACGCTTTGAAACCGGCCATCTCCGTGCGGCCCGGCGCTCATCTCCAACACTCCCGGCGGCTGCTCCCCGAGAAACTTGCGCCAATCGGCGCGCTCCCAATCGGTGTACTCCAGCAGATCCGCGGCGGTGAGCCCGACGCTCATTTCGCGCGGTTGACGTTCTTGAAGATCACCGGAAGAGCGGCATAGTTTTCGAGAGCGAGGCTTTTGGCCGCCGTGTCGACGGTCACTTTGCCGGTGAGCGAAGCTTTGCCCTCGCCCTCGCCTTTCGCGTTCAGGCGAAGTTCGATGACGGAGAACGGATAGTTGGACGGCGTCGCGTTCCCCGCGGGTTTCCACAAATCGTTCCAGGCGCCCAGGCGGCGTTCGGTGATCAGGATGATGCGCTCGCCGCCGTCGGGCTGCGGGAGCCTCAGGGCCTCCCGGATCGAGTATCCGGCGACTTCCGAGGACCACAGGTGCCCCACGGTGGGCGCTTTTTCGAGGGCGGCCGCGAGCGAGCTTTCCGGAGTCGGCGGAGGCTCCGGGGCCGCATCCCCGCCGCGTCCGCCACGGCCTCCGCGGCCGCCCGCCGCTCTACCGCCCTGGGCGGCACGACCGCCGCCGGCCGGCGCATCATTCCCAGCGACGACGGCATCGTCGGCAACGGGCGCCGCATCGGCGGCAGCGCCGCGACCTCCGCGGCCTGCGCGGGCTGCGCCGCCACGTCCGCCGCGTCCTCCCGCGCCGGGGGGAGCGGTCAAATTCCAAGCCGAGATCAACTGTTCTCGTTCCGCGTCGGTAGACCAACGGAGCACATCGATCCGAATCGAATCCTTAGCGCCGCTGACGTTCTCAGTGGTGGCCGTCAAGTTCAGAATTGGAGAGGTGACTTGCGCCGCGGCCGCGCCGGCGCTCAGTACGAGTAAACGGAGCCACATGAGCGCAGTGTATAAGAGCGCGGGCCGAAACACAAAGTGAAGTGCGCCCGCAAAGCAGGCCCGCGGGGGAAGGCTGTAAGCTCGAAAGGATGGCGGGCCCGTGGATTTTGATCCCGGTGATTCTGGTGCTGTTTGTGGCCACCCTGGTCCGATCGGCCCTGGGATTCGGGGAAGCGCTCATTTCCGTGCCTTTGCTCGCACTGGTGATGCCGGTTGAGGTCGCTGCCCCGACAGCCGTGCTGGTGTCGATCACCGTCGCTCTGGTCATCGTGATCCAGGACTGGGAGCGCGTGCACGCCAGCAGCGCCCGATGGCTGGTGGTCTCGACCTTGCTGGGAATCCCTCTGGGATTGTTGTCGCTCAAATCGCTGCCGGGCGCCCTGATCCAGGCGATTTTGGGCCTGGTGGTGGCAGCCTTCTCGCTGCATGCCCTGGCGAGCCGCCACAAATACGAGCTGAAGGACGACCGGCTGGCCGGGCTATTCGGCTTTACCGCGGGCGTGCTGGGGGGAGCGTACGGGATGAACGGCCCGCCGCTGGCGATCTACGGGTCGCTGCGCCGGTGGTCTCCGCAGCACTTTCGTGCGACGCTTCAGGCATACTTCCTTCCGGCGAGCATGGCCGGCATGGGCGGTTACTGGTTTGCCGGGCTGTGGACTCCGGCGGTGAACCGGTTTTACATCGTCTCGCTGCCGGGGGTGCTGCTGGCCGTGTTTCTGGGACGGGCCATCAACGCGCGCATTCGGAGCCGCCGGTTTCTTGGCGCGGTACACGTGAGCCTGATTGGGATCGGGACGGTGTTGCTGGCGAAAGCTCTGCTGGGGTGAAGCATCCCGGGCGTCGGCACGAGTTTCGCGCGGCACACAACGTGTGTGCGCCAGTTACTCGGGAGTTCCGGCCGATGTTGTGGCGGAGCCGAACGGGAGACGGATCCGGATCACGCGTTCGCGGTCCCGCTCTTCGGAAAGGCTGCGGGCCCGGGCACGGAGCAAGTCTTCGAGAGAGACCATGCCGGCCAGCTTCCTGCTTTCCGGATCGAGCACGGGGAGGCGGGTGAATCCCGTGGCGGCCATGCGATTCACAACGGCCCGCAGGGGCTCGTTGACATAGGCGACCACGGGAGAGTTGCGCACGAATTCTCCGACTGCGCGGGTTCTATCGTATTCGCCGGCGAGTCTGCGGAGATCTTTGCGAGTGATGACGCCGGTCAGGCGCTTTTCGGCGTCCAGGACGGGATACAGGTGCTGGCCCCGCGGCGACTGCTCGGGCCGGAGGTGATGTGCGGCTTCCTCCAACGTGGTAGAAGCCGCGAACGCTGCGACGTAGGTCCGCATCACTTCGCGCACGAACAGGATCTCAAGGGGATCCACCGAGTATTCACGGCTCAAATGGAAGCCGCGCCGGCTGACCTTCTCGGTGAGAATGGACCGCTTTAGCAGAAGCACGCTGATGGTGTAGGCCAGAACGTTGGCCACCAGCAGGGGCAATACGACGTTGAAATCATGCGTCAACTCCAGCGCGAACACCACGCCGGTGAAGGGTGAGCGCATGGTTCCACCCAAGATCGCGCCCATGCTGATCAGGGGCCAGAAGCCCGCGCCTTCGTGCGGAAGGAAGATTCCCTCGATACCGCCCAGCGCGCCGCCCATCATGAGGAGCGGCGCGAGCACGCCGCCGGAAGTTCCCGATCCAAGCGCGACGGCCCAGATCACGGACTTCACCAGGAGAATTCCAGCGATGGTCGCGCGGGGGACGTCGCCCTGGATCAGCGCGCCGATGGTGTCGTAGCCGACGCCGAGCGCCTGGGGGAATACGAGCCCGCCGAGTCCGATCGCCAGCCCGCCGATGGCCGGCCACCACATCCAGTGGATCGGCAGTTTTTGGAATGCATCCTCGGATGCGTAGACGGCCCAGGTCAGAAGCGCGGACAGGCATCCGGCGAGGATTCCGGCCAGCGCGCATCCCATGAGTCCGGAGGGTCCGATGAAGACCGGATGAGCGGGAACGGGAAACAGGGGGCCGAGCCCGATGACGTAGCGGCGGGCCGCCCCCGCTGTGGCGCTGGCGAGAGCCACGGGTATCATGCTGCGAGGCTTCCATTCAAACAGCATCAGCTCGACGGCGAGCAAGACCGACGATAGCGGCGCGGCGAAGGTCGCCGACATTCCCGCGGCGGCGCCGGCCACCAGAAGCGTCTTGCGTTCCGCGCTGCTCAGGTGAAATAGCTGCGCGATCATCGATCCGAAGGCGCCGCCGGTCATGATGATGGGGCCTTCTGCGCCGAACGGGCCGCCCGATCCGATGGAAATTGCCGCCGAGAGCGGTTTGAGCACGGCCAGACGCGGTTGCACGCGGCTGCCGTGGATGAGAATCGATTCGAGCGCCTCCGGAATTCCGTGGCCGCGGATACGCTCGGAGCCGTAGCGCGCCAGGAGCCCGATGATCAATGCTCCGGCGACTGGGACCAGCACGGCGTAGCCGCCGAGCGTGTTCCCGGCCGGCGAGGAGAGCTCCGTGCTCCACCGGTGGAAATAGAAAAGGTTCGTGAACAGTCCGATAAGCCGGAGCAATCCGAGAGCTACCAAGGTGCTCACCAGGCCGATGCCCACGGCCGTGATCGATAGCAACAGGACGCGCGGGGTGACCGTGAAATCCCCGAGCTCCGCGGCGGCTTGTTCGCTTGCGTGGACGATTCTCGGCTGGCTCATGCGGCGCGAAATTCCCTGCTGCCGCGCAGGATGGCGCGGAGCGCGCGGGCGAGCTCCGGTCCCTTGACACGTAATTCGTCACGATGGGCCAGGGACAGGGAACGCAATTTGCCGATTCCCTGGGGCGTGAGGTGAATCAGAATCTGGCGGCCATCGGCCGGGTCGGGCTGGCGCTTTACGAAGCCCGCGGATTCGAGCCGGTCCACCAGTTCGACGGCAGTGTGATGGCGCAAAGCGAGCCGGTGGGCTAGTTCGGTGATGGTGGGGTGCGCGCCGGGAGGCAGCCCCTTGAGCGCCAGCAACGCCTGATGCTGCTGCGGCTCGATTCCATGAGCCCGCGCCTGGGTTTCGCTGAAATGGAGAAACTGGCGGAGCTGACGCCGGAAGTCGGCGAGCTCCTGATATTCGCGTAGTCTCAGGTCCACAGATATATCGTAGCACGATATATATCCAGGCCTGCTATGGGCGCGGCTCGGAAGCGCCGGCCCACGCTCTCCGGCTTCGATATAGAATGGGGAGCTACGATGGTTCGCCACACCTGCCTGGCCGCGGTGTTTTGCATTGCAGCGTGGGCGCAATGGATCGACTATCCGACGCCGAACCTGCCGCGGCTGCCGAATGGAAAGCCGAACCTCTCTGCGCCGGTCCCCAAGGCGTCCGACGGCAAACCGGATCTTTCGGGGCTGTGGCAGCGTTCGCGAAACACCGCGCGGCAGCGCGTCGGCAACGGCGGCCTGGCGATGGGGCCGAACCTCGCCGATTTCATGCGGCCCGGCGAGACCATCCCGCCCATGCTTCCCGAGGCCGAAGCGCTTCACAAAGCGCGCCAGGCGAATTTCATGGCGGACCGCCCTTCCTCGCGCTGCCTGCCGCACGGCATCCCGGACCAGATGCTGATCGGCGTTCCCATGAAGATCGTGCAGAATCCCGGCCTGACGCTGATTCTCTACGAGGAGTTCGCGCGATTCCGCCAGATCTTCACAGACGGGCGGCCCGCCGCGCCGGTGGCGAATCCCGCGTGGCTCGGTTATTCCATCGGCCACTGGGACGGCGACTGGTTCCAGGTGGACACTCGCGGATTCAACGACAAGAGCTGGCTGGACGACAGCGGTCGTCCGCACACCGAACAACTCCACACGATCGAGCGGTTCCACCGCACCGACTTCGGCCACATGGATGTCGAGATCACGATTGACGATCCCGGGGCGTACACGAAACCGTGGTCGTTTCCGCTGAAGTTCGAATTTCTGCCGGACACGGAAATGATCGAAGACGTCTGCGACAACGAGCGGGACTCGTCGCACTCGGTCGGCAAGTAGTTAAACTCTACTGAAGAGGTGTTCTTATGAAGAAACTTCTGATGCTCGCGGGCGGGCTTACTGCATTGGCGCTGCCGACGCTTATGTCCGGCCAGCAGAAGGTTCCGTTCGACAAGGGCATTCCCGTGGCGCCCGGCGGGCTGGCCCATAAGCCGCTGCCGAAGCTGCCGATGGAGTTCGATACGGGCGAGGGACAGCGGATCCGGGTGACCGCGGTGACTCGGGACCTCGAGTATCCGTTCAGCATGGCGTTTCTCCCCGATGGCAGCATGCTGGTCACCGAGCGCACGGGCCATGTTCGGATCCTCCGCAAAGGCGTGCTAGATCCCAAGCCTGTGGCGGGAACGCCAGCGTCGTACTGGGCCGTTGAATCCGGATTGCCCGGCGCGATCCACGGATACATGGATATCGCGTTGCATCCGCAGTTTGCGCAGAATCAGTTTGTTTATCTCACGTACACGAAGCCGGTGGACGACAAACACCGCGAGACGGCGCTGGCCCGGGGCCGCTGGGACGGCAAGGCGATCCAAGACATGAAGGATATCTTTGTGAGCTTCGTGACCGAGACCGGCGCCGCATCGCGCATCGCGTTCGGACGCGACGGCATGCTCTACATGAGCCTGACGGGAAACGATCCGCAGGATCCGCATACTCTAGGCGGAAAGGTGCTGCGGCTGCGCGATGACGGCACGGTTCCTCCCGACAATCCGTTTGTGGGGCAAGCCGGGAAGAGGCCGGAGATCTTCACGATGGGGCACCGCGGAACGCTGGGTCTGGCGATGCATCCGGGAACGGGCGAGATCTGGCAAAACGAGAACGGTCCGAACGGCGGCGACGAGATCAACATTTTGAAACCAGGCCGCAACTACGGGTGGCCGATCGTGAGCTACGGACGCGATTATCCGGGGCCGTGGCACAACCAGCCTCCGGGGCACGCCGGCTTCGAGCCGCCCGTGGTGGTGTGGATTCCGGCGATCGCGGTTTCCGGGATGGCGTTCTATACAGGCGACAAGCTGCCGAAGTGGAAGGGAGATGTGTTCGTCGGATCGCTGCGGACCGGCGAGATTCCTGGAACCGGACATCTCGAGCGCATTTTGTTCAACGAAAAAATGGAGGAACTGCGCCGGGAGTCCCTCCTCACTGAACTCCGGCAGCGGATTCGAGATGTCCGGCAGGGCCCGGACGGGCTGCTGTATGTGCTCACGGACGAAAAGCCGGGTGCGGTGCTTCGCATCGAGCCGGGGTATTAACCAAGTTTCTAACGCGAATCCTGACTCACTCACCCGCACGATGCCGTGATCGACGCGGTGCAGAGCCAATATGTGCGCCGTTAGGGAAAAGTCCAGCCAGTGGGTTCACAAGAGTGGCTATAGGAACTTCTCCCGGTTCCGCGCTGCGCGATCGCGTTCATACTTCTGCACGACTGCGGAGGCGTTCTCTGGCCACGGCTGCGCCTTCACCAGCCGGTAGAACGAACGGACCCGCCCGTTCGGCATGCGCTTTTTGGATGCCAGCACTTTCCAGCCGAGATACCGAAGATCGCGGATGCGCTTCTTCCAGTTGTCCTGGTTGGCGACGAACTCAAGCGTCACCGCATCGACCGGCTCCCCCTTGAACGCCTTGAGGGTCTCGCCGAGCCTGACATGCACGCTCTTGTGGCGTAACACGGCGTTGATCCATTCGGGACCAGCCTGCCACGAGAATGGTTCCATTCCTGCATAGCATTCTTCGCACAACACATCACAATTCGTAGAGCTGGTGTCGCGCGGAAACCTGTAAATAGCAACGAGCGCAATTCCATGTTTGTCAGCTGACTTTCCGCACAAAATACAAGGAGTGGAGAGAGACGTATCCCCGTTCTGTCTCGTTGTCCATTCGAGAGGCCCACCCACCGGATTCTCGACCCACATTGGGCGATCCAACAATTGTTCCAGTTTAGAACGCTCTCGAGCTGACACGGGCGCTACGCTCATGTTGTGCCAAGAGGGCCGAGATGCAAAAACATCGTTGGACGACGCGTCGCTAAGGCCCGCGAGTTGGCCGAGCCTCGCATTACGCAGGACGCACTGTCGGGAAGGTTGGCGAAGCTCGGAATACAGCTTGATCGAGCCGCGATAGCTAAGATCGAGAATAACCACAGGCACGTTTTTGACTATGAACTCAAGGCGCTCGCGGCGGCACTAGGAGTTCAGGTCAGTTGGTTGTTCGGAGACGAGAGGTGAGAGACGCCACCTCTAAGCTAAGATCTGCTACGAGACGAGCGAAGTCTGACGTCGCGAATAAGATCGTTAGCATGTTCCTCCACGAACTCAGCCGAAAGCTTGCCGAGGATTGGGGATACAGGGTCGACGGCGAGGGCTACGAAAAACTCGTTCGGGATAGTTTCGACAACAGATGCCCCTACTGCTGTTGCCCTCTGACCGACGGCCAATCGGTGATCGAGCATCTTGACGGCATGAACCGTTATCGTGTCGGTCTGCATGTGGCAGGGAACGTCCTAGTGGCCTGCAAGAAATGCAATAGTGAGAAGCGCCGGGACGACTCCGCAAAGACTCTTCCTCTTGCCGAGTCTGGCTGGGCTTCGTTCCTGTCTCACGACGGATCACGGTGTAGTGCATCGTGCCTCACGTGCAAGTATTGGAGGACAGTGTGGGTAGACGATGTGGAGCGGAGAACGAGGCTGGCCGAAAACTCGGAAAGGATACGTTTGTTTCGCGCTGCATTCCCGGAGCTGGAACGGATTGTGCCCATTCTCAAAGAATCCCTCGCTGGGGTCTTGACCAAGCTTTATTCTGATTGTCAATCCTTCGCCGAAAATGAGATTCGGGCTCTTCTTTACGACCTCAGCCGGATCACGGCTGCTACAAGCCCGCCGAAAACGTCGTCAGGTTCCGCTTAATCGGGCCGCGTCGTTAGGAGGCTTGCAGCCGCGACCTGCTCAGGCTTGATCTTGTTTTCGACTCCGCTCGATGGGTCGCGTTCCTCGCCCGGCTTTCTCTTGGCCACCGCCCCGCTACCGGGTACCGGCCGCGCTATTGCGCCCCGGACGGGCTGCTGTATGTGCTCACGGACGAAAAGCCGGGTGCGGTGCTCCGCATCGAGCCAGCGCCGTAAGGGGACGGTTCACCAGACGAAAACGCACGCTCCGCTTCCTTGCCGGATGCGGCCGGCCAGCACCGATTCTTCGGAGTGAATCGCCCCGCTGGCGTGCGGCACATCCGGGACGTGCGGTTCCGGACCGCTGGTTTCTTCAATATCGATTGCGCCGTGCCGGTTCATGACTTCGGCGGCGGCGTCCACGTCTCCGTCGAGTCCCGTGGCGAGCACCAGCGCGCCTCCTCGGCGAAGACCGTCGACGTAAGCATCGGCTTCTGCTCTCGTCGCGCCGATCCGGCTGAGCTCGCGTCTTAGCTCGACCTCATAATCGAGCCGGGCGAAGCTCATCACGCCGGTCACATCAAAGGTCTTCGGTTCTTCGACAATTCGAATTTCGTGCTTAGGGAAGCCCAGGGATTCGATTTCCCTCACTACTGCCTGGACCTCACTGGGATCCTGAAACAGGCCTACAGTCGTCTTCGGCATAACATTTCTCCCATCTAAATTCTCTTTGCTATACGTCGGTCGTCCTTCCGGATTTCGGCCGCATGTTTGCGCCCTTTGGAGGCGGCGGATATTTTTCGGGATCGGGAGGCCGCATGTTGGCTTGGTCCTGTTTGTGGCGGGCATCCAAGCCAAGACGGCTCTTGAGCCAGTCCCAATCCAGCTTTTCCGGATGGCGGACGTATTCATCGCGGTGCTCCACAACGTCTTCCATGTAGCTGCGCTTCACTTTCAGGTGAAAGGAAGGCTCGGTCTGAGGGTCGGCCACGGGCACGAAGGCGCGGTTTCCCAACCGGATGGTTACGGATGTCTCTACGCGATCGTTGTCATCGCATATGTTGACGCCCACATCGCGGCCGCCGAAAATCATATCCCACGCGGCGATCATCGCCTTGTGAACCAGGGAATCGCGATGCTGTTCTATAGCCGCATTGCACACGTCCAGATACTCGATCAAAAGATTCAAGGCCGGTTTTGTCACTTGTGCGCTCATTTTGCACCTCCTCACTCGCCTCTATTTATTTGGACGTGCTCGGGGAACGAGTGTTTCAAGGGGCGATTCCGCCGCATTGGGCCTGCGCGATTTGCCTCAGGGGCCCGCGTGAACACGCGCATCCACAGTGGCGGCGGGCGATACCCGGGATAGGCAACCTGCTAGGCGTCAGCGAGTTGACTCCAGCCGCTCTTTGGTCCGTTTGGTGCATCTTTGGGCCCACGTGCGGGATCCTTCTCAGTCCATTCCGGCCCACGTGGCTCGTGAAACGCAGTTGCAGAAGCTGCTGGTGGCCTACGCCGCAGCGGGGCTGCTCTTCATGCTTCTTCCCGGGACGTTTCTGGGAGTCTGGAATTTAATTTCGATCAGCGGCCAGCATTCCCTCTCTTCGCTTTCCGTTTCCTGGATCCAAGCGCACGGGCACGCGCAGATTTTCGGCTGGATCGGCAGCTTCATCATCGGCATCGGATATTTTTCCTTGTCGAAGATGGGCACGATCGCGCCGTTCGCGGTGAGCCGCGGCTGGGTGAGCTGGGCACTGTGGACCTGCGGGGTCATGCTGCGCTGGGCGGCCAACGTCAGCCTGTGGAGCTGGCGCATCCTTCTGCCGCTTTCCGGCGTTCTCGAGCTGGCGGCGTTCCTGATTTTCTTTTTTACGATCAGCAGGCACCGCCGGAGCGGAGAGCGCCACGGCGTGGAAGCCTGGATGCTGCTGGTAATCGCCTCGACCATCGGTTTTCTGGTCTTGCTGATTTGGAACGCGGCGCTTGCCGCCGAGTTGGCGTTCTCAGCGGCGGCTCCCGAGATTCCGCATGCGCTGGATCAACGATTCCTGGTTCTGGCCACGTGGGGCTTTCCGGTACTGGCGGTCTGGGGCTTCAACGCCCGCTGGCTCCCCGCGTTTATGGGGCTGAAAACCGCCGCGAAGGGCGGGCTGCTCGCTGCACTGGCGCTGTGCGTGGCCGGCGTGGCGGCAGCGATGTTCGGGAAGTTCCGGGTTGCCGCGGCGTTTCTGATTCTCGCCTCGGCTGCCGCTCCGCTCGCGCTGAACATCTTCGAGCGCGCGCAAAAACCGGCGGTCCTTCAGGGCGTGCATCGGGCGTTTCCCGTGTTCCTCCGGCTGTGTTATGTCTGGCTGGTCGTCGCGGCCGCACTGTCCGCATGGGCCGCTTCCGCTGACCGGAACGGCGGCATATGGGGCGCTTCCCGCCACGCGCTGACGGTCGGATTTCTGGCCGGGATGATCTTCGCCATTGGTCCGCGGATCCTGCCGGCGTTCTGCGGCGGGCGCCAGTTATTCAGCCGGCGGCTGATGTTCGCGGCCTGCTCGCTGCTGAATCTGGGGTGCCTGCTGCGCGTCTCTTCGGAAATTCCCGCGTATGAAGGCTTCCTCCAGGCGGCCTGGCGCGTGCTTCCGTATTCGGCCGTGATCGAGCTCGCGGCGGTAACGCTGTTGGCCCTGAATCTTGTGCTGACGATCGCACGGCCAGCGGCTCCTGTTATCGACACCCGGCTGTACTCGATTTCCCTCGTGAAGGAACCCAAGAACATATGAAGAAGCTATGGATTGCGTTCGCGCTGGTGATGCTCGCATCGTTTTCCGTCCTGGGATGGATCGGCACGCGGATCGATCAGGAGAAGCCTCCCATTCCCGTGCGGGTCGCTACGTCCGATGGGCAAGTGGTGATCGCCGATGGCCAAATCGAGCGCGGGCAAAACGTCTGGCAATCAATGGGCGGGATGGAGGTCGGGTCCATCTGGGGGCACGGCAGCTACGTCGCTCCGGACTGGACCGCGGACTGGCTGCACCGCGAGCTGCTGTTCGTGCTCGACTCCTGGAGCCAAGCGGACTTCGGCAAGGACTACGGTTCCCTGACGGTGGAACAGCAAGCCGCGTTGCGCGGCCGGTTGCAGCAGACCTATCGGACGAACACCTACGACCCCCACACGGGGGTCCTGACGATCGACCCGGCGCGCGCCCGAGCGTTCGCAGACGGTCTCCGGCACTACTCAAACATCTTTATGTCGGGGGACACGGCCTATTCGATCCCGGCGGGAACGATTCGCTCACAGGACAGAATGCGCGACATGGCCGCATTCTTTTTCTGGACCGCCTGGGCATCGGCGACGAACCGTCCCGGAGCGAACCTGACGTACACGCATAACTGGCCGCATGAAGCCCTGATCGGCAACCAACCTTCGGGCGAAATGGTCATGTGGACCGGTGTCAGCATCATCATGCTGTTGGCGGGAATCTGCGCTCTGGTGTGGTGGCACGCTTCCGACAAGCCGGACGAAGCTCCGCTAGAGCTGCCGGCGAGCGATCCCCTGGGCTCATGGAAAACAACGCCTTCCCAGAAGGCGACGCTCAAATACTTCTGGACTGTTTCTGGTTTGATCCTGGTACAGATGCTGATGGGCGTGGTCACGGCGCATTACGGTGTGGAAGGGAATGGATTCTACGGAATCGACCTGGCGAAAATCCTGCCGTATTCCGTCAGCCGCACCTGGCATGTTCAGTTGGGGATTTTCTGGATCGCGACAGCGTGGCTCGCCGCGGGACTCTTTATCGGACCGCTGGTCAGCGGGCACGAGCCCAAGTTTCAGAAACTCGGCGTTCACGTTCTGTTCGGAGCGCTTCTTCTGGTGGTGGCCGGATCGCTCGCGGGGGAATGGATGAGCATCCAGAACAAGCTTTCAGATAACGCTGCGTTCCTGTGGGGGCACCAAGGCTACGAATACCTCGACCTCGGCCGGGTCTGGCAATGGCTCCTGCTGATCGGTTTGTTTTTGTGGCTTTTCCTGACGCTCCGGCCGCTGGCGCCAATGCTGGGGCAGAAGGCAACAAACGGGAGTCGCTCGCTGCTATGGCTGTTCGTAATTTCCAGCGCCGCGATCGGGATGTTCTATGGCGCCGGGCTCACCTGGGGCCAGCACACACATATTTCAATGGTCGAGTACTGGCGCTGGTGGGTGGTGCACCTTTGGGTGGAAGGATTCTTCGAAGTTTTCGCGACTGCGGTCATCGCATTCTTCTTCAGCCGCCTGGGACTCATTCACCCCGCGACGGCGGCCAAGGCGTCACTGCTGGCCACGTCGATTTATCTCGCTGGAGGCATCATCGGGACCTGCCATCATCTGTATTTTTCGGGAACACCAACGGTCGCGCTGGCGTGGGGGAGTGTGTTCAGCGCGCTGGAAGTGGTGCCGCTCACGCTGGTTGCGTTCCCGGCCATCGACGAACTGCGGCGCAGCAAGCTGACGGCGTGGGCGGAGCGCTACCGCTGGCCGGTCTACTTCTTCGTCGCGGTGGCGTTCTGGAACATGGTTGGAGCCGGGCTCTTCGGCTTCATGATCAATCCGCCGATCGCGCTCTACTACATGCAAGGCTTGAACACGACTCCCGTGCACGGCCACGCGGCGCTGTTCGGAGTCTACGGGATGCTGGGGATCGGTCTGACGCTGGTTTGCCTTCGGGCGATGATGCCGCATCGCCAGTGGAACGAACGCCGCCTCGGGTTTGCGTTCTGGGCGATGAACACGGGCCTGTTTTTGATGTGCGCCGGCAGCCTGCTGCCGGTGGGGCTGCTGCAAACCTGGGCCTCGGTGGATCAGGGCTACTGGTATGCGCGCAGCTCCGAGTTCCTCCATACGCCCGTGATGCAGACGCTGCGCTGGATGCGGGTTCCGGGAGATTCGATCTTCGCGCTCGGCGAACTGGCGTTCGTGTGGTTTGTCCTGACGCTCGGGCGCCGGCGAAAACGGGTCGAGGCCGTACCCGAGCCACAGCCGGCGATGGGAGATTAGGTTGCGGTCATGGCCGCGGCAAGATGCGCGCGCGCCAGGAGATGTCCCGCGCCGCCTCTTCCACGATGCGGACGAGAGCCGGAAGATCATCCCAGACCCGGTCGTTCGGATTTCCGTTGACCGACACTGCCGCGCGCACCTGGCCGTCTGCATCGAAGATCGGTACAGCGAGCGCGCGCAAGTCGGAGTAAACTTCGCCATCGGAAGTGGCGTAGCGCTGGTTGCGAACTCGCTCAAGCTGGGCGGAAAGCTTTGCCTGCTGTCCGGGAAGGAACGCCAGAAGCACTTTGCCGAGGGCGGTGGAATGCGCGGGCAGCTCGCGCCCGATGTCGCGTTGCGCTCGGGCCCGGTAGGAAACTCCCGTGCGCTTGGCGGCGACGCGAATCGCTCGATCCACGAACTGCGGGCCCTCGACCCGGTCCACGAGCAGCACGCGGCCGCCTTGCAGCACACCGAGTCCGGCGGAGAGCCCCGTCTGCGCGGTGAGCTTGTACAGAGCGGGCTCGGCGACCGTCCGGATTCCGACCTCCCGCAACGCGCCGTGCGCCAGCGCTACGGGCGTCAGGCCGATTTTGTAGCGCTTCGACGCCGCGTCTTTGACCAGGTACCCTTCACGCTCCAGCCGCGTCACGATATAGGAACAACTGCTCTTGGGGATTCCCAGGCGCCGGCTGATGTCTGTATTTCGAAGCCCGCCTGGGGTTTGTTCGATGACCTTGAGCAGGATCAGGGCGCGTTCCAGGGAGCTGGTTCCCGGCATGCTACTGAAACCAGTCTACAAGTTCAATAGGTTGAACACCGCGTTGACCCCGGCGAGAGGAGAATCTATGCTTCGCATATGAGAATTCGAAGTCTTTCCTGCACCAGCCTCGTACTGCTGGCAGCTACCGCCGCGTCGGTACGCGCGCACCATTCCTTCGGCGCGGAGTACGACGCGAACAAGCCGATCACACTGACCGGGACCGTTACCAAGGTCGAGTGGACCAATCCGCACAGCTTCTTCTACCTGGACGTTAAAGACGCTTCCGGAAAGGTCACGAACTGGAAAATGGAGGGCTTTCCTCCGAACGTGCTCTATCGCACCGGGTGGAAGCGGGACGTCACGCTCAAACAGGGAGACGAGATTACCGTTACCGGCTGGCAGGCGCGGGATGGAGGCGACTGGGGCCATTCCCGCCAGGTAACGTTCAAGGACGGGAAGAAGCTGTTTTTCGGGCCGCCGGCGGGCACCGGTGACGGTGGAAATGCTCCCGCGGTCGCTGTGCCGGCGAAATAATGGGGATCTCCATGCGTCAATCTCGACTCGCCATGAATCTCGCGGCCGCCACGGCCTTCGCGGCTCTACCGTTCGTCGCCACGGGACAAAATCAGGCTCCAACTAAAATTCCCCGTACCTCCGACGGCAAACCGGACCTGACCGGAGTCTGGCAGGGCGGAAGCAACCGGATCGGCACCTGGGAAGAGGCCAATGCAGGCGGAGGCACGAACTCCACCTCCGGCGGGATCACTCCGTTTGCGGTTCGCGGACCTCAGGAGAAGGCTCCGTATCAGCCGTGGGCGGCGGAGAAGGTTCTTGAATCCTTTAACCGCCGCGGAATCGACGATCCCATGGCGCGCTGCTACGCGCCGGGAGTGCCGCGCACCACGACCATGGGGCTTTTCCCGATGCAGATCGTGCAGACGCCGCAAACGATCGTGATGCTGTTCGAGGTGTTCCACGTCTTCCGCGTGATTCCGATCGGGGCAAAGCATCCCGACGATCTGGAACCCTCCTTCATGGGCGATTCCGTCGGCCACTGGGAAGGCGACACGCTGGTAGTGGACGTGATCGGGTTCAACGACAAGACTTGGCTTGCCGGTACCGGGACGTTTCATAGCGACAAACTGCACGTAATCGAAAAATTCACGCGCATGGACGAAAACACCATCGCCTATGAGGTCACGATGGAGGATCCGGTGGTACTCACGAAGCCCTGGACGCAGCGGAGCACGATCATGCTCCGGCCGGGCACACGCCTGCGGGAATACGAGTGCGTGGAGAACAACACGGATCTGCAACGCTACGAAAAACTTCTGCAAGACGAGTCAGTTTTCCGGAGAAAGTAGATACAATGGGTGTTTAACCCCATGCCTTATCTGAGCGGCCGTCAATTTCTCCAATTACCAGGTCCCACGAACGTTCCCGAGCGCGTGCTGCGCGCTATGTCGCGCCCCACGATCGATCATCGCGGCCCCGAGTTCGGCCTCCTGGGGCTCGAAGTCCTGGAAGGAATGAAAGAAATTTTTCAGACCTCGGGGAAGGTGGTCATCTTTCCCTCTTCGGGGTCCGGGGCCTGGGAAGGCGCGTTGACCAATACGCTATCCCCCGGCGACAAGATTCTGATGTTCGAAGTCGGCCAATTCGCGGCGCTTTGGATTCAGGTTGCGAAAAAACTGGGGCTGGATGTGGACGTTGTGACCACCGACTGGCGTCATGGCGTCGATGCGGAGGTGCTGGAAGCGAAACTCCGTGACGACCGCGAGCACACGATCAAGGCGGTGGGCGTTGTCCACAATGAAACGTCCTCGGGCGTCACCAGCCAGATTGGCGCGGTTCGCGCGTCCATGGACCGCGCGCAGCATCCGGCGCTTTTGCTGGTGGACGTGATCTCTTCGCTGGGTTCGATCGATTACCGGCATGACGAGTGGGGAGTGGATGTTTCCATCGGAGGCTCACAAAAAGGCTTGATGCTTCCGCCGGGACTTGGCTTCAACGCGATCAGCGAGAAAGCGCTGGCGGCTTCCAAAGCGGCGCGGCTTCCGAGGTCCTACTGGGACTGGGAGCCGATGCTCACGCAGAACAAGAATGGGTTTTTCCCGTACACTCCGGCGACAAATCTGTTCTACGGGCTGCGCGAATCGCTCAGCATGCTGCGCGAGGAAGGGTTGCAGAACGTGTTCAAGCGGCACGAGCGCCATGGCGAGGCGACGCGCCGGGCGGTGCGCGCCTGGGGCCTGGAAAACGTCGCAGTAAACCCGAAGGAATACAGCAACTCGGTTACTGCCGTGTACACTCCCTCGGGACATTCGGCGGACGAACTCCGCAGGGTGATCCTGGAAAATTTCAACATGCCTCTCGGCACGGGTCTCGGAAAGCTCGCGAACAAGGTTTTCCGGATCGGCCATTTGGGCGATTTCAACGACCTGATGCTGGCGGGAACGCTGGCGGGCGTCGAAATGGGCCTGGATGTCGCCGGCATCCCGCATCGAAAAGGCGGCGTCACGGCAGCGCTCGACTACCTGACCGAAGCGGTTCGGGAGGTTGCTTCTCCGGCACGAGTTTAAGTCCTGCCGGTTGCGGCATTGTGCGCATCCGCAGGTCCGGTCTGCGTGCCAACACGCAGTCTAAGCCGCCGCGCCGTGCAGTAAGAGTCATTCCGGTTTTGGTCTCCCGGGTGCATGTCTATCGGCATGGCACTCCCCTATACCCTCGACTTTGGAGAGATCGGGATGCAGGACGTCGCGCGAGTCGGTGGGAAGAACGCGTCGCTGGGCCAGCTCTTTCGCGAACTGAAGCCGCAGGGCGTGGGTGTCCTGGATGGATTTGCGACTACGGCGGACGCCTACTGGCGGCTGCTTGCGGAACGGGATCTCAGAGCGCGCCTTGAGAAAATCCTGACCGGATACGACCCGGAAAATCTGGAGCAATTGGCCGAGCGGGGCCATGCGGCGCGCGCCGCAGTGCTGGAAACTCCGCTGCCCCCTGAGTTGCGCGATTCGATCCTGCAAGCCTACAGGCGGCTGATTGACCGCCTGGGGCGCGAGCCGGAATTGGCGGTGCGCTCCTCCGCCACCGCCGAGGATCTTCCGGAGGCCTCGTTCGCCGGCGCGGCGGAGACGTTCCTGAACGTTCGCGGTCCCGAAGGTCTCCTGCGTGCGGTTCACCAGTGCTTTGCTTCTCTGTTTACCGACCGCGCGATCAGCTATCGCGCACGCCTCGGGTATTCGCAGTTGAAGGTCGCCCTATCGGTGGGCGTGATGCCCATGGTTCGGTCGGACCGGGCGAGTTCCGGCGTCATCTTCACGCTCGACACGGAATCCGGCTTCCGCAACGCGGTCACGGTCACAGGATCATACGGCTTGGGCGAGTTCGTGGTGCAAGGCGTTGTGACGCCGGATGAGTGGACGGTTTTCAAGCCGACGCTGGCCACCGGTCATCGCGCGATCGTGGGCCGGCGCCTCGGCAGCAAGGAGGTGCGCCTGGTCTATGGGCAGGGGACGCGCACGACGCGCAGCGAAGCCACGCCGGAACCGGATCGAAAGCAGTTCTGCCTTTCCGACGAGGACGTTTTGACGCTCGCACGGTGGGCGTGCCTGATTGAGAAGCACTATTCGAAACTGGCGGGCCGCGAGATGCCCATGGACATCGAGTGGGCTAAAGACGGGCTCATTGGTGAGCTGTACATCCTGCAAGCTCGTCCGGAAACGGTTCATTCCGCAAAAGCGCAGACGGCGACCGCCTCCGTCTACCGCTTGAAAGACAAGCCCACCCGCGTACTGGTATCGGGGCAGGCCGTTGGCGAAAGGATCGGCGCGGGCGTGGCGCGAGTCGTTCTGGACATCGCGCAACTGGGCTCGGTGCAGGATGGCGACGTGCTGGTGGCGCAGAATACGGATCCGGATTGGGAGCCCGTGATGCGCCGGGTCGCGGCGATCGTTACCGATCAAGGAGGGCGCACGGCGCATGCGGCGATCGTCTCCCGAGAGTTCGGGATTCCGTGCATTGTCGGCGCGGGCAACGCCACCGCTCGCCTCACCACGGGCCAGGAAGTCACGGTTTGCTGCGCGGAAGGCTCGGAAGGCCATGTGTACGAGGGCCGGCTGCATTTCGGCATCGAGACGATCGACGCCACTGCGGTGCCGAAGACGCGAACGCAGATCCTGCTCACGGTCGGCGATCCGGGCCAGGCGTTCCGCTTCTCCTTTATTCCGAATTCGGGCGTCGGGCTCGCGCGCACGGAGTTCATCGTCACCAATCACATTGGCGTCCATCCGATGGCGCTGGCGCGCTTCCCGAAGTTGAAGGACGCCGCCGCAGTCCGGCAGATCCGGGAAAAGATCGGGAACGAAGATCCTCGGGAGTATTTCATCACGCGCTTCAGCGAAGGCGTGGCGAGGATTGCGGCGGCGTTCTATCCCAAACCGGTGATCGTGCGCACCAGCGACTTCAAGACGAACGAATACGCGCGCCTTCTGGGCGGCCAAGAATTCGAGCCGGAAGAAGAGAATCCGATGCTCGGCTTCCGGGGCGCATCGCGCTATTACCATCCGGGTTACGCGGAGGGTTTCGCGCTGGAGTGCGCCGCTCTGGCGCGCGTCCGTAAGGAAATCGGTCTCAAGAACGTCAAGGTAATGATCCCGTTCTGCCGCACGGCGGAGGAAGGGAAAAAAGTGATCGCCACCATGCGCGCCAATGGTCTGGTGCAGGGGCAGGACGGACTCGAAGTCTACGCGATGTGCGAGATCCCGTCCAACGTGGTGCTGGCGAGCGAGTTTCTTAAGGTGTTCGACGGCTACTCGATCGGCTCGAATGATCTGACGCAGCTTACTCTAGGCCTGGACCGCGATTCGGCGACCGTTGCTCCGCTGTTCGATGAAAACAATCCGGCGGTGAAAGCGTTGATCGAGCAGGCGATCCGGGCGGCGCAGCGCGCAGGCAAACCCATAGGAATTTGCGGCCAGGCGCCCTCCGATTTTCCGGAGTTCGCCGAGTGGCTGGTGGGATTCGGGATTGATTCCATTTCGCTGAATCCCGATACGGCGATCAAGACGGCGCTTTCCATCGCCCGAGTGGAAGCGAGCCAGATCCTACACAAGGGGGTTGCCTGAGTCATGTCCGCAAATGCAAACCTCGTACTTAGCAAACAGGAACTCGAAGAGAAAGCCCGTCAGCCTGTCGAAGAGTCGCTTCGGCTGCATGATTTCTACAAAGGCAAGATTCAGATCGCGCTGCGATGCCCGATCCACAATCTGGATGATTTCGCGCTCTGGTACACGCCGGGCGTGGCATCGTCGTGCCGTGCGATTGAGGGCGATCCGCTCAGGATTTACGACCTCACGAACAAGTCCAACATGATCGCGATTGTATCCGACGGCTCGCGCGTACTGGGCCTCGGCAATATCGGCGCGCATGCGGCGCTCCCGGTGATGGAAGGTAAGGCTCTGCTGTTCAAGTATCTCGGCGGCGTGGACGCCGTTCCCATCTGCCTGGGCACTCAGGACCATAAGGAATTCGTGCGCACGGTGCGGCTCCTGGAGCCCACTTTCGGCGGCATCAACCTGGAAGACATCGAGCAGCCGCGATGTTTTCGCATACTGGAAACCCTTCGTCAAAGCATGCCGATCCCGGTCTGGCACGACGATCAACAGGGCACGGCTACCGCATTGTTAGCCGGGCTCCTGGGCGCGCTGAAAGTGGTGGGAAAAGACATCCGTTCCGTGCGGATCGGCATGATCGGAATGGGAGCGGCGAATGTGGCCAACTATCGCCTGCTAAAAGCCTACGGTGTCGATCCCGCACAAATCGTGGCATGCGACACGCAGGGTACGCTGCACCGCAACCGGCGCGACATTGAAAGCCAGCAAACGGAGTTCCTCGAGAAGTGGGCCGTCTGCCAGGAAACCAACCGCGAAACCATCGCGGGCGGCATTCCAGAAACGCTCCGGGGTGCGGACGTGTGCATCGCGTTCAGTTCGCCGGGTCCAGGTGTGATTGAGGCGGGCGCGGTCCGTTCGATGGCGCGCCATGCAATTGTGTTTGCGTGCGCCAATCCCGATCCCGAGATCTGGCCCTGGGAGGCCAAGGAGGTCGGGGCGCAAATTGTGGCAACGGGCCGCAGCGACTTCCCTAACCAGGTGAATAATTCCCTGGTGTTCCCGGGGATCTTCCGGGGGACGCTGGATTCCCGCGCGGCAACTATCAGCGACGAGATGGCGCTGGCCGCCGCTCTCGAGCTGGCGAAATGCGCCGAAGAGCAAGGTTTGTCCCAGGAAAGAATTCTTCCGACCATGGCGGATTGGCGCGTGGTTCCGCGGATCGCGGCTGCCGCTGCCATGAAAGCACAAGAAACGGGCGTATCGCACCGGACTCGAACACGAGATGAATACGTTGAGTTCGCCACGCGGCGAATCATAGATGCGCAAGATACCGTTCAGATGCTGATGCGCGAAGGCTTCATCGCGCCGATGCCGCCCACCCGGAAGAATTCCCGGGCGCACGCCCTGGGGCTGGCAGCACAATCCCGGACCGGACCGTCCCACCGGTGAGCGCGGAGCCTATTCGGGCAGGACTAGCAAATACGAAGTCAGGTGGTCGAGATCGGCTGGCGACAGCTTGTAGGCAGGCATTTCGCTATCCGGAGAAAATTTCTGCGGATTGGCGAAATGTTCCTCGATCCAGGCGCGCGTATGCCGCTTGCCGACTCCGTTCAGGGGAGGACCTACCAGGGCGCCGACTCCGTTGACCTGATGACAACCCGAGCAGCCGTACTTCTGATACACGAGCGCGCCCTGCACCGCGGAATCCGGAGCGTTGTCGAGCGCCGTGGCGTTGTCCGGATTCAGCTTTAGCAGGAAAGAAGCCAGCGAGTTCAACTGTGCGTCGCTGAGCTGGATCGGCGGCATGGGACTCCCGGGGACAACGCGTTCCGGGCTCTTGAAATGCTGGATCATCCAAGCCGCATCGCGATGAGTGGAAGTACGGGTCAGGTCCGGACCGATCGCCGAGCTCGGATTATTGATGGAATGGCAGCTCGTGCAGTTTTCCTCGCGGAAATAGGCCACGCCCGCCATTTCCTCCGGCGAAAGATGCAGCCAATCGACCGGCGCGGAGTAGTCGATTGCGATTTGGCCGGCCTCTTTTGGCGTGCCGAGGATGGCCGCCGCTGTCAGTCCGCTCCAGCCGAGCAACCCTAGAATCACGACGCCGAATGCCAGCGACCGCTGGCGCAGGCGCACGATTCTGCCGCGGTCCACGAAAGGAATCAGAATGAGAGCCAGAACGGCGAACCCGGGCAGCACAACGCTGCCGACCACTTCCAAGGGGCCGGTAAAGAGCTTCAGCATCTGGAAGAGAAAGAGAAAATACCACTCAGGACGGGGAACATAGGAAATGTCGGTCGGATCGGCGAGCTGCTCGAGCGGAACACGCACAGCCACGGCCATGATAAACAGGATGGCGAAGGTAACGAAGATCGCGACCGTGTCTTTGAAAACCTGCTCGGGATAGAACTTCTTTTTGGGCACGAGTTCATCGCCGGGCGCGGGCGCGACGCCGTGCCGGCGAACCAGATAAATGTGAATTCCGATCAGCAGGGCTGTGGCGGGCGGCAGCAGCAACACGTGCAGGCTGAAGAACCGTGCAAAGGTGACCACCCCCACCGATCCCTGACCGCCGAGAATCCGGGAAAGATAGGGCCCCAGCAGCGGCGCTTGTGCTGCGATGTTGGTGGCGACCACAGTTCCCCAGTACGCGCGGTTGTCCCAGGGCAGCAGATAGCCGGTGAGGCCGTAGGCCAGCGTAAGCAAGAGCAAGACTACGCCGACGGCCCAGGTCGCTTCGCGCGGCTTCTTGTACGCGCCGTACAGGAACACCTGGACCATGTGAAGCACCACCACGACGATCATGATGCTGGCGCCCCAGTGATGCAGCCCGCGCATGAGCCGGCCGCCGGTCACTTCCACCAGAATGTAGCGGAGACTGTTGTAGGCGTCGCCCGGCGTCGGGGCATAGTTGAACGCCAGCATCGCACCGGTGAAGGCCTGCACCAAAAAAAGAAACAGCGCGACGCTTCCGAAAACCTGATGCCAGCCGCTGGAGGCCGGAATATCCTCATACAGGAATTTTTGGACCAGCGTGCGGATGCCGGTCCGGTGATCCAGCCACTCGTTCCACGTGTTCCAGTGCCGCTTCATACCCGGCCTTCCGAGGACTGCCGCAGACGGCCGAGCAGGAGTTTGTCGCCTTGAAGCTTGGTGTCGTACCGGTCCAGCGAGCGGGTGGCGGGGCCGTCCACCACGCTTCCATCGATCGAAAAAATGGAGTTATGGCAAGGGCAGATGAATTCGCTCTTGTTCTCCTCCCAGTGGTACGCGCATCCCAGGTGCGTACATTGCGGCGCGAACGCCGTCACCTGGTTGTTTTGCGAGCGCGTCACCCAGACGGTGGTCTTCTCGCTGATCACCTTCCAGCCGTCGACGCGGTTCCGGCGAAAGGTCATCTCGACGGGAACGCCGGGCACGAGTTTGCTGATATCGCCGACCTCAACCCATTCCTGTTCGCCGCGTATCCTGGGTGGTATCAGCAGGTAAAGCAAAGCGTGGCCGCCGAGGATGGAGCTGATCAAAGCAGTCAGTCCGTAAATCGCGCCGACAAAAAAACGCCGTCTTGTCGGCCCTTGTGAAGAGTCGTTGTTCAGGTAGTTCTGTTCCACTTACTTGTCGCAACCGTCCTATTGAGACGAGACGGAAGCCCCCAACGTAACAATTTTTCAGTTTAACCCCGGTTCAACCCCTGTGCGTGCCCGTGGGGCTCGATGATGATCTTGAGGGACGTATCCTTAGGATTTTCAAAGAGATCGAACGCCTCCCCGATGCGGTTCAAAGGAAACCGGTGGGTGATCAGATCCTCCACGCGGACTCTACCGGCAGCGATGTGGTCCAGCGCCTCAGAGAGGTCCCGTGGGGCCGCGCCATAGCTAAATAGAAGGGATGGCTGCGAGGTCCAGAACCTGGTCAGCGGGATCGCAAGCCTTTGATCCGGGCCATCGGCTGCAAAAAACATCAACTGTCCGCCCGGCAGAACGGCATCGAGCGCGGCCGCCGCCGCCGCCGCGGAACCGGTGCACACAATCACCCGGTCGGCCCGGGGCAGGGGACTCGTGGGGAACTTTGCTTCGTCGGCTCCGGACCGCAACGCGGCTTCCAGGCGCTTCTGGTTAGTATCGACGGCGCATATTTTTCCTGCGCCGAGCGCGCGCGCCAGGCGGATGTGGAGCAAACCAGCCAAGCCGCTGCCGATAATCAGCATCGAATGGTTTTCGACCGGCGCCGATTTTCGCAGGCTGCGCACCACGCAGCCGAGCGGCTCAACGAAGGAACCCTGCTCGTAGCCGATCGAATCCGGCAGCGGATAGAGTCCGAGCGGAATTCCGGATTCGCACACCCGGACAAACTCGGAAAAACCGCCCGGTTCGATATGCTTCTTGTGCATCGCCTGGCAGGCGGTTTCATTGCCGTCGCGGCAGGCGGAGCACCGCAGACACGGAAAATGATGCGTGATCACCACGCGCTGGCCGGTTCGATACGCCTGGACGTTCTCGCCGACCTGGATGATCTGACCGGCGATCTCGTGACCTGTGTTGATGCCTCCACGTTCCAGCGCCTGCGGCCGGCGGTACCACTGCATGGTATCGCTGCCGCAAATGCCGCAGGCCATCACTGAGGCGAGCACTTCATTGGGCCCGATCTTCGGGACCGGCACTTCGACAACACGAACGTCGTTGTTGCCGAAGTACAGGCTTGCCTGCATCGTGGAGGGCACCTTCCTCATCCCTGGCCTTCCCGAACCTCCTGGAACAACCGATGGGCCTGCTCGGGCGTGGCGCCCTCGTGTACGATGGCCCGCAACGCCCGGATCATCGCCACGGGGTGCTTGTGACGCCAGATGCGGCGGCCGAAGTCGATGCCTTTGGCACCCTTCTGCATTGAGTCATACGCCAGACACAGACTGTCGGCGGTTTCATCGACGCCTTTCGGCGCTTTTCCGCCGGCCACGATTACCGGAACGCCGCTGGCCTCCACCACGCGCTCGAAACCGGCGCCACAGTTGTAGGTTTTGATCATATCGGCGCCGTGAGCCACCAGGATCGCGCTGGCCCGCGTGAGAAAATCCGCGTCTTTTTCCAGGTATCCGAGTGCATCGCCCACCGCCACAACTCCGAGCACGGGCATGCTCAACGCTCGGGCCTGCCGGGACATGGCCGCGAGGTTGTCGAGCGTCGACGATTGATAATGCGTTCGCAGGTAAACGGAAACCGCAGCGGCATCTCCGCCGCTCTCGCGGACGCCTTCCGCTGTCAGGATCAACCGCTCATTCGCGATCGTATCGGGCTCATGCAGAAAACTGTCGAGGTACCGGAACTGTTCGAAGTCCTCGGGCGTGGCCTTCCCGGAATCCACTCGGGAGGAGTACTTGCGGTATGCCCGGTCGAAATCCCGGCCGGTTCGAGCCTGATAGGCGGCTTTGGCTGGCTCCTGCAAATATCCCGGAACCATCACATCCATGGTGGACGTGCATCCGGAGGCGCGCATCAACACCGGCTTGCCCACCTTCCCTTGGAAAGTGTTCCGAACGATGAACGGATCCGTCATCAAGACGTCTATATACGGAAGAAGCGGTTTGAGGACTTCGCCCGGCCGTTCCAGCCCGGCAACCACTCCGAAATAGCGATGATCGGCGGCGAGCACAACGATCCGCTCGCTCCTGCGGAACAGCTTATCCAAGCTCACAATCAGGCTCACAAGACTCCTTTCGACTCTAGCCGGTGGCTGAAGATCACTGACGATAGCGGTCTGGCGGCACCCCGAATAGGCTTTGGGATCACTGCTGTGTTTGAAAAGAGAACCGTTCGAGAGTCCGGCTCTCCTATACATCTTACCCCGGCCTTCACGATTCGCTTGGTCCGGCTGGTGTACGTTGATATTAGAATGCGAGGGGAGAGTAATGCCGATTCGAACTTTGATCCTGGTACTGCTAAGCGCGGTCCTCATCACCGCCCAGAGTCCTCCAGCCGCGATTCCCCGGCTGTTTGATGGGAAGCCCGATTTTAACGGCGTTTGGGACATTCCTTACACTGCGGACATGGGCCGAGGCGTCCCGGGCGGGCTGCCGTTCACGCCTCTGGGGGCGGCCGATTTCAAAAGCTACGATCCGTCCAAATTCGATTACACCGGCCACTGCCTTCCCGCAGGATTAACGCGGCTGTTCAACACTCCCATGCCGATGGAAATCGTGCAAACTCCGAAACGGGTGGTGTTCCTGTTCGAAGGATTCAGCAGCTACATCATTGTCCCCACCGACGGGCGCAAGCACAAGCAAGATCTCGAGCCAACCTGGTACGGAGATTCGATCGGATGGTACGAAGGCGACACGCTGGTGGTCGATAGCATCGGATTCAATACGAAAACCCGCCTGGACACGATCGGACACGGCCACAGCGACCAGCTCCATGTAATCCAGCGCTTCACGCGCACGGACCCCAAGACCATCGCCTACGAGATCACCGTGGAGGATCCAAAGATGTATGAGAAACCGTTCACGAACAAGCGCACCTTCCGGCTCAATCCAGGCGAGCTGATGGAATACTCCTGCATGGAGAACAACAAAGACCTGCTGGAGGGTCATATCAAGTAGGTCCGCAGCAACGTCTAAGTTGGCGCGAACTCAATGGCCGGATTCGCTCCCGACTTTCCCGCGGAAGCGCCGGTAAACGAAAGCCGAGTAGGCGAGCGCCAAGGCAAAGGCAGGCAAGAACCAGTACAAACCGATGCGCAGCCCGTAAGGGGCCGCCGAGACGTTCGAAACCGTGAGACTGCGGCTGGCGTCGCCCGTGGACGGCAACAGGGTCGGGTAAAGGCCAAAAGCTGCCGAACAGAGCAGCCCAAGGATAAAGACGCAACTCGAAACAAAGGCGGCAGGGTCGCGCCGGCTTTTCGAGAAAACGAATATTCCGGCCAATCCAGCCGTGGACAGAATCGGGAAGAGGATGCCCCAGGGCCGCGCCGCGAAGCTTTCGAGCAGGATGGGCTGGATGTCGAAGCTCACCAGGCTGATCAACGCAACGAGCGGCACGAGCACATACGAAAGGCGCAGCGCCGCGGCCTGACAACGAACCTGCAAATCGCCGGTAGTCTTCAGGGCGACCCACAAAGCTCCGTGAACTGTAAGCGTGACAAGCGCGGCCAACCCGATCAGCACCGTGTACCAGTCGATAATGCCCGGATCGGCTCCGGGCTGGAGGTTGGTCCAGAGAGCCACGAAGAAGGTGCCGTCCGGATCGAGGGGGACGCCGCGCACCACGTTCCCCAAGGCGGTTCCATAGAAGATCGCCAGCAGCAGGCTCGCTCCGGCGAACACTACGTCCCAGAACGAGTGCCACATATCGTGGACCACATGGCTGCGAAACTCGATGGCAATTCCCCGCAGGATCAGCAGCCACAATACGATCATCAGGGCGAGGTAGAAGCCACTGAAGCTGGAGGCGTACAAACCGGGAAATGCGAAGTACAGCGTGCCTCCGGCCGCGAGCAGCCAGACTTCGTTCCCGTCCCACACCGGACCAATGGAAGCCAGCACCGCGCGGCGCTCGGCGTTGCTCCTGGCGACGAACAGGTGCAAAATTCCCGCGCCGATATCGAAGCCGTCCAGGATCACATACCCGGCGAGCATCACGGCCACGAGGCAAAACCAGAGGGTGGGCATACTCTCTCTAGATCCTGACCACGGGCTCAGCCGGATTCGCGGATGCGGAACGGGCCGGTCCCTGTTCCACCTCGCGCCAGATCAGGAAGAGAAAGAGTATCGCCAACAGGGTATACAGGCCCATGAATCCCAGCAGCGTGAACATGCCGTTCCCGGCCACCACGCGCGTCGAACTGCCCTGCGAGGTGCGCATCAGACCGTATACCAGCCAGGGCTGCCGGCCGAGTTCGGCCGTCATCCATCCGGCGGTGGTGGCGATATAGGGAAACGGAAACGCGAGCATCAGAACCCAGAGCATGGCGCGGCTGTTGTACAAACGCGACAACTTGAGGAGAATCACGCTGGCGAGCATGACGGCGATCAGCAGCGTTCCCAGGCCGACCATGATGTGATAGCTGAAGTACAGCAACGGGATGTTCTCGGGCCACTGGTCCCGCGGGTAATCGTTCAGGCCCTTGATTTCCGCCTCCCAACGCCGGTACGTCAGAAAGCTCAGCATCTTCGGGATGACGATCGCATTGTCCATATGCTGCCGGTCGGTATCCGGCTGGCCGATCAGAACCAGCGGCGCACCCTCCTCGGCGGTGAACAGTCCTTCCATGGCCGCCAGCGTCACGGGTTGATGCAACGCGATCATCCTGCCCTGCTGATCGCCGGTGGGGAATAGTAGCAGCACCGTAGCGACCGCGCCGCTGATGACGCCGGTACGGACGAAGGTTTCTCCAAAGGCGACGCTCTTCCGGGTCAGGATATAGAACGCGCCCACTGCGCTCATGACGAAACTGCCGGTCACTACGGCCGCGAACATATTGTGCAGGTACTGCCAGAGGACCCAGGGATTTGTCAGGAGCGCAAACAGGCTGGATAACGCGATGGCTCCGTCCGGTTCCATCCTGTAGCCCACCGGATGCTGCATCCAGGCGTTGGTCGCGATGATAAAGAAGCCGCTCAACCAGGCGCCGAGGAATACGAGTACGCCCGAGAGCCAATGAAGCTTCTGTCCCAAACGCCTTTCTCCGAAAACGAACAGGCCCAGGAAGGTCGATTCCAGGAAAAAAGAAAACATTCCTTCCATGGCCAGCGTCTGGCCGATCACGCCGCCGGCATCTTTCGAGAACCTTGCCCAGTTAGTGCCGAACTGGAATTCCATCGGGATTCCCGTAACGACGCCGAAAGAAAAATTGATCGCGAAAATTCTTGCCCAGAACCGAGTGGCCTCGTTGTAGCGCTCGTTTCCGGTGCGCAGCGCCATGGTCTTGAGCACAACCAGCAGCAGCGCCAGCCCCATGGTCAGCTGCGGAAAGAGGTAATGGAAGGTAACCGTGAAGGCGAAATGCAGCCGGTGGATGGAAAGCGCGTCGTCCATCTGTCCACCATGATGCAACGATTCTATGGGGAGAGTGGGGAGGCGCTGCGCTAACGCGGGAACCGAGCCGAGTACGTTTCCAGGTACTTGAGACCCGAGCCGGTGTTATAGATCACGATGCGCTCGTGCGTTTTCATAAATCCACTGGCGAGCAATTTTTCCAAAGCGGCAACGCAAGCGGCGCCTTCCGGGGCAAGGAAAATCCCCTCGTCCGATGCGAGCCGCAATCCGGCGTCGATAAGATCGGAATCGCTGACCGCGATGGCCGTGCCTCCGCTTTTGCGCACCGCTTCCAGGATGAGAAAATCGCCGAGCGGCTTCGGCACACGAAGTCCGCTGGCGACGGTCTGGGCGTTTTCCCAAAACTGGCTGCGCGTTTCGCCTCTTTCGAACGCGCGGACAACCGGCTGGCAGCCTTCTACCTGCACAGCGATCATCTTGGGACGCTTCGAGCCGATCCAACCCAGAGCCTCCATTTCGTCAAACGCCTTCCACATTCCGATGATGCCGACGCCGCCTCCGGTCGGGTAGAAGATCACGTCGGGAAGCGTCCAGCCCAGTTGCTCAGCGAGCTCGTATCCCATGGTTTTCTTGCCTTCGATCCGGTACGGTTCCTTCAGCGTGGTGACGTCGAACCATCCTTCGGTCTGACATCCCGCGTTGACGATCCTGGCACAATCGCTGATCAATCCGTCCACGAGCGTGACTTTCGCGCCGAATGCTTTGCATTCGACATAGTTCGCTTGCGGAACGTCCCGCGGCATGAAGATATGCGCTTCGATTCCGGCAGCCGCGGCGTATGCCGCCATGGCGCTCGCCGCGTTGCCCGCTGAGGGAATGGCGAGTTTCCTGATCCCGAGTTGGACTGCCATGGAGACGGCGCAGGACAGGCCCCGAGCCTTGAACGATCCCGTGGGATTGAGTCCTTCGTCCTTTAGCCACAAGTCGCCAGCTCCCAACCTCCGTCCCAGGCGCACAGTCCGGAGCAGCGGCGTCATGCCCTCGCCCAGCGAAACGATGGACTCCGCTGGCGCTGGCAGAACGGGAGCGTAGCGCCACATGCTATGGATTGCCGTTGCCAAGTGATCGCGGCTCCATTCCTTACGGATGCGCTCCAGGTCGTAACGCACCAGCAGCGGGCCGCCACATTCGCACAGGTTGAGAATCTTGCCCGCAGGAAAATTCCTGGAGCACAGACTGCATTCCAAATAGGTCACGAAACTCATAAAGAGGGATGTTCCATGATAGCGAGCGCCGCGCTACCCTTTAGGTTTGTCGTGAAGAGACTCGCCGTGAAACAGCCCGCGACAGCTTCAATCAACCGGATGACCCGCCTGCCGTGAGGCTACTCGACTGGGTCGTGATGTTTGCCTGGCTGGCGTTCATCGTCAGCTATGGCCTGTATCGTGGACGCGGCAGCAATACCGTTAACCGTTATCTGCTGGCCGGGAAGTCGATGCCCTGGTATGCCATGGGACTGTCGATCATGGCCACGCAGGCCAGCGCTGTGACGTTCATCTCCACCACGGGGCAGAGCTACACGGACGGCATGCGTTTCGTGCAGTTCTATTTCGGCCTTCCCATAGCCATGGTGATTCTTTCGGCCACGGCCGTCCCGATCTTTCATCGCGCCAAGGTCTATACCGCGTATGAATACCTGGAGAAGCGGTTCGACGTGAGAACGCGCGATCTAGTCAGCGCGATTTTCCTTATCCAGCGAGGTCTGGCGGCGGGTTTGTCGCTCTACGCGCCTTCCGTGGTTCTCTCGGTCATCTTGGACTGGCCGGATCGCTGGACCACGGTGCTCATGGGCGTGCTGATCGTCATCTACACATCGCTGGGAGGCAATAAGGCGGTGATCTGGGCAGACGTACAGCAGATGATGCTGATCACCTGCGCGCTGCTGGTGGCGCTCTTCATGGCCGTCCATCTGCTGCCGGCCGGCGTAACCTGGGTCAAGGCAATATCTCTCGCGGGCGCCGCCGGGCGGCTGAATGCGGTAACGACGCATTTCGACTGGGACGACCGCTATAACCTATGGAGCGGGTTGATTGGCGGGACGTTCCTGGCGCTGGCTTATTTCGGCTGCGATCAGTCGCAGGTGCAGCGATATCTTACGGGGAAGTCGATCGCGCAGAGCCGGCTGGGCTTGCTGTTCAACGCGCTGGCGAAGGTCCCCATGCAGTTCTTCATTCTCTTCATCGGGGCCATGGTGTTCGTCTTTTTCACGTTCGAAAAACCGCCGCTGCTGTTTCAGCCTGTCGAGCTGGCGCGCATCGAAAAAGATCCGCAGTTCCGGCAGGTACAGCAACGCTACGACCAGGCTTTCGAGCAGCGGAAGAGCGCCGCGCAGGATTTTTTAGATGCCCGCGGTCCGGTTGCGAAGCGCGAAGCGCAGACTCGCTATCAGAAGGCGCAGAACGAATTGTCGGCGGCGCATGCAGCCGGCGAGCAATTGGCCGGTCAGGATTTTCACGACACCAACTATATTTTTCTCTCGTTCGTAACCGGCTACCTGCCCGTGGGAGTGGTGGGGTTGATCATCGCCGTGATCTTCACGGCCGCGATGTCCTCCACCTCGGGCGAGATCAACTCGCTTGCCGCAGTGACGGTAATTGATTTCTACCGGAGACATGTGCGCAAAGACGCGTCCGATCATCACTACCTCACCGCATCGCGCGTAGCTACGGTCTTCTGGGGCGCCTACGCCGTCGTCTTCGCCCAATACGGGAGCAACTTTGGAGCGCTGATCGAAGCGGTGAACATCATCGGCTCGCTTTTCTATGGAGGCCTGCTCGGCGTTTTCGTTCTGGCGTTTTTTTTCAGAAACGTGGGACCGCGGGGTGCGTTCTTCGGGGTTGTCGCGGGCGAGGCTGCCATTTTCGCAGCTTTCCTGTTTACCAATATTTCGTTCCTCTGGTACAACGTGGTGGGGTGCGCGGTTGTGATCGCGGCCGGTCTCCTGGTTTCGCGTTTTCTCGACCGGCAAGCGGCCTCTTAAAAAACCGGGGCGAGAAAAAAGATCAGGGCGACACAGCCGGCATGCCGCCCCAGGTTTGCCCGGATCGCGCCTCTTTTTGAACTTTCTGCTCCTACCGGCTTACCAGCGAAAACCGAAGGTCACCGGAACCATGTCGGCATGGTAGTTGCCAAAAATCACGCGATGGTAACGCGCTTCCGCATAGAACTTAACGTTCCATCGAGTGCCGAAAGCCAGTCCCATGCCGCCATTTACTCCCGGCTTGTTGACGCTGTAGGACGTGAGGACGTTCTTGGCCGGGACCGCGGCGTTGTAGAACCCGAAGAACGGATCGAATCCCTGGAAAATGGCCACCGTCGGCTCAGTGAACTCCTGGCGCCAGTGGTAGAGTCCGCCGCCGCCGATGAAGTACAGATCCACGGGCCCGCGAGGATTCGTGTGGATCACCGGGTTCAGGGTTAGCGACCATAGATTCACATCGCCTCCGGGAAAGCCGAGATTGGTCAGGGTGGGCCGGTTGATGTCGAACTGGCTGTCGTTGAATTGAATCAAGGCGCCGACATACGGGTTGAAGTTGACACCGGCGCCGAGATCGATATTCCAGCCGGTATCGAGGCGATTTCCGGTGGATCCAACTGGCGTCGTGAATCCAGCTCCGACGTTGAACGCGAACCGCGGCGTCTCTTGGGCGCTCACAGTTCCGGCACCAAGAAACCCGAGTCCTAAGGCTAGCAAGGTGTTTTTCATGAAAAATCTTCCTCCCACGCCTGTATGATTCGACCAGGCAATACGAGTTTCGGCGTTCGCTGGGCGAAATCGGAAGCGCCGGGCCTGTGACCGGGTGTTTGGCGCTTTAGCTGCCGTATGGTTCGTGAGTTGTCTACAAGGACCTGAAACAGAAGGCAGCGCTATCGCATCTGTCATCAGATATGGACAGCCGTTCCCGGGCCATATACCGCGTCAAAATTCCCATGACAGGTTTCTTGTCCACGTTTGAGACGGAGTCATCCAGCGTACTGTTCCCGGCGGGATCCATGCTGGCGGGCGTTCCCGGCCGCAAGGGAGCGCTGCTGGGAATGGCTCGAGTGCTCTGGCAGGGCCGCGAATATTCAGTTTTTCAACGAGATCTGGCGCAGAAATGCGAGCGCTTGAATCAAGCCAAGACAAGCTGATCCACCAGATGGTCGTGCGCCGCGCGAAACGCGGCGCCGGTGGCAAGGATCTCCGGGGCGGGAGGAAGTATGCGAACATTCCTTTTGCCTATGACCGCCGGATTCCTGCTGTTTGCAGCAGGATGCTCGCAACCGGGAAGTACGACTTCCGCTAATGTCTCCACTGACTCGCAACTGGAACAAGATATTCGTGGCCGCTTGAACGCAAATCCCGATCTGAGAGCCGCCAATATCGATGTTGATGCTGACGCGAAAGACAACAAAGTTACTCTGTCGGGTACCGTGTCATCCGAAGAGATGCGCAATCGCGCGGTCGAGATGGCCAAGGCCGCGAGGCCCTCGCTGGAGGTGGCGGACAAGATCGAAGTGAAACCGCGCGAGGTTTCGCGCAGCGAATACACCGAAGAGATGGCTCGGGATGCGCGGGAGCACGCTAAAGCCGCTGGCGATAAAATCGGCTCAACGATCAACGACGCGTGGATTCACACCAAGATCTCGTCCAAGTTGATCGCGGGCAAAGACACGCCTGCCCGCAAAATCAACATCGATGTAGTGGACGGCGTGGTGACGCTCCGCGGTCGCGTGGATTCCGCCGCGGCGAAACAAGACGCCGAGCGCATCGCGAAAGAAACCGACGGCGTGAAACGCGTCAGGAATATGCTGACCGTCGCCGCCGGTTAACCGGCCCGGTTCAAAGGCTGGCGTCGGCGTCGTATTGTGTCGGGTACCACGATTCCGGAGCTCGAAGAGCATCTGAGAGCTCCGGATTCGAGGCGTGATAGAGGTAACTCCATCCGCCGAACTTCCGGCGAAAGCTGGCCCGCTTAGCGCCCGGGTGCAGGGCCTCCAGCCAGCAGCCTGGATTTTCCAGCACGGGTACGAATGCCTTTCTGCAACGCTTCAAGGCACAAGAGATGATCAGCGTGCCCAGTTCTCCGGCGTTACTGAGCGATTGATAGTCCACAAGCACAAGCTTGGGGAGATCCACGAGCCGCGCTTCCTTCTGCTCGAAAATGGCATAGGCGATCAGGCGTTGCCGGTCCGACGCCGTTAGGATCCACAAACGGTTCTGCGCGAGAGCGTCCTTATAATGCCACTCGAGCGCCGGCTGGCTGCGATCTGCGAGTAGAACGTCCGGGTTCCTCTCCCCCAGATCTACCCAGAATTGCTCGAAACGCTCATCGAACTGGGTGCACCACCGGAGTTCCGGGCCGTTCCTGAACTTCATGCCTGGCGCCGAAAGCAAGTCCTTCATGAGGAAGGATGGCCGCCAGAGACGTCCGAGCGCGGAGGAGAGCACCGAGGGAGCCTTCGGAGCCAGATAATCCTGAAGAATCTGGGTGTAGCTCGCCACCCACAATGCCGACCGGTCCCACTTGCCGGCCGGGATCCGAAGCCATCCTTGCTGGCTCAATACGGCTGAAGTTCGAGGATTCGCGGTGTTGGTCACGCGGAGATCCACGCCAGGCTGCTGAAGCTGCCGGAACAACAGCAGGAGCGAGTAGGCGCGATATTGCGGATCCGCCGCCCAACCTCGCCCGAACGCTCCCACGAAATCGCGCCGTCGGAAGCGGTAGAAGCAGGGCACGTTTTCGAGCGATCCGACGATGCGCGCCTCCTGATCCTCTAGCACCCATCCAATTGGCCAGTGCGGGAGCCGCCGGTAGGCGGGGTTGCCTTGCCACAGATGCAGCCACTCTTTGCGCGGCTTGACCGTGAGCCGGTTTGCCGTCTGCACGGCGGCGATCTGGTCGTAATCGTCGAAACGGGCCTCGCGCAGGAGCGGATATTTCCTTTGACGGCTGGGCAAAGCTTCGAGAATCGACATTTTTAGTGCCTCGACAACGTCAACGCGTCAACGCCGTGAAGTAGCGCGGCGCCGGATTCGTTCCCGGCCGTTTTCGTGCAAACCTGAACAGGCCGGCCAGAAAGCCCGCTCCATAAGCGAGATGGTAGACGCTCATGACAAGCGGCAAGAGCAAGAATGCTTTGAAATCGAGGCGGCCTGCAAAGGGCAGCGCGGCCGCCATGCATGCCAGCAAGTAGACGGTCAGAACGGCTGAAAGCGTGAACGCGAGCGCGCCCGAGAGCGCGGCCATTCCAAGTCCGGCTGCTAACGCAGCCAGCGCGGCTGCGAGCAGAACAAAGCTCACGAACAGCACCGGTATCGCGTGCCTCCAGGAGGCGAGCGCGCGATGTTTTCGAATCACGGCTACCTTCCAGAATCCGTATTGCAGGTATTGCCGGAATAACGCGCTTAAGGACCCGCGCGGGGCATAGGACGATTTGATTCGCGGCGATTGCCAGATGCGTCCTCCTGAACGGAGCAGCCGGAAACTGAGCTCGTCATCTTGATTACGGACCAACTCCGGATCGAACAGCCCAATCCTGTCGAACACCGAGCGCCTCCAGCACCCCAGGTAGACAGTGTCTACTGCGCCTTCATAAGTTGGGTCGTGGGACTTGCCGCCGCCTGTGCAAAATGAGGATTGCGATGCTGCGGCGATCGCCTGTCCTACAACCCCGCGGCTCTCCGCAACCCATGGTCCGCCGGCGTTGTCGGCGCCGGTTTCGTGCAGAACCGTGACGCACTGGCGGATGTAGTTTCTTGCGTAGGTCGTGTGCGCATCCATCCGAATGATGATCTCGCCCGAGGCAGTTTCGAGCGCGGCGTTCAAACCCGTGGACACGATCCGGCCGGGGTTGTCGATGACCCGGACGGCCGGCATTCTGCTGCTGTACTGACGCAGCAGATCGCGCGTGCCGTCATCGCTCAATCCATCGGCCACGAGGATTTCCAGCTCCCAGTCCGGACCGAGTTCCTGTGCGAGCAGCGAATCCAGAAACTGGTAAATGTGCCCTTTCTCATTCCGGCAAGGGACGATGACGGAGATTTTCACGGGCGATTCTCCCGTGTCGCTGTGCCGCCGCGTATGCTTCGCGAGTCGTGTGGGTAAGGTGAATCGCGCTTTACCCTAGGGTCCCTTCCGAATAGTAAAATACCAGGACCCCGTCTAGGATGGATTAACGATTTAGAGCATTTCATGGTGTTCCTCCGTAGGTTTTGTTGTCGTTGGTACGTCCTGCCGAAGCCGGTCTGTTCCGAAGTGACCTCCCCCAACCGCGTCCACAAATCCGTCGGATATCGGACTCTCCGGGTTTGCCGCGTCCGATGAGTTGTCAGGAAACGCCTCTGCAGTACCGCTTCTAATTCGCCACATCCTTGTTCGCGTGGACGCGAGCAGTATGTCCAGCCGGCGGACTCAAGGGTGATTTCAACAGTTGAGGTGAATGAGCGTGAATTTTAGATCGACCGATCATCCGGGCCGTGGGAGGTGTCATAAACTCGCATCCCTGGCGGGTGCATGGACGTTGCTGGTTTCCTGCGCAAGCGGCGCGACGTACTACGTGGGCACCAACGGCAGCGATTCCAACTCCGGCACCCAATCCGCGCCGTTTCGGCATCTTTCCAAAGGCGCCGCAATCGCCCGGGCCGGCGATACGGTGATCGTGCTGGATGGCGCCTACGATAACGAAGGCGTGGTGTCTCCAGGCTGGGTGGTTACGCTGTACTATTCCGGCACTCCCGGCAATCCCATCACCTTCAAAGCGCAGAACCGCGGCAAAGCAATTCTCGATTCGATGAACACCACCACGGATACCAGCTGCAATGGAGCTTATTCGTACTTCAACCTGTACAACGCCTCCTATATCGTGATCGACGGTTTTGTCATTCAGCGGGGCTGCGACGAAGGTATTCACAGCAACGACGGCGCGCATGACATAACCATCCGGCACAACGAAATCAGAAACATCGCCAACCACATCGTGACCGATCAGATCGGCCGCGATGGGATCTATTTGAATGCATCCGAATACAATTTCACCTTTGATGGAAACATATTTCACGATATCGGCCGAACGGGCGGGCAAACGCTCCTGCATTTTGATCATGCGATCTACTCTCACGCTCAGAACGTGACCGTGATCAACAACATCTTCTACAACATAAACCGGGGTTGGTCGCTTCAGTTGGCGGATGGCGCGAACAACTGGTTCGTGGCAAACAATACGTTCGCCTTTGGCGACGCCAATGGGGAAGATGGGCAGATCATGTTCTGGGGCAACAACTCCAATATCACGATGCGGAACAACGTCTTTTACTATCCCAACGGCTACGCGTTAAACCGGTACGCCGCGACGATCAGCGGCGCGAGCTTCGACCACAACCTGGTGTATCCGGGAACGGGAATTATCGGTGATCCCACTGGTATCACGGTCGCATCCAACCTGACGGGATCGAACGCAAATCCGAATTTCGTGAACGCCGGCGGTTACGACTTCCACTTGCAGCCGGGGAGCGCCGCTCTGGATTCCGGAGTCAACCTCTCGAGTGTTCCCCTCGATTTGGAGGGGACCGTCCGGCCACAAGGATCGAGCACGGATAACGGCGCCTATGAACTCGCCGCGGCTGTCAGCCCTCCTTCCATTCCGCCGCCCGCAATCTCAGGTGTGTTTGTTTCCGGCAGCTCCTCCAGTTCGGCCATCATCAACTGGTCCACGAGCACGCCTGCGACCTCCTACGTGCAGTACGGGGCATCCACATATACAAACACGACGCCGGAGGATTTGCTCCTAATGACCATCCACTCGGTAACGTTAACGGGCCTTTCGCCTTCCACTCTGTATCATTACCGCGTCGGCTCACACGACTCCCTGGGGCAACTGACGCTCTCATCCGATTTCACGTTTGCCACTGCGGCGGCTCCCGTTTCCACGGCGACAATCTCCCTTACCGCGAGTTCTCCTAGCGTTTCGGTAGTACAAGGCTCCTCCGTGCCGAACACTGTCACAGCGACCTTGACTTCTGGCAGCGCGGTGAGCGTTTCGTATTCCGCCTCGTCACTGCCGACAGGAGTCTCGGCCTCTTTTTCGAATTCGAGTTGCACGGTAACATGCAGCACGACTCTGACGTTTGCGGCCTCCAGTTCGGCAGCGCCGGGGACCTATAACATCGCGGTTTCCGCAAGCGGCTCGGGCGCATCGGCGTCGGCCACCATCGCCCTGAGCGTCACGGCCGCGAGCAGCCAAAGCGCTGACATCACATCGGGTCTTGTTGCTCAATGGAAGCTCAATGAGAATGGAGGAAACCTCGCTTATGATTCGTCGGGCAATGTGAATACAGCTACCCTTTACAACCCCACCTGGTGGACCAGCGATTACGGACCGACCGTCTGGTTCAGCGGGAGCGGAAGTTTCGCTTCCGTGAACGAAGCCGCGAGCCTCCAACAAGCGAACCAACTGACTGTCTCGTTCTGGCTGCGTCCGAGCACCAACTCCACTTTGGATCCGCGCGTGATTGCAAAACTGTACGACTGGGAGGTGAAGCTGAACGGATCGAACCGGTATCCGCAATTTACCGCGGCGGCCGGGCAGTATGCGATTCTCAATTACTCTCTTCCGCTGATTACCTGGCATCATGTGGTTTTCACGTTTTCCACGGGCGTGGTAAAGGGCTACGTCGACGGCGTGCCTGTGTCATTTCTCGAAAACACTTTCACCGGAACCGAGACCCTGGCGCAATGGACGTACGGGTTGTATCTGGCCACGGATCCCAGCCAAACGAGCTCGTACGTGGGGAGCCTGAACGACGTTCGCGTCTATAACCGTGCCTTGAGCCCCGTGGATGTCGCCGCGCTTTATGCAACTCCTCCTTCCGCATCCACGTCCACTACCTCCACAGGAGGCAGTTGTTCCACGAAAAAACGCTGCCGCTGATCCCTTACGTCGCCGGGGCGGAACTCCGGCGGCCAAGAGCGTTGCACGTGAGAAATACCTTCAGGCGCGCCAGCCGCTGGGAAGTTTCCGGATAAAGCGGAATCCTCGGGAGCATCCAGGGATTCGCAAAATCCACATGGCCGAGACTCATGGTCACGGCGGAATCGTAAAATCGTTTCGCCATTTGAGCGGACCGGGCGCCGATGCTTTGCTCGCTTCCAAACGGATACGCGAAGTGTCTGCACAAGCGCCCCGTATGCTCGGTTATCAGATCCCGGCTAAGCCTCATCTCCAAAGCGAGTTCCTCATCGGTCAGACTGGACATGGCGGCGTGTGTGACGCCGTGACTTTCAAACCGGATCAAATCGTCCTTGCTGAGATCCGCGACTTCACTCCAGGAAATCGGGGCAGCAGGCCGGATCGTTTCCTTGGTGAGGCCCCTTTCGTGAAGGACATGGTCCACCAGTTCCATCAGCACCGGAAGATAGGATTCCAACCTCTGAGTGTGCCAGCGGCGTTCCAAATCACGAAAGAGACGATCACCAGCTCCAGGGGCGGAAAGATCGATGACGCCGCATTGCAGGACGATCTTTTTCTGGGGCAACAGAGGTTTAATCTGATGCCACCATTGGAACGCCATGCATTCACCGGAGTCCAGATACTGCGTGGGTAGGTAAAAAGTAGCCGGCCATCCGCGGGCGCAAAAAAGCCTGGCGAGTGACCTGACATTGTCGCCAACGCCGTCATCCACGGTGATCGCACACAGACCGGATGTAGGCTTGCGCTGTTTGCTGCGCTGCACCAAGTCGGGCAGAGGAACCGGCTCGACAGGCCGCAAAGAATCCACCAGGTCTTCGAGGCGTTTGGGGTCGATTACATGAAACGCGAGAACGAACCCGCGAGAATATCCGATGGTCAGCGAACGGAGGATGGTCAACATCGCGTCAGCCTGCCCGACGCTTTGTAGCCGTCGCCGATTCCGTTGAACCCGCGCAGGCGGATTTGGAAATCCGCCGAAGCCTGCAAGCCTGCCCCACCGGGAGCAGGAGGAGTTTGGCGGCCGTTTCCCGGAGCATCTAGGACGCTCGCGCTGCAATGAGGCGGTCCGCATCCGGTTCCCGGGGGATGCCGCCCGTTCCTTGATATTCGGGGACCAGCGACAGCAAATGTGCTTTCAGCGCTTCCTGATTCGCCTCGAGGAGCAGCATGCGAAGACGTTCCAGCCATCGCGCGACATGGCGCGAATTGGGCGCTTTCGAGCGAAGTCGCCGGATTTTTTCGTGCGGCGTCGCCAGTATGTTTTCGTCGTCCAGTTGAATTTCTTCGAACAGTTTTTCGCCCGGGCGGAGGCCCGTAAACTCGATCTCGATGTCTTCTCCCGGCTCCAGTCCGGCAAGCCGGATCATGTTGCGCGCCAACTCCAGGATCCGCACGGGTTCACCCATATCCAGCACGAAGACCTCGGATTCCTCTGCCATGGCGGAGGCTTGCAGCACTAACTGGACTGCTTCGGAAATGCTCATGAAGTAACGCCGCATGTCCGGGTGAGTGACAGTGACGGGACCGCCGGATGCGATTTGCCGCTGAAAAATCGGAATCACGCTGCCCGCACTGCCCAGCACGTTGCCGAAGCGCACGGAAGCAAATGCGCCCGCTTTGGAACTGCCGTCCAACGGTATGGCCGATACGACCAGTTCGGCGATACGCTTGGTCACGCCCATGATGCTGGTTGGATTCACGGCTTTATCGGATGAGATCAGCACGAACTTCTTCACTTTGTTCCAATGCGCGGCGCGAGCCACGTGGTAGGTTCCGATCACATTGTTTTCGATCGCTTCCGTTATGTTTTCCTCCATCAAGGGGACGTGTTTGTACGCCGCGGCGTGAAATACGATGCTCACATCGTGACGCGCGATGGCCTCTCGGACACGCGCGGCCCGGAAGATATCCCCGATCTCGGTGGCCAGGTCCAGATGGGGATACCGCTTTCGCAATTCCAGGGCGAGCATGAACATGTCGCTTTCAGCTTGGTCGAAGATCACAAGTTTCCGGGGAGCGAAACGGGCGAGCTGCCGGCACAATTCGGATCCGATGGAACCACATCCGCCCGTGACCAGAACGGATTCTCCGGTGAGTGTCGCGGCGACCCGGCTTTCGTCGATGCGAACCGGCTCGCGGCCCAGCAAATCGTTCGGAGACACGTCGCGAATTTGCGGCGTAACAGTTCCGGTCAACAGCTCGGAAAGACTCGGGAGTGTCCTAAAAGGAATCGCCGCTGCACGGCAATGCGCGATGGCTGCGCGCATCTGGCGGGCCGTCGCGGACGGCATGGCGATAATGATTTCCGATACCGGCTTACGCCCGGCAGCCAGTTTTGACACCACGGCTGCGGCCTCCGCCCCGGATCCCAAAATCGGCACCCCCAACAGCGAGCCGCCCCGCTTGCATTCATCATCATCTAAGAAACCGGCGATTTTGGTTTTCAATTTCCGGTTCGATCGAATCTCCTTGCCGAGGACCAGTCCGGCGGCCCCGGCCCCGTAGATCAGAACATTCTGCGCGCCAACCTGTTCCGTTGAATTTGGCAGGAGCACTTCCCGGTACGTGCGTACGCTCACCTGCATGCCGGCTGTAAACAAAAAACACAGCGTGGCGTCCAGGATATAGATCGAAATAGGGAACGCGGGCCCCACGACCGCTCGGGTCAAAATACACGCCAGCGCGGACGCCGTGAGGTTCGCGAGCGCCGAGCGATAAAGATCGAACAGGCCTGCCATACTCCAGCGGTTCGCGTGCAGGCGGTATGCCCAGAACGCGAGCGCCTTCAGGGGAAGGAAGATGAGCATTCCGGCCAGGAACACTTGTTTTACGGAAGCCGGCACGCGGAACTCGAACCGGAGCAAAAACGAGAAGGTGTAGGATAGCGCCGCCGCCAGGATCAGCGGCAGCATCAGCCAGTACCTTCGTTGGATCGTGGACATCTGTAGACTCTCCTCCAGACTTGAGCGCGAGAACGAGAATGTTTCAAGCGCTTTGCGTCAGAATTTCGGCGGCGGGTGCGGCTCTCACCGAGGTCGCTGCGAAGCTCATGACCAGTTCCTCGACGATGCGGACGATATCGTGAGCCTCAACGGCGCGCCGGCGTCCGGCATCTCCCAGTTGGGTGCGCAGCGTCGGATCCTGAATCAGGCGTTGAACGGCTCCGGCCAATCCCTCCGGATCGGCGGGCCGTACCAAGAGCCCGGACCCGGGAGTCACCAATTCCGCCGTGCCGCCCGTTGCGGTGGCAATCACCGGTATTCCGTAACTCATCGCTTCGACCAGCGCCACCGGAATGCCTTCGTGCTCTCCTTTACCCAGATCGATGCTGGGCAATGCCACCGCGAAGACCGGGAGCTGTTCGTAAATGTTCAGCAACTCGCGATGCGGCACCGAGCCGAGAAATCTTACAGCGCCACCCAGGCCGAATGACTCGCAGAGAGCCTCCAATTGCGCTCTGAGTTCCCCGTCGCCGGCCAGCCACAACTCCGGATCCAAGCCGCGACGTTGTAGGATCCGCCAGGCTTCCAGGAGGAACCGGTGGCCCTTCACCTCGACCAAACGGGCCGGGCAGACGATGAGCGGGCGCGGGCCGTACCAGCGCTGGACGTGCGAAGGAATCGACACGCCCATTCGTAGAACACAGGCATTCTCCGCATCCCTTACGCCTCGCTCTCTGGCCATCCGCAAGCCGTCCTCGGAAATGAAGCGCGCGAACGCGGCGCTTTGTACCTTTTCCGCCAGCAGATTGTTTTCGACGATGTCCCAACGGTGCGCCGTGAAACTCCACGGAATACCGGAGAGCCGGCTGGCGATCATGGTCATTGTGGCCGTGGTTCCGGCCCAGTGACAGTGGATGTGCTCCGCTCGCCAGCTTTTCGCGATTTGAGCGAGCCACAGCGCCTTGGGGACCACCGCCAGGTTCTTGATCCCAAGCTTCAGCGATCTAGTTTTCAGTAAAGGGAGAACCGCGCTACCGACTTTGCGAGGCGCGGACCAGCCGATGCTTGCTGCCGCCGTGAGGACGGCTCGTGAACAAAGCCCTTCGGCCCGGGACTGGCGCTTGATCTCATGGCCGTGAACGATCCGGCCGCGTGGCGAGCGCGGCACCACAAGCACCTCGTGACCCCGGCGAATCAGTTGTTTGATTTCCGGGATCACGAACGCCTCATCCGTTCCGTGCGGAAGACAAGCTGTGACGCAAATGATTTTCATTGGTTGGGCTTGCTGTTGCCGCCCGTTCTGGTCCCAGCACCCGCTAAACCAGGACAACCGGCCGCCGGGGCCGTGCGGCTGTTCAGGGCTTCCCGATACAGCTTGGCATAGCCCTGAGCCATGCGATCCACGTTGAACGCGGACATCGCCTTTGTCCGTGCGGCGCGCGCCATTTCGGAGCGGCGCGAGGAGTCACCGGCCAGACTCCGCAAGGCATCCGTAAGCGCGGCGCTGTTTCCCGCCGGCACCAGGATTCCCTCTACACCGGACGCGACCAGTTCCGGAACGCCACCGACGGCAGTAGCGATCACGGGTAAACCGGCCGCCATCGCTTCCATCACCGCTAACGGATTGCCTTCCCAGTCGGACGACAATACGAATGCGTCGGACGCCGCCAGGCATTCCGGAATGTCGCCTCGCTTCCCGAGCAGATGCACGCGTTGTTCGAGATCGCATCCGCGAATGTAGGCCGCTACTTTCGACCGAAGGGTTCCGTCCCCGATCATGACCAGGTGCGTGCGCGGATCGTTCAGCGCGGCGAAAGATTGCACCAGCAGGAACGGGTTTTTTTGAGGGTCCAGCCGGGCGACGCTGGTGAACACGATCACATCCTGACGGAAGCCCTCTTTCTCACGCCAGCAGATTCGATCGGCCTCAGTGCGCGAATATTGCGCCACCGGGATGCAGTTCGGAACCAGGGCATTGCATTCGATGCCGTACACGCGCTTGACGCTGGCCGCGACTTCCCGCGAGATGGCTACGGGAAGCACGGCGCGGCGGAACGCGAACCATTGCAGGAACCGCCCGAACGCATCGTTCTCGTATTGCGCGAGGTTATGAAGCGTATGCACCACTACTGGAACCCGGCGCCGGAGCAGGCCGGGCAAGGCGTATCGCAGAACGGAAAGATGCGTGTGCACCACGTGCGGCCGCACCTTCTTGAACACCTGATCGAGCGCGGAAAACAGGCTCGGATCGAATCCTGGCCGTTTCCCGAGATGCCAGAGTGGAATGCTGGCCTGCGCCAGTTTGGCTTCGATGCTGCTATTCATCGCTGGGTAAAGCCCCGCTCCGATGACATCGTGCGATTGCGACAAGCCGACCATCAAATGCCCTGCCATTTGCTCCGCGCCGCCGACGCCGAAGGACGGAGTAAGGTGTAAGACTCGAAGCCGTTCGGAATGGGATATCGTCACTGGAAACTTCCGGATTCCCGTGGTCCCGCGACTATTGAGCAAGTCCGGGAGAAGGCTGCTTCGGGCGGGAGGGGGTCTGTTCTGAACTTCGGTTTAAAATTTCGGAGCGGCCGGACCTGAGGCGGAGGATATCCACCAGGGGAATCAGCTCCAGAAGAGGAACCGGGACGAACGCGCCGAGATCGGTAGGCGCACCGATTCCCCGGATCGCACCGTTCAAGTCGGCCGAAGGACTGAAGATGGTCACGCCGGTTCCCGCCGCAGGGGAGTTCCATTGAGGATGGAAATCGTAGGGCGGCGTCGTGGCGTTCACGAACATCGGATCCGCGCCGGTTTGATTCGTGCCGATGGCAATTCCCAGGATGCTGGGCGCCATGAGCAGGTCCGGGCCGTACACCAGGTTGTGATCGAAAAAGCTAGACGAAATCGCCGCGGCGTATTGGTTCAGGGCGAAACGAGCCGGCTGATAAAAAATATTGTTCTGAATCGTAATGTTCGAGTTGTTTCCCCAAAACATGATCTGTCCGGGTTCCCCGTTCGCGTTGCGGAAAGCGAACGTGTTATTGGCGATCAACCAGTTGCTCGCTCCATCGGCGAGTTGCACGGACCAGCCTCGATTCATGTTGTAGAAAAGATTGTTGACGACCATGACGTTCCGGGCGTGACTGTAGATTGCGTGGTCGAAGTGCAGCCGTGGTGTGCCGCCCGTCCGCCCGATGTCGTGAAACGTGTTGCCATCGAACGTGAAGTTATATTGATTGCCGTTCATGAAAATGCCGTCCCGCCCGAACTCGTCAACCACGGTGTGGTTCCCGATATTCTTGAATTCGTTCCAGCGGATGGTAATATCGTGCGCGTTTCCGTTGCTGTGGATTCCTTCATCGCACGCCCGCTGGATCACGAACCCCTGGATGACGATGTAAGACGCGTCGCCTAAATTGAAATACGCGGAGGCTCCATCGCAGGAAAGGGACGATGAAGCGTTGGAATCCAGGATTGCCTGGCCTCGATTTTGCGCCATGATGTTGATCGGAAGCCCCGGTGCACCCGAATTGACCAGGTTGACGACATAGTGGGGCGCCACGACTCCTTCGTTGTCGTAGGTTCCGTCCATGACGATCACGGTGTCGCCGGGCTGCGTCGCGGCCGATACGGCTCGTGAGATCCGGCGGAACGGCGCATCCTGAGTCCCAGGATTCGCGTCGTCGCCGGTGACCGAGACATAGTAGACTCCAGCGGAGCTGTAACCCGCGAAGAGGACGGCCACAATTGCAGAACAGAATCCGATGCGCATGGTTCTTTCTCCGGCGGTGCCGGGACAATTACGGTTTTCGAATTAATCCGGCGTAGTGCGTGCGCAGAAACGGCGCCGCATGTAGCGTTTCGCCTCCAGCGCGCCCTTGCGTTTCACTCTTTGACTTATTTCGTCGCTGAATACAAGCTCGACACCTCTGCGGCCGAGAGGACGCGATTGTAAATCCGAACGTCGTCTACGCGCCCTGGGAAATAGTTACTGGGCCCGCCGACGTAGGCGCCAATGTTGACTCCGTAAAGGTAATTTGTGAAGGTCTCGCCCCCAGTGTAGGTATTCGCTGAAAATGACACCGACGAGCCGTTAATGTAGCCAACAACCGTACCAGAATGGAATGTGAAGACGACGTGCACCCACGTGTCCGCCGGGACGCTGTAGTCTAGCTGAGCGTACTTGCCGCCACTCGAAAACTGGGGGTTAACGCCGCTGTTCAGCTTTACTGCCCACGAGTAGTTTTTGGCAACCACCCAGGGATCGCTGCCCGAAGTTGAGGAGAGAGTGATCCAAAACGCAACCGATATGTCGTCGGTCATGCCGAGGCTGCTACTGTCGCTGACAGTGACGTACTGATTTCTCCCATTCCGGGAGATGGCGCCCCCGGTCACACCTGTTCCCTACGAGGGGCTGTTTTGAAGAGTGCCATTATTAGCGTTTCCTGAGGAGTCATTCGGGTTATTGACAAATCGCCACCATCCTTTCAAGCCGGATATGAATTCATAAGCGCCAATGTCGTATGTCGTTCCCTGAGCTCTAGAAGTACCGTCAAAATCGGTCGAGGCCGAGCTGATCGTAGTCCCCGCATCGATTGCGGGGCTTCCACTGCTGATGTGGAAATCCGGCGTAGACGTACTGATGAAGAGTGGATCTGTGCTTGAGTCATTGGTCGCCGTGTTGTTGGAGTAGGTACAGCCTGAAGGACCGCCCATCGACGTGACGCCATGAGCAATGTTGTGGTCTACCTAGCAGGTGCCCGGCTGCTAAACAGGGTCGCAGAGCGTTACTTCAGAGACGCTCCGAAGAAGGTGCTTTTTCAGCCTTTGCGAATCAGTCCGACATAGTGCGTACGCAGGAAGGGCAAGACATGCAAGGCTTCACCCAAGGCCCAGGAGCGTGCTGCAATAAGCCTGCTAAGCGGAGGCGCTAAGTGTGCCGGTGCGAGTTCTATAGAGCACGCGGGCAACAACGATTTTATTTCTTTCCTGCGCAATCCCTTAACCTCCGGATTATTCGGGTTGTTGACGCGAAGGTCAAACCACAGGATGCCTCCCCCGGGCTTGAGAACCCTCAGCATCTCCTTTGCGACGGCGCGCTTTAGGGCCTGATCAAAAATGTTTGTGAAGACTAGAAACTGGCTCACGAGGTCGAAGTGTTCATCCGGCCAAGGGAGTTCCGAAGCGCTCCCCACGTGGAGATCCGCCTGAGGGAGCCTCCGCCTCGCACGCTCCAACCGGCCGGGCATCAGATCGATGCCCGCTAGCATATCTGGGTCCGCTCCCCATTGCACAAATTCGAGCAGCCAGGTTCCGACGCCGCAACCAATGTCAGCGATGCGGAATCCGTCGAGCGGGAACAGGGACGCGCGGCAGAGCATATCGATGCAGCTTCGTAAGGTCTGCTGGTGCATAAGCAGATTTGCCGGTTTGGCCCAGGAGTAGAAGTCAACTGGAATTTCCAAGTCGCGGCGATGGTACTCCGCTGTAATTCGCGCAATGTCAGCATCTGTATAGTTCATCGATAAGGACCCCCATTCGCACGGTCTCGTGTTTTTTAGGCTGACCTCTAACCCAATCATCGGTTCGGCGTACAAACGCACCCGCTGCCGTTTCCCCGCTCGCGACGCTCGTACTCGGTCTGAATCCGCGCGGTGTCTGTGCTGGCGTAGCTCATCGACTCCCCCTTACGCTGTAAGCGGTCCGAATACGTCGAGTGCGGAGCGCGGAAATATGGGCTGCCAATAAACCGAAGAGAAACCAGGTGGGTTTGCGGTATTCCCAGGTGAGCGCGGATACGCCGATGCTCCACGTCAGCAGCACCGTAATCCAGAGACAGCGTTCCAGGTACGGGAGCCGCAGCGCGCTATACAGCATACTTGCGAGCAATCCGAGCAGGACGAGTGCGCCGATGACTCCGAGTTCGACCAGAACGGACAAAAACGTGTTGTGAGCCACCAGCGACCGATCGATCGCGCGCACCACCGAAGCGGCATAGGCTCCCGAACCGACGCCCAGGAAAGCATGATCCCGGAACGCTTCCATGCCAGCCGCCCAGATTGTCGTCCGATGCGTCAGAGTGCCCTCGGATATCTCGGATCCAAGTTGCGCCAAGCGGATCCATGAGGACTGAGGCACGAAATACGCCGCGCAGAAGAGTCCCAACGCGCAAACCGACAAAGCTGCCAAGCGTTGCCATCGGGGAAGCCGGGAAAGGATAAACGGCAGCATGGCCGAACCGATGATCGCCGCTATAAGAGAGCCGCGGGAAGCTGTCAGAAGGATGGAGGTGAATCCGGCTAGAACCTGGGTCCAGCACAACAGCTTAACGATGGGCCGCCTAGGGGATGCCGCCAGATACAAAGCCATGGGGATGCTGAGCGCGAGAATCAATCCGAGATCGTTTTCGTTCAGGCCTTCTATGGTGTAACGGGATGTTTCCCACATGTTCCTGCCTTCGTCGCCAGCCAGCCGCGCCGCCGTTCGGCCGGTCAGGAAGTTGTGGATCGTGAATGCGGAACCGACCAGCGATCCAAGCACGTACGATTGAATCAGTCCGAGCACTCGGGATTCGGTCCGGGCCAATTCCCAGATCAGCCAGACGGCTGCCATCAGTTGCACGTAGGTGCCGCCGCGCGTGACGGTCATGTCCCAGTCCTGAGTCCAGAACAGGCTCAGAACCGACCAGAACACCAGGAGCAGCATCCATACGTGCAGCACGGATGGTTTCCGGGCGCGTTGTGTGATTAGAGTCCGCAGAGCGGTAAGTCCGAAGACAGCCACTCCGATCCAAACGATGAACACCATGCCTCCCAGCATCGGGATGCCTTCGCCCCATGGGAGATTGAACACGAAAAAGCACAGTGTGAAATAGGCGACCTTATCCAGCTCGACGCGCAGCCCTGCCGCGGAAACCGGAACCCGGTTCAGCCCGTACGCCCTGATCGGAAAATGTGCGGTCACGTGGTTTCGACGTTCGCCGTTTGAAGCGCGGGGCCGACTCGAGGCTCCAACGGCGCTGCAACCGGCGAAGGCGCCTCAAGCTGTCGATCGACCTTGAAGAGAATCGCGGCCATGCCTAGAAGTTGAATCAGAGCGGCGGCTAGGCTCGCATCGGCCGCGCCATATAAGCCGTATCGTGGAACTGCAAACGCAGCAGTTCCCGCCGACGCCGCAGCGGTCGCGATCAAAACCGGGATCTGCGGGCGCAAGCTTCTGGCGGCCGTGACGATGAACCCCAGACCGGAGGCCACGAAGTTCATCATTCCGGCGATGGTCAGCGGCACCAGGACACTGGCACGCTGGCCGTATTCCGGGCGAAATATGCGGGCCAGAATCGATTGTCCGAACAGACTTGCGGCGATCACCGCGCCGGCTCCGAGCAATCCGCCCATCGCGACGGCGTAGACAACGTAGCTCCGGAATTTCCAGCGGTTGAACGTCGCGCAGGCTCGCGCCACGGGAAGAAAAATGGATTGTCCAAAGGCCGAAACCACCAGACTGCCCGTCGTCAGCAGCGAAACGATGGCGGAAAATATCCCTAATTCCGCGCTGCCGAGATGCGCTTCGACAAAATAACGCGGAATGCTCGAGTTCAAGGACACCAGCATCGAGATGATTCCCAGCGGAGCGGCTGCTCGCAGCAAGCGGGCCATCGCGTTAGGGTCCCACCCAAACCGGAATCGCCGTTCGATCTGGAAAACGTTTCCAGGCCCAGCCGCGAAATTCAGGCGCGAATCCCACAACAGGAGAATCGCAAGGCGGCCCGCCATCAACCCCATCACAGCCCAGAACACGCTGTGCGTAAGGTACATAGCGAGGCATAACATTCCGAGCGAAAACGGACCTTTGGTCATGAGCGAGCGCGAAATGCGGTCCAGGCGCTCGCGTTTTTGCATGAGGCCGTAATACGTGTCGCTCACGAACTCGAGCGCCTGCGCCAGTCCGACCATTACGATCATGGCGGCCCGGAAACTCAGTGACTGGCTCGCGATCGCCACAGCCGCGACGACCGCCATTGCGCCGGATAGAGAAGCGAACCGGAAACTCAGGTACTGACTGAGCGTGAACTGGCTGTTTACGTCCGAGGCGAGCAGCGCCCGGAGCTGAAAGTTCGCGAAAAGCACGATCGGCGCCGAGACAGCCATTCCCAGGGCGTATTCGCCCACTTGTTCCGGAGTCCCGAGTTTCGCGAGTGCGACGATGATCCCCCATTGACACGCAGCATAGAGGACATTGCCGGAGAGCATCCAGAGGAAGTCCGCTTTCAGGCGGGTTCTGTTTGCGATGTTCACGACGAGTGATTTGTGGGGCAGACTGTCCACGTCTGCGCCGGAGCTCCGGATCCGGCAGAACGTTCCGCCAATGTCAGGCGGATTGCGAGCCGTAGCGGCGATAGTAACGTCCGTACGTGCGGACTTGCCCGGCGTCCATCTTCCAATCGTTGAGAATCGTGCCAAGAAGCGGAATCTGATCCTGAAGCAAGCGCGCGTACGCCGTCTGAAGTTCTTCGCGGCTGCGCGTATTGGCGCGGACAACCATCACAACACCATCCGACATCTGCCCCAGGACGCGCCCATCCGCGTACAGCATCATGGGGGGCGTATCGATCAGAATCAGGTCAAACTCCCTGCGCAAGCGGCGCAACAGCGCGTTCACGTCCGCCGAATAGAGCAAGCCGTGCGATGCGTCATCGACACCGCCGCTCGGCAGCGCCCAGAGATTGGAGAGGCCCGTCGGTTGCGCCAGGCGATCCAGGGGAGCGGTCATCGCAAAGTGCGCCAGATCCCCGCGTTGCAGCAGATCGGCGAGCCCCCACGTGTTGGCGAGATTCACCAGCTTGTGAACGCGCGGTCTGCGAAGGTCTCCATCGATCAGCAGCACCCGCTGCCTTCTCTCTGCGGCAGCCATTCCGAGGTTCGTAAGAACCGTGGTCTTACCCTCCATCGCCTCGATGCTGGTGATCACCAGCACCCGGCCGCCCGCGTTCTTCAACTTGCGGCTGCCCGCGCCGTAAAGAATCGAGATCAGGGCCGCGCGAAACGATTCGTTCAACAACGGGGCGTTCCGGTAATTGTTCACGATGCCGAGTTCAGTTCCTCCCCGCCGCAAACCAAGGGGACGCACCGGGCTCAGCGCGTGGGCATAGCGGGCCGACGGAATCACGCCCAGCTCCGGAATCTCCGCAACGACCGATTCCCCCGGCCTCTGCACCTTGTCGGAACCGGCGCGCGTCAGAACGAGCGTTACTCCTCCCAGAGTCCCGATAGCGAAACCGATCGCCATATTGAGAGGCACATTCGGGCTGTAAGGGACGGACGGCACACTGGCGGCATCGATCGTTCGTATATTCGTCGCCCGCATGGCCGCGGCGGCGCCCGCCTCCTTCACCTTCTGGAGCATCGACTCATACAGCCGCTGCGTGGCTTCCACTTCACTCTTCTTCACGTCATAGCGTCGCTCCAGATCCATCTGCTGCTCGACGGTTTTCAACTGATGACCGTGATCTTCGGCCAGCAGGCGTTCGAGCCCAGCCGCCGCGGCGTACTCGGTCCGCAGGCGGTCGATGGTCTTCTTGCGTTCTTCTTCGATCGTTTTTTCGGTTTCCGCGATCTGCGCCTTGACGCGCTCTACCCGGTAGTTGGTGGGAGTGTACGTGGTCTGGAGTTGCGCCAGTTCGCGGCGTAGCTTTTGCAAATCGTCGTCGTACTGGCGCATGGGACCGTTCGCCAAAGCGTCCGACATCACGCTTCCGGAATTCGCCACGGCCGCTTCGTACCGGGCCTGCTTCGCGGCGCGATCCGCCTGCGCCCTGGTGAGCGCATCCTGGACCTGCTTCATCCGGTCCTCAGCCAGGGTGTCCTGCTTGCCTGCGAAAACCAACCCGGCCGAGCGCGCGAATTCCTCCAGTTGCCGGTTGGAGGACTCCAGCGTGGCCTTGAGTTCGGCCGCCTGCTTGTTCAGCCATTCGGTCGTATCCTGGGCCAGTTGCCACCTCGCTTCCCGATTTAGCTCTATGAATTCGTCCGAGACGATGTTGGCGCCTTGCGCGGCCCGCGCTGGATTCGGATCTTCAAACAACAGCTCGATTACCTGCGACTGAAGCGAAGTGCGCACGGTAAGCGCCTTCTGAACGTCGCGGATCCGCTCCTGCTCGGGCGTCAGGCGCGGGCTCCACAAAGTCATGCGGTTTCGGATAGCGGCGATTAGTCCACCCTGCGTGCCTTCCGGCGTCGTCGCGCCGGGAGGAGCTCCGAGCTTGTCCGCCACGCGCTTGGCCAGGGCCTCGCTTTCGAGCAGCTTGACCTGGTTCTGAAGGTAGTTGTCCGGTGTGGAATTCGGCAGCGCGGAAATTGGCGTGATTTCGCGCAGGAACTGATCGTTGTTGTAACCCTCGAGCTGCAACGATGCGTGAGCCCGGTACGTGGGCGTCATAATCGCGCTGGCCGCGGCTCCCAGGAGCAGTCCTACAGCCGCCGCCGCGGCGATTTTCCATTTCCCGCGCCACAGCGGAACGGTTAACTGATTCAGGCCCACCGCGTCATCCGGCGGCTGGGTCGGGCCAACCGAGTAGGTGGTTACCACGGCGGGTACATAAGGCGCTCTGGCGGCGCGCTCCAGTTCCACGCTTTTCCCTATGCGGTCATTGGGCATGTCGCGATCCTTCCTTGTGCGCCGGCCTTCCGCGCCGGTCTTCGGGACCAGCGGAACGCCGGAGCGGGCGCTTCCGAATCGAAGTCCCCGCACAGTCGATCATGTTTGACGGGGTTAAAACGAATTTAGTAGCGGCCCCACACAGCCATGCCGGTCGCGGTCTGGATGGCGGCCTCCAACGCCCGCACCCCCGCTTTCTTGGGACCGCTTTCCGGGACAAACAGGATGTCTCTCGGGCGCATAGCAATATCTTCGGCCTTGCCTTCCTGAATCTTCTTGAGGTTCACGGGAATCTCTTTCCGCTCCGATGTGCCGTCCACGAAACGGACGATCGTTGCGTTTTTCGGAGAGGGCGTCGGGCCCAACCCTTCGGCGCTCGCGAGCGCTTGCAAAACGGAAATACTGGCGTTGTCCTTGAGCGGCACTTCGCCCGGCTTGCGCACCGCTCCCATGACGAAGACAGCCTCGGCTATAGGCACCGTCACCACGTCGTGAGGAAGTATGGGGATGTTCTCCGCCGGATTCTTCCCCGCCATCAGGTCCCTTATGGAAACTTCGGCTACGCTGAATTTTCCGGTCTGGTCGGTTTTGGCGGTGGGCAACGGAATCGCGCCATAGGCGATCTGCCGGCTGATGTGAATTCGAGGTCCCGCGTCCTGCCGCAAGCCTTCCGCCTGGGAAACGACTTCCAGCAGAGTCTTCCTACCCTGAATTTGATGCACGCCAGGGTGATTGACGGCCCCGACTACGGATACCGGCTGGCTCCCGAAATCCGCGATCTCGACGGAAACTTGCGGCCGCAACACTTCCTTCGAAAAGCGCTGAACCAGTTCGGCCCGCAGTTGTTCGATTGTGAGTCCGCCCGCATGAATTTTTCCGGCGACGGGCAGATCGATATTTCCGCTCGGGTCCACTCGTATGGGCTTGTCCGAGATTTCATCGATCCCAAAGGCCCAGATCTTGAGTTGATCCTCGGGTCCGAGCACGTAGTTCTGCGGAGTTTGCTGCGGGGTCTGCGGCGGGTCCTGGGCCGGCGTCCGAACCGCTTGGGCGGGCGCCAGAAGACCCATCGCTAACAGGAGGACTGCGAAGGGCTGCATGCTGCTTACCTCAAGCTGACGCTCGTTTCCCGGATCGCATGCTCCGGCGGATCAGTCCGAGTGCGATCAAACCCGCTCCCAGCAGAAGCATGCTGCCCGGCTCGGGAACGGCGCCGGAGGGTCCAGGGTTGGGAAGAGATGCCGGCCCCAGGTTCACCTCGAACCACTGGAGGCTTGAAGAACCGCCGGGGACTCTCTGATCCCATGTGACTGTAAGCGAATGACTGCCCGGAGGCAGCGTGAATGTGCCACGGCTCATCAACGGATCGTTCCAGCACGCCGCCGGATCGGTTCCCTCGCCGGTTGGGTCGTTCGCGCAAAAATGGTTCGCATTGATTGCCGTGGCGGAAGTCGATCCCAGAGAGACGCCGCTGTCAAAAACGGTGAAGGTATCGCCCTGGTGTCCGCCATCGAGGACTCTCAGAAGCAGAGACGTCGCGCTGGTGATCGTCCAGGGAGTGTTCGGGGAGGCGATGTAGTAGTTGGTGAACGAAGAACCTGGCGTGATGCTTCCATCCGTCAAGGCGTAGAAGTTGTACCAGGTGCAGTTCCCGCTAGCGGGCGGGTCAGTAGCCGGATTGCAGTGCGTATCCGGAGCTCCAATCGCGCTTCCGAAACACGGTAGTGCAAGTAAAATTGCTGCTCGTAACAGCTTCGGTACAGCCCCATTTGGTTGTTGCAAGTCATCCTCCTGATTTGGATACAGCTACCGCACGGCCGAGTGCAAACGTACGCTCACTCGCGAATGACTCTTCAGCACGGGGATTTCCAAGCCGGAACAGCGCGCCTGGAATCTCCCAAAGCCTGTTCTGCGTATGAATTGAAGATCAGAACTCCAAGCGCACCGCGCCGCGGACTTCCCGCCAGTGACCCTCCAGCGTTCTCCAAGTGGAATCGGAGTACCCAGGTTCCTCGCGGGAAACGTCGTGCTTCGTCGCAAGACAGGAGGACGCTGGAAGAGCTTTATCGAAGTGGAACCAGGAGGGTGAAAAAAGGAGCTTTACGTTCCACTGATCGTGGCAGAGGAGCACATCTGTTCGGTCCCGTCTTTTCTTTTCTCCAGTTCGGGTTGCTCCTGCAAGCGCCAGCGGTGGAGCTTGTTGAGCAGGGACTTATAGCAGATATTCAGACGCTGCGCGGCTTGCTTGCGATTCCAATTCACTTCATTCAAGGTCCGGAAGATGAGTTCCTTTTCAGCCCGCTCCGCCGCGCTGGCGGAGAGTTCCTTGAGCGAGATGCCGTTGGATGGACTGACATCGGCCGTCGCGCCAGTGTCCGCCGAGGAACCGGCGTCTGGCAGACCGGCGAGCGCCTGGGAGAGATCGGGCAGAATGAGAAATCGCTTGACGACGTTTTCGAGTTGCCGAACATTTCCTGGCCAAGGGTAACGTTCGAACGCAGCCAGGAGTTCCGGCGGCAATGAGCGGACGCGGCTGTTGTACTTCGCCCGGTACTTGTTTACGAAATACTCGCACATCGTCGCGATGTCCTCGGAACGCTCCCGCAGAGGAGGAATCTCGATCGTGATGACGTTGAGCCGGAAATACAGGTCCTCCCGAAACTCCGCCTGGGACACCAGCGTGTGGAGCCGCTTATTGGTCGCCGCGATGATACGCGCTTCCGACCACAGCGTTCGGGTACCTCCCAGCCGCGAATATTCCCCGTCTTGCAGTACATGTAACAGTTTGGCTTGCAGTAGCGGGCTCATTTCGGCCACTTCGTCGAGCATGATGCTCCCGCGTCCCGCGAGCTCGAATTTTCCCGGCTTCTCGCGCTGTGCTCCGGTAAAGGCTCCACGCTCGTGCCCGAATAGCTCGGATTCCAGCAGGTCCGTGGGTAGCGCCGCGCAGTTTACCTTAACAAACGGATCTCGCCTCCCGGAGCGTGAATGGATGTACCTGGCCACGATTTCCTTCCCAACACCCGATTCCCCAAGTATCAGAACCGGCACGTCGGTCTGGGCCACCTGGTCGCACACAGCCTGAATCTGCAGCATTCGCTTGTTGCAGGTCTGGAACGCAATCTCCGCCGCCGATCCTACGCTGGGCGGATCACAGTACTGCTGGATTCCCCTGCCGATGGCCACCTCCAGGTCTTTGTCGTCCAGCGGCTTCACCAGATAATCGTAAGCGCCGAGACGCATGGCCTTGACGACGGTCGGAATCTGATCATCGCCGGAAAGGACCAGCGCGGGCACGCGGCGTCCCTGGCGTTCCATTTCTCCGAGTACTTCGAGTCCGCCGACGCGGCGCATTCGGATGTCGAGCAGGAGCAGCGAGGGCGGTTCCGCCTCCGCCAACCGGCGCACGACCTGTTCGCCGGAATCGAAGCACACTGCCTCGTAGCCGCGTGAGACAAGAAAATCAGAAAGATAGGTGCGCGTGCCTGGGTCGTCGTCTACGACCCAAACAGTGCGGCGATCTGTAAGCACGCGCCATGCTTCAGCATTCCGGTAGCCGAATTACGGGCAGTTCGCATGCGACCAGGAAAACTCCCGGAGAATTTGGCCCCGCGGAGCACGTCCCCCCATGTAAGCGCCATAGCCTGCAAGCAGTTGACAATTCGGTCGCGGCCTGCTCTGGATTCTCGCCGGAAATGCGCGTCGCCCGGAATTCGACAACGATTTTTCCGTTTTCTTCGGCAGCCCGGATATGCAGGCTGCTACCCGGATCGGTAAATTCGACAGTCGATCTGAGCAATTCTCGTACCGACTCGGAAAGTTTTCGGGCGTCTCCAGCGGTCCAAAGCGCGCTATCCGCGATCTCCACAGTAACCAGCACGTCCCGGGCGGCCAGACTTGGCCCGAGTTCCCGGACGATCTGCTCCAGCAGCGCGCGTATGTTAACGTTCGCGAACTTTAATTCATCTATCTCCCGAAAGGCATCGAGTTCCTGTGCCAGCAACGCGAGTTTGTGCAGGTTCTCCAGCGCGGCGCTGAGGTACCGCCTTTGCGCCTTAGCCGAACGGTCGCGCTGTTCCAGGGCGAGGCGTACGTACCCTCGCGCCGCAAGGAGCGGGTTGGAGAGGTCATGAAGCATGTTGGAAAGCCAGCGCTCTCGAATTCGATTGCGGATGCCCGTGGAAGGATCCGTTTTGGTCGTTGACGCCACACTCGATCTCATACAGTTCGGCAAGCCGTGCAACTTCAGAGCCATCTCAGGAGCGCGATGGACCAGTGCGTGCAGGGCAGCCGTGACAGTTTTCCTTGGTCGCAGCGCGCAAAGCCAAGGCTACCGTGAGAGTTCCAATACTTAAACAGGGCGATTTCGTGATCGCATCCATTCAGTCCGCTCTGACTGATGACGACTTGCTCCAGTTGAGGGACGACCTGGCTGCCCATGTCGGCAGGTACCGCTCCAAGGGGGTCATCGTCGATGTGACGGTGCTCGACGTGATCGATTCGTTCGCTTCGAGAACTGTCCGGGACCTTGCGCAGATGGTCAGACTTCGCGGCGCCCAAACCGTAATCGTGGGGATTCAGCCGGAAGTTGCCTTCGCCATGGTCCAACTTGGTCTGGAACTGGGCGGCGTGGCCACGGCATTGGATTTGGAAGAAGCGCTGGCGCTACTGCAAAATGAAGCGCGGTGAGATGAGCCACGGGCACCGGATCATCCCCATCCTGGCCGACGCAGACATCGTGGAGGCCAGAATGGCGGCCCGCACGCTGGCCGAGTACGTCGGATTCAGCGGCGCCCATCTGGTCATGATCGCGACAGCCGTATCGGAGGTCGCGCGGAATATCGTCGAGTACGCCAAGTCCGGCGAAGTCGTCATCGCTCCGATCCAGAATGGCACCCGGCGGGGGCTGGAGGTGGTGGCGCGCGATCAAGGCCCTGGAATTGCTGACATTTCTCAGGCTTTGCAGGACGGCTTTTCTACCTCAAGAGGTCTGGGGCTCGGTCTGCCTGGCTCGCGGCGGCTAATGGATGAGTTCCAACTGGAGTCGAGGTTGGGTCTCGGGACGAAGGTCACGATGAGGAAATGGTTGCCTTGAAACGCTCTATTGCGCAAACGTTACCGCTGCTCGAGTACGGGGTTTCGTCCGTGCCGGCGCCTGGAGAATTCGAATCGGGCGACCTGTATGTGGTCCAGCCGACCTTGCGCGGAGCGCTCGTCGCGGTGGTGGACGGCTTAGGCCATGGCGCGGAAGCCGCCAGCGCGGCGCGCCTTGCGATCGCGACGTTGGAAGCCCACGCCAACGAAGGTGTCATCCCGCTGATTCGGCGCTGCCACGAACGGCTTAGAAACACCCGCGGCACGGTCATGAGCCTGGCTTCGTTAGACAAATTCGAAAATACAGTGACTTGGCTGGGGGTCGGCAACATCGAAGGGATGTTGTTGCACGGCCGCTGGGAGGAACACCCGCGCGTGGAAACCATTTTCCTGCGTCCCGGCGTGGTCGGTTATCGCCTGCCTCCGCTCCAGGCTATGGTTACTTCGGTCATGCCGGGCGATCTGTTTATTTTGAATACCGACGGGATCCGGGGAGATTTCGCCGCCCAGTTCTCTCCCGACGATCAGCCCTGGCAGATCGCCGAATATATCTCCTCAAATTTTCGCAAGGGTGACGATGACGGTCTGGTTCTGGTGTTGCGTTATCTGGGGTCGGGGGAATGAAAGCAGGAGAGAATTTCCTGGCTCAGGAGTACGCTGCGGCGATGCAGGAATATCTAGAGGGGCGCGGCGAGATCGCGTTGCGGCGCGCGTACGAAGCGGGGCGGCGAGCGCTTGCGGAAGGTTTAGGCGTGTTGGAACTGGCGGCCGCGCACGAGGAATCCGTGAGGCTGGCGCTGCGGTCCCAACCGGATGAGCGGGACCGCGAACAGGTGCGCGCGAAAGCGCTGGATTGTTTCGCGGAGAGTCTTTCCCCCTTCGAAATGGTTCTACGCGGCGTTCGCGAGGCCAACGCCCGCCTCGAGCAAAGCATCAACAGCCTGCAACGGGTCGAGGAGCAGCTCCGTCATCAGAATGAGAAGCTCACAGCCGCGCATCGCGCCGTGGAAAAGGAGCGAAGCCGGTATCAGGCTTTGTTTGACTTCGCCCCGGATGGATATCTCGTGACCGGATTGGAAGGAGCCATTCGGGAAGCGAATACAGCGGCGGCCGCCATTCTCAACACTCCCAAAACCGTGCTTCCGGGACAATCCTTGATCGAGTTCATCGTGAGAACGGATCGCGAAGTGTTTCGGGAACGGCTCCATCAACTGCATCTGGGCTCCACCGAGCGGATCGAGGATTGGGAGCTCGCTCTGCAGCCGCGGAACCGTCCTCCGATCCCCGCCGCGCTTACGGTGGTGGCCGAGCGAACCGTTCCGGCGGTCGCGAGCCTGCGCTGGCTGATCCGCGATGTCACCGAGCGCAAGCGTCTGGAGCGGGAGCGGGCGCGCTGGCTGGTCGCCCGTGCGCGGGCCCAGGCCGCTCGCCGGTTTGAATTCCTTGCGCATGCGAGCTCGCTGCTCGTCGAGTCTCTGGACGTGGAAGCCAGCCTGATTGGGGTCGCGCGCTTGGCCGCTTCGTTCCTTTCCGGCTGGTGCTTCATCAGCGTGGTGGAGCCCGACGGCTCCCTGCGCCAGCTCGAGGTGGCCCATGCCGGACCTTCGAGCGCCGGTCTCGCCGGCGAACTTCGCCGGCACTGCCTGTTCGGAGGAGGCAGCCGCGATCCCCGTGATCTTCCCGACCAGCTCGAAATCGTGGAGCCGTTGACCGGAGAATGGTACGAGAGGGCAGCCGACGGACGGCAGCACGCCGAGCTGCTGCGCGGCGTGAATTGCGGCGGGGCCATGATTCTTCCGCTCCGGTTTCAACACCGCCTAATGGGCATCCTGACTCTGCTCTCGCCCGCGGGCCGCCGGCGGTTCCGCCCTTCGGACCGGATCTTGGGGGCCGATCTGGCGCGGCGGTGCGCCCTGGCTCTCGAAAACGCCAGGCTTTATCGCGAAATGGTAGCGGAGCGCGACAAGGCCGAGCGCGCTAATCGCGCCAAAGACGAGTTTGTCGCCATCCTGGGTCATGAGCTCAAGAATCCGCTCACGCCCGTCATCGGATGGACCCGAGTGTTCCGGAATCACCCGCTCATTTCCGGGGATCCGGTGCTGGCGGAAGGGGCCAGGGCCCTCGAGAAAAACGCCGTGACGCTCAACAGGCTGGTAGGCGACTGTGTGGACTTGACCAAGATCTCGGAAGGCATGATCCAAGTGGACCAGGCGCCTCTGAATCTGAACGACGTCGTCGCAGCTTCCATAGATCTCGTTCGAACCATGGCATCGGAGCGGCAACTCGAGCTGAAGGCCGATCTCGCCCGCGAGCCGTATCTGGTGCTCGGCGATGCGATGCGGTTGGAGCAGGTGGTACTGAACCTGCTGATCAATGCCGTGAAGTATACGGATCCGGGCGGGCGCATCTCGATCCGGACGGTGTGGATCGGTGATGAGGCCGAAATCCAGGTGCAGGATACCGGGATCGGCATCGATCCTGCATTCCTTACCCAGATTTTCGAACCGTTCCGCCACGGTTCCCGTTCCTGGCTCACCTCGAAATCGGGACTGGGGTTGGGTCTGGCGATCGCCCGCCGGATCGTGGACATGCACGGAGGGCGGATCTGGGGCGAGAGTCTCGGTCTTGGCATGGGAAGCACGTTCCGGATACGGCTTCCGAGAGCGGTAGCGGTGGCGCCGGAAGTGCCTTCCCCTCCCCGCCCTGCGCCTTTCGCGAAGCAAGAAGCCAAAATGCGGATTCTTTTGGTGGAAGACTCGGAAGACATTCTATTCCTGATGAAGACCCAGCTCGAATCTCTAGGGCACACCGTGATCACTGCAAACAACGGAAGTTCGGGAATTCAGGCCGCCAAGCGCCACCGCGTGGATCTGATCATTTCCGATGTCAAGATGCCGCTGGTGGATGGCTACGAGCTGATGCGCTCCATCCGCGGAATACCGGATTTGAGCGGCACTCCCGCGATCGCGCTTACCGGATTCGGATCGAAGGCAGATCGGGAGCGGGCGCTGGCCGCCGGTTTCAATGCGTGTGTCAGCAAGCCCGCCGAAGCGGAAGAGATTTCGGCCGTTATGCGGCAACTGAAGGAACACCGAGACACAGTTCATGCCGGGTCCCGGCACGACTGCGGGAGAGGGGGACCATGAGAGGCAAACATCCACGACCGGTGGTGCGAATGACGCAGACAGCGACAAGCCCGTCGCGCGAGTCACCCGCGCAGGCCCTGCTGACCGAACTCGTGTCGCATCTGCGACAAAACCGGACTCAGCTTCGCGAGGAATGGGCGCGGAGGATCACGGAATCGCGCCTCCTCACGGCCATGACTCAGGAAGAGATCTTCATCGAAGCCACGGCGGTATACGACAACTACGTGGCCGTGCTCGAGACCGGATCAGTGGAAGCGCTTCAGGAATACGCGCGCGATCTTTCCGAACGCATCATTCCCCGAGGCGTCGAAACACATGAGGTCCTGGGCATCGTACTGCTGCTCCGGGACGTGCTGGCTCGTTCGCTGTTTAAGAAATACCAGAGCGATTTCAGCATGCTGAACCGTGTTCTGGATGCTTACGAGCCGGCGGCCAACCGGATCGCCAACACCGTAGGCGTGAGTTTCGTCCAGGAACGCGAACGTATCATCCGCCAGCAGCAGGAGGCGATCCGGGAACTGTCGACGCCGGTTTTGCAGGTCCGGGAACGTCTTCTGATCTTGCCGATCATCGGCGTGATCGATCCGCAGCGTGCGCGTCAGCTCACGGAGCAGTTGTTGCGCGGCATCCGCTCGAATCGCGCCAAAGTCGTGGTCATCGATATCACGGGCGTGCCGTCGGTGGATTCCACAGTGGCCAACCATCTGGTCCAAACCGTGGACGCCTCGCGGCTGATGGGTGCAACCGTGATCGTCACGGGCCTGTCCTCGGAAATCGCGCAAACCCTGGTGACCATCGGGGTCGATCTCACGAAGATGAAAACCGTGGGCGATCTTCAGGGAGGCATTGAGGAAGCGGAACGCCTGCTTGGATACCAGATCCAGGTTACGGCCTGAGACGGATCAGACGGGGCAGATTTTTTTGAGCCTGCGGCCGGTTTGTAAACCGGGACAATTTTCGGGTTCAGCCGGCTTCCGTTAACAACACACGGTCGTCGCGCCGGTGGCTCACCAGGATATCCTTCACCGCAGCGGCGACGTAGTGAACTTGCTCCTCCGTCATGGCCGGATAGAGCGGCAGCGAAACGATCCGCGGATATAAATGGAGCGCGCACGGGCAAGGCCGCTGCGCCAGAGGCATCCGCGCGAAGAACGGATGCAACGGGATCGGGATGAAGTGAACGCTGGCCCCCACGCCGCGCCGGCGCAGTTCCTCGAGGAATACGGCGCGATCGATATTCAGCCGGTTCAGATTCAGCCGCAGGACGTACAGGTGCCAGGAGTGCCGGACGCGCGGCGGATCCGGCGGGAGTTCCACTTCTTCCAGCTCCTGAAACACCCGATTGTAGATTTTGGCGTAGCGTGCCCGGATCTCGATGAAGGAATCCAGCTTGCGCAATTGCTGGATTCCCAGTGCCGACTGAAGATCGGTCAGGTTGTATTTGAACCCGGCGTCCACGACCTCGTAGTACCAGTTGCCGCGTTCCGAGTAGCGCTTCCAGGCGTCCCGGTTCATGCCATGGAGCGAAAGCATCCGCATTCTCGCGTCGAGCGATTCGCGAGGCGTCGTAATCATTCCGCCTTCGCCCGTGGTCATGTTCTTGGTGGCGTAAAAACTGAAGGAAACGGCATCGCTGGCGTCCTCGCCCTGCTCCGATGAAGTCCCGCCGATCGGACGTCCCTGGTAGTGCGTTCCGGCAGCGTGGGCGGCGTCCTCGACCACGAACAGCCCGTATTTTCGTGCCAGGGCCCAGATGGCGTTCATCTCGCAGGGAAGACCCGCGAAGTGAACCGGAACGATGGCCCGTGTGCGCGGTGTAATGGCTCGCGCGATTTCCTCCGGATCGATATTCCCGTCTGCTCCGATGTCGGCCATCACCGGTCTGGCTCCCACGTGCAGGATCGTATGTACGGTCGCAGCGAAGGTCAGCGGAGTGGTGATGACTTCGTCGCCCCTGCCGATCCCCAGAGCCGCGAAGGCCACATGCAAACCGGCAGTGCAGGAGTTCACAGCGATCCCGTGGGGAGATCCCACGTAGGCTGCGAACTCCTGTTCGAATTGGGCCGTGCGCGGCCCCGTCGTCAGCCAGCCCGATCGCAGAGTAGCCTCGACCGCGCGTACTTCTTCCTCGCCGATAGACGGGACATGGAACGGGATGAACGGGTGGGTTTGCATGGTCCTGGCGTCCGCGGGAGCCGGCTGGGTCGGTGCGGCGAGCACGTCCTGAACCAGCTCCGTCCGACTCATCCGCCCCCCAGGGATCGCAAGATCCGATCGCGGTCGAAGCCATGCGGAAAAAAACTGTAGCGCGCTGTCATCCACAAGAGTTTCAAATCGCGCGAAAGGGTCCGCGACTTTTGATAATGCAAGTTCAGGTGAAGTTTTTGGGGCAAAATCACGGACCGGTAGTAAGTCTCGAGGTCGGCCGCGGGATCCAGCAGATCTTCTTCGTCCCGGAACGCGAGGCTGGCCAGGTCGGTGACGCCGGGGCGCACCTCCAAGACCGTGCGCCAGCGATGGTCCTGCAATTCGACGAACTCGGCGACCTCCGGACGCGGTCCAATCAGACTCATATCGCCGCGGAGGACATTCCACAATTGCGGAAGTTCGTCCACCTTGAACTTCCGGAGCCACCGGCCGATTCCCGTAATCCGGCGGTCATTCAGAGCCGTAAGGGGATGTCCGGAGATTCCGGAATGCATCGTGCGGAATTTCAGAATGCAAAACGGCTTGCCTTTCCTGCCGATCCGGGTTTGCCGGAACAGAACCGGTCTTCCATCGCGCAGCAGGATCAACAGGGCGACAATCGCGAGCAAGGGCGAGAAGAGAACCAGCGCACTCAGGCTTCCTGCGGCGTCCAGCGCGCGCATAAGGCGGCTGTTGGATCGCTCGGTCATAGCTAGGGCCCTCATTACACCACGGCCACGCAATCGGAGTCGATTTCCAGCAGAACGGAACGCTGGAGCAGGCTCACCGAAATCACCAGGCGCATCGAATGTTTGGCGCCCACCACGATCCCCTCGATTCCGGCAAGGGGACCTGCGATAACGCGCCCCCTTTGGCCGGAACGCCAGAAAGGATGTGGGACCATGCTCACGCCCGCCTCGGCAGCACGCTGAAGCGAAACGATTTCGTGATCTTCCAGTGGGATCGGAACGCGGCCCGCGCCCACGATCCGAAGAACGCCCGGCGTGGTGAGCACCGGTAAGCGCGCCTTGGGATCCACGCGGCAGAACAAATAGCCGGGGAACAGCGGGATCTCGAATTCGCGGGTGCGCCGTTCATAGCGGTGACGCCGGGTATGCAGAGGCAGAAAGGTTTCAAACCCCTTGTTGACTAATACCTGCGAGACTTGCTTTTCATGCCGTACGTTCACGCTCAGCGCGAACCACTTTCGTTCGGGATCCGTCGTACTCCGGGAGAATTCTGAAGCGCTGAAAGTATCGGGCGCTGTTAGGAGTTCTTCATGCATCGGATTTGGCAACGCTATCGCTCTCTCCTGCGCAGAGAGGTTTGCTGCTGGATTAGCAGAAGCACGGACGGTGCCACTTGCAGCGCCTGACAAAGGCATGTCGATGTATGTGGCGCGCACCGCGCGAGTTTACAGGAGCGGCGCGGAACCTGCGCGCAGGAACGCGCGCCTTCCGAATGGCAGCCAGGATCTCAGTTGTGGCATACGACTTCCTTTGCGTTTCGGCGGAAGCCGGGCTGCCTACGCCACCAACAATGGCCTTGCGGTTGCAAAACAAATAGCGTGACAGGTTGCCGGAAACCGCAGCCTCATGCCGGGGATCTCACAAAGAAGGTTCTACTCGACGGTCCGCGCACCATCCGCTGAGGCGCTGGATATTCTCACGCCTCATTCCCGCGATATTCTGGCCGCTTGGGAGCGGCAGCTTAAAATCCTGGATCTTCAGGCCGGTGAACTCCTCGGGGCGGCGCCGCTGGATTTTGGGAAACTCGCGGAGTCACTGCGGAAAGCCAACTACCCCAGGTTTCGGCAGGCCATCCAGAAATTCGGAGAAGACCTCGCTCACAGGAAGATCAGTCTGGCGCGCTGTGTCTCCGCGGTCAATCGCCTGTACGAAGTCTGTCTGCCCTATCTGGTCCAGCGCCCGCGGAATCGCGCCACGCCGGTTCTGGCTTTTGCGCGCCTGCATGCGCTGGCGGCTTTGCTGATGATTTCCGGCTACACGGGCCAGTGGGCCGGCGGAAAGAAGACTCTGGTGGAAGCCAGCCTGTCCGAAGCCGAGGACCGCCGCCATGGAGCTTCGGCCTACGTCACCAGGATCTACGAACAGGAGCGGCGCCGGCTTTCTCAGGACCTGCATGATGAAGTCGGCCACGACCTGATGCTACTCAAGCTGTATCTGGAAATGATCGCGATGGAGCACCGGGAAGAGCTCGCCGGCGTGCAACCGCGCGTTGCGGAAGCGATTGCCCTGGTATCGCACGCGATCGACTCGGTACGGCGTCTGATTCTCGATCTGGGGCCCGCTGTCTTCGAAGATCTGGGATTCCTGCCGGCAGTGCGAACCTACATCAGCCAGTTCTCCGCCCGCACCAAGATCAATGTAACGCTGCGAGAAGGATATGTTCCAGCGGAGATTCCATCCGCGCACCAGGTTGCCTTGTACCGTCTGCTGCAAGGCGCTCTTTCGAACGTCCTGAAGCACGCTTCCGCCAAGAGCGTCAAGGTTTCTTTGGGAAGCATGAGCGACTCCGTGTTAATCATGGTAATAGAGGACGACGGAGTCGGGTTCGATCCTGCGGCTCAGCCTGGCCGGCGTTCTTTTGGCTTGACAGCAATGCGGGAAAGGGTGGAAGTCCTGGGCGGTAAAATCCACATCCAATCCAAGGTCGCGACACCAACTTCCAAAGCGCACGGAACCCGTATTGAGATCGATCTGCCGCTGCCCGGAGGAGACGAAGCGTGAATCGCAGTTCTCAAAAGAAGATCACCGTGTTGGTGTGCGACGACCACGCTCTCTTTCGGGAAGGCGTCAAGACCATCTTGAATTCGCAGCCCGATATCGAAGTCGTCGGAGAAGCGTCGGACGGAAAAGAGGCGGTACAGGAAGCGATCCGGCTATCCCCCGATATCATTCTGATGGACATTTCCATGCCTGTCCTGAAGGGTTTCGACGCGGTTCGAAGGATCAAGAAAGTTCGTCCCGATACGAAGATCCTGATTCTGACAGTGTACGATGACGAAGACCTGGTGGCCCGCTGTTTGGACGCTGGCGCGGCGGGTTACGTCCTGAAGGACTCGCCTCCGCTACAACTTGTGTACGCGATTCAGACCGTCCATCATGGCGAGCAGTACATGAGTCCTCGAGTTCTCACCGGCGTCGTGCGCCAGTACATCGCGCAGCCGGCGGATTTCCGCGGCGGCTATGATCTCCTGAGCGACCGCGAGCGCGAAATCCTGGTGTTGCTTGCGGAAGGACAGTCGCTGAAAGAAATTGCCACGCGGCTGAACCTGAGCGTCAAAACCGTCGATGCGCACAAATACAACCTGATGCGCAAGCTCGATCTGCACGATCGGAGCGAGTTGATTCGGTACGCCATCCGGAAGCGGCTCGTCGAGGCTTAGGAATCCGAATTCCACTCCACGGGACGGCGATACCAATTTCCTGTGAGCCCTTGAGCGAACGCGCGTAGCCGGTTCGTAGCTTCGCGGCTTTGGCATCTCTCGTGCTTCTAGTGAGTTTCAAGTGCATACGTTCTGGGGCACTTAGCCGGCGATAGCTTTAGCTGATCGCGCTTTACGCTGCCGGCGCTGAGGAGGAGCAGCGATGGCAACCGACGCCGCCTCGACCCTGAATTCGGCATCCTGTTCTGGCAGCGAAGACCTTCAGGTGTTTTCCACTTGTCCCTCTTCCCTGCTGACGCCGGATGACTATCCTAATAAACTCAAGAACATCGCTCGTTGGAGCGAAGCCGCCGGGTGCACCGGGATTCTGATCTACACCGACAATTCCTTGGTCGATCCCTGGCTCGTCAGCCAACTCATTGTGGAGAGTACTGCGACTCTTAGCCCGCTGGTGGCCGTTCAGCCCGTTTACCAACATCCCTACTCGGTTGCAAAAATTGTAACGACACTCGGATTTCTTTACCGCCGGCGGGTCTTCCTCAACATGGTCGCCGGCGGATTCAAAAACGACCTCGCGGCCCTCGGAGATAGCACCCCTCACGACCGCAGATATCAGCGTTTAATCGAGTATACGCGGATCATCCAGCTCCTTTTGAGAAGCGAGGCGCCGGTTACATTCGAAGGGCAGTTCTATCGGGTGAAGAACCTCACGTTGCGGCCCCCGCTAGCGGCGACGCTCCAGCCGGGATTCCTCATGTCCGGATCCTCAGACGCAGGGCTCGCGGCCGCACAAGCGACCGGAGCGATCGCGATTCAATATCCGGAACCTCCGGGGAAAGGCGATGCTGCCCGGCCCTCCGAAGGCGCGCAGCGGGGCATCCGCATCGGAATTGTCACGCGTCCGGCGGAAGAAGCGGCCTGGGAGGCCGCTTACCAACGCTTCCCGGAGGACCGCCAGGGGCAGCTCACGCGCCAATTCGCAACCAAGGTCTCCGATTCGGCCTGGCACCACAGGCTTTCCGAAATCGGCCGGCAGTACGCGGATTGTCGCGATACCTACTGGCTTCATCCCTTCGAGAATTATCAGACCAACTGCCCCTACCTGGTCGGAAGCTACGAACAGGTCACAGACCACCTGAGCCGGTATGTCGCACTTGGGCTTCGCACGTTCATTCTCGACATCCCGAGCTCAGAACAAGAGTTCGAGCACATCGGCAAAGTGTTCCAGTCCGCCGCGCGGGGCGCCCTCGCATGACGATCCGGATGCAGGACTGGCTGACGGCGCAAGCCGAGCAGCGCCCCGAATGCAATGCGCTGGTCTTCTGCGGGAAACCCACCACCTATGGATCACTGGAACGGGACAGCAACCGCCTGGCGCGCGCGCTCCAAGCAGCCGGGTGTACCCGCGGGGACCGTGTGGCGCTCTTGTTGCCAAAATCCCCCAAAGCTATCCTGGCGATGTTGGGAGTCCTGAAAGCGGACTGCGCCTACGTCCCGATCGATACTTCAAGCCCTGCGGCTCGCATCCGGCGGATTCTCGATGTGTGCGAATGCCGTTGTTTGATCGCGGCGCGGTCCACGGCGGGACTGCTGAAAACACTTCTCGCAGAGGATGAGGCCGCGAAGCAGGCTCACCTCGTCTGGATGGACCGCCGGAGGACGGACGGGCCCGCGGATTTGACGTGTGTCGATCACGCGGAGATTTTCTGGGATGACATCGAGTCTCTTCCGGATGCGCCCATCTCATCCGGAAACCGCCCGGAGGATCCCGCGCACGTGTTGTTCACGTCGGGATCTACGGGCGCGCCGAAGGGAGTCGTGATCACACACGCGAACGTCATCCATTTCATAAACTGGGCGGCTTCCTATTTCGGCATCCGGTCGATCGACCGCATCTCCGGACATCCGCCGCTGCACTTCGACCTCTCCACATTTGATATCTACGGAACCATAGCAGCCGGAGCCGAGTTGCATTTGTTGCCGCCCGAGATCAGCCTGTTGCCCCACCGGCTGGCGGATTATATTCGCGATTCGGAGCTCACGCAGTGGTTTTCCGTGCCTTCGGCGCTTGTTCCGATGGCAAAATTCGATGTGCTGGCGGAAGGCGACTTGCCGTCGCTCAAACGGCTGCTGTGGTGCGGCGAAAAGTTCCCCGTTCCGGCGCTTCGATATTTTATGCGGCGGCTTCCCCACGTCAGCTTCATCAACTTGTACGGTCCCACGGAGGCGACCATCGCCAGCAGCTATTACCGCGTTCCGTGCTGCCCCGAGGATGACCAGCAGGAAATCCCGATCGGCACGGCCTGCGATGGAGAATCCCTGTTCGTTCTCGACGAAGAGATGCGACCACCAGCGCGCGGCGAGATCGGCGATCTCTACATCGCTGGCGTGGGTCTTAGCCCCGGATATCTGAAGGACCCGGAGAAGACCGCACAGGCGTTCCGCCCGAACCCGTTCGGTGCGAATCCGGGAGAGCGAATTTATAAAACCGGCGATCTGGCAAGAGTCGGCGAGGACGGGATGATCTATCTCGTCGGCCGGTCAGACTCGCAGATCAAGAGCCGCGGATATCGTATCGAGCTCGGGGAAATCGAGAGCGCCATCCAGGCGGCGGCGCGAGTGCAGGAGGCGGCCGTGGTGGCGCTGGATTCCGAAGGATCAGAGGGCGTTGTCATCTGCTGCGCCTATGTGCCGGCCCCGGGCTGCGATGCATCCGCCACGGCCATGAAGAAGCACGTCAGCCGCTTGCTGCCCCACTATATGATCCCGGCGCGATGGATGGTTCTGGATTCTATGCCGCACAACGCAAACGGTAAGATCGACCGCGTACTCATGAAACAACGTTTCCGCCAGGCATCCGGACAAGCAGCCCGAGAAAGCCGGGCCACGGAGTCTCGCCCGCAGCAGACGCAGTCTGGCTCCCGGAAGGCTCACGCACATGTCCAGTAACAACGGCTCCGAGATGCTGCTCGACGAAATCCGGACGCTGATGACGGAGAAACTCCTTCTAGAGGTTGCCTCGCCTGAAGAGGACTTGCTGGCGGGCGGGATTCTGGATTCGCTCAGCTTGATCCAGTTGCTTGTAAGTCTGGAACAGCACTTCGGAATCCGGATTCCTTTGGAAGAAATGCAGATCGAGGACGTGCGGTCGTTACGCGCTCTGGCCCGTCTGGTGGAAACTCACAGGGTTCGCATGCCAGTCGAGGCGGCCGCTTCAGAAGCAACCGTCGCGCATCAAGGAAGGTGATCAGGCTTCATGAGAGTTCTGGGAATTAGTGGTTTGGAGGGCGCCGTCCCTTTTAAGAAAAAGCACTGGCCCGGCCTGGAGGATCGGGAATACAGAATCTCGCAGGGCCATGATGCGGCCGCGGCATTGGTCGTTGATGGCGTGCCGGTGGCCGCGGCTGCGGAAGAACGCTTCAACCGGAGAAAGCACAGCGCGGATTTCCCGTTACAGGCGATCGAATATTGCCTCGAGCACGCAGGCTTGGACCTGGATGATATCGACGTGCTGGCTCATGCCTTCGAGTACGCGCCCTATCGGAGCGCGTACTCGATGGACCCGATCACGAACCGGCTGTACCAGCAGGTCTTTTCCCGAAGCGCGCTCGTATCTCTCGCCAACCGGTATCTCCCCGGATTTCCGGAGGAGCGGATCCGGCATGTCCGGCATCATCTGGCGCACGCCGCCAGCGCGTACTACACATCGGGCTGGGATGAGTGCATGGTAATCGTCGTCGATGCGATGGGCGAGGCGCAAAGCGTTTCCGCCTACCGGGGCCGCCAGGGAGGGCTCGAGCTGGTGGCCGAGATCTCAGCTATGGATTCGATCGGGGTGCTTTACTCGCTCATTACGCTGCACCTGGGATTCGACTTCAACTCCGACGAGTACAAAATCATGGGACTCGCTCCCTATGGCGATCCGGCGCGTTTCCGGCCCTTTTTCGACGAACTGGTCCACTTGCGGCCGAACGGCTCGATTCGGATTCCTGTGCTCGGATGCAACCGGACGCGCGAGGAACGGGAAAATTACACCGCAACACGCCAGTATCTGCGGGAAAATCTTCTTCCCGCGCGCCACCCCGAAGAAGACATCACGGATGACCACCGCGATCTGGCGGCGGCGCTTCAGGAATGTCTCGACAAAGTCATGCTGCACATCTGCGGGCACTTCGGAGCTGCAACCAAGTCCCGGAGGTTGGCCCTGGCCGGAGGCGTTGCATTGAACTGCACGGCCAACGGACGCTTGCTCCGGTCCGGGCTCTTTGACGAACTGTACATACAGCCTGCGGCCGGCGACGACGGGTCCGCGCTGGGCGCAGCTCTGCACTGGGCGGCGCAGGCCGGCGAGGTTTCAAACGTCCGCTTCCCGGTTCCGTTCCTCGGACCCGCCCACGGCATGGATGCAATCGAGCGCGCTCTGGCCGATTTCGACGACAGGCTGGAAATCCGGCCGTGTGGGACCCTGGAGGAAACCTGCGCGTTGGCAGCGAGGCTCATCGCCGAAGGGCGCGTGATCGCCTGGTACCGCGGGCGCATGGAATTCGGTCCAAGGGCGCTGGGGCACCGCAGCATCTTGGCGGATCCGGGACATCCGGAAATGCGCGATCGCATTAACGCCATGGTGAAGATGCGGGAAGCATTTCGGCCCTTTGCCCCGGCAGTCTCGCTGGAGCAGGTGCACCAATGGTTCGAAGTCCCGGCAGGAACAGAGCTGCCGTACATGATCACCACGGTGGACGTGCGGCGGCAGTTCCGTGCCGATCTGCCCGCCGTGACCCATGTGAACGGATCCGCGAGGGTCCAAACCGTCTCACCGGCGGACAACCCTGAATTCCACTCGCTGCTCAAAGCCGTCGGGCGGACGACCGGGCGCGAAATGGTGCTGAATACTAGCTTCAATGTGAAGGGCCAGCCGATCGTCAACACGCCGCGGGAAGCGATCGAAACCTTTTTGGGCACCGGAGTCGAGTGTCTGTTTCTGGAAGACGTGATGCTCAGCCGGCGCGGCGAATCCATTTCTGAACAGCACCGCACACGGGACGTCGTGGAGGCGTTTCGATGAACAAAGTCGCGCCCTGCCACCGGACGGACCCTGCGCGATGGCCGGAGCTGAAGGAACACGAAGTTCACGTGTGGAAGGCGGAGCTGGATCGCCTCAGGTTATCGTGCTCGGAGCTTGCGCGCGGCGTGCCTCTTTCGGAGCGCAGGGAAACACGGCAATTATGCATGCGATGCGGACCGGGATCGTTGCATTCTGACGCGCAGTCTGCGAAGAAGCATCCTGTGCCGCTATCTACGGACCAAACCCGGCGAACTGAAATTCGCTTACGGAAAGCACGGGAAACCCGAACTCTCCAACGGCGTGCTGCGCTTCAATACCTCGCATTCTTCCGGGTTGATGGTGTGCGCGGTCAGCAGATCGTGCGACGTCGGTATCGATGTCGAGCGAATCCGGGCAGGAGTGGAGGAAAGCGTCGCCGGCTGGTTCTTTTCGCTGCGTGCGCTGCGTTACCTGGAAAATTTGCCTGAACCGCTCCGCACCCAGAGGTTTTTTCACGGTTGGACGCGAATGGAGGCCTATGGCAAGGCGTTGGGAGCCGGCCTCGCTAAAACCTTGAAAACCTGGAGGCGCTGCTCGATGCTGCAACGACCTGGTTCGTACGCACGCGGAGCGCTGGCGCGCAAAACCCCGATTGCCGCCTTCAGGATTTTCAGCCTCGTAGAGGCTACGCGCCTGCGGTGGCGGCCCGCGGAGGCGAATGCAAACTCAAATACTGCACATGGCAGGCGGGCTACGTGATCGCGCCTTGATGACTTCCCGGTTCAGCGTAGGATCCTGGCTCCAAGCGCATCTGGCGAACGGCGTGCTCCCAGTTCAATTTGGAAATGACCCATCCTGCATCGGATCCAATCCGGCAAAACCTGCTCCCCGGCATCAAGGACCCGGTCCCATCCTGGACACGCTCAAAGTCCAGGTCGTCGAGTGTTTCGATTCCGGTGTTCAAATCGCAACCTAAAGGCAAGGGCGAGCGGGTTCCCGTACTGGTTTTCGGATCCGGTTTGACCGCGTTGGGCGTGCTCCGTAGCTTCCGCGCCGTGGGAATTACGGCTTACTCCGTTTGTCCGCCGGACGAGTTGCCCGCGCGCTCGCGATGGTATCGGCCGGCTCCGGCTTCGGGCAGCAATTCCCCGTCGCCCGAACAACTATGCGAGTACTTGGAGCGCACTTCGTTGGATAGGGCCGTATTGGTGCCGTGTTCCGATGACTGGACCCGCGCGATCGCCGAGTTGCCCGAACATCTGAAGGACCGTTTTCCCGCAAGCGTCGCCTGCCCGCGAATCGTGCAGACCATGACCGACAAGTGGCTGTTCGCTTCGGCACTGGAAGTGTTGGATATACCTCGGCCCAGAACATGGCTGCTTCATTCCATGGATGAGATGGCGGCCCTGGACGATGCCAGCTACCGGGATATGTTCCTGAAGCCGCTCGATTCCCAGGAATTTGCCCGCCGCTACCGGGCCAAGGCGTTTCGCTTGAACGGCCGCTCGCACGCACTGGAGATTATGGCGAGTCTCGAACGTAACGGGAAGAATGGATTTCCGATCCTCTTGCAGGAGTACATACCGGGCACGACGGTTCGCTATTACCTGGTCGACGGATTCGTCGATCGGAAAGGTTGTATCCGAGCGCTGATCGCACGCCGCAGGCTGAGTCAGTACCCGCCACACTTCGGAAACAGCTCGCGTTCGCAAACAATTTCGCTCGATCAGGTGGGCGGGGCGGTCGAGTCCCTTCAGAAGTTGTGGTCGGCGCTTCCGTATCGGGGCATTTTCGATGCGGAGTTCAAGTATGACGCACGCGACGGGCTGTTCAAGATTCTCGAGGTCAATGCGCGACCGTGGTGGTTTATCGAATTCGCGACGCGGTGTGGCGTCGATTTGTGCGGCATGGCCTATGCGGACGCCCTGGGCCGCCCGGTGGAAACCGTGGACCGGTACGATACCGGCCGGTGTTGCGTGCATTTGAGCTACGATCTGGCCGCCCACTGGGCAAACGACCCCGGAATCGGAGGGTTCTTGCGCTGGCTCCGCTCCTGCAAAGGCGTCGAAGACATCTTTTATCGCTGGGACGACCCTTGGCCCGGCGTCACCTCCATGTTCTCCTCGCTTCGAGCCTACCTCCGCCGCATCCTGCGGCACCGTGCGGATTAAATTCCGCCGCGCTAATCCTCGTCCTGGCTTTTCCCTGTTAAGCGGTAATCTGCTATCCTCCCCGGCATGACGCTCGGCCGGCGGATATATTTCAGCTCCCTAATGCTTCTGATCGTTGCCACGGCGGCCGGCAGCTTTGCCAACGGCGTGTTCTTTCTCACCCAACCGTATCAACGGAACTATGGGGAAGGACTCGTTGCCTGGCAAGCTGCGCACATCACGGATCCACAGCGCGCCTATGCTCCGCTGGATCGATACCCGTTCGTGGTCTTCCAGTATCCGCCGCTGTTTCACCTCGCCGTGCGAGCCTTGGCAAGGCTAGCGAGAACGCCGGACTTGCTCGCAGCCGGACGAGCGGTGTCACTCATTTCGGCTGCAATTTTGTGTGTCGTTGCAGGTTGGGCCACGTTTCGGGCCACGCCGCGCCGCGTCGGTATTGATAAGCGCATTCTGGCGGCTGCTTTTGCCGGAGCTCTGCCAACGGCTTTCTACAACTTCGATTGGGCTTGGCTGGCCAGGGTGGACCTGCTTGCAGTTCTACTGTCGTTCTCGGCCGTGGCGATCTTCGCGGCTTGGCCCCGTTCCGTGCCGGTGCAGGTGATGGCATCCATCCTTACGATCGCCGCGCTGTTTACCAGGCAGACCGCCCTGGCCGCTCCCGCGACTTGCCTGCTGGTTGCGTGGCTGATGGACCGCAAAATTTTCGTGCGCATGTTGATGGTCATGGGCACTCTCGGAGGCGCGGCTTTCGGTTTGCTGGAATGGCGCACGCACGGGCAGGCCTATTTCCATTTGATCCGTTACAATCAGGTTGCGTTTTCGCCGTTCCGGGCGGGCCAAGGGATTCTCATGAATGTGCGCCATGTTGTCGGTCCTTTGTTGCTTGCAGCCGGTGTGTCCTTTCCCAAGGTGCGCGCGGCCGGAGGGCTCGCCCTGCGTGGCCGGTGGACGCTCTTGTCGAAAAACTTGAGCGCCAACGGTTATCGCCGCGGCGTTGTCCTGTTCGCAATCTATGGCATCGTTGCGGCGCTGACCGCCTTGACTTTCGGGAAAGAAGGTTCCGATGTCAACTACTTCCTGGAGTGGAACGTGGCATTGACGCCGCTTGTTGGAATCCTGCTGTTCCGGGCAGTGTTTGCCGCGCGCGGCCTCCTTCGATGGCAGCCGTTGACAGTCACGGCCCTGGCTGTGCCGCTCCTCCTGCTCGAAACCGGATTCGATCGCGCGAGAGATGGATGGCTGCGCGCGCTTCACGGTCCGCTTCCCGCCGATGTGGAAGCGGCGGAAGTTTATCATCGGATGCTCGCGACTGTTCAGAAGTCTGGCGGACTCGTTTTTTCGGAGGATATGAATCTGCTGTACCAGGCCGGCCAGGACATTCCGGCCGAACCAGCCATGATTCAGTGCCTGGTCAAAGCGAGGCTTTGGGACGAAACTCCCTTGGCAAGAATGATCCGGGAACATCAGTTCGCCCTGATCATTGCGCAGGGAGGGTTCTCGCCGGAGCGCTACTCCCCATCCCTTATCTCTGTTATCTCCAGCTTTTACGAACTCACCTCGACTGCGGGCGAATACAAGCTCTACCGGCCGCGCGCGGGTCCTGGAAATTGATCGAGCCCGGTGCCATACTATGAGCTATTTGCGGACCAGGGGTCCGGGACTGGTAACCTCGCCCGGGCGATTAAGTCTCACGCTGAAGGAGCACGCTCATGCACACGTCTCGCAAGCGCAAAATCGCGGGCTTCCCCGTAATTCTCGGATTCATGGCGGCCTGGTTCGCTCAGGGCCAGCAGCCCCGGACGATCGACGATGAGACGCTCCGCAACGCCGCGCGAACTGGTGAGGAGTGGATCACCTACAACCTTGGCTGGTCCGAGCAGCGCTACAGTCCGCTCAGCGAAATTAACGCGCAGAACGTGAACCGGCTTGGACTGGCTTGGTACACGGAGATCCCCGCAGCGCAAGGCAATCCCCAGAATCGCCAGGAAGCAACGCCGCTGGTTCACAACGGCATCATCTATAGCATCGCTCCGTGGAGCGTCGTGTACGCCGTGGACGCCCGCACCGGGAAAGAGGTCTGGCACCAGGATCCAGACGTGAACCAGCAGGTCTGGCAATCGCGCATCTGTTGCGGCGTGGTGAATCGCGGGATTGCGCTGTATCAGGACAAGGTGATCGCACCCGTGGTGGATGGAAGACTGCGCGCGCTGGATGCCGCAACCGGAAAAATCGCCTGGGAAACGCGCGTTTCGCCGGAGAACATGCCGTATACGATTACCATGGCTCCGCGCGTCATTAAGGGCGGGAAGGTAATCGTCGGGGTGAGCGGCGGAGAATACGGCGTGCGCGGATTCTTCGACGCCTACGACGCAGAGACTGGGAAACGCGCCTGGCGCTTCTATACCGTACCCGGCGATCCCTCGAAGCCATTCGAACAGCCGGAGCTCGCCGACTGGGCCAAGACCTGGTCTGGGGAATGGTGGAAGATCGGCGGCGGCGCGCCCGTCTGGAACGGCATGGCCTACGATCCCGATTCCGACATGCTGTACGTCGGCACCGGACAGCCGGGCCCGTGGACGTCGATGCACCGCGGTTCGGGCGACAACCTCTGTACCGATTGCATCATCGCCGTACGCGGCGCGACCGGCAAATATATCTGGCATTACCAGACCACGCCTGGCGACGATTGGGACTTCGATTCCATCGCCGACATCATGCTGGCGGATCTGACCATCAGCGGGAAACAGCGGCACGTGCTCATGCACGCCCCCAAGAACGGATTCTTTTACGTTCTCGACAGAAGAACCGGAGAGCTGCTCTCGGCCGATCCCTGGGTCACGGTGAACTGGGCTTCCGGCGTCGATCTCAAGACCGGCAGACCGCGCGTGAATCCGGAAGCGCGCTACAAGACCGATGCGGTCAGCATCATGCCGGGTCCTGGAGGCGGGCACGTTTGGCCGCCATGGTCCTTCAATCCAAACACCGGCTTGGTTTATGTTCCAAGCACGATTGGCACCAGTTATACCTTCCAGGCCAATCCTGATTTCGTGCCCGCGCCAACGGATATCGGCCCGGCTGGACGCGGCCAATTCAACATGGGTACCGGCCGCGGAGGCGGTGGCGCCGGTCGGGGCGCAGCCGGCGCAGCAGCACCCGGACGCGCTGGGGCGGGCGTGGCTCCTGGATTGGATCCCGCGACGGCTGGCCGCGGTCGCGCTCCGGCGGCTCCCGCGCAGCGCTCGCGACTCCTGGTTTATGCGCTCGATGGGAAGGCGACGTTGCCTGAGGCCGCTGCTCCACCGGTCGGCGGCGCGCCTGCGGGAGCGGGCGGACCTGGAGCAGGCGTGGGTGGTGGCGCCGGACGCGGCCAAGGTGCGGCTCCTCCGCCCTCGCCGCCCTCGATCGGCCCGGAAGGCCGCGGCAACATCCTGGTTGCCTGGGACCCTGTAGCGCAGAAAGAGCGCTGGCGCGGTCTCTCAGCAGGCTTCAATCAGGGCGGCACGCTCTCAACCGCCGGGAACCTTGTATTCGCCAGCGTGAACACGCGGCTCATCGTGTATCGCGCCGATAATGGCGATCAGCTCATGGATATTACCACCGGCCTGTCGCAGATGGGCCCGCCGATGACGTTCCTGCTGGATGGCAAGCAGTACATCGCGATCGCCGGCGGCCCGCCTCCCCAGGCTGGCGGACGTGGCGGCGCGGGCGGCGGGCGTGGCAACTAACATACGGCGGAGGGGGGTCCAATGAAAACCTCGGTGAACGCGAGCGCGGCCGCGATTGTACTCGTGGTCATTCCGATTGCCGCGCAATGGCCGGACTATCCGGCGAAAGGTGCGCCGCGTGAGGCTGACGGGAAGGTGAAGCTCGATGCGCCCGCGCCCAAGGCTCCGGACGGCCATCCCGACCTCTCGGGCGTATGGGACCTGCGGGGAACGCTCGGCCGCGGTGGCGGCCCCGGCGGTCCGGGCCGAGGCAAAGGCGGCAACGGCAAAGCCCCCGCCCTGCCGCCCGGAACTCCGCCCATGGCTACGTTCAAAAATATCGGCGCGGGGTTCAAAGAAGGCTTGCCTCTGCTGCCCTGGGCCGCCGATCTCTTGAAAGCCCGCCGCGGCGAAAACAGCAAAGACAATCCCGATGCACATTGTCTCCCGCTGGGCTTGATGCAACTTCACATGCATCCGCAGCCACGCAAGATCATTCAGAGTCCGGGCGTGATCGTGATCCTGTATGAAGCCCAGGGCGGCATCCGGCAGATTTTCACTGACGGACGCTCTTTGCCGCCGAGCGACGTCCAGCCGTGGTGGTACGGCTACTCAGTCGGGCACTGGGAAGAGGACACGCTGGTGGTGGAAACCACCGGATTCCGCGACGATGTCTGGCTGGATATCGACGGCAGCCCTCTGACAAACTCCGGCAAGATGATCGAGCGGTTCAAGCGGCTGAACTACGGCACACTGCAAATCGACGTGACCATCGAGGATCCGAAAGTGTACACCATGCCGTTCACGGTCCGCGTGGTCCACCGGCTGCTGCCGGATACCGACCTAATCGAATTCATCTGCCAGGAGAACGACCGTAGCGGTCCGCACCTGGTAGGCAAGTAGTCCGCGCCGCCAAAAATAGCTCGCCCGGGGGCGCGGAGGTTGGCTTCGCGCCCCAAGGGATGTCGGGCTAGAACGTGAAGCGACCGACCAAGGATCCGGTACGCATGCCGCTGACGCCGTTCAGCACACCGAATGTGCCAAAGCCACCGCTATAAAGGCCGGCGTTGGGACCGCTAGTGAACTTAACAGGCGTGGCTGCAAAGTTTCCGGCTGTGGAAGGTGAAGGCAACTGCATCCGGTTGAAGATGTTGTTGAACTCCGCGCGCACATTCAGATTGAAACGGCCTTCCTTCCCGAAACGGAAGTTACGGCTGAGATTGGCGTTCTCGACCGGGATGCGGATCCCTCGATAGAAACGCAGCGAGCCTTGTTGGGCGCCCCACTGCCCGTTGGGAATGTTCTCCCAAGCGGCCGGATTGAACACCACTGTCTTGGTCGGATCGAAACAGCGGCAATTGATATCGATCGGATCGGTGTGATGCACGCCATTGTAGTCCGTCCAATCCACCGACCACGGGTTCATGTACGTGCCGGTGGCCGGATCGATCTTCAATTGCGCGCTTCCCGGACCACGGCCAAGGAATTGGCTGATGGGCGTGGTTCCGTTGCTGCTCGGCCGGGCAATCAGACCGGCGCTCTGGTAAGTCACATAGGCTCCGATGCCCCAGCCTGACAGAATGTAAGATGCGACTTTGTTGGACACGAAGCGCAGCCCCGAATTTCTCAATTCCGGCACCTGGTATTGCGCCGTGAGCCGCAACTGGTGCGGGAGATCGAAGGCGCCGAGATTCTTGCTGAGCGGGCGATTGAACACATCGGGCGGAGTGGCGGCCAAGGTATCCAGCGACTTCGCGAAAGTGTAGTTCATATTGAAGCTCAACCCGTGGCTGAAGCGCTGGGTCACACTTAGCTGGAAAGAGTCGTACCAGGTGTTGCCCAATGGGGCCCCCGAAAGTCCCGACCCAGTGTACTGAGGATAGGCCAGCAGCGATTGCCGCACGCTCTGACTGCCGGGGAAGTTCGCATACGGGAGCCCCGTGATGCCCCGTGCGGCCAGAGTACTTCTCTGCGCTTGGGTTAGACTGCCGACATTGGTGGTCAGCAACCTGGCTTCGTCCGCGCTGGTGAAATCAGTAAAGCCATACGCTCTCAAGGTGGCTTCGCTCAAAGCGTTCAGGGTACCCAAAGCGTTTTGAGTCCACCAGACGCCCCGGTTGGCGACGTAGGAGGCTTCGACCACCAGATTGCGGTAGATCTCGCGTTGGAGTCCGATGTTCCATTGAATGAGCCGGGCGGGGCGGCCAGCGTTCCGGTCCAAGAGACTGGGCATGGCGATCACCGCGCCCACACCCTGGCCGACACCGGGGTCAAACGTGGGCCACGCGGCGTGGACGCTGGCGGGCATTCCGTCCTTGAACAGGCCGGTAATCTGGCCTGAATTTGCCGGAAATGTACTGGAAAATGCGGTTGCCGTCGTGGAACCTGACGCTGTCGAGGTTGCGTTGTAAACCACACCCCACCCGGCCCGCAATACCGTCTTGCCATTGATCTGGTAAGCCACGCCCAGCCGTGGTCCGATCGCATAGGGGTAGTTGGTGGCGAAGTTGCACTTGCAAGTTGCCTCAAACTGGGTTGCGCCCAGTCTCCCCGATGCGGAGGGGTTGGGGATCGCCAGGCCGATCGAGCCATTACGGCCATACTGCTCACTGGCATACGTTCCGTAATCCCAGCGCACGCCGTAGTCAAAGGTCAATCTGCGCGTAACCTTCCAGGTGTCCTGAAGATACAACCCGGTTTGAGATTTTTGAATAGCCAAGCCGGTGGTCGCCACCTGGGAGTTCCCACTCATGCCGCCCAACAGGAACGAGGCAAACTCAAATCCGTCGAAGCCCTGGTTGGTGGTGATGCCTTGAAGCGAAGGCTGCTCCGTCATGTTCGCGCCGAAATTGTACGTTCCGGTAGTATTCGTGGCAGTCGCTCCAAGGCCGGCGCTACGGACATAGCTTGGGAACTTCTCCAGCCGGTATTCCACGCCGAGCTTGAACGTGTGCCCGCCCCTCACATAGCTGGCGGAGACGTTCCCGGAGGGACGCCGCTCCAAATTCAAGGTCGGAAAAATCGTGCCCAGACTGGACAGCCCGCCAATCTGATCGTTTGCATTGACCCCCGCAGTAATTCTCGGGAAATAGCGGGCTTCAACTTGTCCGCGCAGGCCCAGTTCTTTGAACGCATCGTAATTGCTTACAGGAGCCTCGAGTTGGAAGAAACTGTCGTTCCAACCTACGCCAACATGCAGGAGAAGCCGGGGCGTCACCGTGTAGTCGTAGTTGAGGCGGGCGGTTCTGCCTGAAGATGCGGACGTGGCGCCACCAGTGATCAAGTTCGGAAGCGGATCAGCGCCGGCAGTCGTTCGAGGCGTGTGAGTATCCGTCCTCTGAAAGTAGAACGACAGGCGGCCCTTGGCTCCAAGGTTCTGATCGATTTTAATGGACGGGATCTTCGACCTGCGGCTGGTATCGTACGTGCCCGTATAGTTGTTGGAAACGAGCCCACGAGCGAAATTCGCGCCTTGCGGAGCGGGGATCAGAGCCAGGACCTTTTGGGAGACCGGGTCAAAGCGGTTCAGCGGGATCAGGTTGCCAGGGAACGGATCGCGGTACGCTCGACCGTTGGCGGCTATCTTCTGTGTGTTCGGATCGAAGATCGTCCCGCTAGCCATGGTGCGGCCGATCGCGTCTGTGGCGTTTCCGGTCGCCGTGGTGATCTGGCGGTTCTCCGCCGTGATCAGGCTGCTGAAATTGCCGTCCCGATAGGGTTGAATCGGAACGCTGGAACTCGCAACGATGATGCCCTTCTGGTCAAACTGCTCGTAGCTCCAGAAGAAGAAGGTTTTGTTCGTGCCATCGTAGAGCTTCGGAACTTTAACAGGACCGCCCAGCGTGAAACCCCAGTCGTGCTGCTTCACTCTGTTGCGGAAGCCGGTGTACGGCTGGTGGGCGTTTAAGGCCTCATTTGTCGCGTAGTCGTACGCACCGCCGTGGTATGTGTTGGTGCCGCTCTTGGTGACCATGTTCACCATGGCGCCGCCGGCTGCGCCGAACTCTGCGGCGAAGTTGCTGGTCTGAATCGCCACTTCTTCCAGCGCGTCCACCGAAGGTTGGGTCTGCATCTGAGCGCCGAGCAGGCGGGGACTGGTGGGGTTGATCGTCATGCCGTCCAGGCGCGTCTGATACGTATTCGCCGGCGTTCCGTTGACCACCATGGTGGTCACAACAGCGGGGGCGCCGCCCGAGCCGATATTGGCGCCTGCCGCATACCGGACTCCAGGTACGAGCCGCGTGGCTTGGAACGGATCACGGAAGCCTGAGCCGGTCGCGCCGACGATCAGAATCGGCAGGTTGTTCAATTGTGACAGCGTGACGTTTTGCGCTAACTCGCTGTTTTCGGTCTTCAGCAGCGAGGCCTCCGCGGTAACCGTCACCGATTCCGTGGCTTGGCCGATTTGCAGAACCACATCCTCACGCATGATCTGGTTCGCCGCCAAGTGGAAGTTGTTATGAGCGTAGGTCTTAAAACCCGGAACAGTGATCGTGAGATCATAATCCCCGATCGGGACTTGCGTAACCGTGTAGTTGCCGGTGTTGGAACTGGCTGCCGTGAAGACTTGCCCGTTTTCCAAATTCTTCAGGGAAATCGGCGCGTTTGCAACGACCGCTCCTGTGGAATCAGAAACTGTTCCCGTGACCGTGGCCAATGCGGTTTGGCCATAGGCGGCTGAAACGGACAAAAGAAGTACAGCTACTGGCGAGATACGCCTCATGAAGTTCTCCCCTCTGACCAAACAAACCGGTTGTGTAAACCGGTTGTGAACCTCCCCACCTAGACCCTGCCGAACGGCAGGGGTCTCGGAAATTCTAAAAATTTATTAAGGCTTGGTCAATCATGAGATATTGATAACTTGTATCACTAACTTTGATAAAACATTGGGCGGGAGGGAAAGCGTGGGCTGAAAGAGCGGAAAACAGCAGGTAGGCGAGGCCACGAGGGGCGCACCGGGCAGGGTAGCGGCCCAGAACCGGTGTTTCTGAGCCGCTGCGTTAAGAAAGCGGTGTGTCCCGGACGCCGCCCTTAGAACGTGATGCGGGCGATGAGCTGACCGGTACGCATGCCGCTTGTGCCAGAGAGCGGAACGATCGTGCCGAAGCCACCGCTGTACAGGCCGGCGTTGGCGCCGCTGGTAAACTTCGTTGGAGCGCTCGCGAAATTTACCCTGGCCGTGGTGGGCTGCGGCAATTGCATCCGGTTCAGGACCTGGTTGAACTCCACCCGAACGTTCAGTTGCACGCGTTCCGTGATGCGGAAGTTGCGGCTAATGTTGGCGTTCTCCGTCGGGTAGCGGATGCCGCGGAAGAAGCGTAGCGAAGTGTTGTCGTTGGCGAACTGCCCGTTCGGGATGTTCTCCCACGCGGCCGGGTTCAACACAACCGTCTTGGTCGGATCGAAGCAGTGACAGTTGATGTCAATCGGATCGGTGCGGTGCTTGCCGCTGTTGTCCGTCCAGTCCACCGACCAGGGGTTCATGTAATGGCCGTTGCCGTCGGTCTTCAACTGGGCGCTGCCCGGGCCGTAGCCCAGGAACTGGCTGATCGGCACCGTGCCGTTGCTGCTCGGCCGCGCAATCAGAGGCGCGCTCTGATAGTTCAAGTACGCGCCCACGCCCCAATCCGACAGAATGGCCGAAACAACCCTGTTCGAAAAAATCTGTTTCCCGGAGTCACGGAGCCGCGGCACCTGGTACTGCGCGGTCAGCCGGAACTGGTGGGGGAGATCGTTGGCGGAAATGTTCTTGGCCAAGTCCCGGTTGAACGGGTCGACCGAACTCATCGCATCCAGGTTTTTGGAGTAGTTGTAGTTGAAGTTAAAGCTCAGTCCATGGTTGAAGCGCTGGGTCACGTTCAACTGGAACGCGTCGTACCATGTCTTGCCCAAGGGAGCGCCGGAGACGCCGTTTAAAGTTGTTCCAAAAATCGAAACGGTGGGACTGTACTGAGGATAGGCCAGCAGCGATTGGCGCACGGTCTGATTCGTGGGAAAGTTCGGATACGGGATGCCCGTGATGCCGCGGGCCGACAACGTCGACCTCTGCGCGGGAGTCAGGCTAGCAACAGGAGTAGTCAGCAGGCGGGCTTCGGTCGAACTGGTGAAATCATTGAAGCCATAGGCGCGCAGCGTGTCCAGGCTCAGCGTGTTCAGCGGGTTCAGTGCGTTGGCCGTCCACCAGACGCCCCGGTTGGCAACATAGGAGGCCTCGACTACCAGATTGCGGCTGATCTCCCGCTGGAGTCCGATGCTCCATTGCAACTGCCGGGCGGGCCGTCCCGAGTTCGGATCCAGGAGCAGGGGCATCCCGACGACCGAGCCCGGCGCCATGCCCACATTGGGCTCAAACGACGGCCACTTCGGCTGGACGCTGTCCGGCATTCCGTTTACAAACAGGCCCGTGATCTGCCCGGAATGCGCCGGAAGGGTGTTGGTAGCGGCGCTATTCGACGCAGGGAGCGTTGGGGACGCAGTGGAGTTGTAGACCACTCCGAAACCCGCACGCAGCACGGTCTTGCTGTTGATCTGGTATGCCACGCCCAGCCGCGGTCCGATGGCATAGGGGTAGTTGTCCGAGAAGTGGCAGTTGCAGGTGGCCTCATACTGGAGTCCCCCGAGGCGGTTCGAGGCGGACGGGTTCGGCACCGCGAGACCAATGGAACCGATCCGGCCATGCTGTTCGGCAGTGTAGGTGCCGTAGTCCCAGCGCAGCCCATAGTCGAGCGTCAACTTGCGGGTGACCTTCCAGGTGTCCTGAAGATAAAAAGCGGTTTGGGACTTGTTGTTGCTCAACCCGATGGGTGCGTTCAGCGTGTTTCGGCTCATACCTCCCAACATGAATGAGGCGAATTCAAAGCCGTCGAAGCCCTGGTTGGTAACTACACCTTGCAGGTAGGGCTGCTCGGTCATGTTCGTGCCGAAGACGTAGGTGCCTGACGAGTTGGCGGCGATCACGTTCGGGAACCGTTCCAAGCGCCAGTCCATCCCGAGCTTGAAGGTGTGCCCACCGGTGACATAGGTCGCGGAGACGACCCCCGAGGGACGCCGTTCAAACGACCGGGTCGGGAACTGCGAGCCCAAAGTGTTCATGCCGCCGATCGCGTCGTTCGAGTTGACCGCAGTCTGAATCGTCGGGAAATAATACGGCAAGAGCTGTCCCTTCAGGCCCAGTTCCTTGAACGTGTCGTAGTTGTGGATGGTAGTTTGGAGTCCAAAGTCGCTGTCGTTCCAGCCCGCGCCGAAGTGCAGCAGCAGCCGCGGGTTCAGCGTATAGTCGAAGTTCAGGCGAATCGTCTGGCCTGAATTAAAGGCGGCGGCGGAAGCCGTGATCTCGTTCTGGAACGCGTCGGCGCCGGTTGGTGTGCGAGGTACCGACGTATGGGTGTCCTGATAGTAGAACGACCCGTGCAGCTTGTCGCCGAAGGTGTGGTCCATTTTGATCGAGGGGATCGCTGACGTGCGGCTCGAATCATAGGTCCCCTGATAGTTGTTGGAAGCCTGCCCGCGAGCTGCATTGCCGCCCAAAGGCTGTGGGACCAAGGCCAGGACCTTGAGGGCGATGGGGTCGAATCGAGCCGCCGGGATCCTGTTGCCCGGGAACGGATCGCGGTACGGCCGGCCGTTGGCGGCTAGCAACTGTGTGCTCGGATCGAAGATGGTGCCGCTGGCCATCGTGCGGCCCAGCGGGTCCAGCGCGGAACCGCTGGCCGTGGTAATTAAGCGGTTTTCGGCGGTGATCAGGTTGCTGAAATCGCCAGTCCGGTAGGCGGGAAGCGGCACGGTGGTGTTATTGCTGGTGTTGATGTTCTTGTTGCGGAATCGCTCGTAGCTCCAGAAGAAGAAGGTCTTGTTGTGGCCGTCGTAGAGCTTGGGAATCCACACCGGACCGCCCACCGTGTAGCCAAAATCGTGCTGCTTGACCACGTTACGGACTCCCGTGTAGGGCTGGTGGGCGTTCAGCGCCTCATTGGTGGCGTAATCGTACGCGGAGCCGTGGTATTGGTTGGTGCCGCTCTTCGTCACCATGTTGATCATGCCACCGCCGGCGGTGCCGTATTCCGCCGCAAAGTTACTGGTCTGGATGTTCACTTCCTGAATCGCGTCGACCGATGGTTGGGTCTCCTGTTGCGCCGTTATCAAGCGCGGACCGGTAGGGCTGATGGTCATGCCATCCAGGCGGCTCTGATACGTATTGGAAGGCGCCCCGTTGATGCTCATGAAGGTGCAGCAGGCCACGGTTCCGGCGCCAATGTTGGAACCGGCGAGATAGTTGATGCCCGGGACCAGCCGCACGGATGCCCAGGGATCGCGGAAGCCCTCGTTCGTCGAACCGATCGCGAGAACCGGCAGGTCATTCAACTGGGACAGCGTGACGTTCTGGGCCACTTCGCTGGTCTCGGTCTTCAACAGCGAGGATTCCGCCGCAACGGTCACGGATTCGGTAGCTTGCCCTAGTTCCAGCAACACGTCCTCGCGCATGGTCTGGCTCGCCGCCAGGTGGAATTTGCTGTGCGTGTAGGTCTTGAACCCAGGCACGGTGACGGTCAGGTCATAGTCGCCGATCGGAAGTTGCGACACGGTGTAGTTGCCCGTATTGGAGCTGGCTGCCGTGCGGACCTGTCCGGTCTCCAGATTCTTAAGCGAAACGGGCGCATTTGCGATGACAGCTCCCGTTGCGTCCGTAATGGTTCCGGTGACCGTGGCCAGAGCCGTTTGCCCAAAAGCGGCGGAAGCAGACAATACGAGCAAAGCCAAAACCGAGATTCGTCCCAACATGAAAATCCCCTTCCTGAACGTTTTCCCTTCGCCCCTGTTGCGAAGCAAGCTGTCCACCGCCATTCGGCGGATTCAACCGTATCGTTGATGCTAGTTTCATCAACATCGCTAGCCCATCCCCCGGAGGCTGTAGACGGACGTGAAAAAAGCACTAGAGGGAAGTGGTGGAAGGTGATAAAAGGAAAACTTCCGGTGCGCTGATTTTCAGTGTTCGGGAAGTGGTTCGGTGATTCTAGTACTGCTGAGCTGACTTAGGGCGTCGCAGTCGCGCAGGAGCGATGGCTGCGCACAGCGCTATTCGTCGTACTTCGGGACTTTGATCCGGCCTTCCCAGAAGCTCTTGTTGTTCTCCTCGCAGGAGTACTCCATGATCTGGGTATCGGTGCGGAGCGTGAAGACGCGCTTGTTGCCCCAGTCCTCGGTGTAGGTCTTGGGATCGTGGATGGTGACTTCGTAGTTGATGTGGCCCAGGTCGGGACGCGTGAAGCGTTCCGTGATTTCGAGTTGATCGCTGTGCGGATGTCCGATCGTATCCAGCCGGGTCTTGCCGTTGAAGTTGTTGGTGTGCACAACGAGCGTCTCGCCTTCCCAGTGCCCGACGGAATCGCCGAACCAGGTCGGATCCGCATTCTTGTTGTGCGGCCGGCCGTCGATTGGGATCAGCTTGAACCAGGTGTTCTGCTCATACAGCAGCGCCAGATACGGCCCATGCTGGATGAACTGGATCGGGTCCGGAGAGTTCATCGAGCGCATCAGTCCGAACGGCAGGCACGCTCCCGTGTAGTCGCCCTCTTCCGGCGTGTACTTGTCCCACTGGGCTTTGCCCCAAGCCGTGAACGGAAGCTCTTTGGGCCCGCTCGGATCGCCGCCGCGATTGTCCTTGGCAGGACCCGAAGCCATGTTGGGAGTATAGGGACGGAACCATAGCCCGCTCAAGTCCGGCTTGCCGTCCTCCATGCGAGGGGTGGGGCCTTCGGGGACCGCCGGTCCGCGGCCCTTACCTTTTCCCTTGAACTGTCCTTTACCGTTGCCCGCCTTGCCTGGTTCTGGGGCCGGTTGCTGGGAAAACGCCAAACCCACCATGGAAAGCGCGATCGCGGCACTCAAAATCCCAACCTGAACACGAGTGGTCATAATCAACTCCTACCGGTGCACCGTCAAAATACTTCGTTCTATTCTATAGCACGAACGGCAAGAGCGGTCAGGCGTTGCGGAGAAATGTGCCGCGTTCCAGCTCTTCAAATGCTTCACGGAGCTGTTCCTGGGTGTTCATCACGATGGGTCCATACCAGGCCACGGGTTCCTGGAGGGGCTTGCCGGAAACCAGCAGGAAACGGATGCCATCCTCGCCTGCCTGCACCGTGACTTCGTCCCCGCGGTCGAACAGCACCAGCGAGCGGTTGTCCGCCTCCGCAGGTGGAGCCGTTTCGGCCCAGCCGACGCCTTCGGTGGGAACCGCCAGCGGGCCGGAAGCGTTCGAAAATTTTCCGTCTCCGGCGAACACGTAGGCGAAGGCATGGCGCGAGGTCTCCACCGGCAGCGATTTTCGCTTGCCGGGCGGAACGGAAACATCGATGTAGATCGGATCGGCGGCGATGCCGTCGACCGGGCCCTTCTTGCCCCAAAAACTGCCGCAGACCAGGCGAACCTGGGTTCCGTCGTCGTCCGTGATCACCGGAATATCGGGCGCTTTCACTTCCTGGTAGCGGGGATCGGTCATCTTGAGCGAAGCCGGCAGGTTGGCCCACAACTGGAACCCGTGCATGCGCCCGGCGGCATCGCCCTTGGGCATTTCCTGGTGGATGATTCCTTTCCCGGCGGTCATCCACTGGACGTCGCCCGCGGCGATCGCGCCGCGATTGCCCATGCTGTCGCCGTGCTCGACCGTGCCAGCCAGCACGTAGGTGATGGTTTCGATTCCGCGATGGGGATGCCAGGGGAATCCAGCCAGGTAGTCGGCCGGAACGTCGTTGCGAAAATCGTCGAGCAGCAGGAACGGATCGAACTCGGCGGTATTGCCGAATCCGAACGCGCGGCGCAGGTGGACTCCGGCGCCCTCGAGCGTGGGTTTGGATTTAATCAGGCGTTTTACGGGTCGGATGGACATCGGCGGGGCTCCTGTAGGAAGTTTAGCGTGCCACGCCCACAACCGCGCGAATCTCACGGATCTGCGCGGAGTGGCGGTGGGGATGGATGGCGATGATCAGGAGGTTCTCGTAGCTGCTCACGGCTCCGATCAGCGGGTGAGTGGTCGCACGGAAGCGCAGATCGTCGTTGGTCGAGCGCACGTAGGCAATCGTCTGCTCGCGCTTGCCGAGAAACGCCGCGAGGGCCTGAGCGAGAGTCGGGAAACGGCCCGTGGGCCGGGCCTGTTCCGGAGCTTCGAAACGATTCGTGCGATCCGCGCCGCGTTGCAGGATGCGCTCTTCCAGGGCCCGGCTGCCGGCCGGAGTTTCCGAGGGCTGCGAAGCGATCACGCGTTCGAGAAGATTGTTTTCCACCAAGAACAGGTGTTCGACGCATTCGAGCACCGACCAGCGGCCCGGCTCGGGAACGAGTTTGGCCTGGTCTTCGGTGACGCCATCCAGCGCTGTGAGCAGCGCATCGCGGCCGCTTTCCAGCGAATTCAAGAGCTGCTGCTTTTCGTGAGCATCCATATTCCGATTGGATGCAGAATGGCCTAGACAGGACTCAGCGCGTCGAGGCCGTAATGCAGCCGGCCGATGTTCCACGAGGTGTGGTCCATCTGGGCGGTGATGTGCGTGCGGATGACAGCCAGATTTTTGAAATATCGCCCGAGAGGCGCGTCTTTCTTCGTGGATGAGGTGCCGCCGGTGCGGAACATCAGCTCGACCGCGTCCCAGGCGAGCTGCACCGTCTGCTGGATGACGCGCTGGAAGCGGCGCTCTTCTTCCTTGGTTTGCCGGACGTCTTCTTCCTTGACGCGGCGGCAGATTTCGGCGTACTCGTCGCCCAGGTGGAGCAGCGCGGCTTCGGCGGTATCGATCAGACCTTGCGCGTGGCCGAAGCGCATCTGGGAATCCGCCATTTCATAGCGCGGCGTGAAGGGCGGAAGAGTCCATTTGCGGTCGCGGACGATCTGTTCGTAGATATCGAGCGCACCGCGCGCAGCGCCCACGACCACTGAGGCCAGCTCGCAATAGAGCAGAGGTATGTAGGGACCATGGTAAAGCGGGTTCGCATGCATGCGGCGGCCGGGATGAGTCGGGTAAACGTTTAACAGAGCGTCGCCGAATTCGAGCACGCGATGCTCGGGCAGGATCCTTTCATCCACAATGACGCGGCGGGAGCCGGTGCCCTGCATTCCGATCATGTTCCAGTTGTCGACGATGGTGAAATCGGAACGGCCGAACAGCGCGTAGGCGTACGCGCGGGGCTTCTGTGTTTCGAGATCGATGACCATCACCGCGCCGAGGACGTGCGTGGCAATATCGCAGCCGGAGGCGTAATCCCACTGTCCTTTGACGCGGTAACCGCCGGGAACGGGAATCGCCACGCCGCCGGGAGCCGCCACGCCGGGAACCCGGGCATCGCCGGTCTGGCCGTAGACATAGCGCTGGCCGGCTTCCGGAAACGCCGCAAGAAACGCCGCAGGGTGGCCCGCGGTCAGCGCGAGAACCCAGCCGCTCTCCGGGCATCCGCGCGAGACTTCCATCATCACGTGGATGAAATCGCTGACGGAAAATTCGTAGCCTCCGAAGCAGCGCGGCTGAAGGATGCGGTAGAACCCGGCGTTGAGAAAATCCTGATTGGTTTCCTCCGGCAGGCGGCCGAGTTCCTCGCAGCGGGCCTGGCGCTCGCGCAGGACCGGGCGAAGTGCCTCCGCCCGGCGGACCATTTCCGCAGGCGTCAGACCGGGCTCGGGAGGCGCGATGTCTCCCGCGCGCGGCGTGGCGGTGCCGGCCATGCGACTGCTAGTTCGCGGCCACCGGACGCGGCACGTGCAGCGACATCAGTACGAGTGTTCCGTTGATTTTGCTGAACCAGTGCGGCGTTTTCTCAGGAACGATGAAGAAATCGCCCTTGGCGACGTTCTGCGAGTTGCCGCCCTCAATGCCTGTGCCCGTGAGGTTGGTGGGATTGGTGCGCGATTCCGCGGTCAGCTTGCCGCCGGTGACCAACGTTCCGCTGCCATCGATGACGTAGAACATTTCGGCTTCCGTTTCGTGAACCGCAGCCGGCTGCGGAACAGCGCTGCGATATTCGAGATTCGCTGAGTAGGGCGCCAGGCTGAGCAGCGACTGAATGAAGTTGGCCTGGTCCTGCTTGCGTTCGTTCTTGGCTTTGGCCATCATCGCCGTGACGTCGGCGGCGGAGATGTAGGTTTTCGTGGCGGGAGTCTGTTTGCCGCCTTTGCCCGGCTGTTGGGCCACTGCCAGGGCGGTGACAACCATCAAAGCGATCGTGATTAAGTGTGCGCGCATGGGGAGATGCTATCACAGGGCACCCGCACTGACGGGCGGGGATGGTTCGCCAGAGCACCGGGCCGTGAGCCCGGGGCGACGCAGTCTGTGCTATACCTCTCTGAAAGGAGACGCCGCAATGAGATATTTCCTGAGTGTGTCGCTCGCTCTGGCCGCCACGGCCGCAATGGCTCCCTTCGCCTGGGCCCACTTTAGACTTCTGGAACCGGCTTCCTGGATTGAGGAAAACAATCTGGGCGATCCGCAAAAGCTCGGTCCCTGCGGCGGAACATCGGCCGACAACGCCAAAGGGAAAGCGGCCAACCCCGGGAATCCAACCCACGCGATCACCAAAGTTCAAGGTGGACAGAAGCTGCACATCAAGCTTCAGGAGACGGTGTTTCATCCAGGGCACTATCGGATCGCGCTGGCTGTGAACTCGCGCGCCGAGCTTCCGCCGGATCCCGAAGTGACCACACGCGACAGCGAGAAGGGACCCTGGTCGGTTTCCGCGAAAATCGAGACCGCGCCGAAGCCACCGATTCTGGCGGACGGGCTGTTCTCGCATACGACCAAGCAGATGGATCCGTGGGAGACCGACGTCACTCTACCGAATATCACCTGCTCACACTGCACGCTCCAAATCATCCAGTTCATGGCCGAGCACGGCCGCAACCGGGATGGCGACTTCTCGTATCACCACTGCGCGGATTTGCAGATCACGGCTGATCCTTCGAAGCCCGTCGACCGCGCGTGGCCGGCGGGGCAATAAACGTGCGGAACCTGGGTGTAGCGGCACACCGTCTTTCATCGTTGTGCGCGATTCAAATGAAAAAGGGCCGCCCGATCGGGCGGCCCTTTTAGTTTCCTGGCTTACGGACTGAGCGCTGCGTCACCCCCGGCTGGGGCCTCCCAATTACGGGCGGTTGACGTTCTCAGCCTGGAGCCCTTTCGGACCCCGTTTTACCTCGAACTCCACCTCGGCGCCCTCCTCCAGGGTCCGGTAGCCGGACATTTGGATCGCCGAGAAGTGAACAAACACATCCTCGCCGCTGGCTCTCTGAATGAATCCATAGCCCTTGGCGGCGTTAAACCATTTGACGACACCCTTTTCTCTCACTACTTGATATCTCCTCTTTCACTCCCGGCAGTCCCGGGACCTTACGTAAAACTCTGCCATTGTCGCATGTAATTCGTTCTATTGCAATCGGATATTTAAATGTCAAGGACCTATGCGGGAAGTACCCGAGGGCCTCACGTTCCTGTACGAAACCGACGATAAACAAGTGATGTTGAACGTTTTGTCCGAAAAACTCGCCGCCAGATGCGCAGCCCTGCTGGCTGCCCTGGCGCTGGCAGGATGTGGCGGGGGCGGGTTCGATCCGCGCGGGACGTTGGAATCGCACCCCGTCCGTCTGGACGGCGAACAGGTGGTCCTGGACCAGAGTCAGGTGGACTGCGGATCTCGGGAAGACCTGTGGGTGATCTCCCCGATGGGAGATAGCCGCTCGATCGGAAGGCTCACGCAAAAGGGCCGCGACCTGCAGTTCAGCGACGACGTTCAAATCGGCGAGCCCGATATCAAGGTGCCCTACGCTCAGATCCGCGGTTCCTTTCCGGTTGCCGTGCTGCAAATGGGATCTATTCGGGACGAAGACGCATTCACCAAGACGGTGGAAGCAAAAGCTGGCGTGCGCATCGATCATAGCTGTTTTCAAAACCCTTTGCCGATCCTAATGGGCATCCGGCGCGGAAAATTCGATCCCGCCAGCAACCCTGTTTTTCGTATGAAGCTGGAAGGCGAGGCGTGGATCGTCGATCGGGTGGTCCACTAACTAAAGCTGACACGATCGCCGGTCATCTCACCCTCCACCAGATTGACTTAAAGCAGCCTCTCTGAGTAGGATGGTTGTCACTGAAGCTACTGAGGGGGGTAACCTCGGCTAGACCGCAAGCGCCTCAATAACTTGCACCTAAGGAGTCAGATCTTGAAACGACCTATCAGCTCGATCCTGTCCGCGGCAGGCGTTTTCGCCGGCCTGTGTCTGCTGTCGATTCCCGCTGCTGCCCAGCGAGGCGGGGGCGCTCCCCAGCCCGAAGGGTGCCCCGGGCCTCCCCAGTGGCAAGTGGAGAGGAACGCGGCTGCTGCCGCCGCTCGTGGAGGCGCTGGCGGAGGACAAGGGCAAGGACGCGGAGCCGCCGGCCAGGCCGGGCGCGCCGGTCGAGGAGCGCGCGGCGGAGCGCAGGCCGAATTGCCGCCGGTACCCCGGTTCCCGGACAATCCCGCCTACGGCGTGCAGGCTGGCAAGCCGGACTTCGGCGGGCTCGACAAGGGCGTGTGGAACGTCCCCTACATCATCAACTTACAAGTGAACGCGCACGACGAAAAGGGCTGCCAGTACATCTACCCGCCGTTCAAGCCGGAAGCCAAAGCGCTGTGGGAAACCCGCTATCTGAAGAATGACATGAAGGACGATCCCGAGGGCTTCTGCCTCCCTCCCGGCGTGCCGCGCATGTTCTATACGCCGTATCCCTTGCAGATTTATCAAATGCCCGATCGCATTCTGTTCGTCTACGAAGGCGGAGCGCACGTGTGGCGTCTGGTCTGGATGGACGGCAGAAAACTTCCCAACCCGGATGACGTGAATCCCACGTATCTCGGGTATTCGGTCGGCCATTGGGACGGCGATACCCTGGTGATTGAGACCCTCGGATTCAACGATCGGACCTGGCTGGATGCTTCCGGCCATCCGCACGGAGAAAAGTTGAAGGTCACGGAAAAACTCACCCGCACGGACTTCAACAACATCAAGATTGAAGCAACCATTGACGACCCGGAATACTACACGAAGCCGTGGACCGTCGTTACCGGGATCACCTGGGCTCCGAACCGCACGGGGCCGTTCACGATGCGCGGCGGCGAGATTCTGGAGTACATCTGCCAGGAGAACAATCGCGATCTGATCCACATCGGGGCGGAACGCGGGAAGTAGAGTTATATCCGCTGCACGCCCCGCCTTGACGGCGGAGCTGGGCAGCTATTCCAGTTCCTGAACCGGAATGTCGAAGTGCGCGGTGTTGACCACGCCTTTGCGCTGGAACTGCACCCACACACGGTAGTTGCCAGGGCGCGGGAAGGTCAGGTTGAACTGGACGTTCGGTCCCCCATCGGCGATAAACGGGTGGGTGTGGATCAGGTCTATCAGGTCCTCGCTGGCGGCCAGCATGTGCCCCCAGGCGCCGAGATATTTTTCGAACCCGTCGGCGGGCTTGATGGTGAAATGCAACTGCGTTTTCAGGCCGGCGACGGCTTGGGGCGGCTCGGTCCGGAATTCTAGCTGCATGTTGTCCGCGTCTTTGGGGTCGTAGTCGCGCGACAGATGCACAGGCGGCGGAGGGGTCCCCGCCACGAACACGGTCCTCGCGATCAGTTGCGGCGTGGCGCCGTCCGGATAGAAATCGCCGAGCACCCGGTACATACCCGCTTTCGGCAGTTTGAGATTGGCGTAGCGGAAGGTTCCATCCGGCGTGAAGACCGGATGGTCGTGCACGAAAAATTCAAGATCCTGGCTGACCACGAACATGTGGAACAGCTTTTCGTGGACCACTTGGAAATTCGTGACGGGACGCCCTTTCCACGGATCATGAACCGCGAACGTGAGCTGCACGAGCTGGCCCGGCTCGATCGAGCGGGGCGACGTCATCAGATCCATGTGATACTCAGTGGCTTCCGGAAGCCCAGAGGCGAGCTTCATGCCGCAGCGCGGGCAGACGCCGGGGTTGTTCGAGCGCACGTCCGGATCCATGGGGCAGACCCAGACCTGCTCCTGGGACCACAATTTGCGCGCGCAAGCCAGCGTGGCCAGCGAACCCGAAATGAAGGACCGTCTGCGCACGACCTCATCATAACTCCGAAGCGGGTCATCTGCTAGGATGCGGATTTGGAGGAATCATGCACAGATTGAGCATGCTGAGCGCCGCGGCGCTCGTGGCTGCGGGGGGCTGGATGTTGCTCCAGGCGGCCGAAAAAATCGACACGAAGAATCTCAAGACTGGCCAGGCGGCGTTCGCGGATGCGAAATCGCTGGCCCCGGGAACCTTCCACAAGATCACGGCGGCGGACCTGCCGAAACCGTTCGCGACCAAGTCGGCGACCAATTTTCCGCGTGTGGTTCCGCGCCCGGCCAATGCCTGGCCGAAGGCCCCGGCGGGATTCAAAGTGGAGCTCTACGCAGAAAACGTCGGCACGGCGCGCCAGATCCGCACCGCGCCGAACGGCGACGCGTTCCTGGCCGACGCGGCGGGCCGGATCGTGGTGTTCCGAGGAATTACCAAGGATGGCAAGGCGGAACAGACCTCGGTGTTCGCGCAGGGCTTGGGCAAGGTGTTCGGCATCAACTTCTATCCCAACGGCGCGAATCCGCAATGGGTATACGTGAGCGATCCGAAGTCGGTGATGCGGTTTCCGTATAAGAATGGCGATCTCAAAGCCGGCGGTCCGGCGCAGACGCTGATCTCAGACTTGCCCGCAGCCGGCTTCCATGACACACGCGATATCGTTTTCTCGAAGGACGGGCAACGGATGTTTGTCGCGGTGGGCTCGGGTTCGAACATCGACAGCCCGGATACGCATCCGGGCGAGAAGAACCGAGCCGACATTCTCGAGTACACGCCGGAAGGAACGTTCGTGAAAGTCTACGCTTCCGGGATTCGCAATCCGGTGGGGCTGGCGGTAAATCCTGAAACCGGAGAGGTGTGGTGTTCGGTGAATGAGCGCGATGAACTGGGAGACGACCTGGTTCCCGATTACGTTTCGTCCGTCAAAGAGGGCGGTTTCTACGGCTGGCCGTACTACTACATTGGCGGCAATCCTGATCCGCGGCTGAACGGAGCGCATCCGGAGCTGAAGAGCAAAGTGATCGTGCCGGATGTGCTGATCCAGCCGCACAGCGCTTCGCTGGGGATTACCTTCTACACTGGCACGCAGTTCCCGGCCGAATATCGAGGCGACGCGTTTGTCGCCGAGCATGGATCGTGGAATCGGGCGAACCGGTCGGGAGGCGAGGTGATCCGGATTCCGCTGGAGAAGGGCAAGGCGAGCGGTGTGTATCAGGACTTCCTCACGGGGTTCGTGACGCCGGAGGGCGAAGCGTGGGGCCGGCCGGTGGGCGTCGCGGTGGCGAAGGATGGTTCGATCCTGGTGACGGACGAGGGGTCGAAGGCGATCTGGAGAGTGAGCTACGCGGGCAAGTAGGGCCGGCCTGAGGCCGGCTGTACTCTTACTTCGCCGGCAAGAGCGCGATTTTGGCGCCGGGCGGGATGCCGCGGATCACCGTGCGCGCGGGTAGATCCAACGGCATCTGGAAAAGGAACGGATGTCCGAACTGCTCCTTATAATCCTTGAGCCAGAGTAGCGGCAGGATGGCGCCGTCGGGAAACTCGGCGGTGATCTTGAACGAGCCTTTCTCCGGGACGTTTTCCGGCCACAGTCCATCGAGTGTGAACGGGTGGCTGAGTGCGAAATCGCCAGTGGCAGCCAGTTCGCCTTTCGTGTGCTTGTAGGACTCGGGCTCCAGAGATTTGGGCAGCGGCGGAAGGTCTTTTTCGTCGCCCTCCGGAACGCCGCCGTCGGTCCAACTCACGACCCGCTCCATTTCCTCGGGAGTCAGGGCCTGGTCATTGCGGAATTCGCCGAAGCCTTTGATCGCGCCCCAGGGGGGCATGCGGCGGCGGAGAATTTCTTCTTTAATGGCGACGGCCCAGGGACGCGCTTCCGCGTAGGTCAGGAGAGAAAACGCCGAGCCGCCCGGGTGATGACAAGAGGCGCAATGGGTGTACACCATTCGGGAGATATCGCGGTTCCAGGTGATGGAGGTGGTGATGATGTCGTGCGCCTGCGTGGCGATCGCGGCTGCCAGGAACAGCAGGGACGGCGCGATTCTCATCGCCTCCATTATAGGGATACAATGACACTCCATATGCGCGTCCTGACCCTGCTCGCCGCGGCCCTTCCGCTGGGTGCGGCCACCTGCGAGAGCCTGGGCCAACTCACTTTGCAGAACACCGTGGTGACCGGCGCTCAATCTGTCGCGCCCGGGGGCTTTCGCACATTTCGCGAATTGCCGGCGTTCTGTCGCGTGGACGCGACCGTCCGGCCGGCACCGGATTCCGAAATCAAGATCGAAGTCTGGATGCCCGCGTCGGGCTGGAACGGGAAATTCCGCGGAACGGGCAACGGCGGGTTGGGCGGATCGATGAACTACAACGGAATGGCTGCGGCCATGCGCGGAGGCTATGCCGTGGCGGGCAACAATACCGGCCACGACGGTGGCGCCGCGCGGATGATGAATCGTCCGGAAACGATCCGCGATTTTGGCGAGCGCGCCGGGCATGAGATGACGGTCAAAGCCAAGGCGATCGTCGAGGCTTTCTATAACGATCGCCCGCGGCATTCGTATATGGTCGAGTGTGGAGGCGGCAGCACGGCCGCTTTGAAAGCGGCCCAAAAATTCCCGGCCGACTACGACGGCCTGGTCGCCGGCGGCCTGGCGAGTCACCTCACGCATCACGTGTTCGGGCAGATGTGGATCTGGCAGGCGACGCATCTGGACCCGGCCAGCTATATTCCGCCAGAGAAATATCCGGCGATCCACGCTGCGGTGCTGGCGGCGTGCGACCGGCTGGACGGTGTGCAGGATGGCGTGCTCGAGGACCCGACGCGCTGTAAGTTCGATCCGAAGGTTCTGGAGTGCAGGACCGCGGACGGGCCCACGTGCCTGACGAAGCCGCAAGTGGAAGCCGCGCGCAAGCTTTACTCGCCAGCCACGAACCCGCGCACGAAGAAGGAAATTTTCGGGCCGCTGTTCCCCGGCAGCGAGCTGCTGTGGGCGCAGTCGGCTGGGGCTGCACCCGTTTCGATTTCCTCGGATTTCTTCAAATATTTCGCGTTCAAGGATCCGAACTGGGATGCCCTGAAGCGGCCGGTGAATTTCGACAGCGACCTGGCGCTGGCGGATGCGCCCGAAAACGCGGTGATCAACGCCCACGATCCGGACATCGGCAAGTACATCGAGCGCGGCGGCAAGCTGATCCTGTACAACGGCTGGAGCGATGCGGGGATTCCGCCGCGGCTCGCCGTGGATTATTACAAGAGCGTGGTGGACAAACTGGGATCGCGGGCCGTGCGGGATTCGGTGCGCCTGTTCATGGTGCCGGGCATGGGACACTGCAACGGAGGCGACGGCACGGACACGTTCGACATGTTGAGCGCGATCGAGCAGTGGGTGGAACGCGGCAAGGCGCCGGACAGGATCGAGGCGTCGCGCGTTCGGGGTGGAAAGACCGACCGGACTCGGCCGCTGTGCCCGTATCCGCAAGTGGCGGTTTACAAGGGTTCCGGCAGCACGGACGAATCCGCGAATTTTACGTGTAAGATGCCATAGAGGAGGCCGACAGGGTTATGAAACTGGCAGGGTTGCTGTTGCTCACGTTCGTGCTGGCCGTGTTTCTTCCGGCGCAGGCTACGGGCGCTTCGTGCGAGAGTCTGAACTCGCTGGCGATCCCGCATACGACGATCATGGCGGAATCGGTTGCGGCGGGGGCCTTCACGCCGCCCGCACCGGCAGGCGGAAAAGGGAAGGGCAAAGCGGGAGGCGGCGGATTCGAGAACCTCCCGGCGTTCTGCCGGGTTCAGGTGACTTCCAAGCCCTCAAACGATTCCGATATCAAGATCGAATACTGGCTGCCGGCGACCGGATGGAACGGGAATTTCGAGGCTAACGGTAACGGCGGCTGGAGCGGTTCCATAACCCCCAACACGCTAGCGGCGGGCATGCAGCGCGGCTACGCGTCGGCCATGACCGATACCGGTCACGAAGGCGGCAGCGCGAGCTTCGCCATGGGGCATCCGGAAAAGGTGGTCGATTTCGGCTACCGCGCCGTGCACGAAATGGCGACCACCGGGAAGCTCCTGATCCGAGCGTTTTACGGGCGCGATCCGCGGCACTCCTATTGGAACGGCTGCTCGGCGGGCGGGCGGCAGGGGCTGATGTCGGCGCAGCGGTATCCGGAAGATTTCGATGCGATCGTGGCGGGATCGCCCGCCATCAATTTCACGGGACGTTCGGCGCAGGCGGTGTGGATCGGGCAGGCCTCGCATAATGAGGAAGCGAGCGCGCTGACGCGAGAAAAATTCGAGGCGGTCCATACGGCAGTGCTCGCGGCGTGCGATGCCATCGACGGCGTGAAGGACGGCGTGCTGGAGGACCCGACGCGCTGCAAGTTCGATCCGAAGACGATCGAGTGCAAAGGCGCGGATGCGCCCACCTGCCTGACGTCTGCCCAGGTGGAAACGGTGCAGCGAATCTACTCGGACGTTGTGAATCCACGGACCAAGAGCGTGATCTTCCAGCGGCACGAGCCGGGCAGCGAACTGGGATGGAACACGATGGCGGGGCCGAACGTGTTCACCATTGCGACGGACACCTTCAAGTACGCCGTGTTCGAGGACACCAACTGGGATTACAAGACCTTCAACTTCGACAGCGACATGGCGAAGACACAGGAGAAGGTCGGCAAGGTGGTCGATGCGCTCGATCCGAACTTGAAGCCGTTCCTCGCGCGGGGCGGCAAGATCATTCAATACCACGGCTGGGCCGATCCGCAGATTTCGCCGGGGAGCAGCGTCGAATACTACAAGAGTGTGGAGAAAGCCATGGGCGGGCGGGACAACATTAACGCCAACTACCGGCTGTTCATGATCCCGGGGATGGCGCACTGCGGCGGCGGCGAGGGCACGTCAACTTTCGATATGCTGGCGGCGCTGGAACAGTGGGTCGAGCAGGGCAAAGCTCCGGACCGGATCGAAGCGTCGCGCGTTCGCAACGGGCAGACGGACCGGACGCGTCCTCTGTGTCCCTATCCGCAGACGGCGAATTACAAGGGCTCGGGGAGCACGGACGCATCCGCGAATTTTGTGTGCAAATAGTTTCGTGCTAATTTGCCGCTGCGGCAAAGGTGCGGGGCGCCAGCGCGCGCTCCCGCAGCGGTCCGAAGCGAGGATCGGCCCGCAGCGGGTCGACGCGCGGATCGACGTCGATTACAAAAAGGGCAGCCGAGTTTTCGTTTGTGGCGCGCTCTAATTCCAGAAACGCATCGTCCTTGCGTCCGAGAGCATGTAGCAGCAGCGCCTGGAAATAGGCGTCAACGTATTCGGCGGCGCGCCGATCTTCGAGTTCCTGAAGGATCGCCGCCGATTCTGCCCGCCGGCCACTGTTTACCAGGCAAATTGCCTCCAGCGCGCGCAGCCAGGGGAGATCCGGGGAAAGCATCGTCGCCATACGGTACTCCTTGAGCGCCTCGTCGATTTGGCCCGAGTACTCCAAAGCCTGCGCGTAGAGCGCCCGGCCAAGCGGCAAGTAGGGGTGCAATTCCAGAGCATTCCGGGCGGCCGTCAGAGCCTGGTCCACTTCCCGGCGAAAGAACCGCACGAAGACCTCGGAAGAAGGAAGGTACACCGACAGCGGATCGATGGAACGGACTTCCTCAATCTGCTCCAGAGCTTCGTCCAGGCGGCCGGTACCGGAGTAAAGCATGGTCAGGCGGATATGGGCGGGCGCCCACTTGGGTTTTTCCCGCAGGGACTGCAAGAGATCGGACTCGGCTTCCGCGTTCCGGTGCTCAAAGACGTGCAGGCCCTGAGCGCGATCGGCGCGGAGATCCGGGGTGAGGCCGCTGAGCGCGACCGCACAGCCGTGCGCCTGAAGAAACCCTTCGTACATTTCGCGCGCCGGCCGCATTCCGCAGGTGCCGAGCATCATGTAACACATTGAGGCGCCTTCGAACGCGCGCGGATCGTTGCTCTCTCGCGCTGCGCGCTGGAAGTAGCACAGAGCTTTTTCAAATCCTTCGCGAGTGCAGCGGTTCCAGCAGTGCCAGCCCTGGCGGACCAAGTCGTCCGCCTTGGGAGCTTCGAAGCAGTATCCCAGGCGCGGGCGGTAGCTGATCCAGGGGCCGAACTCGCCCAGGACCTTCTTCACCTCGCCGACCGTCACCGCCACGGTGTGTTTGGAAACCAGGGTCCCATTCCAGGCTTCCTGAATCATCTGCTCATAGCCCACGTGGCGGCCGCTGTTCTGAACCAGCACCTGCAACACGTGGAGCGCTTGCGGCCGAACTTCCATCTCCAGACCGTCCCGCAACAGGCGGCAGTTCGCCGCGTCCAGGCAAAATGGACCGAAAGAAATGGATTCAAGGGGGACTCGCACCATAAGTTCACCCAAGTTCACCCAACATTTGACGCTGTTTTGATCAGCGATTTGACGCTGTTTTGATCAGCGCCCGAAGAAGTTTAGCATACAATCCCGTGAGAGGCCAGCCGTTGGGGAGGCCGTTGGGGAAGCTTTTGTGCGCAATCGTACTCTTGCCGTTCCCGTGCCCCGCGCCTCCGAAAAATGAAAGGGGATTTATGAAGTCCAGGATCTTGGCGTGGGGTTTCCTTTCGTGGATTTGGGTATTGGGAATGGCGAGCCTGACGGTCTGGGCGCAATCGGCGGGCACTGGCGCGCTCACCGGGACGGTGACGGATCCGTCGGGCGGGAGAATTCCGAATGCGACGGTGACGATTACCAATACCCAGACGAATCAGGTGCGCACGGCAACCACTGGCAGCGACGGAACCTATCGCTTCACCCTGATCCCGCCCGGCGCCTATCGCGTCCGTTTCTCAGCCATGGGTTTCAAGACTTCGGAGGTCTCCTCGTTCAATGTCAACGTGACGGAGACGCCGGTGCTGGACCGCACCATGGAGGTCGGCGCGCAAACCGAGCAGGTGACCGTGGAAGCGGTCGCCGAAACGCTCCAGACGGCCACTTCGACGCTGGGAACCACGGTGAATTCCCGGGTGGTCACCGCGCTGCCGCTCAGCAATCGGAACTACACCCAGATCATCGGGTTGTCCGCCGGCGTGAACGTCAGCGTGAACAACGCCACTGCCTTCGGCAAGGCGACGCAGGATTTCAGCGTGAACGGCGGCGATCCCGGCCAGAACAACTATCAGATGGACGGCGTGGCGATCAACAACATCGCCAACAGCGGCAGCTCGAACGATTCCGGCATCTATACCGGAATCGGAATTCCGAACCCGGACGCGATTCAGGAATTCAAAATCCAAACGTCAACCTATGACGCCAGCTACGGACGTAATCCCGGCGCGAACGTAAACGTGGTGACGAAGTCCGGGACGAATGAGATCCATGGATCGCTATTCGAGTTCTTCCGCAACGAGAAGCTCAACGCCAACGACTTCTTCCAGAATCGCGACGGCGGCGGCGCGCGCCAGATTCTCAAGCAGAATCAGTTCGGCGGGACGATCGGCGGGCCAGTGGTCAAAGATAAGCTGTTTTACTTCGGCAGCTATCAAGGCACCCGGCAGCTCAATGCCGTGGCCGCGCAAGGATCGAGTACGTCTTTTCTATATCCGCTGCCTCCCGGGGATCGAAGTGCGCCGGGCTACCAGGCTGCTCTTGGGGCGGCGATGTGTCCGGCGAATCACCCGGGAGCGTCCGCAGCCCCTTACAATACGTTCCTCACGGGGATTATCCCCGGCATTCAGGTAGCTTGCGACGGCTCCAACATCAATCCAGTAGCGATGAAGGTGCTCCAGCTCAAGAACAAGGATGGCAGGTACTACATTCCCAGTTCTCCGACCGGAGTGTATGGCCCGCACCGCTTCAGCATTCCCGCCCGATATACCGAGGATCAGGGTTTGGTCAACGCGGACTACGCGATCACCAGCAAGCATACGCTGGCGGCGCGTTATTTCTATACGAACAATCCGCAGACCCTGAACTTGTCCGGCGGCCTGCCCGGAACGCCGGCCAATATCCAGTATTCCAATACCTACGCGGTTCTGAAGCTTACCAGCGTGCTCAGCCCGACAATCGTGAACGAAGCGCACGCATCGTTCCAGCGGAATTACCAACTCGGCCAGGATTCCACTCCCGGTTCGCCGCAGCAGATCGGGCAGACGCCGATCATTCCCCAGATTCAGGAACTGCCCGTCACCGTAATCTTCGGCGGGCCGAGTCACGGCGGTTCGCTGTACCCCTCTTACAGCCCGACGAATCAGATCCAGCTCGGAGACCAGATTGCCTGGTCCGCGGGAAAACACAATTTCCGCGCTGGTTTTGAATACGAACACACTCACTGGCCGATCGTTTTCCAGGGCCTGGAGCGAGGGTTCCTGTTCTTTGGATCGTTCTCAGACTGGTTGATCGGGCGGCCCGGCTGCGCACCCGGGGATACTACGTGCAGTCCGGCGAATCCGGGGAACACCAATGGCGGCTTCGGCAACATCCTCCAGTGCCTGTTTTGCGTGCGGAGCGGACCGGACGGCATCATTCACGGTTATTTGCTGTCGAACATGAATGCGTTCTTCCAGGACGACTGGAAGGTGAACTCCAAGCTAACGCTGAATCTCGGCGTGCGCTGGGAATATGACGGCACCTTCAGTGACAAATACGGCAACTTGACAAACTTCTGGGAAAGCCAGATTCGCACCGTGCCGACCCCCCCGACAGGGCCGACGACTTCCGGTCCCGGACTGGTCGGTTATGTGGTGCCGAACAACTATCTCGATCACTACCCGCAACCGCCTGCGGGTGTACTGGTCTCCGACCGGAAGCTGCCCGTAAAGACGGGTCCTCCGTTGACCAATTTCGCGCCGCGGTTCGGCTTCGCCTATCAGATCACGAATAAGCTGGTGATGCGCGGCGGCGTGGGAATTTTTTATGACCGTGTGGCGGGCGATCGTTTTGTGCATGGACTCGAGCAGGGTTACCCATATGCGGTGACCCTGGATTACGCGGGCCCCGGCCCCGCAACAGTGCCGTTCAGCTTGCAGAATCCGTATCCTTCGACGCCGCTGGGAACCTTCGCGTCACGCTGGGCGAATTTTCAGACTGGCGCGACATCCAACTTGAATACGCCGGCAATTACGGAGAATCTGCATACTCCGCTCATCCGGCAGTACAACCTGAACTTCCAATATGAGTTCGCGGACCGCTGGGTGGCCGAGGTCGGATACGTCGGATCTAGCGGGATCAACCTGGTGGATACGTATCACACGATCAACACGCCGGGACTTGCGAGCCCGAGCAATCCGATCAACGGCATTACCGTGAATACAACCGCGAATGCCGCACTTCGCGCGCCCATCCTCGGCTACCAGCCCGCTGGATTCCAGGTGACGTCCTTCGACGGCATCTCCAACTACAACAGCTTACAGTTGACGGTTCGAAAGCAGTTTGCGCGCGGATTCAGCATGCAAGCGGCGTATACCTGGAGCAAGGCCTTGAACAATTTGTCGGCAAATGCCGTAAACGCCACGGGCGCGAACAGCAACAATCCTTCCGACCTGGCGCAACAGTACGGCCCGGCGGGATTCAATCGCTCCCAACGCTTCATCGTGAACTATAGTTACCAGATCCCCACGGGCAATCTGACTGGCGCGCTTTCGCAGGTGGTGAAGGGATGGGCGGTTTCAGGCGTGACCACAGTTCAGAATGGCACTCCGATGACGATCACCGATTCCCGTGGAGGCACGGTGTACGGGCTGGGCAATTTCGGCATCGCGCGCGCGCAAATGTGCCCCGGCAAGACCTACGCGGATATCGGTACCTCGGGAGGGATCGAGTCCCGGCTGGGTGGCGTCAGCGGTCCGGGGTATTTCAACACCTCGGCATTCTGCGCGCCTCCTACGGCGCCGAACTCGGCTGCCGCATTTCCGGGCGGACCCCTGCCGACGCTATTCGGGAACTCCGGAGTCGGTATCATCACCGGGCCCGGCCAGTTCAACTGGGACATCACGCTGAGCAAGGACACGCGCATCGGAGAGCGGCAAAACGTGCAGTTCCGCGCCGAATTCTTCAATGCGCTGAACCATCCGCAATTCGGCAATCCCGCACTCGGGGTGGCGACCGCCGCGACCTTCGGTCAGATCACGACCACTACGGTCAACCCGCGCATCCTGCAATTCGCGCTGAAATATTCGTTCTGAGGTCAGGAGGACGCGGCCCGTTGGCCCGGGGCTGCGGGCCGAGTTTTCCGATTCATTCGATGCGGTAGTAGGCTAGTAGGGAGCCGCTACCATGATGCGACACCACTGCTTCTATTCCCTGTCGCCGCCCGGCAGCACGGACGATTCGGCGAATTTTTCTTGTAAGGCGCGTTAGGAGACCTATGAACCGGATGATTGTGCTCGCGGCGTTGCTGCCGCTGGTGGCGCTCGCGCAGATCGATTTATCGGGCGAGTGGGCCCCCGTGTTTCACGAGGATCAGCCGGAGCGCATTCCGGGGCCCGAGATCGGCGATTATCTGGGCCTCCCGATCACCGACGCCGCCCGCCTTCGCGGCGAAGCCTGGGACGCCGAAATTCTCACTCTGCCCGAGCACCAGTGCAAACCGCACCCCGCCGACTACGCCCCGCGCGGGCCGGCCAACACTCGCATCTGGAAAGAAGTCGACCGGGACACGCAGCGGATCATCGCCTGGCACACACATATCTCCTGGCAGGCGCCGGAGCGGACCATTTGGATGGACGGCAGGCCGCATCCACCCGCGTATGCCGCGCACACATGGCAGGGATTCTCCACGGGCAAATGGGACGGCGATATTCTCACCGTGACCACAACTCATCTCAAAACCGGCTGGATCCGCCGGAACGGCATCCCGCGGAGCGACCGCGCCACGTTGACGGAGCACTTCATCCGGCACGGCGACCGTCTGACGCTGGTGAGCATCGTGAATGACCCCGTGTACCTCACCGAGCCGTTTATCCGTTCTACCGATTATGTATTGGATTTGCACCAGCAGATCGATCCGTATCCATGCGAAGCGGTAACCGAAGTGCCGCGGCCAAAAGGCGAAGTTCCGAATTTTCTCCCGGGGACGAATCCGTTCTTGAAAGAGTTCCCGATGCGCCACAACATTCCGGAAAGGTCGGCGCGCGGCGGGCCGGAAACCATGTATCCGCGAGGCGCCGGCGTGCCTGCTCCAGTGAACCGGCCGGTTGCGGCGCCGAGCTTGATGGATGACGGCGAGATCCACATCCTGCCGGTGCAAGGTAACGTGTACATGCTGTTTGGCGGAGGGGGAAACACCGCGGTGCAAGTCGGCAAGGATGGTGTGCTGGTGGTGGATACGAAGAAAGCAGATCAGGCGGAGAAACTGATCGCGGCGATCCGGAAGATTTCGGATAAGCCGATTCGCTACGTTCTGAATACCAGCGCCGATCCGGATCTGACGGGCGGAAACGAACAAGTATCCGAGGCCGGACGCACGATCACTGGCGGCAATGTCGCCGCGTACAACGCTGGTTTCCCGGCGACGATGGTAGCGCATGAGAAGGTCGCTGCGCGGATGCGCGAAGCGGGCGCTCCTCCGGGAAGCTGGCCCATGGACACGTATTTCGTGGAAGGCAAGGACCTGTTCGTGAACGGCGAAGCCGTGCAGATGTTTCATCAGCCGGCCGCGCACAGCGACGGCGACAGCCTGATTTTTTTCCGGAGATCCGACGTGGTCAGCACCGGCGACATTTTCGTTCCTGACCGGTATCCCGTGATTGACGTCGCCCACGGCGGCAGCATCAACGGGCTGGTAAACGCCTTGAACCGTATCCTGGACCTGACTGTGCCTGCCGAAAAACAGGAGGGCGGAACGATGGTGATTCCGGGTCATGGCCGGCTTTGCGACGAGGCCGACGTGGTGGAATACCGCGACATGGTGACCATTGTTCGCGGCCGGATCCAGGACATGGTGAAGAAGGGGATGACGCTCGAGCAGGTCAAGGCGGCGAAACCGACCCAGGATTACGATCCGCTGTACGGGCCCTCGGATGCGTTTGTCGAATCGGCGTACCGGAGCCTGGCGGCGAGCAAAAAGTAAGAGAAGTTTTGCCTCCACGGCCGACTGTTATACTGCAAGACACATGCAGTCAGAATCCTGGGATCGTCTCCAACAGATCGAAGCGATTCTTCAGCGCATCACAGAGCGGCAGGACCAAGCCGCTGCGCAGGCCGCCGAGCGCGAGGCCGAAGCCGCGGAGCGCATGAAAAAATGGGATTTGCAATGGACCCAGCGCATGGATCTGGCTGAGAAGCGCATGGACCGGGCCGAGAAGCGCATGGACCGGGCTGAGAAGCGCATGGACCGGGCCGAGAAGCGCATGGACCGGCACGACAAGTGGATGGCTGCGGCAGACAGGAAATGGGAGCAGCGTTGGGCGCGAAACGAAGAGCGCTGGGCTCGCAACGAGGAACGCTGGGCGGTTGCGGAGAGGCAAATCCAGACCACCCGCAGATTGGTGGAAGCAGGCATCAAGTTTGTGTCCCGCCTCAGCGTGGAAGTCCGCGAGGTCAGCCGGCTGCAAAAGGCCATGTTCAAGGCGCAGGGCAACGGTCACAACGGACGCAAGCACAGATAGTCCTACCTGGGCAAGTCAAAGGACTCATTGGAACCGCCACCGCCCGTGCGCCTTTGGGCAGACGCCTCTGGGCGGATCATGTTCTTAAATGGCGATATAGTATGATTCATGCTCACCCGACGAACCATGCTTCTCGCTCCTCTGGCGGCTCCTCTGGTTGACGTAATCCCCGCGACTGCTGCGCCCGGAAAAATGGTCCTCTGTATTCACCAGACGACATCGCAGCGCGCCGGGTATCGCAAGATGCTCGAAGGGTGGGCCAAAGCCGGGATCCAGCACATCGAGATCGCGGATCGCATCCTGGACGATTTTCTGAAGACGGACACCCTGGCCGCGGCAAAGGCCGTGATCACGGACCTGGGGCTGACGCCGGTTTCGGGGGCTTCGGTGCTCCAGGATTTCTGGAATCGCAGTCCCGTCTTCGCCACGCAGCTTGACACCTGGAAGAGGCGTTGCGAACAGTTCGCCTCGATCGGGCTCACGAAGATTTACTGCCCCAGCACGACCAACCGGATGGTCAAGGAGGACGATTACAAGGCCGCTCCGGAAGCGATCCGCGAAGCTGGTGACGTCGCCAAGCAATTCAACCTGACCGGGATGATCGAATTCGCCCGCAGCTCGACGCTCATCTCCACGCTGACCACGTCGCTCAAGCTGATCCGCGAAGCGAATCATCCCAACGTGCGGCCGATGCTGGACTGCTATCACTTCTGGTCGGGGATGGGAAAGTTCGAGGACCTAGACCTGCTCAAGCCCGGCGAACTCGCGCACGTGCATTTCAATGACACTCCCGACATGCCGCGCGAACTGCTCGGCCAGCAAACCCGCGTCATTCCCGGCGATGGCGTTGCGCCGCTCGTGCGCATTTTGCGGAAACTTGCGGAGAAGGGCTATGATGGAGCGCTATCGGTCGAGCTTTTCTTGCCCGAGTTGCAGGGCGGCGATCCTTACGAGGTCGCCACACAGATCCGCACCAAGTGCGAAAAAGTGATGCAGGAGGCGAGCGTTCTTTAAACTGCGGCATTCATTGCGCCCATGCATTGCCCGCAATGCCGCTGTGAATTCGCGGCGGTTTCACAGAGTGTTCCGACTGCCGCGTGGCGTTGCGGCCGGGGCACAGGTCCGGCGCGGCTCTCGCAAGCTTCCGGAGACTTCGGAGCGCACCCCTCGCGCCAAACTCCGTTGTGCCGCTCAAATTTCTGAGAAAGCGGGAGTTCGGATACAATGCTGCCATGAGGATGTCCTTATGCTCGTTGCTCCTCCTAACCGGGATCGCCGGAGCAAATCTGTTGGCGGCCTCGAACGATTGTGACCGTGCCTGTCTCAAGACCGCGCTCGATCAATACCTGACCGCTGTGGTCAAGCACGATCCCTCCGCGGCGCCGCTTTTCGTGGCGTTCCGCCAGACGGAGAACGCTGTCGTGGTGAAACTCGGAACGGGCGTCTGGAAGTCAGTTACGGAGCTCGGGAAGCTCCAGCGCCGCTACTTGGATGCGGTCAGCGGGCAGGCAGCGTACTTCGGGACTGTAGAAGAAGCCGGCAAAACGGCGATCGCGACGGTGCGCGTCCGCGTCGAGAACCGGAAGATCACGGAAGCGGAGTGGTACATCGCGCGCCCCGGCGATGTCGGACTCAACGGCGCTCCGGCCACTGTGTTCGATACGAATAACCTGATCGCGAATCCTCCGCCCGAAAGGACCGTGCCCCGGGCCGAGCGCCTTTCGCGCGAGGCTTTGGTCGCGATCACCAACAGCTACTTCGACGGCATCACCACGCACGATGGGTCGATCATCATGGCTCACCCCGGCTGCGTTCGAATCGAGAACGGCTTCACGATGACCGGCGCGGGAGCGCGAGGCGGCAAAGGAGGTGACGGCACGCGCGATTGCACGTCGGGCCTGGCAACGATTAATATCCAGAACGTGGCCGCGCGGCGCTATCCGGTGGTGGATGAAGAAGCTGGCGTGGTGCTGGCGATGGCTGTGTTTCTTCGGAAGCCCGGCACGCCGACTCGCCGGAATGTCTTCAGCGAGTGGTTCTTTATCGATAATGCCAAGATCCGCACCATCTACTCCGCGATGTTCTATCCGAATCCTGAAGTGCCAGTGCCGAACTGGCCGCCCTACGACGGAAACTGGCCGCTTCCGGCATCCTTTGGGCCGCCATCGCCCGCGAAGTAAGACGGCTCTATGCAAGCGGAGCGCTCGGGCAGGAGTCGCCCGAGCGCCCGTTGCAAAGAGAGTCAGAACTGGAGCCGGGCGACGAACTGCCCGGAGCGCGGCTGGGAGCCCCCTCCGCCAATCGTGTTGACGAAGCCAAATCCAGTCGACAACGCTCCAGCAGCGCCGTTCGGGAACGGATTCGTCCGGAACGTGTTGGACTGCGGGTTCACGGTGCTGGGGAGCCGCGCTTCGCCCGGGGTGGGGGCGTGCGTCAGAAGAGCAGCCTGAGCGCAAACTGGAGTTGCCGTGAATCCTGCGCGCTCGAGATGCGTCCGAAGTTTGGAGTAAACGCGATCCGGTTCGGAAGGTTGAAATTCGGATGGTTCAGCAGATTGTAGGCTTCCGCGCGGAACTGGACCCGTAGAGGCTCCTTCAGCAACAGGTCCTTCTGCAAAGAAAGGTCGAATTCCGCCAGCCCCGGTCCGATCACTCCATTTCGCGGCGAGTTACCGAATGCATAAAGCGCGGGCAGGGAAAACACCGTGGTGTCGAACCATTGCCCGGGAGCGTGCGGCCCGTTGTTTGGATCCGCGGAGACATTGGGCCGCTGCGCCGGACCCGCGCCGATGTTCGCCTGGTCGCTTGCGATGTTGACGGTAAAGGGCGCGCCCGATTGCGCGGTAAAATTTCCTCCTGCCTGCCAATCGCCCAGAACCGCCTCGACCCATCGATCATTTGCGGGGGACGGAATCTGATATACGGCGCTGATCACCACGCGATGCCTGTGGTCGAAGCTCGAAGACGCTTTTTCGGTGGAGCGGTCGTACACGTTCTGCGGCAGGTTCGCCTCATTGAGCGTCGCTCCCGGATCGGAAGCATCGTCGATGGAATGCGACCAGGTCCAGTTCGCGTCGAAGGTCAGCGCCCGGCTCAGCCGGCGTCTCAGGTCAACGGCCAGGGCGTGGTAGGTTGCCCACCCGTCCCACCGAATCGTCCCGACCTGGCTCAATTGCGGAATCGGGCGCCGGGTTCCAATGTCGCCCGGCCCGGGAAGCGGGACATTGAGCACGGTCGAGCTGTCGGCGTGCACCGTCCGGGAACCGATATAGGAAACCGAAAGGACGGAGCCGCGAACCCATTCGCGCTCCAGGCTGAGATTCCAGACCTCGTTGTATTCGATCTTGAAATCGTGATCGAGATTGTTGCCACCCACCGTGCCCAGGCCAGCCGTGGTCAGCGCGTTTCCAGTGTGGAATGCGGGCGCAGCGGCGGCATTCGAACTCACCGTCTTGGTGACAAAGAAGGGAAGATTCTGCGCGAAGCCAGTCACAATGCTGTAGGCGGCCTGATTCGGATAGATACCAAAGCCTCCGCGGAGCACCGTGTTCGAAGCGCCGGGCAGGGTCCAGGCGAATCCGCCGCGTGGCGCAAATCGCCAAGGCCGGTTCGTCAGCAGGCTGTTATTCCAGCCCGCTTGGGCTGATGTGACGTACGGGATCGGCAGGAAGGGAAGCAAGGCATTTCCGTCCGGCGAGATCCGGCCTGAGGAGTCGCTGGCGATCACGAAACGCCCGCCGGGAACGGAAGTGTCGATCGCCGCCATCCGGTTTTCTGCATCCGTCAGGTTCCGGTTGTATTCATAGCGGAGCCCGAAATCGATCTTGAGATTGCGGGTGGCCTGCCAGCTATCTTGAAAATAAAAATGCCCCCAGTCTGCCGCGGCGTTCATGGCGCCGCGGCCCAAGCCCACTTGCGCCGTAGTCGGAAAGCCGAGCAGGAAATCGGCAAAGGCGCTGCCGTCGCCCAGGCCGGGCGCGGAGGACGTGAATCTCGGAGTAAACGAAAAAATCCCCCGCGCTCCGTTCGGATTCAGCGGCCGCAAGTCGTAGTGCATCAGATATGCGCCGAATTTTAGGCTGTGGGTTCTCCAGTGGAGGTTCATGTTCTCGAAAAATTCGAAATCGCGATTGTCGCGGAACGTGAACAGGGCCGGGTCCCCCAGGGTGGTGAATTGTCCGCCGAAAGAAACCTGCGGAAATCCCATGTCCTGCGGAACAGCCGTCACCCCCAGCAAGCCGGCAGCTTGAGCGAATGCGTTCCCGGCGTTCGGACTCGATTGTCCTCCGGCCACGGTCAGGAATGCGAACCGCGCCTCATTGAGGAATCCCGCCGAGAAAACGTGCGTCCAGCCCGCCACGCCGTTCAGCGCGTGCGTGCTCAGGTTCCGCCCGAACCCCGGTAGCAGATTCTCCTGCAAGACGCCTGAACCGAAAGGATCGAACTGGCGTGCGTCGAACACGGAAAAACGCGCGTATGCCGTATCGCTGCTGGAGAACTGATGATCCAGTCTGGCGCTGTAGTTATTCGCATGGACGCGCTGCGCTTGCGAGGCAAGCAGGTTCTGGGCCAGCCCGGGAAGATTTGGCTGCGGAATCGTCCCCAGCAACGCTTTTGCCACCGGGTCCAGGCTCGTGGCCGGTATGCGATTCCCGGGGAAGGGCTGGCGCGGCCCCGCGGTGGAGCTGCCCGGATCGTAGACAGGCGCCAGACCCGCGAAGTCTCCGGATCGCATCGCGGCCGTAGGCACAGAGAACGTGCTTGTGAGCGATTTCCGGATGCGGTGCCCTTCATAGCTCAGGAAAAAGAACGTCCGGTTTCTCGAGACCGGACCGCCCAGGCTTCCCCCGAACTGATTCTGCCGGAACGGCGGGATCGGAGTTCCCGGCGAGTCGAAGAAATTCTTCGCGTCGAAGACGTGGTTTCGCACGAACTCAAACAGGCTGCCGTGGAATTCGTTCGTGCCCGATTTGGTGACTACGTTGACCACGGCTCCGGATTTTCCGCCGAACTCGGGAGCGTAGGAGGTTTTCTGAATATTGAATTCGCTGATGGCCTCGATAGACGGCGCCACGACCATGTTATTGAAGTGCTCATCGGTCACCGTCGCTCCGTCGATCAGATAAAGGTTATGCCCGCTACGCTGTCCCAGAACGTTCACCAGCGTTCCGGCTTGCTGCATCGCATCTCCGCGCGTTCCGCCGGGCGGCCGCACCACGCCCTCGCTCAACATCGCCAGATCCAGAAACTGCCGGCTCTTCAGGGGCATATTGATGATCTGGCGATTTTGGATCACGTCCTTGATTTCCGCCGATTCCGGCTGGACATCGCCGGTGTTGGCCTCCACCACCACCGTCTCGTTCGCCGGCCCGATCTGGAGGGTGAAGTCGTGGCGCAGCGTTTCCCCGACGTGCACCTCGACATTCGATAAGACCGATTCCTTGAAGTTCGCCGCACTCACCCTTATCGAGTACACGCCGATGGGAAGCTGCGGCAGCAGGTATCGGCCGCTGTTGTTGGATTTCGTGGGGAACTTTTGGCCCGTTCGGCTCTGCTCGGCAACAATGTTTGCTTCCGGCAAGGCGCCGCCCAGAGCATCCTGTACGCTCCCGGAAATTTCTCCTGTGTTCATTTGACCCCACAGGCAGACTGCTCCGAGCATCAGGGCGGCTCCGTATCGCAGGTTAGGCATCCTCGTCGACGACTCGCTTTTATTGTTTCAGACGGAAGTGAAGGCTGGAGGTGGACCACTTCACCTCCTACGCAACCAGCATAATAGGAGGCGGACTTGTCCGCCTTCGCCATCGCCAGTAGCGCCCGGCTGCATCGCGGCTTCTGCGATAGAATCACCTGGATAGACAGGAGGTCCTCTACATGCGCTCAGTGCTTATCGCCCTGGGAGCGACCGCTTTTGCGGCGGCCGCTCTGTTGACAAGCTATTTCGCGCCGCGCGCTGAAGCCTCCACCGGACCGATTCCGCTCAACTGCAACCGGGCATGTCTCGAAAATCTGGTGGATCAGTATCTGGCCGCCCTGGTCGCGCACGATCCGCAGCGTCTGCCGCTTTCGGCCGACGTGAAATATAGCGAGAACGACCAGTTCCTCGACCTCGGAGACGGGTTTTGGAAGACCGTGGAAGGCCGCGGCAACTACACGCACATCTGGGCCGACCCGGAATTCGGCCAGGTGGCTTACATGGGCACGATGCGCGAAGCTGGCGGACCCATCCTGATGAGCTTGCGCCTGCGCGTGGAACTCGGCCGAATCACCGAGATCGAAACGGTTTTCTTCAAGCCGGGCGGGGGCGGTCCGAATAACATCGCCGCGATGGACGCGCCTTACAAGCCCGAGGATTTCTGGTTCAAGTCGATCCCGCCCGCCCAGCAGATGTCGCGGCAGGAACTGATCTCGGTGGCCGACGGTTATTTCACGGGGCTCCAGAAGAACGACGGCAAGGGGATCGGCAATACGGGAACATATCCGTTTACAAACGATTGCTCGCGGATCGAAAACGGCAGCCTGACCGCGAAAGCGCCGCCGCGCAATCCGCCGCCCGCGGACGGCGTTGACGCGTTCGCCATGGATTGCATGTCACAATTCAAGCTCGGCTACTACTTCGTGGTGCAAAACATTCATCACCGGCGGTATCCGGTGGTGGATCGCGAGCGCGGCGTAGTGTGGTCGCATGTGGTGTTCGATCAAGGCACCGTCAACAAGGGTGTTCTTTCCAATGGCAAGACGTATCAGTTTAAAGGCTTCAACCGGCCCTCGAGCATCTTGGTGACCGAGGCGTTCCTGATTGAGAACGGCAAGATCCGCCGCGTGGAGATGGTGGGAAACACAGCGCCCTATCACACCAACGGCGTCTGGCCTGGGGGCCTCAGTGGAAATTAGAGGACGACATATGAAACGATTTGCGATTCTTCTCGGCTGCGCCGTCGCAGGGTTCGCGCAGCGGCCTTCGAACCCGGCACTGTTGGTCCCGCAGGAAGCCCCGCCGCTCGATTACGTCGCGGTGGCCGATCCGATTCCGGTCCCGGCGAACGTCATGATGGGCGCCTCTTCCAGCGTGGCGTTCGATTCCAAGGGGCACCTCTTCGTGCTCAGCCGGGGCATGCAGCCGCTGACCGAATTCGACGAGAACGGCAAATTCATCCGCGCCTTCGGCGAGGGCCTGTTCACGCGCAGCCACGGAATCCGCATCGACAAGGACGGCAATATCTGGGCGACCGACGTCGGCGCGCATACCGTGATGAAGCTGAGCCCGCAGGGATCCGTTCTCATGACTCTCGGCACCAAGGGCAAAGCGGGCGCGTGGGATGAGGCCGCGGGGGCGCATCTCTTCAACGAACCCAACGACATTGCGATCGCTGCCAACGGGGACGTTTTCGTTTCGCAAGGCCACACTCCCGGGGCCGGGCGGGGCGGCGTGCCGCAGAATCCTGGCGTCCTCAAGTTCGACAAGAACGGCAAGTTCCTCAAGTTCTGGGGAGGCAAGGGCACTGAGCCGGGCAAGTTCGACGTTGCGCACGGAATCGCGATGGACGCCAAGGGCCAGCTCTGGGTGACCGACCGTGAGAATCAGCGCATCCAGATTTTCGATTCGGATGGAAAGTACATCCGCGAGATCAAGTATGCGGGTTTGCCCTGCGCGCTTGATATCGGCAGCCAGTACATCTATATGGTCAATGGATTCGCCGGCCAGTTGCTGCGGCTGGACCTGGATGGAAAGGTCCTGGCCGCCATGGGCAAGCCAGGACCGGCGGGGACATGGGGCGAGTTCGGCGAAGCCCACTTCGTCGCCGTGAGCCCCAAGGGTGAGATCTACGTCGCCGATTCCGTCAATCGCGCCGTGCAAAAGTTCGTCAAGAAATAGCCCGCCGCGGGTACAGCCCCGCCCGTGGGGGCGGGGGCGCTCAGTGCGAGTGCCTCCACTCTTCCGAACGCAGACGATCAGTTCGGAGCGAGCTCGGCGCGTTGGGATTGGCTCCTTCATCCACGCCCACGCCCAGCCGGTTCACCAATTCTCCGCCCAGCCAGCCGGTGACCAGCGCCAGCAGCACGCCGATAATCGAAAGCGTGAAGCTAAGCGAATCCGGGATCATCCGGTCTCTCCGCAGGAACCAACTTGCCAGGAACAACACCGTAACCACAAGATTTCCTGAGCCATGCCACGCGCCCACGGACTTGGCGCGCGTGCCTGAAGGGATGCTCAGCCAGTCCGCCAGCCCGAAAACGGCTGCGAGCAGGGCCCCGATGATTCCAGCAGCCATCGTGTAATAGGAGGCCACGGCAAAGTTAATGTCGTGCAGGCCGAAGTACAGGATGTCAAAAATTACCGACGTGGCCAGCAAACCCAGCGGGAACACAATCAGCATCTGGTGGATGGGATGGCCAAAAGCTTTTACAGTCTTGCTCATAGGAATACCCTCACCTTAGAAGACGCAATTCGCAAGCCAAAGATTGGTTCGGGGCAAAGAAATCAAAGAAGAAATGGAAAAGGCCGCCCGTTGCCAGGCGGCCGTAGATTCTGACTCGGAGACAGGCGGCAAGACCGCCCGTCCGTCCTACTGTAGCTTTTGGGAGCGCACCGCGCGCGGCGTGCACGTTAAATCCGGCTTCCACACGCCGCGTTGCGTTGTGCGCCACATTACAGCTTAGTAGTCCATTCCCTCCGGGCCATGCGCGCCGGGAGCCGGAGCAGGCTTCTTCTCCGGGATCTCGGCGATCATCGCCTCGGTGGTCAGCATCAGCGCCGCGATGGACGACGCGTTTTGCAGAGCCGAGCGGGTCACCTTGGTCGGATCGATCACGCCCGCCTTCACCAGGTCTTCGTACTGGCCGGTAGCGGCGTTGAAGCCGAAGTTGGCGTCCTTGCCGCTGCGGATCTTCTCGATCACGATGGCGCCTTCCCACCCGCCGTTGCCGGCGATGTGGCGCACCGGATCCTCGCAGGCCCGGCGAACGATATCCACGCCGATCTTCTCGTCGCCTTCGACCTTCAGGCCTTCGAGCGCCGAAGCTGCGCGCAGCAGAGCCACGCCGCCGCCGGGGACGATGCCTTCTTCGACTGCGGCGCGGGTCGCATGCAGCGCGTCCTCAACGCGAGCCTTCTTCTCTTTCATCTCGGTCTCGGTGGCGGCGCCCACCCGGATCACTGCAACGCCGCCGGCCAGTTTCGCCAGCCGCTCTTGCAGCTTCTCCCGGTCATAATCCGAAGTGGTTTCGTCGATCTGCGCCCGAAGTTGCTTGATGCGGCCTTCGATGTTCTTTTGCTGGCCGGCGCCATCGATGATCGTGGTGTTGTCCTTGTCCACGGTGACGCGCTTGGCGCGGCCGAGGTCGTCCAGGCGGACGCCTTCCAGCTTGATGCCGGTCTCTTCCATGATGGCTTTCCCGCCGGTCAGGATGCCGATATCCTCGAGCATCGCCTTGCGGCGGTCGCCGAAGCCCGGAGCCTTCACGGCGCAGGCATTGAGCGTACCGCGCAGCTTGTTGACCACCAGGGTCGCCAGCGCCTCGCCTTCCACTTCCTCGGCGATCACCAGCAGCGGCTTGCCGGCGCGGGCGATCTGCTCAAGCAAGGGCAGCAGGTCCTTCATGTTGCTGATCTTCTTTTCGTGGATCAGGATGTACGGATCCTCCAGGACGCACTCCATCCGGTCCGGATCTGTGATGAAGTAGGGGGAAAGATACCCGCGGTCGAACTGCATACCTTCCACGGTTTGCAACTCGGTGTTCATGGTCTTGGATTCCTCGACCGTGATCACGCCATCCTTGCCGACTTTCTTCATCGCTTCGGCAATCGTGTTCCCGATGGTTGCGTCGCCGTTGGCCGAAATCGTTCCCACCTGCGCGATCATATCGCCGGAAACCGGCTTGGAGAGCTTCTTCACATCCTCCACGACGGCCTCGACGGCCCGCTCGATGCCGCGCTTGAGCTGCATCGGGTTGGCGCCGGCGGCGACCGCTTTCACGCCCTCGCGGAAAATCGACTGCGCCAGAACCGTCGCCGTGGTGGTGCCGTCGCCGGCCACGTCGGAGGTCTTCGAAGCGACCTCGCGCACCATCTGCGCGCCCATGTTCTCCAGCGGATCCTTGAGCTCTACTTCCTTGGCCACCGTCACGCCGTCCTTGGTGATGGTCGGGCCGCCGAATTTCTTTTCGAGCACGACGTTGCGGCCCTTGGGGCCCAACGTCACTTTCACGGCATCCGCCAGTTGATTCACGCCGCGCAGGATCGCCTGGCGGGAATTCTCGCTATATACGATTTGCTTTGCTGACATTTTCTTGTTTCCTCCAGAATCTCGTTAGGCCGACTTCTTGGCCAGCTTGGGAGCATCCACCAGGATCCCGAGAACCTCATCCTCGCGCATGATCAGGTACTCGTTGCCGTCGATCTTGATCTCCGATCCCGAATATTTCCCGAACAGAATGCGATCCCCGGCTTTGACATCCAGCGGAATCAGCTTCCCATCTTCGGTGCGCTTGCCCTGTCCCACGGCCACAACTTCACCCTGTTGCGGCTTTTCCTTGGCCGAATCGGGAATGAACAGCCCGCCGGCCGTCTTCTCCGTTTCCTCCTCGATCCGTTTCACAACGATCCGGTCGTAGAGCGGTCGAATGTTCATAGTTCACCCTCCATTTCAGTTTTAACGTTTGAGAGAATCTTGCTCGGACTGGGTCGGGCGGAACGGCCACGACCCAAATAACAGTATTAGCACACTCCCGGGAGGAGTGACAAGATTTCTTTTTAACATCCTATAAATCAATATCTTAGAGGGCTCTATTCCACGTGGCCCCTTGCAGCAACCCTGGTGTTTAGTGTCCCGCAACGCCGGTTTCTCTCAGTTTTTTTCTTCGGTTAGGGTGACTTGGCGTATCCGCGGGCCGGATGCGTTGAGCGTGATCGCAAGTCGCGGAGACGGCAGCATCTGCCGGAATTTTTCCCCCCACTCCACCAACACCACCGCCTCGCGATCGAAGAGTTCATCGAGTCCGAGAGTCGCCACCTGGGCAGGCGTGTCGAGGCGATACAAATCCACGTGATAGACCCGGCCGCCTCCATACTCGTGAATCAGCGTGAACGTGGGGCTGGTGACTTCTTCCCGCTCGGCGGCGCCCAAGCCCGAAATGATTCCCTTAGCCAGCGTGGTTTTCCCGGCGCCCAGGTTGCCGATCAGCAGCACGACGGCTCGCCGGGGCAGTTCCCTGGCGATCTGGCGGCCAAGCTCGATCGTCTCCTCTTCCGAGTGGGTTTCAAACGATTTCACGAATCGCCTTGGGAAGATAGGGAAGTAGGTCCGTCGCGATGAGGCATTGCTCGGTGAGCTCCTCTGCGCCGAGCTGTCCGGCGCGCCCGTGCAGCCACACGGCCGCTCGAACGGCGGTATCAATCTCGCCCGGGAACTGTGCAATCAGTCCGGCAATCATCCCCGTGAGAATGTCGCCCGTGCCTCCGGTCGCCATCGCCGGCGAGCCGCTGGTGTTGATCCACACGTTCCCATCGGGCAGCGCGATCAGCGTGCGATATCCCTTGAGCACCAGGCACACGTTGCGTTCCTGCGCGAACTTTCTGGCGACCTCCAGGCGATGCTGCGGCTCGACGCGTTCGACTCCCAGCAGGCGGGCCATTTCTCCCGGATGCGGCGTGAGCACGGTTTCAAGGCCGCGCCCGCGGACGTCCGTGGCGGCCAGCGCGTTCAAACCATCGGCGTCGATCACCGCCGGAATGGTCGCGCGCTGGAGCAGGTCCGGCACGAGCGTGCGCCGCTCGCCCAGTCCGGGGCCGACAGCCAGAACGGTGATGCGCTCCAAAGAGATATCGTCCAGCGATTGCGACATCAATTCGGGAGCCAGCCGCGACGAATCGGAGCAGGCCACCGTTACCAGCCCTGCTCCCGCGCGCAAAGCCGCCAGGCCGGCCATCGCCGCCGCGCCCATCTTCCCCGGCGCGCCCCCGACCACGAGCACATGCCCGAAATCGCCCTTATGCGCTTCGCGCTTGCGCGGTCGGAACAGATGCCGGAATTCCGCGGGTTCGGAAACCTCCAGCCCCGCCGGAATCAACCAAGGCGGGCTTCCGATCTGCGAGACCACCAGCCGTCCGATGTGCTCTTCGGCTCCCGGCGCAAGATAGTGCTCGACCTTCGGAGCGGTGAACGTCACCGTGATGTCCGCGCGGACGCAATCGCCCCCGCCGCCGAGTCCCGAGGGCAAATCCACCGCCACGATTTTGGCCTGCGGAAACTCGCGCGTTGCGCGGATCAACTCAGCCGTGCGGCCGGTGGGCGGCCCCTTGAGCCCGGTGCCCAGCAGCGCATCCACGACGATATTGACTTCGCGCCGCTCGCGTAGCTTCTGAGGAACCTCGAAGGCGAGCGGAATTCCGAGTTCCTGAACCCGCTTCAGGTTTTCGGCCGCGTCGCCCCTGTATTCGGAGGGATCCGCGGCCAGCACCACGCGCAGGCGCTGCACGTTGTATTCGTGAAGCAGGCGCGCGATCGCCAACCCGTCCCCGCCGTTGTTGCCCTTGCCGCACAGCACCACGATGTTCTTGCGGTCGATCGGATCGAACTCCCGCACCATCTCTTCCACCACGCGGTGCGCGGCGTTCTCCATGAGTGCGATGCTCGGGACGCCCGCTTCGATGGTGCGGCGATCCACCTCGCGCATCTGCTCCGCTGTCAATACTCTCATGCCGAGACAGTTCCCATGAGAAGCTGCTCGAGCTTGCGCAAGTTGCGCCCTTCGCCCATGGCGATCAAGTGATCGCCGGCTTCGATGTGCAGATCGGAAGGCGGATTGGCGAGCATTTCGCCGTTGGCCTTCCGCACCGCGAGAATGGCGACTCCGGATTCGCGGCGGACATCGATATCGCCCAACTGGCGTCCGGCAAACGCGCTGCTCTCGGCGATGCGCACCTGTTCGATCCCGACTTCCAGTCCCTTTTGCGTGGTGAAGTCCAGAAACTGGAGGACGTGCGGCTTCAACAGAGCCTGCGCCATGCGATGGCCGGTGCTGTTGTACGGCGCGAAGACAAAATCGGCCCCGGCCCGCCGCATCTTCACTTCCGAGGACTCCTCGGCGATGCGCGCGGATAACTGCAACTTCGGATTCAGCGTCTTGGCGCTCAAAATCACAAATAAATTGTCGGCGTCGGAGGCCAGCGTTGCGATCAAACCCTTGGCGCGCTCGATCCCGACGTCGCGCAGCGTTTCATCGCGGCTGGCATCGGCCAGCACGGCCAGCATGCCGGACTTGATGGCGCGCTCTACGCGCTCCTCGTTGTTGTCGATCACCACGAAGGATGCGCCGGCTTTCCGCAGTTCCTCGGCTGCGCCGCGCCCCACACGGCCGAAACCGCACAGGATGATATGGTTTTCCAGTTTCTCGATCATACTTTTCACACGCCGCTTTCCGAAGAATTGGTTCAGCTCGAGCTCGATGACTGTCTGCGTCATCGCCCCGACGGCCAGGAAGATCGTGGTCACTCCGAACAGAATCAGAAACGAGTTAAAGACCCGGCCGCCGTGGCTCAGCCCGCGAATTTCTGCGTAGCCCACCGTGGTGACCGTGGTTAGCGTCATATAGAACGCGTCAAACACCGGATAGTGCTCGATCCACATGAAACCTACGGTCCCGAAGGACAGCACCAGCGCCAGGGCCGTCCCAATCAGGATCAGCCTGCGCCGCAAATGACCCATGTGTCTATCTTAGTTCGCGCTATTCGGGCGGGATGCACTGCGCAATTTTTGCGGACCTCCGCGCACGGCTGCGTTTAGTTGTTTTTACCAGTCCGGGAAGGGGTGCAGAAAAAAATACTTTCACGTTTTACGCGCCCTCCCACGGGCTCCGCGCTGCGCTCGGCAATCGCAGCGTTTAAACCTACAAATCCTTGGCAAAACGATTGCCTAGTACCTGCCAAGCTGGTTCACCGGCTGATTTTTCAAGAGGAAGGAACCGTAGTGCTATGAAAACGATCGCGAAGCTTGGGCTTGCTCTGGGCGTGTTCGCCATGGCGAGCTACGCAGAAACATGGACCGGGAAGCTCATTGATTATGCCTGTCATGAGAAAAGCCAACAGAATCCGGCCGAAAAACAACAGCCGCAGAACGGCGGAGTGCAGGCCTGCGAGCCCACTGCCGCCACCACTTCGTTCGGAATTCAGACATCAGACGGAAAAGTCTACAAACTGGACGCTTCCGGCGATGCCAAGGCTTCTACCGCCCTGAAGGGCCATGCGGACAGCAAGAACGCCACAGCCACGGTGTCCGGAACCATGGAAGGACAGACGGTGAGAGTAGACACGATCAGCGTCCGCTAGCTCCCACGGGGCAGGGTTCAACCTGCTCGCCGGTTTTGAACCGGAGCAGGGCCTGCCCCGCATCCCGATTTTTTAACCAAGAAAGTTGAGATGTGAAATGAAATTCTTCACACTCGGTTTGTTGTTGTGCTGTTTGTCCGGACTTGCCGCGGCCGATGTGCTGCGGCTGCGGAACGGCACCGAATTCACCGGACGTTACATCGGCGGAACGAAAACCGAAATCTGGTTTGAGCGCGACGGAATGGTCCCCACCACGGAAGTGATTCCCACCAGTCTGGTGGAAGGGCTCCGGTTCGAGCCGGGAGCGGGGAACCCCGCGAATGCGGAGATGTCGCGTCCAGCTCAAGCGGTTCCGCAGGCGTGGCTGGCCTATTTGAGAACGGTTTTCGCAGTGGCCTGGTTTCCATACGCATCTTCGACGCGCACGGCAAGCGTAAGCTCACCGGCCGGGCGATTGGCGAGCGCGATCCGGTAGTCGAGCTCGTTGGAATCGGTCAGGCGCGTCGACGGTGCGACCACAATCCAATCGCCGCCGTTGAGGGAGTACTCCGCCTTTCCCAGGATATTCAACGCGTCCTTGACATGAAACTGCGCGGCGGCTCCGCTTTCGCCAGCCTGGACCCAGGTGATCTCGGGTGGTGTGTTGTCGATCAGGAATGGATCGCTCTCGCGGGACCCCATCAAAGCTTCCGCCGGCGCGTTCGAAGGCGCATCCGAAGCGGTGACGCGAAGAATGTACGTGCCGTCTGGATACACGGTCGAATCCCAGCTCAAATAGGGTTCCCGAACTTTCTCCCGGAGCGGCTTCCAGACAGTTTCGTTGATCCCCCGGATTTCGATCTTGAACTGAAGCGTATCGCCATTCTCATCTTCCGCCAGCCACCGCGCGCCGATCTGTCCTTTGGCGAACGTCATCGACGGAGTCGTCGCCGCCTCCGCGGTGGACGACGCCTTAGGACGCGGCCGTCCCTCAAGAGGAGGCAAGGACAACGGCGGATTCACGGGCGCGGCGGCGGCCGCGGGCGACGGGAACCGGTAGTTCGGCGGCGTGATTTCGACTGCGGCCACGACCGGCTGCGTGTTCTTCATTTCATAGGCGGCCTTCACGCTGGAGAGCTCGGCATTGCCGCTCAGTCTTACGCGATATTGCAGAAAGCGCGCCGGTGGCGACGCCACGCGCCCCTGATTCAGGGGTGCCCACGCGCTCCAGTTTCCTTGCGGCCGTCCGACATTTCCCGAGCGCGTTTCGAAAACCGCTGCCGATTGCGCTTCCGGTTCGGCGCTGAGCCGGCCCCAGTAGGAAAATCCGCCTGCATCCAGAATGTCGCTCTCCAGGCTGCCCGATGCTTCCCGATCCGGCCCGATGGCGATGACTTCGCCGATATTGCCGGTGACCGCGTAGATGCGGTTATCCGGCGTCCGGAGCAAGCCCGTGATTTGCGTGGGTTCCACGTTCAGCAGGCGCGTATAGGAAAATTCACTCTCGATGCGATACAGATTGCCGCGATTTCCCGTTCCCGCCAGAAGACGCCCTTGCGCATCGAATGCCAGTGCGTAGACCAGGTCCCGGGCGTGGCTCCAGATCAGGCGAGCATATCCGTCGGTTTGAATGCGGTAAATCTCGGATCCGCCCGCGATCGCCTGCGAAGGAAGAATCGGGGGCGGGACGGGCGTCGGCGAAGGCGGGACAATCTGGACCGTTCCGGGAGGCGCAGGCGTCGGTGGAGCAGGCTGAGGCGGCGCGCCCACGGCGGTTGGCGGCGGAACAGGCGTAGACGCGCGATTCCCAGCTCCGGCCGCGTAAATCACTCCATCGGGCGCCACGGCGACCGCCGTGATCTCGCGCTTGGGAGCCTGGTACAGAACGAATCCCTGACCTGCCGGCGTGATGCGCAGGATCAGCCCGCTCGGTTCGGTTCCCACAACGATGTCGCCGGCCGCGTCGATCGCAAGAGACCGCGCGTGAGCCTCCTCGGTGCGAAAAAACACTGAGCCAGCGCCCGCCGGCGTCACGCGATGAATCTCTCCGCGATCGCCCGTAGCCACGTAAAGATCGCCGTTCTTGGCAAACGCCAGCGCCCAGATGTATTTCGTCTTGGGATCGTAAAACACGTCGGTCTTGCCGGTGCTCTCCACGCGATACACTTTGCCATCCGGCGACGTTGCCGCGTACACGCGATCCTGCGCGTCAATGGCGATGGCCTGGACGGCAATGCCGTCCAGTTCCGCCAGCGCCTTCCCTCGCCCTTGCGAGTCGATGGCGAACAGCTTGGCTCGCGACCCGCCCAGGCTTCCTCCGCCCGCGTAAATGGCGCCTTTGGAGTCGCGCGCCACGGCCCACAAAAACGCCAGCGACGAATCGTAGATTTGCCGCAGCCGCGGAGCCACCGTGAGGCGGCCGTCGCTTGAAAGCGAAAGATTCCGCAGCGTTCCCTGATCGAAATCTTCCATCGAGTCCTGCTCCCAGAACTTCGTGTCAACCGCGGGCAGGAGGGTGCAAACGCACACGAATGCGCAGACAAGAGGGATGGGTCGCATTGGGTCCGAGTTTTACCTTACCGTGATCGGAAGCGAAAAGCTGCCCGTAACCATCTGATCGAACGGGATGGAAAACTCTTCCTCCGCACTCTCGGCAATGCCGGTCAGGGCGCGCCCCGCGCTTCTCTGGCCCTGAAGCACGTTCAGTACCGAAGGGGGCAGCGCCGGCAGAGTTTTGTCCTCGGAATAATACGTTGGCCTCCGCTGGACCACCGACACGTAGAGACGGTTGTTTTCTCGTTCCTGATTCAGCAGCGAAACCGTCTCCGGCAGGTCCAGGTAGCGGTTCGCGGAAACGGCCGCCGATTGCAGGCGGTTCAGCGTGACGGCGTCGCTCAGCAGAATGCGGTGCTCGCCCTTCGGCAGATCGTCCGGAATTTTCACGGTGAGATTCCGCTCGATGCGCTCGCCGCGATATGGCCGCAGGAATACCTTCACCGGAATTTCGACTCCGGCTGCGACTTCGCTCGAAGGCGTCCACGCCGTGTCGACCGCCATGATGCGCCGGTCCGGCAGCAGATCCACCGTGCACTCCACTTGCTTGAGATCCGGCGTGGTCACATTATTTTGGAACAGCCGCGTGAATTTATCGCCCCACCACGCGCCCAGCGTCAGCGGCACTGGCGCCATCGCATCGGAACCGGCTTGCACCGTCGAAACATGCAATTTCTGGCTTCCGGCGAGTTGTACGTCCCCGCTCAGACGGTACGTAATTTCGTCTGCGAACTCATTCATCTGTTGCAGCGAATTCGCCAGGGTCATGTTCATCAGCAGAGGCGTCCATTTCTGGTGGACGAACACGTTGAAGTTCAGATCCTTTTGTCCGATCACCGTGCCGGCCGCGCCGATCGAACGCACCCGAACATGAACTGGCACGGTCGGTGCTTCCGCGCCGAGCTCGCCCATAATGCCTGTGTAGCGATCCTGCTTCAGCGCGCCCACCACTTCCGTCGCGCTGCCGAACTTGGTGGGCTGATAGGAAGAGCTGAAGACCATCATGATTTCGCTCTTCGCCATCGGCATGTTGATCGGACCCAGATTGTAGAACGGGTGCCCGAATGCCAGGATGCGTTTCCCGTCGTTATAAGTGACCGTTCCCATGCCGGTGGCCGACATGTCGCCCGACACCAGCACCCCGCTGACGGCCTCGCCGGGATTCAGCGATTTCTCCCAGCCGGGAGCAGGCTTGGCCGAAAGATCTCCCGCCGAGGCGCCGCCTTGCACTGCCGTCACACCCATCTGCGAAAACACCGGTTCGAACTGTTTCAATACTGCGGAACTGAAGCCGGAAAACGTCATCGGCGTATCGATGAATTGCACCCCGCCCGAGAGCAGGTTCTTCCGGATCTCAGCCGGGACCTCCGGCAGATCCGAGAGCGCGGCCACTTTGTCAGGCGTGCTCGCGCCGGCCGGCCGCGACGTATCGTATTCCTGAATCTCGAGCATCGACTCTATCGGCGTGATGCCGCAGATCGCTTCGGGCGAGAAAACTCCCATGCGCAGCGAGATCGCGCCCATCAGTTTGCCGGCGAAGTACACCGGGCTGCCGCTCATGCCCGACGCGACCCCGGTTTCCTTGCCCTTGCCTCCAAGCTTGCACAGGATCACGTCCTGACGCGGACCAAGATAGTTCTTCCAAACTCCGACGATCTCCACCGGCATCGGCTCCGGCTGGGTTCCCGAAAACACCGTCCAGGCCGTGGCCTGCATACCGGGTTTCACTTCCTTCAGTGGAAGGATCTCGGTCTTCCCCGCCTTCGGAGCCGCCATATCGGCGGCCAGCGACACACCAGCGAGAGCCAGCGTGGCAAAAGCCAGCCACTTCTTCATTGCAGTACCTCTGTGCTTTTATTATCCACCCGGAGCGGCGTCACGCGCTTCACTCACGTGGCGCGCGGCTACCCTAGGAAAATCGGAATATCGCCCGATGCGAGAGAACTGTGATTCCCACGTCCCGAGCCGCCGATATATGTGAAAGCGAATGTCCGGGGCCACGCGCAAGGCGATCCTGATCTTCTGGGGCCTGCTCCAGTTGGTGGGCCTGGTCTGCGCGGGAATCTTTGTTTCCGGAGTCGTGCGGAACGCCGGGACAAAGGACATTGTGGTTCCGTTGGATCTTTCCCAGGCCGCCGGGCCGCGGCAGGTTGCGTTTCGCCTGTGGCACAGCGGCCGGTACACCTTGTACCTGACCACCGTGAACCACGATCCCACCTTCGTTGGCGAGCCCTTTGCCGGATCGATGCGCGTGCGCTTGACCGATGCAAATCATGCGACTGTTGTGGACCGGACCTTCGGCGAGGAAACGATTCACCGCATTCCGGCGAACATGGAGTGGACCACTCTTCAGGTTTTGGAGATCGACCGGACAAGCGTTCGCCCGTGGCTGCTGGAAGCGAGCGTGCTCCGGCCGGACAGCCGTTTTGCGGGCATGTTCTCGCGCGTGCTCTTGAAAAAATATGAAGCTGATGAAGGCTGGAGTGCGCTAGTGGCCCTGGCGATGTCCGTTCCGGCGGCTGTCCTGTCATTCTTCGCTCTGGTGCTTGCCGTGGCGGTTCAGGTTCGCGGCGGCCCGGCAGTTCCGACGGTTGTCTCCTTGTCATGTCTGCTGCTCCTTCTTGCGGGGTGGATCGCTTCTTCTACGCTATAGGGGACGCTTCGGCCTCTGTCCGGCTCCATTCACACCCGCTTTTACCCCATTCGCCGACGGTCTGCCGGTCTTCGCTGTTAAAGTTTGTTTCCTGCTCCGCCGAGTGTTATCAATTGAGACAGTCCCCGGAGCGTTCCGGCGGCCAGGCAAGAAGCGCAAGTAGCACTTTTTGCTTGACTTGAACGGGCGGAGGGTGGTATCTATATTCTGACTGCGTCCAGGGTGTAACAGTTTTAGCTGTATTTAGGCGGCATTCATTTGACCGTGAATCCCGCGAGCACATAGCTAGTAACACAAGAGAAGTCGAAACAAATGAGCTTTGAGAGAGTGACGAGCACGGAGCAGCCGAAGAACGGTTATCAAGAGGCTCGAGTTCCGCGTGCGGAACGACAGGATTGAGGCTCAGGTTGACAAAGAGAACTTCCATCAATTCAAATTTCAGATTTCACAAGGAGAAGGAAATGGCAGAATTTCGCAGATGTCTTTATGCGCTTGCCTTTGTAGTCCTGCTCGCGGGGCTTACGGTACCGGCTAGCGCACAACAAGCATTTCAATGTACGAACAGTACCGGCGTTCCGCCTGTGGTCCGGGCGGAGGGTTATGCCGAACTGATGGGCGACATCGTGCTCGATTGCACGGGTGGCATTCCCACGGCGCCAAATCAGACGGTTCCCACGGTCAATATCGCGGTGAATCTGGATACCTACGTGTCCAGCCAGACCACTCAGGTGATCAACCAGGTCGAGTTCCTGGAGTCGCTGCTCATCATCGATGAGCCGAATTCTCCGTCGAACCCTGCCCGGCGGATCCTGAATTGCGGGCGCACTGAAGCGCCTGACAATACGTCTGCGGGCGCTGGCGTTTGTAGCGTTGTTGGCGGAGGCGCTTTCGGTGCACAGAACACCTACAATGGAACCAATAACCACCCCAATGTGTTCCAGGGCCGTTCGTTCCGCCTGATCACCGGTCAAACCAACCAGGTCGTGTTCTCTGGCATTCCGATCGATCCTCCGGGTACCATCTGCCCGGCGACGAATCCGAGTGGCGACTTGGCCACCTTCGTCCCTGGCACCTGCCACCGCATCATCCGGATCACCAACATCCGTGGTGACGCGTCCTCGAAGGGCGTTGCCTCCGGTAATCAGACCTCGACCATCACGGCCGATCTGATCATCAACCCCTCCACCGGTCTTCCTGTCGACAACCCAACCAAGCAGGTCGCTCGCGTCCAGCTCGGTTTGGTTGGCCCGGCCCTCAACGCGGCCAAGCTCGACTTCATCCAGTGCACGGCGCTTCAGAATCAGACTCAGAACTTGGTGTACACGTTTAAAGAAGGCTTCCAGAACGCCTTTAAGCCGCAAAGCCTCACTCAGGTTCTCAACAACGGCCAGGCCAAGCCTTCCTACGCGTACAACGCCGGATTTTCTCCGAACGTAACTTCGGGTGTGTTGAACAACCAGAACGTCGCGGGCGCCGTCTATGATACGGAAAGCGGCTACGTCAACGGCCTCGCCCAGAGCGCAGGCGATAATCCGCTCAACCCGCTTACCGGCGGAGCGAGCGCTGGCACGCCGTTCTCGAACGCCGGCGGCATTGCGAATACGGGAATCGCCACCGCGGGCCAGGCGACGCAGGGCACACGGCTGATGATCAACTTCACCAACATCCCGGCTGGCTCCTATGTCTCGGCGCCCAACGTAGTGAACCTTACCAACGTCGTGGATGGGACCATCACGGGCGTTGCCGTTCTCATCCCGGATGCCAGTTCGAGTGGCTACGGCGGAACCCCTGTCGTGGGCGGCTCCACCAACGTTGCCGGCGTAGTCGGCGGTGTCTCCACGGCCAACCGCGCGGTGTACGAGGTGTTTTTCTCCAACCCGGGCGCGCTTGAGCAAGTGGCAATCCAGCTGACCGTCTACGGTACTCCGAACCTACCCTCGAATCTGCCGGCGCCAAATATCGTCTCACAGATCCAGGGGAACTTCGCTCCGTTCTACGATCCGGCGACCAACATCCGCACCACTGCCTGGTCCGCCAAGGTCAAGGGAAGCGAAAACACCATCCTGACTCCGGCCTGGCTCGCCATTCCGCGCTTCAATCGCTTGGCGTCGCCGGTCAACTTCTACGCCATCTCCCGCTGCACTTGCAACCTGCTGTTCCCGTTCGTGACGAACGCACAGACGGCCGGCGGCAACTTCGATACGGGCATGGCGATCGCCAATACATCCCTTGACCCGGGCAACGCCGCTCCCACGGTTTACGGGTTCAAGGCGGCTGCACAGTCCGGACCGGTCCAGTTGTGGTACTACAACCGCAACGCGACCCCGCCTGTCGAGCCAAACTTCCTGACTCAAGGCAACACACAGTGCACCAACGCGACTACCCCGGGTAGCTGCTCTGGAACGCTTACCAACGTTCCGGCTGGTGGCATGCTCACATACGTGCTCTCAAGCGGTGGCGTTATCGCAGGCGGACCCTCCGGCCCGGTCCTGTTAGGCGCTCCCGGCTTCACGGGCTACGTCATCGCTCAGACTGGATTCCAGTACTGCCACGGCTTTGCCTTCATCAGTCGGCAGGGCGCTGGTTTCGACGCCACCAACATGGCGATGGGCTATACGGCTCTTTCGCTTGATTACCCCAGCCTCTACCGGGCCAGCCCGGCCGGAGAGAACCTCGGGCACTAAGCAGTTCCCAGTAGTCTAGTTGAGAAGGGGGGAGCTTCGGCTCCCCCTTTCTTATTTTTTGGGCGCGAGTAGTCCTCCGAACATTTCTATGAAAATTTGTTTTTGGTGGCGGCGATATCCGATGCTATAATCACCTGTGTTCCCCCCCCGCGTCTGTCCGTATACTCTCGAGGTTTATTCATGGTGAAACCACGTCTGCCCCTGGTGCTCTGCGTTAGCTTGATTGCCGTCTCTGCCGCGTTCGCTCAGAGCAGCTATGTTTTTCAGCTTCCCGGACAAACCGGACTCAGCACGCAGATAGTCGGTTCGGGTGACGACGATTTTCATCGCATTGTCATCAATCAGAACGGGCCAAGTAAGGCTTCACGCATTGTTGCCACGCCGAACGGCGCCAAGTTCTACATTCTGGCGCCTGGCGGAACCTATTCCGCGAACGCCTCGCTGGGATCGATTAACCCTGTGAGCGCGATCGCGGCAGGAGCAACCAAAGCCGACGTGAGCCCTGATGGGAAACTCCTGTGGGTGGTCGCAGATCATCTGTATTTTCTAAACACCACCAGCGACGCGCTTGCAGCCGATGCGGATACCGGAGTTCCCGTTGGCGCCACCGCGGTCGGAGTCGCTATCAGCCACGATGCGAAAACTGCCTGGGTGCTGTCCAACACCAACGCCGGCAGCACCATCACGCCGATAAACCTGACGACCTTTCAGTCGGCCGGTACCCCCCTCAATCTCACTGCGAGCGCCTCTTCGATCGTGCTGTCTTCCCGCAACCTCCTCTATGTGGGAACCACCGACCGGCTCTATGAGATCGACCCGCTCTCGCTCACAGTCACATCCGGTGGACCCATCCAGCTTCCTTCGGCTGCCGGACCGCTGCAATTCACCCCAGACGGCAAGAGCGCGTACTTTTTGAACGCAAATCCCTGCTCTAGCTGCTCCCCGCTTTTTAAGTTGAATGTCGACACCCACACCGTCTCCGGATGGGTCCCATCGGACAACAGCGCTCCGCCCTCGATCGACCACATCCTTGTGGCGGGCAACAATCGCATCTTTGCATACTCGTCCTCAACGCTGAAGCTGTGGGATGTGAATCCCGCCCCGCTGTCCATGTCGCCCACCGTATTGGGGCTCCTGCCCACCAGCAGCGTGGTCGCAGCGGCAGTTTCGAATGAGCGGCCCTCCTCGCGCTATCTGTATCTTCTAATTGCCGATCACAATTTCTACCGTGTCAGTCTCGCGAACAACGGCATCGACGGAACCAGTTCGCTCGATCCCGCGAACGGGATCATCCTCTCTTTCGTTCCCATTCCCGCGCAATCCGGCGCCGCTACGCTATACCAGATCAATCCTTCGCAATCTGTGCTCCCCGGCGCGTCGACGGCGCTGATTGCTCAAGTGCTCGATGCCGCCGGCCGGCCGGTTATGGGCGCCCCTGTGTCGTTTTCAACCGATCCCGCCACGGGAATCACTATCGATACATCTTCTTCGGTAACCACGGCCGGGGGCTGGGCCCAGACCGCCATCACAGCGCCGCTCACTTCGGGGACATACACCGTAAAGCTGACCTCCGGATCGCTCTCCGCGGACTTTCAGGTTGTGGTGGGCAGCGGCGGACCAGGCGGAGGTGCATCCCAGATCTCGATCTACTCAGGCGACGGCCAACTTCTCCGGCAAAACGAATCTACCCTCGAGACGCAGCAGCCCCTAACCGTTAAAATCACCGACGCCGATGGGAATCCGCTCCAGGGGGTTGCCGTGTCGTTCGGCGTCAGTGAAGGTATCGGCACCGTTGTTACTAGCGATACCACCACCGACGTAAACGGTTTCGCGTCCACCGATTACACCACCGGCACGCTCTTCTACGGCACTCCTTACCAGCTCAGCAAGATCACTGCGACTTCCACGTACGGCTCGGTGGAGTTCTACGAAGTGACCCACGACGCCACCGCCAGCGATCTCCACCCGCCCAACTCCGAGATCCTGACGCCCATGAACCAAAAACTGACCATTCCGCAAGGTGGGTTTATAGCGAGCGCGATCCGAGCACGCACCCTCTCCGGTACCACCGGCCAGCCGATTCCCTACGTCGGACTCCGGCTCGCGGACGTGAGCGATACCCGCAAAATGTCTACCGTGGTCTCCTGTCACGGCCTGAGCCGCGCAGACAACAACGGAATTTCCTCCTGCGACGTGGTCGCAGCCTGCCAGCCCAATTGGGCGTTGCCGCGCGACTTCTCGGCAATCATTGAGGTCGGCGAATACAAATCCTATGGACTGACGGTCACGGTCACCAACGGAACGCCATCGCAATTGAGCCTGGTGTCGGGCAACAATCAGAGCGGCGGACCCGGCGATTCCTTCACACTGTTCGCTCGCGTCACTGACGGTTGCAACCAGCCCGCCGCGAATTTCAGCGGATTGAGCTGGACCGTGACGCAAGGATCGGCCACGCTTTCCCAGGCGCAAACGACATCGGATTCCAGCGGCAACGTCTCTGTCAAAGTAACGCTCGGCGCGACCGCCGGGCCGGTAAAGATCCAGCTCACGGGCCCGAATCTGCCGCCGGCCGTCTTCAATCTCACCAACCGGATCGTCGTCTCCTCCCTCTCCCTGCTTAGCGGCGGCGGGCAAACAGCCATCGTGGGACAGGCGTTTGCCAATCCCATCGTATTCGTGGTTCGCGACGCCACCAACACCCCTCTTCCGGGCCTCTCGGTCAGCTTCTCGGCTTCGAACGGAGCTTCGGTAGATCCCGCCAGTGCGACCAGCAACGCGCAAGGACAAGTGCAAACAAGCGTGACTGCGGGTCCAAACACGGGGACGATCGTGGTGACGGCAACCTACGCCGGGCTTTCCGCGACCGCCACCCTTACGTCCCGTCTGGCTGGACCGCAGATCACCGTCTCCAGCTTCAGGAACGCTGCCAGTCTCGCGCCGGGGATGACTCCCTGCGGATTGGTCACGCTCACCGGAACCGGCCTCGCCCCAAATGTTCAGGGCGTGGTTTCGGCTGTAACTGCATTCGGCCCGCTGCCATTCACTCTGGCGGGCGTAAGCATCACGGCAAACGGGAATCCCGCTCCGATCCAGGCCGTCGCGAATCAGAACGGCGTCCAACAGGTGAATTTCCAGGCGCCATGTGAGCTCACTGCCGGCAACGCCACTGTCGTTGTGACCGTCAGCGGTGCCAGCACCACGGTAACCGGCGTGCCCGTTCTCGCCGTGCAGCCCGGAATTTTCACCTTCACCGTGCCGAACAGTAACAAGCTGTACGGAGCGGTTATCCGCGCGGTGGATGGCTCCTATGTAACCGCATCGAATCCTGCGCGGCAGGGAGAACGCCTGTATATGGTCGTTACCGGCCTGGGCTTGGTGACGCCCGCCGCAAAAACCGGCGCGAGCGGTACTGGATCGCAAAGCGTGAACCTTCCGGTAATCGCCGGCGTGAGCGATCGCGGCGTTCCCGTGCTCTCCGCGCGCTACCTGATTGGCGCGATCGGCGCCTATCTGGTCGAGTTTCAGCTTCCGGCGGACTCGCCGGTCGGCTCGGACCAAAGCCTCGCGGTCGCTGCGCTCGTCAACGGCACTGACTACGTGTTCGGGAACCCGGTGTTCCTGGCCGCTGTGGCGGCTCCCTAGGTGGCGGCCCCGGCCTGAGGGCCGCCCGACCGCTCGCGATCGTTACAGAGCGCCCGGCTTGCTGACCGCCTGGTAGATCATTCGCAGCACCAGCCGATCGTCGGCGGTGAATTTGCCGCTGGCTTCATCCTCGGATTTCTGGAAGTCTGTCCGCGCCACGCCGACTATGCCCATGAATCCCGTGTAGAGCTTCTCGTTCGGCAGCAGATCGCGAACCGGCATTTCGCGCGGCGGACGTGGATCGTCATCTCCGCTCGGACCCGGAGGATCCGCAATCCAAACTGGCTGCGGAGTGGAAACGTCCCAATGACCCGGAGCTCCCACTCCTTGCGCGTTGCGGGATTCGAGCAGTGCGCCGGCATTTACCGGCTGGCCGCGGAACAGAAAGTACCACAGCCGCCGCGGCTCATCGCCCGGATAAACCGCCGGAAACGACGGCAGCGCCTCTTCCTGAAGATTTTCGCCGCCGAGTTCCTGCATGAGCGCTCGCGCGTCGCTCTCCAGGCTCAGGTAAAGCGCGTTGAGAATCGATCCGCCGCGGGTGGCCCGTGTCGGAGCGACCACATACGGCGGATAATGAACAACGCCCGGCAGATTCACCGTAGCCGCTTCTTGTGCCGGCATCACCATCTGCCGCATCGCGGGGCTGCCGTTCGCCTCCTGCCTGACGATCCGGTACAGCGCCACATTATCGGGATGCGAAAGGTCGACGCTCGAATCGAACCAACTCTTTCGGCGGCGCGAAGGGTCGTACGCCGGAGCTTCCACGCCGAACATGGCGCGATACGTTTCGCGGTTGAAGGCTTGGAACAGCGCCAGTTCCTGGACACTGTAGAACTCGCTGTTGGGTTGCGCCGGGATCACCGGCTGGCTGATCGGGTTCGCCATGGCGCGGGCCTCCTCATGCTCTTCTGTCGCATCGCGGCTCCGCGCCCGGCCCGGGCTTACTTCATAAACGCATCAGAACTGGCGATTTTTCAGGCCCACGGATCGGTGATTCCGAGCCCGTTCGCGAAATCCGTATTCACGGCGATCGCTCCGGCGGGCCGCACGGATGGATCGTAGGGCGTCTGCCCCGTAACGGCGAGGTTCGGCGTCGACACCGGACCCTGATTGTAGCTCGGCACCCAGGTGTAACCATACATCTGCCGCGTGAGCATCGTTTTCAGCGGATCCCAGCCCCATACCATGATGGCGCGGTCGATCGTGTAGCCTTGATCGGCCAACTGCGCCGCCAGGAGGGATCGCTCTCCAAAATCCGAAACATTGCGAAGTTGCCGGACAGCCTCGGGCTGCGCCGCCCAGTAAGCGTCAATCTCGGCCCGCGACTGCGCGGCCCGGGCCGCGTCGTCCATCGGCGAGCTCGGCCGAGCGGCGGCTTGCGCGGAAGCCTGCGGAACCGTTTTCGGTGCGGTGGCCGCGGGGCTTGGAACCGATGCAGATTGCTCCGGAGCGCTTGGATCCGGATTCTTCACGGTGACAAGAAACTGACGAACGCCGGAATTCTGACTCTGCGTCGCCTGAATATCGATTTCCAGATGCGAGCCGTCACCTGCTTGTGCCAAATAGCCTTCGAGCGCTGCGGCGAGCTGGTCCGTAAACGAACCCGTTGAAACTGAAGGAGTTCCTTGCGCGGCAGAGAGATTGGCAAGAATGCCCGTCGAATGTGAGCGAGCTACGGTGCTGACCATTCCGTGTTGCCTCCGCTGTTGCAAAGGCAACTCGGCGGCCAACCTCCCGAGTAATCGCCTGCAAACGGAGCGCGCCGGCGCTTTACCCGGTTTCATTTGAGGCGCCCGCGCCCCTTTGCGGGCTAGTTCTCCGCGCTGAACTTCACCTGCACGGGAAAAACCTGATTCAGCGGCTGCACCCAAATCTGCACCGTTACCGGACCTTTCGGTGCCGCTTGGCCCGGCTCGAAGCGAAACACCACCGGAACATCCGAAGAGGCTCGTACGATCGCCTGTTCCACTTTCGCTGTAAAGCCAGGAACCTCCGGCACTGTCAGAGCGATTTGCACAGATCCCGTCATACCGTTGTGAAAGACAACCTTGTCGTCGGAGGTCTTATCCACGGACAGCGTAACTTCTTTCTTGTCCACACTGACCTGTTGCAGGATGCTCTGCGCGGCGGCTGCGATCGCCTGATCGTCGAGCTTTTTGGGTAAGTCCGCGCTGGCATCCGTGCTCGTGGCGGGTGCAGCAGCGCCCGGATTCGCCGCAATCGGGATTCCCAGAAGCGAAGCGATGCCGGGATCCGGCTCTTTGTACCAGACCCATTTCCCGTTCTCGATTTTCCACGTGGTGATGGAAGGCATCTCAATGGGAATGTCCGTGCCGGCTACGTTGACCACCTTTGAGATGGTTCCGTTCACCTTGGCCTTGGTGAAATTGTCGGAGAACGTGATCTCGCCGACCTTGAAACCCTTCAATTGAGTCTTGCCGGCAGCGAAATAGTCGTCCTTGGTATCTTCGGCGACCATGTCGTACGCCTTCCGGAAATTGCCGTCCACGTGATATTGCAGGAATTCAGTCACGCGGGCGCGCAGCGCCTGCTCAGCCTCCGCCTGGCTCTGGCCCGGCGCCGCCAAGGGCCCTAGGACGAAGGCAAGCGCAGCCACGCCGAATCGCGCAGAGTAACGAAGTTGCATACGCATACTCCCGATAGACGCTAAGGGCGTCAAATCGTCTTCCTTTGCGTGGGGATTCACTTGGCTGGGACGCAGGGACTCGAACCCCGATACGCAGATCCAGAGTCTGCAGTCTTACCATTAGACGACGTCCCAGCAAGAACTGGAACCATTTTATCAGGCTGCTATTCCTGGCGCAGCGCGGAAGCCGGATCGATCCGGATCGCCCGACGCGCGGGGAAGTAGCAGGCGATCAGCGCCACGACAGCGAGCAAAGCCGCAGCCCCGAGAACCATCAGCGGATTAATCCCGGTCACGCCGACCAGCACGCTGCGGAAAAAGGAACTCAATCCGTATGCTCCTGCCAGTCCCAGCAGGATTCCGATTGCCGACAGCTTCAACCCCTCGCCGAGAGCCTGGAAGAGCACGTCTCGAGGTTGAGCGCCCAAGGCGATGCGCACTCCCAGTTCGCGCTGCCTTTGCGTGACAGCGTACGCGTTCACTCCGTAGATTCCGACTACCGCCAGAAGCAGGGCCAGCGCCGCGAAGGCTCCCATCAGCTCCGACTGAAAGCGGGGCTCGGCGAACTGGTCCGAAAAAGTCTGCTCCATGCTTCCCATTTGATCCACGGGCTGGTCCTTGTCGAGATCGCCCATCTCTTTGCGAATCGCAGGAATCAAGCTGGCCGCGTTGCCGCGCGTGCGAACAGTAAGGTAGGTCACCGTGGACCAGAGATTTTGCGCGAGGGGCAAGTACAAGATCGGCTCCGGAGGCGCGCTCAAGTCGCCCAGTTTTACGTTTCCCACGATGCCGACGATCTCCGCCCGAATCGTGTCCGCGAAACCGTTCTGGCCCAGAATAGGCGGGTTGATGACAAGCTGCCGGCCGACCGGATCCTGCTTCGGAAAATGCAGCGCGGCAAACGCTTCGTTGACGATTGCGACAGTCGGCGCGCCGGCCCGGTCCCGATCCGTGAAATCCCGTCCTCGCTTCAGCGCGATTCCGAGGGTGCGGAAATATCCAGGGCTGACGGTGGTGTATCCCACATCAGGCCGTTCCGACGACCCCCGCGGAGGCGCCGTATCGAGGTCGAACGGCACATACATATTCAGTCGCGTCAAGGGCAGGTTGCTTCCCATGCCCGCGGTCTCCACGCCCGGCAGAGAACTGATCTTCTCGATGGCGCGTGTATGGAACTGGTAGGCTTGGGCCGCATTGTAGCGCGCCACGGGAAGGAACACTCGCAGTGTGAGGACCTGGTTCGCGTTGAACCCGAGCTCTATATCGGTCATGCGGCGCAAGCTCTCCGTCATCAGCGCCGCTCCCGCAAGCAGCATCAGCGCAACCGCGACCTCGATCACCACCATGCTCTGGCGAAAGCGCTGGCGTCCTCGGCCGCCCGTGGATCCGCGGCTGGCATCGTTGAGCGTGTCGCGCACGTCCGAACGCGCCAGCGTCAAGGCCGGAGCCAGGCCGAACAAAGCCCCGGTGAGCAGCGCGATGCCGAGCGTGAAAAACAGGACCAGCCAGTTCAGGCGGATCGGCGCCGTGGTGGGAATCGAACTCACGGGAACCATTCCCGGCGCCCAGGCGATCAGCAGGGACGCCAAGAGAATTCCCAGCGCGGCTCCCATCGCAGCCAGCATGAGGCTCTCGGTCAGCAACTGGCGCACGATCCGCCCGCGAGTCGCGCCCATGGAAATGCGCACGGCGATTTCGCGGGTACGCACGGCCGAGCGCGCCAGCAGAAGACTCGCAACGTTCGTGCAAGCCAGCAGCAGGACCGCTCCGACCGCGGCGAACAGCAGAAGCAATCGTGTGCGGAGACGCCCGTTCACAAGGTATTCCTGAAAATCCTGGACCTGGATCGTCCAACCGGCATTGCTCTTCGGATAGCTCTCTTCGAGCGACCGGGCCAACGCCGACATCTCCGCACCGGCCGCGCTGAGCGAAGTCTTCAGCCGCGCCACGGTGATCAGGTAACGGTAGTCGCGATTCGCGGAATCCAGCACCGCCGGAACCCATACCTGATGCCGCCGCGACAGAAACTGAAACTCAGGGCCCATCACGCCGATGATGGCGTAGGGAGTCTGATTCAGGCGGATCGTGCGGCCCAGAACATTCGGATCGGCGCTGAGCGTGTTCTGCCAAGTGTCATATCCGATCACGGCGACTTTGCTCGTCGCTGCGGCGCCATCCAGACCGTCTTCGCCCGGAAGAAACGTGCGTCCCAGCACCGGCTTCACTCCGAGCGTCTTAAAAAATCCGGCTGTGACGCGCGCTCCATAGATCTGTTCCGGACGATCCAAGCCGGTCAACGTGTAGGCCGAGGGCGCCCAACCCGCCACGTCGGAAAACGATTTGGCCTTGCGCCAGTCCAGAAAATTCCCCGACGAGGCGCCGCGAAGCTGGCCCTGCGGATCGCGATCCCACACCACCACCAGCTCCGAGGGATTCTGATACCGCAGCGGATGCAGAATCAGAGCGTCGATTACGCTGAACATCGCCGTGTTCGCACCGATGCCCAGCGCCAGCGCGAGGATCACTGCGAGCGACATCCCGGGCGAGCGCAACAGCACGCGCGCGCCGAAACGAATGTCCTGGAGCAGCGACTTGATCACGATTCCGCTACAGTTGGATTTCTCAGTTCCCCAATGCCAGAAATGCGCACGATCACTTCTTCGCCCGGCTTCAGCCAGCGCGGCGGTCTCCTGCCGAATCCTACGCCCGCGGGGGTCCCCGTAGCGAACACATCGCCTGGCTCGAGCGTCACGGCTGTCGAGACGTACTCGATCAGTTCCGGAAGCCGGAACACCATTTCCCGGGTATTGGAATGCTGAAGCGTCTCGCCGCCGATTTCGAGCGAAATATCGAGCGTGTGTGGATCCGGGATTTCGTCCTTGGTCACGATCCAGGGCCCCATGGGAGCGAACGTATCAAATGTCTTGCCCATTAACCACTGCGTGGTGGCAGTCTGAAAATCGCGCGCGCTGACGTCATTGACGATCGTGTATCCGAGCACATGATCCAGCGCCTGTGCCGCTGGAATGTGGCGGCCGCCGCGGCCGATCACGAACGCGAATTCCGCTTCGTAATCCGGCTTGCGCGAGGCCTTTGGCAGCACAATCGGATCGCCCGGGCCGATAACGACGTTCGAGAACTTGCTGAAGATGGTCGGAACTTTGGGGATCTCCGAGCGCGACTCGGCGGCGTGATCGCGATAATTCAGGCCCACGCAGATGAGCTTGGGCGGCCGCGGCACCGGGGCCAGCAGCTTCACCGATGACAAGTCGAAAGAGGGACCGCGCGCTTCGGGCACGCGCCCTGCGGCGCACACCGAGATCATTTCCGTCCCCAAGCCCCAAACTTTGCTGTCTTCCACGATTCCCGCCTCGGGAGCAGCCCCCGGACGTTGAAAGGTCACCAGTCGCATAGACGTTTCAGAGTACACCATAATAAAAGATCCATGCCCCGCATCGAGCGCGCTCTTCTCAGCGTCACCGACAAGACCGGCATCGTCGATTTCGCGCGCGCGTTGACCAGTTTCGGCGCCGAAATTCTCTCCACCGGCGGGACCTTCCGCGTGCTTCAGGAGGCGGGCGTCACTCCGCTTCGCGAGGTCTCCGACGTGACGCAATTTCCAGAAATGCTCGATGGCCGCGTAAAAACGATTCACCCGCGGATCGCCGGCGGGATCCTGGCCATGCGGTCGAAACCCGAGCACATGCGAGCCCTCGCGGAGCACGGGATTCCGCGCATCGACCTGGTGGCGGTGAGCCTGTACGAGTTTGAAAAAGTGGCCGCGAAGAAGGATGCGCCGCTCGAAGAGCTGATTGAGAACATCGATATCGGCGGCCCTACCATGATTCGCGCGGCCGCCAAAAACTGGCAGGACGTCGCTGTGATTACGTCGCCCGCGGATTACGCCGCGATCGTCGAGGAGCTTCGCGGACGCAGCGGATCTCTCTCGGAGGAAACCCGCTGGAAACTGGCGAAGAAAGCGTTCGCAACCACGGCAGCTTATGACCGCGCAGTTTCGGCGCGCCTGGCCGAAATCCCTCCCACCGGCGAGCCTCTCCCGGCCATACTCGACATCCGTGCTCCGCGAACGCTGGCGCTGCGCTATGGCGAGAATCCCCACCAATCCGCCGCGCTCTACGCTACCGGCCGCGCGGGAATCGCCGGCTCCGAGCAGCTTCAGGGCAAGGAGCTTTCCTACAACAACCTGGTGGACCTCGATGCGGCCTGGCAACTGGTTCTGGAGTTCGATCAGCCTGCTGCGGCCATCATCAAGCACACCAATCCGTGCGGCTGCGCGGAAAACGTGCGCCTGGCGGAAAGCTACCGCCGCGCGTTCGCAGCCGATCCTGTCTCAGCCTATGGCGGAGTGCTCGCCTTCAACCGGTCCGTGGACGGCGAAACCGCTTCGGAAATCGCAAAGACGTTCGTGGAAGCGATTGCGGCTCCGGGTTATTCGCCCGAAGCGCGCGAGATCCTCGCTCCGAAGAAGAACCTTCGGCTGCTGCAAGTCGCAGCCGAGCCGCCCGGCTTGGTGGTGAAGTCGATCAGTGGCGGCTACCTCGCCCAGACTCCGGATGTCCACCGTTTCACGCGCGCCGAAACAGCGGTCAAGACCCGCCGCGCTCCTACCGAAGAAGAATGGGCCGCGCTGGAGTTCGGCTGGAAAGTGGCGAAGCACGTCAAGTCGAATGCGATCGTCTATGCGAAACCCGGGCAGACGATCAGCGTCGGCGCAGGTCAGATGAGCCGCGTGGATTCTGTGAAGATCGGCGCGATGAAGGCCGTCCTGCCGCTCTCCGGCTCCGTCGTCGCGTCTGACGCCTTTTTTCCGTTTGCGGATGGCGTGGAGGAAGCCGCGAAGCACGGAATCACCGCCGTGATCCAGCCCGGCGGTTCGGTGCGCGATGAGGACGTGATCGCCGCGGCCGACCGGCTGGGGCTGGCGATGGTCTTCACGGGCGTGCGGCATTTCCGGCACTAAGGCCTATTTGTCGCTGTACAGCTTCAACTGATTGTCGACGCTCTTGACGCCTTTCACCTTCATTGTCAGCTCGGTGGCTTTTCTGCGGCCTTTTTCGGTGTGAACGCGGCCCTTGATGGTGACCACGCCCTCCTTCACCGTCACGTCCAGCGCCGCGCCGCGAACATCGGCGTCGCTGGCGAGCTTCTGGCGCACGTTGTCGAAAATCGTGTCGTCCGAAATACTCTTTTGCTGGGCCACCAGCATGGGAATTGCGAGAGTCAGCGTCAGCAACACAGCAAGCAGTCGCGTCAGCATGCTTTCATTCTACTCCCCTGCCATGCTGCGCCAATCAGCCGCCGCCAGGAACTCCGGATCCTCGCGCCAGCGCGGCCGGACCTTGACGAATGTCTGGAGAAACACTTTTTTCCGCACCAGGGCTTCAATCTCATGCCGCGCCAGCGTCCCTATTTTCTTGAGTAGCGCGCCCCCCGCTCCAATGAGAATCGCCTTCTGGCCCGGCCGTTCGACGTAGATCGTCGCGGCGATGCGCACTAGCGCCGGCGTGTCCTCCCACTGGTCGATCATCACCGCCACCGCGTGCGGAACCTCCTGGCGCGTCAGATGCAGAACTTTCTCGCGAAGGATCTCCGCCGCCAGAAAACGCTCCGGCTGATCGGTCAGATAATCCTTGGGATACAGCGCGGGCCCTTCCGGGAGCCGTTCCAGGATCTCTTTCCTCAGTGCATCCAGGCCCTCGCCCTTGAGCGCCGAGATCGGCACGTACGCCGCGAAATCGTGCAGCGCGCGGTAGCGCTCGATGAGCGTCAGGAGTCTCGGCTTGTCTCGCAGCCGGTCGATCTTGTTAAAGACGGCGATCGCCGGCGCGCCGGTCTTCTTCACCAGATCCACTGCGTGCGCGTCTTCCTCCTGGTAGGGACTCGTCGCGTCCACCAGGAACAGCACCACATCCGCCTCGGCTGAGGAACGCACGTGATCCATCATGCGCTTGTTGAACAGAGTGGACGACTCGTGAATCCCGGGCGTATCGACGAACACCACCTGCGCGCCGGGCAGCGTGAGCACGCCTTGAATCGCGGTGCGCGTGGTCTGCGGCCGCGGCGCGACGATCGCCAGCTTCGTCCCCACCAGCGCGTTCAGCAGCGTGGATTTTCCTGCGTTCGGGCGCCCCAGAATGGCGGCGAATCCGCCGCGATGCTTCCGCTTCATTTCTCCGCGGCCTTCGCCACGCGCACCTGATCCACTCGGAGATTGTTGGCGGCCAGAACCTTGATCTGGATACCGTCACGCTCCGCCTGTTCGCCGACCGCGGGCACATGCCCCAGCCATTCTGTGATCAGCCCCCCGACTGTGGTCGATTCCGTGCCTTCCGGCGCGCGGAATCCAAGCAAATCGCCCAGACGCCCCAGATCGAAGCTGCCGGAAACCACGTAGCTGCCGTCCGGCTCCTGGTGAAAATCGCGTTCCGGCTCGTGCTCGTCGTGAATCTCGCCGACGATCTCTTCCACCATGTCTTCCAGCGTGACGATGCCCGCCGTGGAGCCGTACTCGTCCACCACCACGGCCATGTGCGCGCCTTCTTCCTGCATCTCGCGCAACAGATCGTTCACCGGCTTGGTCTCTGGAACCATGCGGATGGGCCGGAGAATGTCGCGAACTTTTTTATGGGCGCGCTCTTCTTCGTCCAGCTCGAACATATCGCGGACGTGCACGAATCCGGTGATCGAATCGATATCGCCGTCATAGGCCGGGATGCGCGAATACTGCTCGGTGATGGCCAGTTCGCGAAGCTGATCCAGGCTGGCGTCCTGGCTGATGGCCACCACTTTAGGCCGGGGCGTCAGCACCTCGCGCACGGTTTTATCGCCGAACGCGACTACGGACTGGATCAGCTCGCGATCGCCCTCTTCGATGATGCCCTCCTCTTCTCCGGCGCTGATCAGCGCATCGATATGCTCCTCGGCGGGAGTCTCTTCGCCGGGCGCGGGACGGCCCAGTTCGAACAGCGATTGCAGGAACTCGACGCCCCAGGTTAGCGGGCGCGCGAGCACGGCCAGCATCCGGAATACCGGCACCAGCGCCGCCAATCCCTGGCCCGTAGTCTTGCGGTAGACGATCTGCGGAATGATGTGCGCCCCCAGCACGGTGGTCAGTCCCGTAAGCAGGAAGGCCGCGGCCAGGGCCTCCCACAACGGAGAACTTTCGAGCGTGATGGCCACGATCAGGCACCCGAGGACTCCCAGCCCGATATGTTTGACCAGGGAAAACGTGAGTGCGCCGCGCTCGGTTTCGAGTTTGATCCGCGGCTCCAGCGCTTCGCGGAAGAATTGCAACGCAGGCAGCTCGCGCGTCCGGATCCGCAGGCTTTCCAGATACAGAAGCTGGATACAGGTGACCAGAGTCACCAGCAGCGCCACGGCGGCAGCCCCCAATGTCAGCAGCAGCATCATGCGGTTGCCCGTTCGATGAGACCGGCCGGCAGCCTTAGCCGCTTGCGCCAGCGCGCTTCCGCTCGCGCCATGCGACCCTCGTCGATTTCATGATCCATGCCGGCCAGGTGCAGCAGTCCGTGCAATATCAAAATGCGCAGTTCGGTTTCGACTCCATGCCCGAGCTCAGCGGCCTGCGCCGCCGCGCGTTCGAAGGAAATCGCGAGTTCTTCGGGGAGGACAGGCGATCTGGCCGCCTGTCCGGCGCTGGGAAACGAAAGCACATCCGTGGCGTAATCCTTCCCTCGGAACCTGCGATTCAGCTCCCGCAACTCCGCATCCGTCGTGATCAAGCACGAGACGCTCTGCCCGGGCAGAATCTGCACCGCGAGCATCCGCAAAAACCGCCGCAGTTCCGTTCGGCGCACGCTGGGTGATGGGTGCCGGAATAGAAGCGAAATAGGCTGTTCGGACATGGGGCGGTCTTTAGGCGACCGGAAACTGCGGAGAGGCCGGATCGGCCGGAGCGGCTTCGGCGGCCGGCTCGGCCAGGCGCAGAGACAATTGACGGTTTGCACCGATCGCCTCGTTGTAACGCTCGTACGCCTTCACGATCTTCTGCACCAGGCTGTGGCGAACCACGTCGCGCTCATCGAACGTAACGAATTGGATGCCCTCGACGCCGCGCAGCACGTCGGCGACTTCGATCAGCCCGCTGCGCTGGCCCATCGCCAGGTCGATCTGCGTGACGTCGCCGGTGACCACCATCTTGGAGTTGAATCCCTGGCGCGTGAGGATCATCTTCATCTGTTCGGGTGTCGTGTTCTGGGCTTCATCCATGATGATGAAGCTGTCGTTCAGCGTGCGGCCGCGCATGAAGGCGATGGGCGCCACTTCAATCACGTTGCGTTCGAGAAGTTTTTCAACCTTCTCTACTTCCAGCATGTCAAACAGAGCGTCATACAACGGACGCAGATACGGATCCACTTTTTCCTGGAATGTCCCGGGCAGGAACCCCAACCGTTCGCCGGCTTCCACGGCCGGTCTGGTGAGAATGATGCGGCTCACGCGCTTGGCCAGCAGCGCGGAAACCGCCATCGCGACGGCAAGATACGTTTTTCCCGTGCCCGCCGGGCCGATGCCGAACACCAGATCGTAGCGCTCGATGGCATCGATGTAGCGCCGCTGCATCATGCTCTTCGGCGCGATCACTTTCTTCCCGAAGGTCCGCTGTTTGCCGCTTTCCACAAGGCTGCGCAGGGAGGTTTCGGCATCGGCGGTGACCACGCGCAGGAAGCTGTTGAGGTCGCCGTTATTGAACATGTGCCCTTCCCGCATCAGCGCAACGTAATCGTTCAGAATCTGCGCCGCGCGCAGGACGCTGGCCTCCTCGCCCTCCAGTTCGAGGGAATCGTTGAGCAGCCGCGTGCGGATATTCAGGGTGTCCTCGATCAGGCGGATATTTTCGTCGCGCGTCCCGAACAAGGACTCGATGCCACGACTGATCTGGACGATAGATTTCATTCGAGGGGGGGCGGGGTAAGGCCCTGGAGAGCAGACATCCGCTGGCGCGGAGGCAGGAACAACATCTGTCTATAGGATACCAAAGCCAGAACTCTGCACAGAGCGGCAGGCGTTTCTATGCTATTCTGGGTACGCCGACCTGGCGATGCCGCAGATCCGCGGCAACCAATAGCGGGGACGTAGTTCAGTTGGTTAGAACGCCGGCCTGTCACGTCGGAGGTCGCGGGTTCGAGCCCCGTCGTCCCCGCCAACACTGATATATCCTGTCCCCATGGCGCGCCTGCTCATCTCAGTGGCGCTTCTCACAATGAGGGTCACTGCTCAGCCTCCGCCGCTGTTGCAGATCGTTCAGGAGCGCCTCAAGCCTGGCGCCGAGCGGCCGTACGGAAAAATCGAAAAACAACTGGCGCAGTTGTGCGCGCGCATGCACTGCCCCAACCCGTATCTCGCGCTCGTCTCGATCGCCTCGCCCAAAGAAGTAATTTGGCTGAACGAATACGCCTCGTCCGGCGACGTAGATCGAGTGGCGAGAGCCTACACCGACAACGCGCAATTGATGGCCGCTATGCGCGAGCTGTCGCAAGGCAAGAAGGGGTTGACCGACGAGCCCATCGACCGGATGGGAAAACTGCGTCCGGATCTCAGTGGCGCTTCGGCGTGGAGAATCGGCGAACTGCGCTTTGCCGCGGTTCTAGAGACGGACACGCCGGTCAAGAGCTCAGGCGCTGTGTTTCAAGTCCCCGGCGGCAAGGCGCTTGTATTTTCAGCCGCATCGGACCAGGCCGAAGCCCAACGGATCGCTTCCGGCTTGAGCCGCGAGGCTCGCGTCTTTGAAGTACGGCCAGAATGGAGTCTCCCTTCCCAAACTTGGGTTGCAAAGAATCCGGGCCTGTGGAAGCGCAGATAAAGGCTCAATCCCTAGCCCGCACCAGCAGCACCGAACACGGCGCGTTCCAGGCGACCTTGGCGGAAACGCTCCCGAGGATCTGGTGCTTCAGGTCCGTCACTCCGCTCGCGCTCATCACGACCAGATCGTAATCGCCGATTTCGGCCTCTCCCAGGATTTCATCCGACGGGATGCCGCGATAGATCAGCGTTGTTACGGCCGTCCGCGCAGGCAGCCGGTCGCGGGCGGTTTCCAAAATGTCATCGGCTTCGCGCTCGAACTCGCGCTCGAGCTGCGCCTGCATATCGATATCCTCTTTCTTCTCTTCTTCTTCCTCGTATCCCAGCCACTCCTGGTCGTCACCGGCGTGCAGCCATGGCGTCTCCACCACATGAACCAGAGTCACGTCGGCCATCGAAAGATCCACCAGGGAAGCCAGCTTGTCCAGCGCCCGCAAGGACCCTTCCGATCCGTCCACCGGCACAAGAATTTTCAGACCTGCGTCGTTGACGAGCTCGCGTCCCAGCAGAACCGTGCCGTTGGAATGTTCGGCGACGCGGCTGGCTACCGGACCGAGTCCCGTCGGAGTCCGATCCTTGTGGCTCTGCGCCCCCAGAACCGTGACATCATAGTTGAGCGATGCTGCCACGAGCACGCGCGCCGGCGATCCAACTTGGACGATAGGTTTCGCGCTGACGCCCTCGGCCGCCAGTGCGGCTCGGGCTTTTTCCAAAATGTGCGCGGCGCGCCGGCATAGCTTGGTCCGGTGCGCGTGCTGCTTCGCGCCCACCGCGGGAGCAACGCACATTAAATCGATTTCGCGGTCTTGGGAGGACAGGATGTGGCATGCGGTTGTGAGAGCGCCCATTGCATGCTTCGATCCGTCAACGGCCATCAAGACTTTCATTGCTGTTTCTCCAAGGGGTTCGTTCCCGCTGTATCTGCGTGCACGAGTAAGTCCAAACCCGAGCCCGCCATCCGCGCCCGGACGATGAATCGCCTGGGCGCAGGTCCTACGTAGTTGAACGGAAAGCACGTGATCAGAGTCATCGACTTAGCCGCCGGGTCCTCCGGCCATGCGAGCGATTGCTCCGGAGCAACCACCTGAATCGAGTCCACAACATAGTCGAATGAGCCGTTTCGCGTTTTCACCCGGATCGAGTCGCCCTGTGCGATGCCGCGCAGCGGGCGGAAGAAGGTATCGCGATGGCCCAGAAGCACGACGTTTCCCCGATCTCCTGGAAGAGCGCTTGCCGGCAGGTGCCCGGCCGCTTTCCGGAGACTCGCCTCATCGACGCCTTCGCGCACCAGAACATTCAAATGCACGCTGGGGACCTCCAGGCGGCCCAACAGCAGCGGATCCGATTTCGGCAGACCGGGAGCGATCAGGCGGGCCAGTTTCCCTTGCCGCGGGTGCTCAGGAACAACGGCCGCCGGTTCAGAAATGGGCTGGAGGGAAGCGCCTGGTTGGGGTTCTACCGCAGATTCGAATTGAACTCCTTGGGAATACTGGTACAGAGCCCCATCCGCAACACCCCAGATCCACGCCACCACACCGGCAGCGCCTAACACAAGAAGGAGGTCCGCGAGAACCCTCAGGAACAATTTCCAGAGCGGTTCTGCGCGGACCTTGACAATCATCTCACCATCTCCTTTTTTCGGAAGACGCGTTTTTAAACAAGCGCCTCCTGACTTTTCAAGAGCGCCTCCTACGATCTGCGATACGCCACTCGGCGCAGCGTCAAACCGGCAGCGAGCGCCGTCAGTCCGGCCAGCCCGAAGGCAAAGTAGGGGCTCCCCGTGGCCGGCAATGGCTCTGGCTCCGGCGCCGGCGCTGCAGCGGTTTCCGGGGCAGGCTTGGGCTCTGGAGCGGCTGCCACGGGTTCCGGCGGCACATAGGCTTCTTCTACTTCGAGCGGCACCTCTGCTCCGGATTCGGTTGCCCGAGTCACCGGGGCCGTCTCCAGTTCGGCCGCGGTTTCCGCGGGCGTGCTCAGAACCGGTTCATGAGCCCGGCTGGCGACGATCGGAGCCAAGCCCTTGGGGTAAACGAATTCCTGACCCCAGTTGTCTCCTGGCGCAAACCAGGACTTCAGGGCCGGCGGGTTTCCCACCGGCGTTTCCCAGAACGAGAACGTCGTGTTGTCCTTGGGGAACAACCGGTAGTTCGGAATCGCGAGAACTGTCGTGTACAGCTTGTCGCCGCGCTCGTTGTAGATCTGCACGATATTCCGGTTATGATCGTGATTCATCAGCCTGAACATGTACGAACCGGGCTCCAGCGTCACCACGGGAACGCCGGCCACCATTATCGGCTCGTTCACCTGCACGATCGTTTTCTTTTCATATTCGCTGCCGAACAGCATGCCTGCCATCAGCGCGAACCCACACAACACGGGAACTGCTTTGATACTCATAAATCCCTCCATACTTCCCAACAAAATCCGTGCCCTCTACACGCTCACCACCGGACACGGAGCATCACGCACAATCGAATAAGCGTTTGGCCGCAAACGCCCTAAAACCCCCTCTTTCGGACTCCGCCCGATCACCACCACATCCGCGTGCCTCCGCGTGGCGGCGGCTTGAATCACGCGCGCTGGGTCCCCCTCCTCGATCAGAATTTCTCCGGGAATCGAGAGCTTCCGCCGGAGGCACGCAATCAACTCCCGAGCCTGAGCCGCACCGATGGCCGCCGGATCCTCCGGCTCCAATTCCGGAACCGCATGCGTGACGATCAGTTCCGCCCCGAACTCGGCCGCGAAGTCGCGCGCCCATTCTAGAACCGGCTCAGCGGACTTGAATTCAATCGCGCACAGCACCCTTCCGATCCGTTTCCAGGCAGGCGAGGTTTGCTGCAAATGCGCGCCGGTCCACACGGGAACATCCACATCGTGCAGAACCTTGGCGGTGGCCGAACCCAGCAGGAATCTCCGGAACGGTCCATAGCCGTGCGTCGGCATCACGATCAGGTCGGGCTTCTCCCGATGCGCGAATTCCACGATCCGGGTGGCGGGATCGCCGGTGACCACGATTTTCGATGTTTCGATTCCCGCAAAATCGGAGGCGTGGTAGGAATCGAGTTGCTTTCGGCCCTGGGCCTCCAGGGCCGTGATCCAGCCGGTATCGATCACGCCGCCGAAATCTCCGGGCATGGTCACTGCGGGGAGCGTGATCGGGTTCACGTGCAGCAGAATCACCGCGGCGCCGAAATGCCGGGCCAATCCCGCTGCATGCTGGGCCGCGGCCGCTCCCTGCTCGGAGAAATCCACCGGCAGCAGAATCCGCTTCAGTTTCATGGCGCACTCCGATCCCGCGTTCCCGGCTGCTTAGTACCGCAGGATCGCCGCTAGCGGCTCGCTGGCGGGCATCTTGTCCTGCGGCAGCACGAAAACCTCGCCTCCGGCGCGCAGTGTCTCGACAATAGCGGCGTTGATCCTGTCTTCGCCGCCCGGACCGGCGAGTTCGGCTCCAGAACGCACGCAAAGGCGGTGGACTCTTCCTTCCGCGGCGGCCTTCTGGATGGCGTCCACCTCTCCCAGAGTGCGGCTTCGATCGGGCATTTCCCGGTACTCGGCCAAGACGCGCTCGGCGAGCGTGTTGCAATGCGCCCGCACCGCTTCGGCGGCTCGCGTGGCGATCTCCGCCGGCGAGAGGAAGTCGGCGTTGCCGATCCAATCCGAAGTCAGGATATGCGGGTGTTTGGCGACCCGGCGATAGGCGGCCAACTCCTCTTGAACTCCCATCAGCAGCAGTGGCTTTCCGGCGATGGTGGATTTCAGGCCTCTGTCCACGAGCAGGAAAAAATGTTGCAGATATTCGGGCTGCGCTTCGCGATCCGAAAGCGTTCCGAATCGCACCGCGCGGATGCCGACCATACCGGCCGAAGAGCGGTTTTCCAAATCATGGTCGGGACGGTCGAACGCTCCCGCGGCTTCCAGGCTGGGCGGAACCTGCGGCGGCAGCTCAAGTTCCTGAGCCTCTCCATTCACGTAGCGGAAAAAGCGCAGACGCTTGCGGCTGAGCCCTAGGATGAAGAATTCATGCGGAGCGAACGCGTCAGCGACAAACGGCGCCAGGAAAAAATGATCCGCGATCACGATCTTCTCTTCCGGATTGCCCGCAAGGTAATAGCGAGCGGTGGTTTCCGGGGACCGGAAGATGGCGAATCCAGCTCCGCCCCCATCCACACCCGATTCCTGCGCGATTTCTTCCAGGGGGGCCAGCAGCTCGGCCGCGCGGCCGCTAAACCTGCCGCGCGCTATTTCTTCGCCGGCTTTCCGGACCAGCGCATGAACCAAAGACCTCCGGGAGCCCTCCTGAGCGCCCGGATGATGGGCGGGAACAACGATGGTGATGCAGGGGCCCCGGCATCCGGCCAGAAACTTCATGGCGTGGCTATCCAGGATTCCAGAGGTCGCACTGAGTGTTGACGTAATCATTGTGGTAGCCTCATGCCATTTCCGTGCACGGCGAGTGCCGCAACGTAAACCCCGTTCTCAAAGCGATAAGGCCAACGGCATCAATACGTCTGCGCGAGAGAACGCATGTGCCATGCGCTGTTTTACGCAGGACCGTGTACGGCTCCGGAGAAAACCCTACCTGCGAGCGGCGGAGGCGGACGCCGGCGCCGGGGAACGGCGCCATAAGCGGTATCCGCCGATGTTGACCGCAGGATCCGCAACCGGCCTATAGTTTTCCTCCATCCAATGTTCCAGCTTCGGAAAACGCCAGTTGAGATTGGTTCCGTTGCGGAAGACGCGAAGAAACTCCTCCCGTGAGAGCGGCAAGTAGAGCAGCCACTCGGGCGGGTGCGCCTCGAGTTCGGCGAGCGCTTCCGCTTCCTGTGCAGCCGTCATCATACCCGGCTGGAGGTACGGGTAGCGCGTCGGATTCCGGGCCTGAGTCAGGAAATACTGCACAGGCATGTAAGGGTAAACGAACAGTCCGTCCCTGGGCCGGATTTCAAGCATCATCCGCGCCACGGCCGGCGCCTGGTCCCGTGCCACGCGCAGGACTCCAACCGGAGAGGACACCGGCACGACGTCGCGCCAGCCTCGCACCAGGTTCGAAGCGAAGATCGCCGCCAAGGTCATTGCTCCGAGTCCCAGCCAACTGGACGCGCGCGGCGGTAACAGGACTGCCAGCGCGCAGCCGGTTAAGGCATACGGCAAAGCGGCGATGAAGGCCAGATGCATCACATCCGCGCGCGGAAAGGTGCTCGCCGCGAGCGCCACCACGGCCCCGAGCAGAAGCCACAGGACCTCACGATGTTCTTTTACTCTCTCGCGGCCGATGGCGAAGCCCTGAAGCAGGATCGCGGCAGGCGGAAGGAGCGCAGGCAGAGCGACGCAGCACACCAGAACCAACCGCACAAGCAGCTCCACAACGCCCTGGCTGCCCTCAAACAAGCTCCGGTAGCCGCCGATGATCGCGCCATACGGGAATACGTTCGTAGCCGAATAATTCCGCTGGAGCCAGGCCATCTGCGCGAGGAACGCCCCGGCGCTTCCGGTGGCGGCGAGCCCTGCCACGCCCGCGATGCCGATTCCCGCCGCGCCCGAGGCCAGGGGAAGGAGATTGTTCCGGCGCTCCCGGGAAATGGCCAGCCACAGTCCCGCAACACCTGCGACCAGTCCGACGGAAGGCGTACACCAGGCGGCGGCTGCCAGACAGGCTCCGCTCAAGACCCATTTCCAGGGCCTGCCGCCGTCAAGGAATGCACTCACCATGAGACACAAGCCCGCCAGCGCCAGGGTCGCGCTATCCCAGCGGTGCGCCGCGGTCAGGAACGCCGGATCGGCGGCCTGAAATCCGAAAAACGTCAGCGTGACGACGGTCGCCGCGCGCCATGACGACAGCCGTGACGTAAGCCAGTAAACCAGCGCGGATTGGAGCGCGAAGTCCAGAATCACGATCAGGCGTCCGGTCCACAAAGCGACTCCCAGCAGCCGGAACACCAGCGCCTGAAGCCAGTAGCTGCCCGGACTCATGTACCCGAAAAAATCGACGTAGATACGCTCTCCGGCTACGATCCGCTGCGCCGATTCCAGAATGATTCCCTCATCGTTGGTCAGCGTCATCCGCTGGCCGTGCAGTGGTAGAAGCAACGCGGCCGATCCGAAAAAAATCGCCGCGGCGATGCGCGCTCGTGGTGACATCCTAGCTTTCCCGCCGCCAGACGGCCAAGATGCTCTTGCCCGCGCGCCCCCCGAGGAGAGGATCGACGACGCGCGATACGGGCACCAGAAGGCGGTCCCAGATCCGAATCTGACGCCTGCTGGGGAGAGCCCGGTTCAGGATGATGCGATTTCCGGTAGAGGCGAGCAATCCGGCTGAATCCAGATACACAAGCTTCTGGACACGCAAGCCTCCCGGAGCTAGGCTGGCGATGGTGTGCTTGGTGTAGCGCCGGAAATGGCCAATGGCTGCGTCGAAGGGAGTGAACAGGAACGGATGCGCGGGCGCGAGCACAATCAGCGCGCCGGCGGGTTTCAAGCGCGCCGCCGCGCGAACCATCTCAGCGCGATCGTCTTCGATATGTTCCAAAACATCGATATAGAGGATTGCGTCGAATCGAGCTTCGGCTGGAACGTCCCCTATCGTTCCCACTACCGTGTCGTGCCGGCCGCCCGGAGGCAGAACGATGCGGCTGGCGAGCGTGGCGTCGGGCTCGAGGCACGTCCAGCGCTGAAATTCCAGCTCCGCCAGTGTTGCGGTGTTCGCGCCAATGCCCGCGCCGACTTCCAGGACCTCGCCGCGAACGAATCCGGCGATCTGCGAGCGCCAGTACGCCTTCCAGTTGCGAGCTTTTTCGAACAGCTCAAGCTCCGAACCGGCGTACTCAAACCTGGGATTCGGGGCGGCGCTCATCGATCGGTCTTGGCGGAAGTGGAAGACGGTTCGCGAGCCGCAGCGGTCTTATACGCCGTCGTTTTGCCGAGGATGAAGTAAGGCGCGTCACGTGTCAGCAGGAAAGTCACCGAACTGCGGCGGCTGGCGACCAGAAACGCAAACAGCGTGGCGAAGCTTAGCAACTGAACGACGAGCAACAGCAATAATCCGACGGTAAACGTGGCCCAGCCGGGAATCGCCAGGTCCGTGAGCCAGCGGACGCCGGCCGTCACGCAAATCAGAACCGCAGCCGCTCCGGCCAAGGCCACGGATGCCGTTAACAGCCGCGCGCTCACTTGATCAGCGAACACCGACATCGCGCTCAGGCCATGGATCAGGAGGCTGACGAAGTTCATCTTGGATTCGCCGGCCAAGCGGCATCCCCGCGGTGTCGGGACCAGTTTTCGGGGCAGCCGCGCGCGGTACACCGAGGCGGCGTAGTGGTTCCACAGATCGGGAACAGCCATGAGCCGCGCCAGTGCGGGACGGGGAACAATGCTGAAATTGCCCACCCGCACGGCAACGCCGGTCAGCGCTCGATGGATGAGCTTGTAGGCGCGGTAACCGAGCTGGAAAGCGGGACTTTCCAGGCGTTTCGTCCGGGCGGCAAAGACCACTTCGTTGGGCTCGCCGGATAGCAGGGCGTCCAGCAGCCGCAGGATATCTTCCGGCCGATCCTCGCCATCGCCGTCCATGATGACGACAGCATCGGCATCCGTGAACTCGTGAAGGTGATACAGGCCGAGCGCAATCGCGCGCTGGTGACCCTGATTCGCGCGAAGCTGCAAGATCTCAATGGAATCGAGCGCCTGAAAATCCTGACCCGGCCAGCCGGCCGGTATCGGTTCGGTGGAGGCATCGTCGACGACGACGACAAATACTTGGCGCTCCAGTCCGGCCACTGCTTGATCGAGTTGCGGCAGCAGAAGGCGCAGGGATTCCCAATCGTTGAAATTGGGGATTAGAATCGCCAGCGATGCGCGCCGAGCCGGTACTTCGGCCATGTTTTCCGCCATCCTCCGCCCCTGCATAACCAGCTTACTTCCATCGGCAATCGCTTGCACTGCCTTCAGATGCGGGCTTCCCGGCACACGTGCTAGACTATGATCTTTGGTTTTCTTCACGCGAAGACCGTAGGCAATCCCCGGGAGGCTACTGCAAGTGTCTGATCGAATGCGACATATTTTCACGTCGGAGTCCGTGACCGAGGGTCACCCCGATAAGATGGCGGACCAGATTTCGGACGCCGTGCTGGATGCGGCGCTGGCAGTCGACCCGACCAGCCGCGTGGCCTGCGAAACGCTGGTGACCACGGGCATCTGCATGGTGGCCGGCGAAATCACCACCAAGGCGACCCTGGATGTTCCCAAGCTCGCGCGTCAGGTCATCGCCGACATCGGATTCACCGACGCGAAGATGGGCTTCGACGCAAAAACCTGCGGAATTCTGAACGTGATCCAGACGCAGTCGCCCGATATCGCCATGGGCGTGGACACGGGCGGCGCCGGAGACCAGGGGTTAATGTTCGGCTACGCCTGCGACGAAACCACCGAGCTCATGCCGCTGCCGATCCAGCTGGCGCATCAGTTGGTCAAGCATCTGAGCGACGTTCGGCGCACCAGCAAGCTGACTTACCTGCGTCCGGACGGCAAGAGCCAGGTCAGCGTCGAGTACGTCGAGGGCAAGCCGAAGCGCATTGACGCGGTGGTGATCTCGACGCAGCACGACGACGACGTGACCACAGAGCAGCTTCGCGCCGACGTCAAAAAGTACATCATCGACCCGATTGTTCCGGGCAACATGGTCGATTCCGGCACGAAGTATCACATCAATCCCACCGGCCGGTTCGTGATCGGCGGACCGCACGGCGATACCGGTTTGACCGGCCGGAAGATCATCGTCGACACCTACGGCGGCATGGGGCGGCACGGCGGCGGAGCCTTCTCCGGCAAGGATCCCACCAAGGTGGACCGTTCGGCGTGCTACATGGCCCGCTATGTCGCGAAGAACATCGTCGCGGCCGGCCTGGCGAAGCGCTGCGAAGTGCAACTGGCATACGCGATCGGCGTGGCCGAGCCGGTTTCGGTGATGGTCAACTGCTTCGGCACCGGAATCATCCCAGAAGAGCGGCTGGTGGACATCGTCCGGGCGAACTTCAATCTTACTCCGAAGGGCATGATCGAAACGCTGAAGTTGCGCCGGCCGATCTATCGAAAGACGGCCGCGTTCGGGCACTTCGGCCGCACCGAAGACACCTTTAGCTGGGAAGCCACGGATAAGGCGAACGCGCTCAAGGAAGCCGCGCAACCGGCCGCGGCCGCTCGCAGCTAGCACCGCTCGATTACTCTCGCGGCTCGGAAAGCGGAGATTGCCGCCCGGGCCGGGATCCGTTGGAGAATATGTGGCTTTAATCGAAGGCTGCAAGCACGCCCTGGAGATCACTGTCCCTGTAGCGGAAGTGGAGAAGGAAACCGAGCGTGCCGCGGCCACAATCCAAGGCAAGGCGCGCCTGCCCGGCTTTCGCCCGGGCAAGGCGCCGATCGGCATTATCAAGACGCGTTTTGCCCACGACATCCGCCAGGAAGTGCTGGATGCGCTGGTCCCGCGCTACCTGCAAGCGGCCGTCGCGCAGGACAATCTGCATCTGGTCGGCAGGCCGTCGATCACCGACGTTCATTTCCATCCCGGCGAGCCGCTGCGTTTCAAGGCGGAGTTCGAAGTCGCTCCAACGTTCGAACTGGGCGAGTATCGAGGCATCACCATCACCTATGACGAGCCGGAGGTCACGGACGCGGACGTCGAAGGGCGGCTCGAGCAGATCCGCGAACAGAAAGCGCAGTACGTGAACGAGGAGCCGCGGCCGCTGGCGGACGGCGATTATGCGGTGGTCTCGCTGGAGAGCCTGGAAGGAGTCGCCGAAAAAGTCTCGCAGGATGAGCTGATGCTGAAGATCGGCGATGAGGCCACGATGAAGGAGTTCAGCGACAACCTGCGCGGCGCCTCGCCCGAGGAATCGCGGGAATTCAGCGTGACCTATCCAGAAGACTACGACCGGCCGGCACTAGCCGGAAAGACCGTGAAGTTCCGAGCCGTGGTCAAAGCGGTCCGCCGCAAGGAACTGCCCGAGTTGAACGATGAATTCGCCAAGGACCTGGGCGACTTCAAAACTCTGGATGAACTCAAGGAAACCATCCGCAGAACGATCCTCCAGGAACGCGCGCACCGGGCGCAGGAAGAGGCTAAGCACCAGTTGATCGACAAGCTGGTGGATGCGCACGATTTTCCGGTGCCGGACGCTTACGTGGACCGGCAGATCCAGATCAACGTCGAAAACCAGTTGCGCACGCTGGCCGCGCAGGGTGTGGATCCGAGCCAGATCAAGCTGGATTGGGAAAAAGTACGGGAATCGCAAAAGGATCGCGCGGTGCGCGACGTGAAAGCTTCCTTAATTCTGGATAAGATCGCCGAGAGGGAAGCGATCGGTCCCACGCAGGAGGAGATGGACCGCGAGGTGCAGCGGATCGCGCGCCAGCAGCGCGAGGCGGTCGCCGTAACGCGCGCCAGGCTTCAGAAGGAAGGTGGGCTGGCCCGGATCGCCAGCCACATCCGCACGGACAAGACACTGAGCTTTCTATTCGAGCAAGCCCGCAAGGAAGCCGCGAAACAAGAACCCGCATCCTAAAGAAAACTCCTGTTTTGTCGATTTCAAGAAAGGCGAAACATGGGCGTTCTCGCAGATATTTCGAAGACCGAGGCTGCGCCGTGCGAGTCTTCGTCCGCCTCCGCGGAGCTGCGCGTCTTGGACGCCCCGCTAGGCCCGGATTCCTTCGAGCGCTCATTCTCTCCCTGGCGGATCACGCTTATTATCGTGGCGCTGGGATCGGTCGGGATGCTCTGCATGTTCGCGATGCTCGCCTGGCTTTCCTTGCCGATTCTGATACAGAGCGTGGTGGGTACGATATTCATGGTTGTTCTCATGACACCGGCCGTGTATCTGACTCTGCTCCGGCCGATGAGCAGGGAACTCCGCAGTCGAGCGCGGGCCGCTCGTCTCTTGACGCAGATTCGCGAAAACCTGGAAGACCGCGTGCGGGAGCGAACGGCGGAACTGGAGCAGGCCAGCCAGCAGGTCCGGCAATCACTGCTGATTCTGGAGCGGACTCACCGGGAAACGGTGCTGATCACCGAACTCGCCGAGCTGCTTCAGACCTGCGGCACCGCCTCCGAGTCCCGGGAAATGATGGAGCGTTTCGGCCCAAGATTGTTCCCCTCGGAGTCTGGAGCGGTGTACCTCTACCGCGCCTCGCGGAATCATCTGGAGTTCGCCACCGGCTGGGGAGATCCACACGCGCAGCTCGCGATGTTTCCGCCGGATGATTGCTGGGCCTTGCGGCGCGGCCGCGCGCACTCCACGGACGGCGGCCACGACCTCTATTGCGAGCACTTCTCAAAAACCGAGCCGCGCGTAAGTACGCTGTGCATTCCCATGATGGCGCAGGGCGAGACGATCGGGCTGCTGGCGCTCTGGGGCGGACAGGGCGGCATCGCTGACGCTACCCGGCGTCTGGCAACGCTCGCCGCCGAGCAAATCGGGCTCGCGCTGGCGAACCTTCAGCTTCGTGAACGGCTCCGCGATCAAGCGATCCGGGACCCCCTGACGGCGATGTACAACCGGCGTTACTTCGAGGAGACCGCCGCCCGCGAACTGCGGCGAGCCGGAGAGAGCCGGACCTCCGTCGGCGTAATCATGATCGACGTGGACCACTTTAAGCGCTTTAACGACACGCATGGGCATGAGGCGGGCGACGCAGTGCTGCAAAAGGTGGGGATGACCTTGCAGAGTCACACTCGCGTGGAAGACGTGGTCTGCCGTTACGGAGGCGAAGAATTCGTCATGTTGCTGCCTTCCCTTCCTGCCGATGCCATCCTGGCCCGCGCCGAGGAAGTTCGCAGCGCCATTCACGATTTAAGCGTGCGCTTCCGGGGCGAGACGCTGGCGCGAATCTCCGTCTCCTGCGGGGTTTCGGTTTACCCGGATCACGGGCAAACTTGCTCAGAGCTGGTCGATGCGGCGGATCACGCGCTCTACCGCGCCAAACAAGCCGGCCGCAATCGCGTAGCAGCCGCGTAATTCCACGCGGACGATGCGTTCGCCGATGTTATAATCGCTGGTTCATGCGAAAAAAAATAACCGTAGTGGGCGGAGGCAACGTCGGCGCGAGCTGCGCCGTCAACCTCGCATGTAAGGAATTGGGCGACGTGGTTCTGGTGGACGTGGTGGAAGGCGTTCCTCAGGGCAAGGGGCTGGACATGCTCCAGATGGGCCCGGTCGAAGGCTACGACGTCCGCATTACGGGCGCGAACGATTATGCGCCCACCGCGAATTCGGACGCGGTGGTGATCACCGCGGGCCTGGCGCGCAAGCCCGGCATGAGCCGTGACGATCTGCTGCTGGCCAACCATGAAGTGGTCAAGGGCGTGACCGAGCAGATCGTGAAGTATTCGCCGAATTGCATTCTCGTGCTGGTGACGAATCCTCTGGATGCGATGTGCTGGACCGCGTTCAAAACCTCGAAATTCCCGAAAAACCGGGTAATCGGCATGGCGGGAGTGCTGGACTCGGCGCGGTTCCGGACGTTCATCGCCCAGGAGCTTGACGTCTCAGTCGAGAACGTCACGGCCGTGGTAATGGGCGGCCACGGCGACACCATGGTCCCGGTGGTCCGGCTGTCCGGCGTCTCTGGCATTCCTCTTACCGAGTTGCTCGCGCCGGATCGGCTTGCAGCGATCGTGGATCGCACGCGCAACGGCGGAGCGGAGATCGTGAAATATCTCAAGACCGGAAGCGCATATTACGCGCCGTCGGCTTCGGCCGTTGAGATGGTCGAATCGATCCTCAAGGACAAGAAGAAGGTCCTGCCCTGCGCAGCGTATCTGGAAGGCGAATATGGAATCAACGGACTTTTCGTCGGCGTTCCGGTGAAGCTGGGCGCCAATGGCGTCGAGAAGATCTACGAGATCAAGCTAACCGACGAAGAGAAAGCCATGCTGGCCAAGAGCGCGGCTTCGGTGCAGGAACTGATCGACGTGCTGAAGACCAAGATCTAGCCGGTATCTCTCTCCAGCCTGAATGTGGCGGGCTCGGCGCGATCAGTCGTCAGTTCGCCTGACGGGCTGTGAATCCCATCAGGTTTCGCAGAAGCGTGGAGGGCCTGAGGCGGCACAAAATCTCAGGTCGATTAAGCGTGCGCCGGCCCGCTCCGGGGCTAACTCTGAGTCGGTCCCTGGCGAAATCGTACTTGCGCCGTAAAACAGCAGGCTGGATTCATTCCATGCCCATCTGCGCCAGCCGGTACCGCAAGGCATTCCGCGTCAGGCCGAGCAGCCGGGCGGCCTGGCTCTTGTTCCCATTGGCGCGCTTGAGCGCCTCGCGGATCACCGCTTGCTCGTACTGATCGAGCGTCATGCCTTCGGGAAGAAAATGATTGCCTCCCACGGGGGCCGCCGTGCGCCGCGGAGCTGTATCGATGCGGACATCGTCGGCTTCCACACGCGGACCCCTCGCCAGCAGGATGCTGCGCTCCACCACATTCTCCAGCTCGCGGACGTTTCCCGGCCAGTGGTAGCTCATCAACCGCTCCATCGCGGCCTCGCCGATCTGGCCTCCGAATTTCTTGGCGAAGTGCTCCACCAGATACGGGATGTCCTCCTTGCGCTCGCGCAGCGGAGGAATATTTATGGGCACGACATTTAAGCGGTAATACAGATCCTCGCGAAAGGTTCCCTGCTCGAGCGCCGCGCGGAGATCCACGTTCGTCGCCGCGATCACGCGCACGTCCGTGTGCAGGGTCTTGTTGCTGCCCAGCCGCTCGAACTCGCGCTCCTGTAACACGCGCAGCAATTTCACCTGAATGGATCCGGGCACGTCGCCGATCTCGTCCAGGAAGACGGTGCCGGTGTTGGCCTGCTCGAACTTGCCCGGCTTGGACATGTTTGCTCCGGTGAACGCGCCTTTTTCGTATCCGAACAGCTCGCTTTCCATCAGGTTCTCGGGGATCGCCGTGCAATTGATCTTGACGAAGGGCTTATCCTTGCGCGGGGAATGCTGGTGAATAGCGCGCGCGATCATGTCCTTGCCCACGCCGCTTTCGCCGGCGAGCAGCACGGTGGCGCGCGTGCCCGCCACGCGCGCGATGGTTGCAAAAATCTCCTGCATGGCCGCGCTCCGGCCGATGATGTTTTCGAACTGATACCGCTGGCCCAGAGCCTCGCGCAATTCACGATTCTCGTCGCGCAGCTTGCGGACTTCCAGCGCCTTCTCTACGACCACCGTCAGGTGATCCAGCGAGAACGGCTTCGGCAGAAAATCCACTGCGCCCTTTTTCATCGCCTCTACGGCGATTTCCACGGTGCCGAAAGCCGACATCACGATCACCGGCAGGTGCGCGTTCTGCGCCTGCAATTGCTCAAGCAGAGCCAGACCGTCCATACCCGGGAGCTTCAAGTCGGTGAGCACCAGGTCCGCCTCACCCGCCAGTTTCAAGCCTTCCTCGGCCGTGCCGACGGCCTTCACGGTGTAGCCGTCCGAGGACAAGTGAAGCCCGATCACGCGGCGGTGTTTCTCCTCATCCTCGATCACCAACAGCGTGGGTTTCTCGGCCATATGCGCTGCTTTTACTCTGCCACAGGCAGGTACACCCGAAACACGCTGCCCTCTCCCAGCGTGCTTTCCACCGTAATCTGACCGCCGTGTTCATCCACGATCTTGGATACGATCGCCAGCCCCAGCCCGACACCCTCCGCCTTTGTCGTGAAAAAAGGATTGAAAATACTTTCGAGATGCCCGGCATCGATTCCCGAGCCACGGTCGATGACCGCGATCTCCGCCCTGCGCCCTTCCGGCGTATGGGCGAGCCGCGTTTTCACGGTGACAACCGCGCCTGCGGGGCTGGCCTGTGCCGCATTCGCCAGCAAGTTGGTGATCACGTGCTCCATGAGTTCGGTGTCCAGTTGAACCGGCGGCACATCCGGCGAGTAGTTCTTGAACACAGTCACCGAAGCCGCCGCGCCGTTTTTCTCCCGGTCGAAGCGCGCGATGGCCCGATCGAGCATTTCATGCACGCCGGCTTTCTCCAGGCGCAGATTCCGCGGCCGGGCGAAATCCAAAAACCTGGTGATCAGCGAATTGATCCGGTCCACTTCCTGGGTGATGTATCCGGCCATTTCGCGCGCGATTTCGTTTTCGGCCGCTACTTTCCGCTCCAGGAGCTCGGCGGAAGTCTTGAGGGTCCCCAGAGGATTCCTCAGCTCGTGCGCGAGTCCTGCGGTCAACTGCCCCATCGCCGCAAGCCGGTCCGAGCGGCGCATCTGGGCCTCGGCTTCCTCCAGGTGACGATTCGCCTCGGCAAGTTTTTCCGCCACGGCCTGCGATTTCCGCGCCTCCTGGCGATTGGATTCGGCGAGCTGGTGCGTAAGGTATCCGACCACGGGGAGAAAGAGCACCCTCAGAATCAGTTCCGACACATCGGCGATTTCCTCGTTCGGGCCAAGGAACAGGAGAAACGACAAATACATTCCGCATGCGACGGCCGATGTCAACGCGGTTCCCAGCAGACCCAGGCTTGTGGCAGCCGAAATCACCGGCAGATAGAGCACGAGATAGAAGCTGCTCGAGATGCCGTAGCTATACCCGATGAGCGGATAGCAGAGCGCGAGTTTCAGCACTACGGAGGGAATCGCGCCGAGCCTGGGTTCGAGCACCTGCACGATTCCCAGCGCGCTCAGGGCGGCCAGCGCCAGCGGGTGGCTCTCGGGACTGAACACAGCCAGAGCCGTGAAAAACAGCAGCCAAACGAAATCCTGCGGTCGGACGTAACGGCGCCAGGCGGGAGTCAGCAAAGCGATCTCAAAACGTGCAGCGATCCCATTTTAACGCGCGCGTTACCATTGTTTTATGGAGCGTGTCTTATGGAGCGAGGTCCCATGAAGCGAATCACTTGGCTCTGCGTCGCGCTGATTGTTGCGCTTGTGGCCCTTCAGGCCGAGGAGGGGATGTGGACGTTTGACAACCCTCCCACGCGGCTGATTCAGGAAAAATACAACTTCACCCTCACGCCGCAATGGCTGGATCACGTGCGGTTATCGAGCGTGCGGCTGAATGACGGCGGATCGGGATCTTTCGTCAGCTCCACCGGGCTGCTGCTCACCAATCACCATGTCGCGCTGGGACAATTGCAGAAGAACTCAACTCCCCAGCACGACTACGTCAAGAACGGGTTTTACGCGCGCACGGCCGCAGAGGAGATCAAGTCTCCGGATCTGGAAGTGAACGTTCTGGTCTCGATGGAGAACGTCACGTCTCGCGTGCAGGATGCGCTCAAGGGAGCGCGCACCGCCGAACAGGAGTTCGCCAAGCGCCGGGAAGTGATCGCCGCCATCGAGCGCGAGAGCCTGGAAAAAACCGGATTACGGTCGGATGTCGTCACGCTGTATCAGGGCGGGGAATATTGGCTCTATCGCTACAAAAAATACACGGATGTGCGGATCGTGTTTGCGCCCGAACAACAGATCGCGTTCTACGGCGGCGATCCCGACAACTTCACCTATCCGCGGTATGACCTGGATTTCGCACTGTTCCGCGTCTACGAAAACGGGCAGCCCATCAAGAGCGAGAACTATCTGAAGTGGAATCCGAAGGGCGCATCGGATGGCGAGCTGGTGTTTGTCTCCGGCCACCCTGGCTCGACGCAGAGGCTGGATACGCTGGCGCAGCTCGAGGCGGAACGCGATTTATACGAGCCGGCCTATTTGAAAATACTGCACAGCCGGATCGACACGTTGAGGAAATACTCGCAGAGCGGCCCCGAGGCGGAGCGCCGGGCTCTTTCCCAGCTCTTCGGGCTGGAGAATTCACTCAAAGCTTACGAAGGCCGGCTCAAGGGGCTCCAGGACAAGCGCGTGATGGACGCCAAGCGCGCCGACGAAACCAAGTTCAAGGCGCAGGTCCTGGCGAATCCGCAGTGGAAGGCGGCTTACGGCAACGCCTGGGACCAGATTGCCGCCGCGGAAAAGAAAGCGCAGACGCGCTTCAAGGAGCAGTATTTTCACGGGCTGAACTCGACGCTCGCGAACCTGGCCATGGAAATCGTGCAGTACGTGGCCGAAGTCAAGAAGCCGGATGGCGAACGCCTGCCGGGCTACCATGAGGCGCAGCTCGATTCTCTGAAATTACAGATGTTTTCTCCCGCGCCGATTTATCCGGACATGGAAATCGCCCGGATCACCGGCGCTCTCGAACTGGATTTGGCGGAAGTGGGCCCCAACGATCCGTTTGTGAAACTCGTGCTGAACGGCAAGTCGCCCCATGATGTCGCCACGGAGCTGGTGAACGGGACCAAGCTCGCCGATCCGGAAGTGCGCAAAAAGCTGGTCGCAGGCGGGGAACCCGCCGTGGCCGCTTCCACGGACTCGATGATCGTGCTGGCGCGCAGGCTCGATCCCATGCGCCGGGAGTTGATCAAGTGGATGGAAGATAACGTCCAGAGCGTGGAGCAGCGGGCGGGCGAGCAGCTCGGCAAAGCGCGTTTCGCAGCATTCGGAAAGTCCACCTATCCCGATGCGACCTTCACGCTGCGCCTCTCGTACGGGCAAATGAAGGGCTATCCGATGAACGGGACGATCGCTCCCCCGATGACGACCCTGTTTGGTTTGTACGACCGTTCCGCCAGCTTCAGCAACAAGCCGCCGTTCGATTTGCCGCAGCGCTACGCCGAAGGCCGCGACAAGCTGGATCTGGCCACGCCGTTCAATTTCGTGACGACCAACGATATTATCGGCGGGAATTCGGGCTCGCCGGTGGTGAACAAGAACGGCGAAATCGTCGGTCTGATTTTCGACGGCAATATCGAATCGCTGGTGGGCGATTTCGTCTACGAAGGCGAGACGAATCGCGCCGTGGCGGTTCACACGGCTGCGATCACCGAGGCTCTGCGGAAGCTGTATGACGCAGAAGCGCTGGTTTCCGAGCTGCTCAGTTCCCCCAAGTGAGCGCCAGGCCTTTTGCGTCGCTGTCGTACAGCGGCACCACGCGAGGCCGGAGTCTGTCGAGTTTCGAGTCGTAGCGGCGGTGAATCGCGTGGTCCACGTGAGTTTTGTATACATAGCGGCCGAGGAACCAGCCGAGCGCGCTTCCTGCAAACACATCCGAAGCGAAATGTCTTTGCCCGCTCAGCCGCGAGAAACTGATGAGCGAGGCGAGTCCGTACGCGGCAATGGGGTAAGCGATGTTGCTGTTGTACTCGTGCGCGACCACCGAAGCCAGAGCCCAGCTTTCGGTCGCGTGACCCGAGGGGAACGAGGATCCTCCGGCGAAAAACCTGCCTTTCCCATCGCCGTCGAGCGGCCTTTCGCGCCGGGTTGTCGCCTTGAAAACTTCAGCGACGATCAGGGCGTCGAGGATCGCTTCTCCGCCGAGAACGCCCGTTTCGCGCGCCTTGGGGTTATCGAAAATCGCGCCGCCGATGTACAGGCCGGCGGTTACTGGAAGAACCGTGTACATGGCGCCTAATTGCGAGACATCGCGGCTGATTCTGACCTGGTCCGCGGTGTTCGGCAATTGCCGGCTGGTCCACGGATCGCTGGCGATCAGGCCCGCCGTGCCGCCCGCAACCAGGACCCAGGCAAGTTCGTCTCCCGTGCGCCGGACGTGAAAGAAGCTGGTCCAGATCTCTTTCTGGTCGATCCACATGTTCCGAGCCAGCTTCACGATGAGCGGTTTGAACCGTTCGGTTTCGGAGGAGAACAGGATAGGGTCGCGCGGGTCCGGCGGCCGTCGATCTTCCCGTGGGTCGCCGGGCGGCTGATTTGTTTCCGGAGTGGCGTCCGACTCCTGCGAATATGCGGGAAACGCACTGAGAATGCAGAGGACGACACCGATCCTGTAGCCGCACGGAAACATCTCTACGTGTAAGACACGCGCCCCCTCCGGACTGTTTCGGCGCGGTCCCCGGCATCAGCAAAGTGCAAGGCGGAAATTGATATCCGCGGCCCGGGCGGAGTGCGTGATGGCGCCGGTAGAAATGAAGTCCGCCCCAGTCTCCGCGTAAGCCCGCACGGTTTCCAGCGTAATGCCTCCGGACAGTTCCACCGTGGCGCGTTTCGCGATATGAGCGATCCATTCGCGAGCCTGAGCGGGCGAAAGGTTGTCGAGCAGCAAATGCGTGGCCCCGCACGCCAGGGCCTCTTCCAGCTCGACGCGCGTCCGGACCTCAATTTCCACAGGAACCCCGGCGTTCCTCGTGCGCTCCAGAGCTGCGCGGACGCCCCCGGCTGCGGTGATGTGATTATTCTTGATCAGCACCGCGTCGAACAGGCCCATGCGGTGGTTGACGACACCGCCGGCCGCCGCTGCCATCTTCTCCAGACGCCGCAGACCGGGCGTGGTTTTGCGCGTGTCGAGAATCCGGCAGCCGGTGCCTTCGACCGCCCGAACATACGCGGCCGCTAATGTTGCGATTCCGCTGAGGCGCTGGATGAAATTCAGCGCCGTCCTTTCGCCCGTGAGCAACGCCCGCGCCGGACCCTGAACGCGCGCGATTTCATCGCCCTCGTCGAGGGCGTCTCCGGAATGGCGGGTCAGGTGCACCGTGCACCCGAAAAAAATCAGCGGCAGCAACTCGACTCCGGCCAGCGTCAGGGGCTCCCGGGCGATCATGCGGCCCGTGGCCTTCGCGCCCCCCGGAACGCACAGGTTTGTGGTGATGTCGCCGGAGCCGACGTCCTCGGCCAGCGCCCGCCGCACCGCATCCTGGATTTCAGGATGCGAAACGTCAAAGCTCATTTCACGGCCAGCATCCGCTCGATGGGCAGCGCTGCGCGGCGGATCAGATCTTCGGAAAGCTCGATCTGCGGCGTCAGATTCGCCAGGCAATCCCGCAATTTCTCGAGCGTATTGCGCCGCATGTAGGGGCATTCGCTGCAATTGCAGTTCTCGTTCGGCACGAAATGGAATTGCTTCTGAGGAGCAAGCCGCTCCAGAGAGTGCCGCACGCCGCTCTCGGTCATCACGATGAACTCTTCGGCAGGCGTTGCAACGCACCAGTCGATGATGGCGCTGGTGGAGCCGACGAAATCGGCCATCGAGAGCACATCCGGCGGGCATTCCGGATGCGCGGCAACCAGCGCCTGCGGATGTTCCGCGCGCGCTTTCGTCAGGCGCCGGGCGGCGAAGGTCGCATGAACGATGCACGACCCCTGCCAGATCTTCATGTTTGCGCGCCCGGTCTGCTGCTTGACATAGTTGCCCAGGTTGATATCGGGCAGGAACAGGATCGGCTTCTCAGGCGGAATCGAGTTCACGATGCGTACCGCATTACGTGAAGTGCAGAGAATATCGCTTTCGGCCTTCACCTCCACGGATGTGTTGACGTAGCTGACAATCACGTGGTCCGGGTGACGCTCGCGGAAGGCCCGCACCTGTTCGGCCGTGCAGCTATCCACCAGGCTGCATCCGGCGTCGAGATCGGGCAGCACCACCGTTCGAGAGGGATTCAGAACCTTGGCGGTTTCCGCCATAAAAAGCACGCCGCAGAATGCGATCACATCGCCTTCAAAATCGCGCGCGCGGCGGGCCAGCTCCAGACTGTCGCCGATGGAATCGGCCAGCTCCTGGATCTCGGCATCCTGGTAATGATGCGCCAGAATGATGGCGCGGCGCTGCTGCTTTAAATCCAGGATTTCGTCGACGATAGACTGAACGGCCGGCATACGGGGGAGTCCTGTTACGCTCTGGTTACCTTGAGTTTACCGCAGGTTAGGACTTGGGCTCGTCCAGCGCCGCGGCTGCTCCACGCAGGGGCGGCCGAGGTTTCTTGGGCGCGCCGACCAGGGCGTAGGGATCGTCGGGATGCCCGGGCTCGGCTGTGCGCTTCAGAGCCGCCAGAATGCGTTCCAGCAGCTTCTTTGCGGTCCGCGCCATACTTCAAGCCTATACCACAAGGGTGCGGGCGCGAGGACTACTTGAAATAGCCCAGCAGGGCCTGGTGTTCCACCCGGAAGTCGGCCAGCAGCTTGTCCAGTTTCTCTTCGGGCAGGCCGAGCGCGGCGATCGGCGCCGGATCTTCAGATCCCGGCGCGGAGCTGCGGGCGAGGATCGATTCGCCGGTGGAATTCACATACCGATTGGCGGCATCCACGATGGCGCTGAGCGGCAACGAGCCTCCCGGCGGGAAGGCCGGCGGACGATGATGGTCGCGAACCGCGATTTGAACCTGCTCGGGGAATTTCCACACGGCGAGCGCATTCGCGGACAGCTCGGCGTGCGTACATCCCAGCAGCTCCATTTCACAATCGGTCCAGGGCCGTCCGGATTGTTCGTGTAGCTTTAGCAACCGCGCGAACTCCTCCGGCAACCCCAGGGCGATCAGCAAGCGGCCCAGGTCATGCAGCAGTCCGGCCACGAACGCTCCTTCGGGATACTCCGCGGGAAGCCGTGCGGCCATCTGGTCGCTCAAGATCGCGACCGACGCCGAGTGCCGGTTGAAGTGTGACATCGACCAGGCAGGCGGCGTTTTTAGCTGGCTCCACATGCGCGAAATCGACATGCCCAGCAACGTATTGCGGACCTTGTCCATGCCCAGGATCGCGAGCGCGTGCCGAACCGAGGTGATGGTCGCCCGGCGCGCATAGAGCGCCGAATTCACAAGGTGCATGATGTTTCCGGCGACCACCGTGTCTTTTTCGATCAGATCGCCGAGCTTGGCGAAAGACACATCCTCGCCCGCCAGCGAAGCCAGCAGCTTGTTCAAGATCGGCGAGAAGGGCGGCAGCTTTCCCAGGGCCGCCATGGCGCGCTGAGAGAGTGTATCGGAGGCAGGGGAGACCGTCTCGACCATGGTGACATCTATACATCGGACGAAACAGCGCAATACTTCAGGCAAATACGAGCAGAAAAGTCACGGTCAGAACGCCGAAGATGCTCAAAATCGCGCCGGTCGGAAAAAAATGGGGCCGGAATTCGAGCGTCAGCTCGTGACGGCCGGGCGGAACTACGACTCCGGTTAGCGCATAGTCGGCTGGCACGACCGTGGCCGGAGCGCCATCGACGCGGGCGGTCCACCCCGGCGCGTAGGGCACGGCGAACCGAATGAGAGTCCCGGACTGCGCGAAATAGCGGATTTGATACCGGTGGTCGCGATAGGCCGCGATGATCGTCTCGGCAGGCTGTTGCGAGACTTCCTGAGCCGCGCGTTCTGCGCTTTCGACGACGGAGCCCTGTGCTGGATCGAGGGATGCCAGGGCAGCGCGCGCCGAAGCCGCGTCGGGCACCCAGAGGATCTTCGGCGGCACGCTGAGCCGAGGCAAAGCCTCCGGGTTGTCTTCCAGGCGTCCCCGCGCATCCACCAGGTAATTCGCGCTGAGCCCGTGCAGCAAGCGCGGATTCGAGGCGATCGCCCGGGTGTATTCGGCATAGCGATTTAGTTCCAGCAGTCCGGCTCCCCAGCTTGCCTCCGTGTGCGATGCAAGCGATCCGTCGAGAGGGCCCAGCGCGATGCTCGGGGTGGACATCCAGAGCCGGTAACCGGGCTGCTTCTTGAGATCGCGAATCCGGCTTTCGAACGCGTCCTGGCGCTTCCCGTAGAGCTCTTCAAAGGGCAACCGCGCATACACCAGCGGGCTCTTGTACATATTGAAATGCCACAGATCGGCCGCGATCACGATTATCAAAAGGAACGGCAGCCGTTTCTGCGCGAGTTTTTCGGAAGCCCAGGCCGCTCCGGAGCCTGCCGCGAGCGCGAAACCGAGCGCGGGAACGAACCAGATTTCGACCGGCGCATGGGCATCGCGGAATAATGGCAGATTCCGCAACAAGCGGACGAGCCCGGCGGCGGGACCGAAGGCGTACCACAGCCCTGGCACGATAAGCGCAAGCAGCACCCCGATTCGCAGGCGCCGCAGGAGTCCCGCCACGGCCAAGGGCAGCAGCAGGAAACCCCCGTACAGGTAGAACTGGCGGATGTCCTCGGGACCCCGGTAGTCGCCGGAAACGAGTCCGAAATAGTCGGCGGACATGACTGCCGCGAGCGCGATCGGCCGCAGAGAGGAAGCCGGCGTATTCACCGGATGCGCGGCGTACTTGCTGATTTCCATCCAGGGCAGGAGCGCGATCGCGCTCAGGCAGAATGCGATCGCCGGAACCGTGGGCAGCAGGGCCAGGGTACGCTTCGAACGCTGCGCGGCCAGAAAACAGGCGCATGCGAAAAAACAGTAGAGCGCGGCGTCGAACCATCCCGTGAGCACGATCAGCGCAGAAACGATTCCCGACAGCAACCACGATTTCCGTTCCGCCAGCGACGCCCACAGCAGCCACGGAAGCAATGCCGCCGCCTCGAACATCCCCAGTTGCGAGCTGTGCGCGGCGAAAAATCCACCCCAGGCGTAGAACATCGCGGTGATCACGGCTCCTGCGGCGTCGCCGAAAAGCCTGCGGCCGAGCAAGAACGCTCCGGTCACGGCGAGGAAGGAGTGCAGCGCCAGTTCCCAGAACATCCCCCGCGGCGTGATTCCGATCAGGTAAAACGGCCAGTGCAGAGGGTACCAGGCTCCGGTCCTCGGATCGGACAGGAACGGCATGCCCGAGTACAAGTACGGCGTCCAATACGGCAGATGGCCGGAGCGGATCGAATCGGAGAAGTACTTTTGTGCGGGATAGGAGACGTCCGCCAGATCCCAGTGGATGGTGGCTTGCGGCGAAAATAGCGGAATCGCCCAGAACAGCACGGTGGCGAGCGCCAGCGCGGGCCACAGGAACGATGCCGGCTGATTTGCCGGCTGCTGGATCGCGTCGTTCACGCTTCGCCGATCTGCAACAGCCGGCGCCGCAGCAGATCCAGCGCTGCCTGCGTCGCAAATCCGCGAATGCGGAGCCGGTCTCCCGGCATGGAAAAGCGCAGTGCTTCGGCCGGCCCGTCCGGGCCTGCCAACCCGATAAAGACGGTTCCGACCGGGGCGCCCGTGTTCGATTCGGGGCCCGCTTCGCCCGTGATCGAAAGCGTATAAGTCGCGCCGGTGCGCGCCCGCGCTCCTTCGGCCATGGCGCAGGCGACTTCCTTGCTCACGGCCGTATGCGCCGCGAGCAAAGCCGGATCAACGCCCAGCAGATCCGTCTTCATCCTGCGGGAGTAGGTGACGAATCCGCCCAAAAAATAATCCGAGCTGCCGGGAATCGACGTGATCCGCTCGCCGGCCATTCCGCCAGTGCAGCTTTCGGCGATACTCAAGGTCGCTTTGCGCTCGCGCAGCAGCGCGCCGACGACCGCTTCGAGAGGGTCGCCGTTGCGCGAAAACAGGTGGCGTCCGAGCAACGCTTCGATGGAATCTCCGACTTCGGCCAGCAGCCGCTCGGCATCTTCGGCGGATCCGCAACGCGCACGAAGATGAATCTGAATGTCGCCCGGCGCAGCCAGGATTGTGGTCGAAGGATTGGTGTACTTGGTGTACACGGGCGCGATCAGCGCGTCGAGGTCCGATTCGGTGAGCCCGGTCACCCGGTAGAAGCGGGTCCGGATCACCTGGTGTGGAAGCCGCCAAGCGAGCCTGGGCATACATTCGTTGGCAAACAGCGGCTTCAACTCGCCGGGCGGACCCGGAAGCAGAATCACGATCCGGCCCTGATGCTCCACCCACTGCCCGACGGCGGTGCCGTTGGGATTCGGCAGGATTTCCGCGCCTGCGATCACGTAGGCCTGGCGCTTATTGATCTCGGCCATCTTGCGCTGGCGGCGCCGGAAGCGCTCCTCGATCGCATTGCAGAGTTCCTGATTGAACAGGAGCTCGCGCTCGAGCGCCCCTGCGACGGCTTCCCGTGTGACATCGTCTTCGGTGGGTCCGAGGCCGCCGCTCAGGATCACGATCCCGGCATGGTTCAGAGCGTCGCGAACCGCTTCCGCCAGCAGCGGCCGGTCGTCGCCGATGACCAGCTTGCGGCGCACCTCCACGCCGAGCGAATTCAGTTGATCGGTGAGGTAGAGGGAGTTGGTATCGATGCGCTGCGAGGTCAGCATTTCCGACCCCACCGCGATGATTTCGGCGTCCGGCATCGGCGAAGAAAGCAGCTACGGGACCGGCCAGCCCTCGATCCGGACGTCCACTTGGAACAGGGAGTTATTGGTGGCCACGATCAACGACTTCGAGGGCGTAAACGCCAGCCCGACAATCGCCGGTCCGGACAGGAATAATTCGGGCTTGCGGTCCGGCGAGATGCGCACGACGCCGCGGCGGCCGCCCAGCGACGCCGCGACGTACAGATTTCCGTGAACGTCGAACGCCATGCCCTGCGGACGCCCGAGGCCGCGGTAAAACGTTTCCACGTGCCCGTCTTTCGAAATCCGATGAACTGCATCGAAGCTGGAGGTTGTGGGGCCAGTGACGTACAAGAATCCGTCGGGGCCGAAGGACAAATGGTATGCCGCAATAGAAGGTTCCAGAGTGGCAAAAACGTAGATTTGCCGCTGCCGGCTGATTTTGAAGATCGTCCCGCTGCGATCGCCGACGTACAGATTGTCGTCGCGGTCGAAAACAATTCCCGTGGCGACGCCCATGCCTTCGACATAGGTGGAGGTGTTCCCCGACGGGGAAACCTGATACACCATTCCGTCGTGGCGGCTGGAACAATACAGCGTGCCTTCCACGTCGAACGCCAGCCCGGTGGCGTTCATTATATCGGTCACCAGCGGTTTCGCATTCAGATTGGTATCGATCTTGTAAATCGAAACCGGCGTCTTTTGGCCGGCCGATCCGCTGAAGGTGGTGTAGATATTGCCGGACCGGTCAACGACCGGATTCGAAACCGGGTGCAATCCTTCGGCGATCTGGATTCCGATATCGCAGGTCCAGGCAGGGTTCTCGCCTTTTCCGAGCACCAACTCGCCGCGCGCGGCGCCTTCCGGCACCCGCACCACCACGAGCGAATCCGAGCTGATCACCACCGGCGCCGCCAGTTCCCCGAACCGCGCAGTGAGCCGTTCACTGCCTGCGAGGCCGGTTCCACGGATCCGGAATTCGCCTCCCGGAATGGCTGCCGCGGGGGAAACCTCGGAGATGTGCGGGCGGGATTCGGAATTTTTGCGAAGCGCCATAAACGAGCAACTAATAAAGATTGAACCATCCAGCGCCATACAATACAAGCGCTGCGTAAATCCCGGCCATCGCGTCATCCAGCACGATCCCCGCGCCGCCGGAAACGTTTTCGAGCTGCCGGACCGGGGCCGGCTTCCAAATGTCGAACAGACGGAACAGCGCGAAAGCCGCGAGCCAGCTTTTCCAATTGAGAGCCGTGGCCCCGGCCAGCGTGATCCACTGGCCGACGAGCTCGTCGATCACCACAGTCTGCGGATCTTTTTTCCCGGCATCCTCGGCGAGGCGGCCGGCCGCCCAGCTCGCGGGCGCCAGCAGCAGCAGTGCATACACCGCAAATCCCGCGGCGGGAACGCCTTTGTAGCTGTGCAGCCACCAGGCCAGCGCCAGCGCGCCGAGCGATCCCGCCGTGCCTGGCGCTTTCGGAACGTTTCCGAGAAAGAAGCACGTGGCTAGAATGCGGGCCAGCGCGCTCATTCGTCGTCTTCCTTTTCCGCTGCGGGCTCTTCTGCTTTGCGCGGTTCCGCGCCGGGAGCGGACGGCTGAGGGCTGATGGGCGTGGAGATCACGTATTTCTCCGTGGCCCAATTGGCGAGATCGATGGTTTTGCAGCGCTCGCTGCAAAACGGCGCCCACGAATCCTCCGGCTGGGTTTCCTTTTTGCAGATCGGGCATTTCATAGCGCCGGCTGGATGGTGACGAGCGTTCCACGATTTTTCTGGCCACCTGTCGGAGCCAGCAATTCGCCGGTGAGATCGTAATCGTGCGCCTTGGTGATCCGCATGCGGCGGATTTCCCCTTTTCGAAGCGGCGCTTCGCCGGGATCCGAGATATAGCAGACACCATCGATCTCCGGAGCCTGCGTCGAAAGCCTCGCCTGCCAGACCAGTTCGGAATCGGGAGTCGGTCCTTCCACCAGAACATCGGCTTCGCGGCCCACCAGCAAGCGATTCCGGGCGTGCGAAATCCTGCGCTGGAGCGCCATCAGGCGCCGCTTGCGATTCTGAATCGTACGGCCGTCTACTTTCCCGTCCAGCGCGAAGCTCTTGCTGGTGTCTTCGTCGGAGTACGAGAAGACCCCCAGGCGGTCGAACTGGGCGGCTTGAACAAACTGGCAGAGCTCTTCAAAATCCGCTTCGGTTTCTCCAGGAAACCCCGCGATCAGGCTGGTGCGAATCGCAACGCCCGGAATCGTCCGGCGAATGTTTTCCAGAAGCTTCAGGAAAATGTCGCCGTTCGCCCCGCGCTTCATGCGCTTCAAGACCGCGGCGCTGGCATGCTGCAAAGGCATGTCGATGTACTTGACCAGCGCCGCATGCGCCGCGATGGTATCGAGCAGCTTCTGCGTGACCTTATTCGGGTAGCAATACAGAAACCGGATCCACTTGGCGTGTTCGGTTTCGATGCGGGCGAGCCTTTCGAGCAGCAGCGACAAACCGTCCTTGAGGCCGAGATCCTCGCCGTAGCACGTCGTGTCCTGGCCGATCAGGTTGATCTCCCGCACGCCCTGGGAAAACAGGCGTGTCGCTTCGGAGAGGACGCTTTCAAAGCGGCGGCTGCGGAATTTCCCACGGTACTGCGGGATGACGCAGAAAGTGCAGGGATGATCGCATCCCTCGGCGATCTTCAGGTACGCATAGTGACCCGGCGTGGCGAGCACGCGCGGCGTGGCGTCGTGATACAGGTACGGCTCCAACGGGTTCCGGCCGGCAGGCGCCACGCCTTCGCACAGAGCGGCGATTTGTTCGAGTTCATTGGTGCCGATGACCGCATCCACCTCGGGCAGATTCTTCTGAATATCCGCACGATATCGCTCGACCAGGCAGCCCGCCACGATCAGCTTACGGGCGCGCCCGGTTTTCTTGTACTCGGCCATTTCGAGGATCGTATCGACCGACTCCTGCTTGGCCGGATCGATGAAACTGCACGTGTTGACGACGATCACGTCGGCCTCGGAGGGGTGCGGCGTGAGCTCATGCCCCTTCGCTGTGAGCTGGCCCATCATGACCTCGGTATCGACGAGGTTCTTCGGGCACCCCAGGCTGACGAATCCGATTTTCAAGGCGCGATCCCCGGAGATCCTAAATGTGGCAATGAGCCAGGCCGCGCTTTTCGAGATACTGCTGATGATATTCTTCTGCCCGCCAGAATTCGGTTGCGGGAACGATTTGGGTCACGATCGGACGCGCGAAGCGGGCCTGGGCAGCCTCGCGCGAGGCGCGGGCTTCCACGAGCTGTTCCGGCGAGTGATAGAAAATCGCCGAGCGATATTGCGTGCCTACGTCCGGGCCCTGGCGGTTGAGTGTGGTCGGGTTGTGGTTGTCCCAGAAAACTTCGAGCAGGTCGTGGTAGCGGATCACGTGCGGGTCGTAGGTGACCTCGACGACTTCCGCGTGGCCGGTCCGGTCGGTGCAGACGTCCTCGTAGGTGGGGTTTTTCAGGGTGCCGCCCATGTAGCCCACCTGCGTCGATTTCACACCTGCGAGGCGGCGAAACGCAGCCTCCACGCCCCAAAAGCAACCGGCGCCGAAGGTGGCCTTGCTGAGCTGCGCGTCCATGTCTTGATTGTACCGCCGCGTGTTCGATAGCCTGGATTTTGCCGAAGCTCCGCGTAACCAATCTGACACGCGGCCGCATGCTGGCCGACCGCGCCGAGATCGCCGATACCAGTGCGAAACGCCGTACGGGCCTGCTGAAACACACCGGTCTCGCGCCCGGCGAGGGTCTGTGGATCGTGCCTTGCGAGGGGGTCCACACCTTCGCGATGAAGTTTCCGATCGATGTGGCGTTCCTGAATCGCAAGCATAAAATTCTGAAGATCCGGCCCAACATGGTTCGCAGCCGGATTGCCGTGAGCCTGCTGGCGCATTCGGTGCTGGAACTGCCGGCGGGGACTCTGGAGGAAACCGGGACCGAGCGCGGCGATCAGTTGGAACTGGAGCGATACGCCTAAGCTTTATTGAAGCTGGAGGCGGAGATTGCGCTCGGCATTCCGGCGGCGTGTGGCTTCGCGATCGATCGAATCGAGCGGAATGCGGCGGTGCTCGCCGTTGGGATCCACAATCTGCAACACGCCCTTCTGGACCGTCGCGGCCGAGGCGGATAATACCGATCCGTCTTGCAGCACGATCGCGAACGTAGCGGGTTCCGCGGAGGATTCCGCAGGTCCCGCAGGGGCCGGATACTCGTGAACTTGCGGCGTAACTGGCGGCGGCGGGTTGGCCTGCGGGGGAGCTCCAAACTGCTGGATGATGGTAACGGGCGGCGCTGGCTCGACCGGCGCGCTATAAGCTGCCGGGTAAAACGGCAGGTCGCCGTAATAATACGGGAAGAACGGGAAACCCGCGGAGCCAAAGCCGCGCCGCGGGACGCGCTGGGGGGCGAATTGGGGCGCCGGCGCCCCACCGAAAGACGGAATCGGACCCACGGACGGGATCGGGCTTAGAGGAGGCAGCGGATTTCCCAAGGGGGGCAATGGATTCCCCAGGCGATTTCCTGAAGACATTCCGCCCGGCCGCTGGCCAAACACCGTTGCGGCCGCAAGAGCGATCGTCAAGCCAAGCGGAACCGCCTTGCGCATGCCAATACCAATCTATCACTGCCGCAAACCCGCACTGCCGCAAACCCGGCCAGAACCGGCGCCAGAGTACAATGGACGTGATGAATTCAGTAGGACGGGCGTGAACATGCAAAGGGTGGTTCGCATTTTCCTTCTGTCCCTCGCGCTGGCCGCTGCGGCCGGCGCGCAGCAGCAGGCTCTTCAGGATGTACAATCGGCGATCGACCGGAAGGACTACGCCACAGCCTTGCGCATCGTCCGGCCGCTTGCGCAGAGTGGCGACGCGGCAGCGCAGTCGATTCTCGGCACGATGTATGCGCTGGGCGACGGCGTTTCGAAAGACCCCAACGAAGCTCTGAACTGGTACCGTAAATCTGCAGCGCAAGGTTACCCGGACGCCCAGTTTCAGATGGGCCTCGCATATTTGCTCGGCCAGGGGGTTGCGCAAAGCAACAGCGAGGCCTGGAGCTGGATGCGCAAAGCGGCCGATCAGGGGCAGCCGGACGCGCAGTTGAACCTGGGAATCATGTATGCGCAGGGCAAGGGAGTTCGCCGCAACCTGCCGGAAGCCGTGAGCTGGTTCCGCAAAGCTGCCCAGGCCGGACATCCTGTGGCCCAAGGCAACCTCGGCCTTGCGTATCTGAGCGGGCAGGGAATTCCAAAGAATTACGGGGAAGCGCTGAACTGGCTCCGCAAGGCGGCCGACCAAAATGATCCGCAGGCGCAAGCGAATCTTGGGTCGATGTATGCGAACGGACAGGGCGTCGCCAAGAGCGCCGCGGAAGCGTTCCAGTGGTACCGGAAAGCCGCGGAGCAGGGCATGCCGGAAGCGCAGTTCAACGTGGCGCTGGCCTACGCCGGAGGTCTGGGCGTGGCTAAGGACCCGGCCCAGGCTGTGAGCTGGTTCCGCAAAGCAGCCGAACAAGGAATCGCCGAAGCCCAGGCGAATTTGGGAGTCGCGTACGCCGGCGGCTTGGGGGTGAAGAAGGACTTGGCCGAGGCGGTTCGATGGTCGAGCAAAGCCGCGCAGAAAGACATTGTGCTGGGTCAGGAGACGCTGCGTACGCTGGCCGAACAGGGATACGCTGCCGCGCAGAACGAACTCGGATTGGCTTACGAGAAGGGTTGGGGCAGCCTGAAGATCGAGCCGGAAGCCGTCGCCTGGTACCGCCGGGCCGCGGAACAAGGTTATGCCGCGGCGCAGTTCAATCTTGGGCGGATGTACGCGGGCGGGCATGGGATCCGCCAAAGCGATTTCGAAGCCTACAAATGGTTCGCGCGTGCGGCCGCGCAGGGGAATCCGGACGCGCGCAAGCAGCTTGCCGCGCTCGCCAAGCGCCTGAGCGCCGAACAGATCGCGGAAGCGCAGCGAGCCGCGAAACAGCCAGCAACTGCCCGCTGACGCGCGCCATGCAGGAATTCCTGGTCTGGCTGGAGAGCAGCGCGTTCAGCGTGTGGGTCCGGGAGTCGCTTTCGGTGTTCGCCTTTCCGGGTATTCTGACCGCCCATACGATCGGCATGGGATTGGTGGCAGGCCTGAGCGTGCTTGCGGACCTGAGGATCCTGGGCAGGGTAGCCACGGTGCCGCTCATCGAAATGCGGCGGTTCTTCCCGGTCATGTGGTTCGGATTCTGGCTGAACGCGATCTCGGGCGTTGCGCTGCTGGTCGGGTACCCCACCAAGGCGCTCACCAACCCGCTGTTCTACGTGAAGCTCGCGTTCATTGCGGCGGCGGTGGGGTTGCTGCGGTCCATTCAGAGACGCGTATTCACGGAGGATTCCGGTCATCCCCGGTTTCCGACGTTCACGGAACGGAAACTTGCGGCTGCGTCGATTGTTTGCTGGGCCGGCGCCATCGGTTCAGGCCGCTTTCTGGCCTACACGTATACGAAGCTGATTTCGCTCCCTCATTAAGATTTATGGATGCGTTGCAACCGTGGCTGGTGGAGACGCTTCGAAGCGCCCGGCCGGTGGCCCATCTGATGCGGTCCCACTGGGCGTGGCCGGTCTGCGAAACGCTGCATTTTTTCGGGCTCTCGTTGCTGATCGGCGCGATCGGGGCCTTCGATCTGCGGCTGATGGGCATCGGCAGAAACATTCCGATTGCCGCGCTGCATCGCGTGATCCCGTGGGGGATCGCAGGCTTCCTGCTCAACGTCGGGACCGGCTTGATGTTCCTGATGACCGAGCCGGATCAGTATATTTATAATCCCTCTTTTCATTTCAAGATCCTGTTTATGGCGGCCGCGGGATTGAATGTGCTCGCGTTCTATTCGGTGGTGTTCTGGAAGATCCGGGTTTTGCCGCCGGGCGTGAGCACGCCGCTTTCCGCCAAGGCGGTGGGAGCCATATCGCTGTCGATGTGGATCGGAGTGATCATCGCGGGCCGGCTGCTGACGTTCTACCGTCCGGGCGTGTGCCTGACGCAGGCGCTTTCGTTCCCGTTCTATTGCGTTCCGCAATAATCGCCGCGAGCCCGCCCGTTTTTCTGGGTGCTGTGCAAAGCTTGTAATTCACGCTCATGAAGGCCCACAGCCGGCTTCTGACCGCGGGTTATGCTGCCGTATTAGTATGGCTGAACGCCTATCTCTGCCGCGAAGTTTTTGTGTTCGATCACTTCGGCCAGATGAACTCGATGCACGGGTTCTGGATGGCGCTCAGCCGCGTGGCCGGGCCGGCCTGGCTGCACCCGACTTGGTGGCGTTATGCGTACGACGGCATGCCTTACGAATACACGTATGCTCCGCTGGTGCCCGCTCTTATCGCAGGAATTTCGAGAATCACAGGATTCAGCGCATCGCACGCGTTCGGCATCGTGGCGGGATTCGTGTTCTGCTTCGGTCCCGTAGCGATTTTTCTGATGGCGCGGGAGGCAACCGGACGCCCGGGTTGGAGTTTCGTAGCCGCTACGGCCTACAGCCTTCTGACGCCATCGTTGTTGCTCGCTCCGGAGCAGGGTTTCGCATGGCGCTATATTCGCGAACCCCGCAGAACTCTCCTGACGTTCGGCTGGGACGACGTGCCGCACGAACTGGCTTTGGCGTTCGTTTGCATTGCGGTGCTGTTCCTGATTCGAGGATTGAGGAACCGCAAAACAGGATCATTTGTCTGGGCGGGACTCGCCATCGCGTTGGCTCTCCTTTCCAACGCGTTCGGGGCGACGGCGACGCTGATCGTGCTGAGCTGTTTGCTGGCAGCCTGGAAAACAGGCAAGTGGGCGAGGAACACGGCGGCTGTGGCGGCGTGCGCCCTTGCGGCATACCTGGCGATGTGCCCCTTTCTTCCGCCGTCGCTGATCCGCGTGATCGCCCAAAATGCAAAGGTTACGGCGCCCGGCGCGTGGACCTGGACTTCCTGGGCCGCGCTCTTCGGGCTGGGGTGCGCGGCGGCAGGCCTGTGGTTTGCCTCCCGGAGACTGAATTGGGTTTTGCAATTCTTTCTGCTGCTGGCGTGGATCTTCGGCGCGATTCCAGTCCTCGATCAGCGAAATCTCCGCCTGCTCCCGCAACCCGAGCGATACAAGGTGGACATGGACGTCTGGATCACGCTGCTGGCTGTCTTTGCCGCGGCGGAACTCATAGACCGCCTGCCGAAGCTTGCCCGGATCGGGATCGCGCTTCTGCTGCTCTGGCCTTGGACGGCTCAGGTCCGCTTCGAGCGCCAGTATTTCAAGTCCCTCGTGCGGCCATTCGACGTTCGCCAGACGATTGAGTATCAGGTCGCCGAGTGGCTGCAAACGAATCTGCCTGACGCGCGGGTGTTCGGGCCGGGCACCGTCGGCCAGTGGATGAACGCGTTCACGAACCAGCAGCAGTTAGGAGGCGGTTCGTTTCCGACGATTCCAACTCTTCCGATTCAATTGCCGATCACAGGGCTGACGTATCTGGACACATCGGCGGAGATCACGGATTGGGGGAAATTGTGGCTGACCGCGTTCGGGGCGGATGCGGTGGTCGTGCCTGGACGGGCGAGTCCGGAGTACTGGAAGCCGTTCCACGCTCCCCAGCCTTATGCAGAGGCATTGCCGCTGCTGTGGCGCGAGCGGGACACATCGATCTATCAGGCGCCGCGCCGGAACAAAGGGCTGGCGCACGTAATCCCTGGAACGGCGGTCGTAAAAGATCCGCCCAGGGATTTCTTTGATCTTGGCCAGATTCGCGCCTACGTGGCCGCGCTGGAGAGCCCGGACGCTGGAAGCGCGGAATTGCAGTGGGTTGACGAAAACCATGCGCGCCTGCGCACGCGAATCGAGCCCGGCGCCGTGATTTCCCTCCAAATCACGTACCATCCCGGATGGAAAGCCGCGTCAGGCGGCCAGCCGGCGGTTGTGGCTCCGGATGGTCTCGGGCAGATGGTGCTTCATTCCGCCTGCGCCGGGATCTGCGAGATCGATCTGAGCTATGACGGCGGCTGGGAAGGCAAAGGGCTGAGGATCGTAAGCCTGATCACGATTTTCGGCACCTTGCTGACAGTCTCCGTGCGCAGGCTGCGTCGAAGCGCTTCTCTCCAAGTCTCAAAAGTTTAGGGCTTCTCCGTCCCAATCGGTTTTGGAAACAGCGGGACGATGGGGCATCATGAGTTTCCATCTGGCGGAAACGCCCACGATTGAAGCGGTCGCCACTGAAGACGAGCGGATCTTGGCGCAGGATTTGGGGACGCGCGTGGCCGAAGCCGTCCAGCAGGCCGAGTCCGATCCGTCGGTGCGCGAGGCGGTTGAAACGCAAACCCAGGCGCAGGAGCGACTGGAGCGGATGCGAGCCGCCGAACGGGCGCTGAACCAGCATGCCAAGGACGCTCGGGAACGCATCGCGGCACTCGGGGAAAAGGCCTTGGAGCATCTGGTGGAGGCGGCCGCTTCGGGCAAGAAGCTCGAATTCAAGAAGCTGGAGGAAGTTGCGGGCGGTGAAACGCACCTTCGGCTCCTGGGCCGCGCCATCGAACGCCTGGCGGAGCACTTGATCCCGCGTGCGCAGATCGCCGGCCTGCGAGAGGAGGCGCACGCGCTCGAAGCAAAGGCGCGGGCGCTGGAGCGCGTGGCGCAGGAGCGCGCGAAAAAAGTGCTGGAACAGCTCCGGGGAGCGGTCAGCGAAGAAGTGGTGCTTCCGGTGGACTTATCGAAGGGCGTAGCCGGGGCGCTGCTGAGCAGGGCCGCCGGCCACAGACGTCTGGCGATCCAGATATCCGAGAATGCCGACCGGATCGAGCGGGCTTGCCAGGACAGAGATCGGGGGACCGTGGCGTGAGAGATATCCGGCGCTACTGGAGAGAAGTGCGGGAGATGGAAGCGGCTCTTCCGGAGTTTGTGTGGCTGGTGGCGATGGAGGGATCGGCGCCGGTGGAGGCGCCAGCCCGGCGCGCGGCGCAGTTGCTCCTGGCGAAATCGCATCGCATGGCGAGCGCGGACGAAGTGAGCGCGCAGCGGCAGAAGGAAATCGCGGAGCGCACGTCGCGGCAGCGGGAGGAAAAGCGGCGCGAGGGCGTCGCGGTAGTGGGGTTGCCTACCTAGGAGCTGTCTGCGCCACTCCCGGTTCGAAGCTATAGCCAAAACCGCGGACGCTGCGCAGAAAAGACGGCCCGTTGGGAGTCTCGATTTTCTGGCGCAAGCGCAGGATGTAAACGTCCACCGTGCGGTCGGTGACGGCGCGGTCGTGGCCCCACACCGCATCCAGAAGCTGCTCGCGGCTGAAGACGACACCGGGCCGGCTCATCAGGAATTCGAGCAAACGGAACTCGGTGGCGGTGAGCGAAATTTCGTGCCCGCCGAGGCGCACCTGGCAGCGGGTGCGGTCGAGCTCCAGATCGCCGACTTTCAGAAGCTTGGTGGACGCCGGCTGGCCGCGGAAATGAATCTTAATGCGCGCGACCAGTTCGCGGACAAAGAACGGTTTGACGATATAGTCGTTCGCCCCCAGCTCCAGGCCCACGATGCGATCGGTTTCGGAAGCGCGGGCGGTCAGGAAAATTACCGGAATGTGGGATAGCTCGGGATGGGCGCGAATGGATTTGCAGATTTCCAGGCCGTCGGAATCGGGGAGCATGATGTCCAGGATGATGAGATCGGGTTTTTCGCGGCGGCACAGCTCAAGGGCGCCTTTGCCGGTGCGGGATCCGGCGAACGCGAACCCTTCCTTTTCCAGGTTGTACTGGATCAAAGAGAAGAGGTCGGCGTCGTCTTCGATGAGTACGATTTTTTTCATCCTAATCGCCCGCTAAACTCCACAGTAACTCACGATCAATTACAAACAGATTACGATGCCGTTAACTCTTTTTGAATACGGGTGTTGGCTTCGCCTGAGTCATGCAGGCCCAGGTCGTGGACGGGGAGAGTGAAAAAGAAAGTAGATCCTTTGTCTACCTGACTTTCGACGCGAACTTCGCCTCCCTGCGAACGGGCCAGATGCTTGACGATCGCCAAGCCGAGTCCGGTCCCGCCGAGCGCCCGGGACCGGGCTTTGTCGACGCGGTAGAACCGCTCGAACAGGCGGGGCAGCTCCTCGGCGGGAATCCCCGGCCCAGTGTCCCGCACAAAGAATTCGATGAAGCTGGAGGTTCCGCCGGCGCCGGTCACGGGCCGCGCGCCGACGGTAACCGTCCCGGCGCCGGGCGTGTACTTGATCGCGTTGTCGAGCAGGTTCGTGAGGATCTGATGCACGGCTTCAGCATCGCAGAAGACCTCGGCCTCCTCCGGCGCGCGTTCCAAGACGAGCTCGATCCCTCGCCGTTGTGCAATCGGCCGCATACCATCGAGATTATCGGTAAGCAGGCGGTTCACGTAATAGGACGCGAACTTGAACTCCTGCTGGCCGAGCTCCACGCGGGAAAGCGTGAGCAGGTCCGAAGTCAGGCGCGCGAGGCGCTCGGCATTTTGGCGGATGATATTCAGGAATTTGATATTGTTGGCCGGATCGTGAATGGCTCCATCCAATAGCGTCTCCGTGTAGCCCTGAATCGAAGCCAGCGGCGTCCGCAGCTCGTGCGAGACGTTAATCACGAAATCCTTGCGGATATTTTCCAGTTTCTCCAGCTCCGCGTGCTCGGCCTCCAGACGGTCGAGCATGAACTCGAGTTTTTCGCTGGTTTCATTGAGCTTGGTGGTGAGCAGACCCAGTTCACCGCGGGACGAGCCGGGCAGGCGGGCGCGGAAATTGCCTTCGGCCAACTTTCGGGTGAACTCGATGATGGTTCCCAGGCGATTCGAGATATAGCGCGCGAAAAGGGCCGCCAGGATCACGAACGGCAGAAACGCGAGCGAGGTGGATAGCAGCACGTCGTTGCGAATCGCGCGGACTTGCGCGTCGATCGCGGCCGCGGGTACCGCAAGACGGAGCGCGCCGCCGCGATAGGGAATCGCGACATAGAACAGGCGGGAGCCAAGGGTAGGGCTGAGGCGCAAGCTGGAGCCGGTTTCGCCCTTGAGCGCGGCCGCGATTTCCGGCCGCCCTTTATGGTTATCCATGCCCGCGGGATCGGCATCGGATTCGCCGAGCACCTGGCCGCCGGCGTCGACCCAGGTCACGCGGGCCCCGGCGGCCCGCGCGATCTGCGCCAGGGTTGCGCGGCTCGGATTCCCGTCTGACGGTGGGAGCATCAAGGCGATGGTTCGCGCTTTTTCGGCGAGCTCCTGGCGAAGCTGTCCGAAGAAGGTTTGCTGGACGCGCTGGGTGACCAAATAATCGACCGCGATCAGCGCCAGGGCGAGAACCGCCAGGAGGCTCAGAATGAGCTTGCTAAAGATGCGCGCGGTCAAGCCTTATTATGGCACTGGCGGACGGCGGCGTTTCGTGAATTGTGGGTGAAAACCCGGCCGGCGAGGCAATCCTGCCCGGAACTACTCGCGCTTAGCCACTTGAAACTTGCTGAGCGTGTCCGCATAGGCGGCGATCCCCTTATAGAGGGCCTCGGCGATCTTCTGCCGGTGCTCGTTCTTGCGCATCAACGCTTCATCCGAGGCGTTGGTCAGGAATCCGATTTCGGCGAGCACGCTCGGCATCTGGGCGCCGATGAGCACTACAAACGGCGCCTTCTTGACGCCCCGGTTCTTGGTAGCCGGGCTGGTCTTGGTCAGAGTGAACAATGCGGTTTGCAGGCGGGAGGCGAACTCGCGCGACTCATCGATCTTCTCCTTCAGCGCGATTTTTTCCACCACGTCCTTGAGATCGAAGATCGAGCTTTCGGCAGTCGCATTTTCGCGCGCGGCCAGATCCAGAGCCGCCCGCGACGTGGTGAAGTTCAGGTAATACGTCTCCACTCCGGTGACCGATTTCACGGGAGACGAGTTGGCGTGAATGGAAAGGAACAGATCCGCCTTGTAGTCATTGGCGATCCGGGTCCGCTCCTCCAGCGGAATGAACGTATCGTCGGTGCGCGTCAAGAGCACTTCGCTGCCCAGGCGGTCCTGAAGCAGAGCGGCGAGGCGCTGCGAGATGTCCAGCACCAGATCTTTTTCATACAGCCCAGAAGGCCCGTGCGTTCCCACATCGTGCCCGCCATGTCCTGGATCGAGCACCACCCGTCCCAGCTTCAGCCCTAATACGCGGGTGAGAGACCGCTCGCCGTTGGCGTTGCGCGCGGCAGCCTTAGGCTCGGGAAGATCCAGCTTGCGCGATGGCGCTGGTGCCGGCTCCGGCGGCGCCGGAAGTTTCCGAACGGCGCTGGCCGGCACGCCCGCCGCTCGGTTCACGGCGGTGAGAACAGGCGGCGCAGGCAGGGGCTTGAGCTGAGCCGCGGTTTCCGGCGGGGGTTGCGCAGGCGGATCGAATTTCTTTGGAGCGGCCGATTCGGTTTCGCTAGCTTGCGGCGTCTGCGATCCCTTCGGCCGGACTTCCACGATGAGTCGCTCGGGGCTGGACAGTTGCGAAGCCGCGAAATCGGCATCCTGCTCCAGATCAAGAACGATTCGCGTGACGCCCCGCTGTGTTTCCGCGATGCGGATCTGCTTTACTAGTTTGTCGCCTATAGGGATGGTTTTCTGCGCGACAGCCGGGCGCGAGTCCTGGACGTCGAAGAACAGGCGCGGCGGATTCGCCAGACGATCCGACTTGAACTTGAATTCTCCCGATACTTCGATGGCAATCCGGGTCGAATCGGCGGTAGTCCAGAAGCGGACCGCAGTGACTTTACCGGCGGACTGGCCGAAGCAGGCCGCGCTCAGGCAAAATAATGGCGCGACCGCAAAGGACTTCGAAAGGATCGCGCGCAGCCGGTTACTGCTGCGTGGTCCGGAGATGCAACCTGCCTTCCGCATCGACAAACGGCTCCAGTTTCGGGTGTTTTCCCTCCGTCACCCCAACTGGCGGAGCGGCAGGCTCCGCCAAGTGCTGCGCGGCTGCCTTTTTCGCTGCTCCGTACTGCTGGCCGACCCGGTTGATGTAATCCTGAGTTTCCGGATACGGCGGAATCTTCTTGTACTTCTCGACCGCGCCCGGACCGGCGTTATACGCCGCCAGCGCCAGGCGCTCATCTTTATACAGATCCTGTAAGTACTTAAGATACCGCACTCCAGCCTCGATGTTCTGGCGGGGATCGAAGCTGTCGCGCACGCCCAGATCGCGCGCCGTGGGGGGCATGAGCTGCATCAGACCCTGCGCGCCCTTGGAAGAAACCGCATACGGGTTATAGTTGCTCTCCACCTGAATGATGGAATGCACCAGCAGCGGATCGACCTGATTTTCGCGCGCGGCCTTGTCTACGATTTCCGCGACATTGATCGCCGGCGGCGGCGCAGCCGTGGGGGCCAATTTTACCGGAGCGACGCTGCGCACCAGTTTTCCGGTGCGGCGATCGGCACGCACGATCAATGTTTTTTGGGCCGGCGGCTTGGCAGCAGACAAATCCTCCGCCGCGCTGGCGGCGCTTAAGGGGGAGGCGGCCATGGCAAGCGCCGTAATGAAACAAATATACACCGTTTTGTTTGCCGGCGCACTCATGGCGATTGCTACCATCTTCTCATGCGGAGCGCTTCCAACGGCAGCAGGGCCGGCTTCGTTCTGGCGGGCGGGCAAAGTTCCCGCATGGGCCGGAATAAGGCGCTCCTGCCCTGGAAAGGATCCACGCTGATTCAATCGGTCGCCCGGGAAGTTTTCCAAGCGGCCGGAAGCGTCACCTTGGTCGGGCCGCCGGAAGTTTATGGAAATCTTGGATTCCCCGTCCTTCCGGACCGAATCCCCGGCTGCGGCCCGCTGGGCGGTTTGCACGCCGCTTTGAGCGCGGGGTTCGCCGAATGGAACCTGGTCGTCGCTTGCGACATGCCCGCGATCACTCACATGATGCTGGCGGACTTGCTCGCTGCGGCGGAGGCATCCGGAGCCGAGGCGCTGGTTCCCGCCTCGGGGGTTGGATGGCAGCCGCTGTGCGCCGTCTACCACGCCCGCCTGCTGCCGCTCGTGGAATCCGCCATTCAAGCCAAGCGACTCAAAATGCACGACTTCGTCTCCTCCATTCAGGCCCGCTTCTGGCCCGCGCCGGACCCCTCGTTGTTTCGGAACGTCAACACTCCAGAGCAGCTTCCGGAGGCCCAGTGAGCGATACCTCGTCTCATTACATCGAGTTCGCCCATGTCTATAAGACGTTCGATAAGCCGGTTTTAGTCGACGTGAGCTTCCATTTGGACGCTGGGGAAACCCTGGCCATCATCGGCCGCAGCGGCGTGGGGAAATCGGTGACCCTCGGACACATCATGGGTTTCCTCAAGCCAGACCGCGGACGGGTATACGTAGCCTACGCCGACATCACGGACATGACAGAAGCCGAACTGAGACGGATCCGCAAGAAAGTAACCATGGTGTTTCAGTCGGGGGCGCTGTTCGATTCGCTTACAGTCGGCGAAAACATCCTCTTCTCGCTTGAAACACGCGAGGATTATAACGAAAAGAACAAGGAAGACGTGGTGCGGGGCTTGCTGCATATGGTAGACCTGGCCGATTACGAAAACGTCTATCCTGCGGATCTCTCTACCGGCCACAAGCGCGCCGTGGCGATCGCGAGGGCGCTCGCGGCGCAGCCTGAATGTATCCTCTACGACGAGCCCACCACGATGGTGGATCCGATCATGGGGGATCACTTGATCGGCCTGATGCTGCGCCTCAAAAATCAGCTTGGCCTGACGGCAGTGGTAGTGACGCACGACCTGGATCTCATGCGCCGCGTGGCGGATAAAGTCGTCGTGCTGTTCGAAGGCCGCGCGATCTATTTCGGCCCCGTGGCGGAGCTGGAGAAGTCAGAGCATCCGCATATCCGCGAATTCCTGGCGATGGATCAAGTGGCGTAAGGCCCGCGGCGCGGCGACTTAGTACGATAAAATCAGTCTTGCCACCCAGCGCGTTGCGGACAAGCTTAATCGCGATTTACCCAGGGTCCTTTGACCCGATCACCAACGGGCACCTGGATCTGATCGCGCGGGGCAGCCGTATGGTAGGGCGCCTGATCGTCGCGGTGCTCCGCAACCAGGCCAAGAAGCCGCTGTTCAGTGTCGAAGAGCGCCTGGAAATGATCAGGGAAGTAGTGAAGCCGTACCAGAACGTTGAGGTCGCGGCGTTTGAGGGATTGCTGGTGGATTTCGCGGCGTCGCGCGGAGCGAGCATGATCCTGCGCGGCATGCGGGCCGTCTCCGATTATGAGCTGGAATGGGAGATGGCGCTGATGAACCGAAGGCTGCGGCCGGAGATCGAAACGGTGTTCCTGATGGCGGGCGAAGAATATTCCTTTATTAGCTCGCATCTGGTAAAGGAAGTCGTCGCGTTGGGAGGCAACATCAGCGACGTGGTGCCGCCCGAGGTCGAGCAGCGGCTCAGGAAAAGGATTGCAGCAAAAAACGGGTAGGAGTGAAGGATGCCAACGGTACAGGAGTTAGCGGAACGAATTTCTTGGATCAGTGAGTCTTCCACCATGAAGGTGGCGGCCGAGGCGGACCGCCAGCGCCGCGAAGGCGTGGACGTGGTGGACTTCAGCGCTGGCGAGCCCGATTTCCCCACGCCGGAAAACATCAAGAACGCGGCCATCGAGGCGCTGCGCCAGAATTTCACCAAGTACACTCCGGTTAGCGGCACCGTCGAGCTGAAACAGGCCATCTGCGATCACCACAAGCGCAATTACGGCACCTCGTATTCGACCAAAGAATGCATCGCCACCATCGGCGGCAAGCACGCGATTTTCAATCTGGTGCAGGCGCTGGTCGATCCCGGCGATGAAGTGATTATCCCGGTCCCCTACTGGGTCACGTACAAAGACGTCGTGAATTTCGCCGCCGGCAAGTGCGTTTTCCTGGATACGGACGAGCAGGAAGGCTTCGTTCTTTCCGCCACGCAGGTGGAGCGCGCGCTGACTCCCAAGACGCGGATGATCATTCTCAACTCGCCCTGCAATCCGAGCGGAGCGGTTTTCGAGCGCTCGGAAATGGAAAAGATCTTCCGGACGGCCAAGGATCGCGGCATCTGGATTCTGACCGACGAGTGCTACGAGAAATTCCTCTATGACAGCGAACCATTCTCGCTGGCCTCCTTGCCGGATGCGAAGGAAACCGTCGTCGTCGCCGGATCGCTTTCGAAAACCTACGCGATGACCGGCTGGCGCATGGGCTTCGTGCTGGCTCCGGCGGCCGTGGTGGCCGGCATCAACAAGCTCCAGAGCCACACGACTTCGAATCCGACGTCGATCACGCAGAAAGCCTCGATCGAGGCGTTGCAAGGGCCCCAGGATTCCGTTGGCGTAATGCTTGCGGAGTACCGGCGCCGCAAGGACTACGTGATCGGGCGGCTGCGCCAGATTCCGGGAGTGAAAGCGCAGGAGCCTCGCGGGGCGTTTTACGCGTATCCCAACGTGAGCGCGGCCTTCCGCAACGGGATTACGAGTTCGCTCGAGTTCTCGGAGAAGCTGCTGGCCGAGGAACACGTGGCCGTGGTTCCAGGGGAAGCGTTCGGAACGGCCGAACACATCCGGATCTCCTACGCGACTTCGATGCAGGAGCTGGAGCGCGGGTTGGACCGGCTGGAGCGGTTCATTAAAGCGCGCGTCTAAATGTTCACGCGCCTCACCCCGCGCTTCGTTCCCAAAGTTTGGGGTTCGAAGCGGCTGGGGCCCTGGTTTCCTGACAGCGTCGAAAAAATCGGCGAGGTGTGGTTCGAAAGCGAGCCTAAGCCTCCGCTGCTGATCAAGTTTCTGTTCACCACAGAACCTTTGTCGGTACAGGTGCATCCTGAGGGCAAGACCGAGATGTGGCACATCCTGGCCGCCGAGCCGGGAGCAAAAGTCGCCGCGGGATTCCGCGAGCCGATCACACCCGAACGCCTGCGTGAGTCGGCGCTTTCGGGCGAGATCGAAAAATTGCTCGAGTGGCACGAGGCGCGTCCGGGCGACACGTTCTTCATTCCCGCCGGAACCGTGCACGCGATCGGCGCGGGGCTGACGCTGTGCGAAATCCAGCAGCATTCCGATGTCACGTACCGTCTGTTCGACTATGGCCGCCGGCGCGCATTGCACCTGGAAGAAGGGGTGCGCGTGAGCCGGCTCGGCCCTCACGCCGCGCGGCAAAACGCCCGGGAGGGGCCGCTGGTGTGCTGCCCATTCTTTACAACGGAGAAGCATCGCCTGGCGGGGGCGCTCCGCTTTGAACCGGCCCGGTACGGGCAGACCATCATTGTTCTGGAAGGCGAAGCGGGCAGCGGCGGCGCGGCGCTTCGCGCCGGAGAAGCGTGGCACTCGTCATCTGTGACGGCACACGAGTTGTCCGGACGCGCGACGATCTTGCGCACGTTTCCGCCGTAAACGCATCCGGGCAATTAGTTAGCGGCGCCGTCGAAACAGTACGCTGCCGGCAAAAGCACCCAGGCTAAACGCCGCCACCAGCCAGCGCAAGTCCCGGAGTGGCACAAAGCGTGTATTGTCAGGAGTAATTTCGAGGACGCCTGCTGGAAACGCGCGCACACCACCTCCGCCGCCGCCACCCTCCGCCTTCGGAGCGCCGTCCTTCTGGGGTCCGGCGCCGAATCCGCCCCCGAATCCGTAAGCCACTTTCGCTACAGGAATAATCGTCTTGCCGGCGGCCTGAATCGGTTCGCCGAAAACGGATTTCACTGTCGCCTTGGATCCCAGCGACTCACTGATTTTCTCCAACATTTCATTTGCGGGCATAGCTCTCGCGACCTCCTAGGGCGCCTACCCATCGATGTCTTAAGCACGCCACAGGCCCAACCGGCCTAGCGGGGCGCTGGTTCCTCTCTATGATCGATTCACCGCCGCAGTTGCTAGAATTGTAACTTTCTTGACGGATCAGGAGGCTTCCTTGGCACAACTCGGTTTTCTCGGGCTCGGCATCATGGGATATCGGATGGCCGGTCATCTTCTCAAAGCGGGTCATGAGGTGGCGCTGTGGTCGCACACCGGGGGCAAAGCGGAGCGGTTAGCGAAGACTGGAGCGGGAGCCCCCTGCGCGACGCCGCGCGAAGTGGCCCAGCGCGCCGATGTGATCTTCTACTGCGTCGGCGATACGGCCATGGCGCGCCAGATCACCGTTGGCCCCGGCGGCTTGATCGAGGGCGTGCGCAAAGACGCGATCGTTTGCGATTGCAGCACCATCGCGCCCGAGGCCAGCATCGAACTGAACCAGGCGTTCGCCGCCAAGGGAGCGCACTTTCTCGATTCGCCGGTGACCGGATCGACAGGCGGCGCCGAGAAGGCTACGCTCACGTTCATGATCGGCGGCGAAAAAGCTATTTTCGAGCGCGCCAAGCCGTACATGGAGATCATGGGAAAGCTGTTCTACTACTGTGGTCCCGCCGGACAGGGCTTGAAGGCGAAAGTGACCCAGAATCTGGTCGGCGCGAGCATCCTGCAATCTTTCGCCGAAGGCATGGTGCTGGCGACCAAGGCCGGGATCGCTCCGGAGCTGATGATCGACATTCTGGAAAACAGCGCGGCCAAAAGCGGGTTAGCTTCCTATAAGGCGCCATTCATCCTAAACCGGGATTTCACCACGAACTTTTCCACCAAGTGGATGCGTAAGGACGTCCGGTTTGCACTCGATCTGGCAAAGTCTCTCGACCTGCCGCTGCCCGTAACGGCAATCACTGAGCAGATGCTGCAAGCGACAATCGCAAAGGGTTGGGGGGACGACGACTTCTGTTCAGCGATCCGTGTTTTGGAAGATTGGGCTAAGATCACCGTCCGAAAGTCATAGAAGGGGCTGTGGAAAACCTCAAGTTCCCGCATTGTTGTTCTGCGTTAACAACAGGTTAAAAAGAATCTGAGCGCTCGCTACAAAAAACAGTTGCGTTCCTAGGGGAACTATACTAATATTGGAATCAAGCCGGGGAGGCAACTCCCACCAAAGCGAGACTAACCTCATTAAAGACCCCTGAAGCAACCTCCCCGGCGCCCCTTCAAAAAAGAAACTTCCCAAAGAAAACAGAAGCAGCAAGCAGGCAGCCGGATGCTATCATCGGAGTCGGGTGACGCTCCTCACGGTTCTCGGATCCACCGGATCTATAGGTACCAGCACATTGGATGTGGTTCGCATGTGGCCGGACCGCTTCGGTGTCTATGCGCTGGTCGCTGGGAGGAACGTAGAACTCCTGTCCCAGCAAATCGCTGAGTTTCGACCCCGTGTCGCCATTGTGGCGGATGACCGCGCGCTGGCCGATTTGCGCGCCGTGCTCAAGGCTGAAGGCATGCCAGTACCCGAGCTGGCCGCAGGTCCCGCAGCGTATGTGGCGGCGGCGACCGCCCCCGAAGCCGGCTTCGTTATGTCGGCCATCGTCGGCGTGAACGGTCTGGAGGCAACCTACCAGGCGGTTTGCCGGAAGAAGCGCGTCGGCCTGGCGAACAAGGAAGTTCTGGTCGCGGGCGGGGAGCTGGTCATGCAAGCCCGGCGCGCGTCCGGCGCCGAACTCATCCCGGTGGATAGCGAGCATAACGGAGCGCATCAATGTCTCCGGGCGGGACTGCGCCAGGAAGTGTCGAAGCTGATTCTGACCGCCTCAGGCGGGCCGTTTCGGAAAACTCCGAGGGAGCAGTTGGCCGGCGTGACTCCGGAGCAGGCTCTCAATCACCCAACCTGGAAGATGGGGAAGCGAATCACCATCGACTCTGCAACGTTGATGAACAAGGGGTTCGAGGTGATCGAGGCCTGCTGGCTCTTCGATTTCCCGCCGAAGGATGTAGAAGTTGTGGTGCATCCGGAATCCAAAGTTCACGCTATGGTGGAATATTCCGACGGCAGCGTCATTGCGCAGGTGTGTACGACGGACATGCGCATGCCGATCCAATACGCTCTCACCTATCCGGAACGCGCCGCTGCCCCGGTTCCACGCCTGGATTGGACTCGGATTGCACAGTGGAACTTTGAACCTCCGGATTTTCAAAAATTTCCTCTGCTGAAGACGGCGTACGAGGTGGCATCCGCGGGTGGTTCCGCAGGTGCTACGCTGAATGCGGCGGATGAGGTTGCGGTGGAGGCGTTCCTGGCGGGAAGAATTCCGTTTCCGGGGATCGCCGCGACCGTAGCCGAGTGTTTGGAACAAGTTGCGGTCCGAAAGCCTGGTTCTATCGAAGAATTGCTCGCGGTGGACCGCGAGTCCCGGAGGGTAGCCCGGCAGGTAATTGCGTCGCGCTGGGGTGAAAAAGTTCCAACCGGAGTGGCGGCGCGCACGTAGACTATAAGTAGAGTAACGGGCAATGGTTTCTTTCCTACAAGATTTCTGGTGGTTTCTGGTCCTGATCGGAGTGATGATCCTGCTCCACGAAATGGGCCACTATCTGGTCGGGCGCTTCTTCGACGTCAAGATCGACGCGTTCAGCATTGGCTTCGGTCCGCGCTTATTCGGATTCGTTCGCGGGGAGACTGATTTCAAGGTTTGTCTCATCCCGTTCGGCGGATACGTGAAGTTCGCCGGCGAGCAGCCGATGGACGAGCAGATCAACGATCCCCGAGCCTTGCCGTCCAAGCCGCGCTGGCAGCGGTTGTGCATCACGTTCGCCGGACCGGCGACGAACGTCATCCTGGCGGTGGCGCTGCTGGCCGGGCTTTACATGGTGCAGTACCCGAAGATCCCCATGCCGCCGGCGCCGACCGTCGGCTACGTTGTCCCGGATGGCGCGGCCGCGAAAGCGGGAATCCGCGAAGGCGACAAGGTGGTTCAGATCGACGGAGTGGTGGACCCGACCTGGGAAACCATCGCGTTAAAGGAAATCGCCAGCGCGAAAAAACCCATGGATGTATGGGTTCTGCGGGACGGCCAGAGGCTCAACTTCACCGTGACGCCGGTTTACGACCAGAAGCAGCACGTCGGCTACGCCGGGTGGACGCAAGCGACCGCCGTGCAGGTGGGCGGATACTGCTGCAATATCGATGCTGCGGAGAAGGCGGGTCTGAAGAAAGGCGACACGTTCGTTAGCGTCAACGGGACGCGGATCCGATCCTCGATGCGCTTGCTCGAAGCCATTGGAAAATCCAAGGGGTCGCCGATCGATCTGGAATATGCACGCAACGGCCAGGATTATCACACGACGATCACGCCGGTTTGGGATGACACGAGCAAATCCTGGCGTATCGGCGCAGCGCTGGAATCTCCGGTGGAGATCGTACAGTTGCCTTTTCGGGAAGCTGTGGCCGAATCGTGGCATCAGAACGTCCAGAGCGCCAAGCTGATCTACCAGTTCATTCAAGGGATCATCGAGCGCCGCATGTCGGCCAAGTCGCTGGAAGGTCCTATCCGGATCGCGCAGCTTTCCGGGCAAGCCGCGCGCGAAGGCGCGACCGTGTACGTCGGGCTGATGGCCGCGGTGAGCCTGAACCTGGCGATCTTCAACCTGCTGCCGATTCCGATCCTGGATGGCGGCGTGATCCTGATGTTGCTGGTCGAGATGCTGTTGCGGCGCGACCTGAGTTTGCGGATCAAGGAAGCCATCGTGCGAGTGGGGTTCGTGTTCCTGATGATGGTGGTGGTGTTCGTGCTGTATAACGACATCACCAAGATACTGCCGCCGGGATAAATTCTCAGGGGAGGCGGGCAAGCCCGCCTCCTGCGCAGACAATCTCTGTAGGAGGCGGACTTGCCCGCCTCGCGGTGTGACACAATAGCAGAGACTCCGTTTTAGCTCGCATGCCCCAACCCAATCTTCCTGATTCGCCCGAGGCGTCATTCGGCGACATCCTGACTGAATTCGAACAATCCCATCATGCCAATGGCGAACGCGTCGAAGGAACCGTAGTTTCCATGACCCCGGACGGCGTTTTCGTCGATATCGGCCGGAAAATGGACGGCGTTCTTCCGGCGGACCGTGCGGCGGACTTGAAGCCGGGCACGAAAGTGCTCGTATCCATACGTGGACGCGACGACTCCGGCAACTATCTGCTCTCGACCATCCAGGTCGAGACGCCGCGCGACTGGAGCGGTCTCGAAGCGGCTTTCGCGGAGAAGCGCACCATCGGCGGGACCGTGCTGGAGGTGGTCAAGGGAGGATTGCGCGTCGATGTGGGCGTGCGCGCGTTCCTGCCGGCATCCCGCAGCGGCGTGCGGGAGCTCGCCGATCTGGAAAAACTGGTCGGGCAGCAGATCGAGTGCCGCATCACCAAGCTCGACGCCGCGGAAGAAGATGTCGTGGTGGACCGGCGCGTGGTGCTGGAGGAACTCGAGCGGCAGGCCCGGGAGGAAGCGTTTCAGCGGCTGGCGGAAGGTTCGGTCGTGAGGGGCACGGTCCGCTCGCTGACCGATTTCGGCGCGTTTGTCGATCTGGGCGGCGTGGACGGGCTGTTGCACGTCACCGACATGAGCTACGCCCGCGGCATCAAGCCCGCCGACGTGGTCAAGCCGGGCGACGAGATCGAAGTCAAGATTCTCAAGATCAGTCCCGAGACGCGCAAGATTTCCCTGGGCTTGAAACAGCTTTCGCCGGACCCGTGGACGCTGGCGGTTTCCAAATACGAGCAGGGCTCGAGAGTGAAGGGCAAAGTTTCCCGTGTGCTGGATTTCGGCGCCTTCGTGGAGCTGGAGCCGGGAATCGAAGGCCTGATCCACGTCTCCGAGATGTCCTGGAGCAAGAAGACCGTTCGCGCGGCCGACGTGCTCAAGCCGGGGGAAGTGGTCGAAGCGGTGGTGCTGAACGTAAATCCCGCGGAGAAACGGATCGCGCTGGGATTGAAGCAGGCGTTGGGCGATCCCTGGGAGGAAGCGCTCAAGAAGTATCCGGTGGGGGCGGCCGTCGAGGGGCCCGTTACCAGCCTCGCCAAGTTCGGCGCGTTTGTGGACCTGGGCGATGGCGTGGAAGGGATGATCCACATCGGCGATATCACCAGCGAGAAGCGGCTGAACCATCCCAGCGAGGTTTTGAAGCAGGGCCAGACTGTCAAGGCCGTGGTCCTGGAGGCGGACAAGGAACGGCGCCGGTTCCGCCTGGGGATGAAGCAGCTCGAGCCGACCAGCATCGATGAGTATCTGGCGGAGCACAAGCCCGGGGAAGTAGTGAGCGGACGCGTGGTGGACGTTTCCGGGAACCGCATCAAGGTGGAGCTGGGCGAAGGAGTGACGGGGTTCGCGCCGGTGCCGGAGCAGCGCAAGGAATCCATCGCTGGCGCGCAAAAGGCGGACCTTTCGGCGCTTTCGGCTATGCTGGCGCAGAAATGGAAGTCCGGCGGAGGGTCTGCGGAATCCGGCGAGTCGGTCCGGGCGGGGCAGATCCGCAGCTTCAAAATCGTACAGATCGATCCGGAGAAAAAGCGGATCGAGTTGCAACTACAACCCTAAGACTTGTAAGCACTTGTTGGTCCGCCGTGACCTTTCTGAAGCATTCCCGTCCAATGTAGCGGGATGTATTGAGTAGTGCTCAAGTGAATCGCGGAGCCGCCTCTTTGGCCCAGAGAACGGGCTTGCCGGTAGACGAGAGGGCGCTCATAGAAGCTGCACAAGAAGGCGACCAGGACGCCTTCGGGCAACTCGTGCGCGCATATGACCAGAGTGTGCTCCGGCTCGCGATGAATCTGTTGCGGTCCCAGGAGGATGCGCAGGACGTATATCAGGAAGCATTTTTGCGCGTCTACCGCAACCTGAAGAATTTTCGCTTCGATTGCAGTTTCCACACTTGGCTCTACCGGATTGTCACGAATCTGTGCCTGGATCAGATGCGGAAGAGAAAGGTGCGGAAAGAAGAATCAACGCAGATTGAGGCCGCCGACGGGCCGCTGGACCGGCTGGATACGTTCCAGGAATTGCGGGTGGAGGGCGATCCCGAACGAGGACTACTGAGCGGCGAATTGCGGGAGCGGATCCAAGCGGCGCTGGGCGGGTTGACGGCGCGCGAACGGATGGTGTTTGAGCTGAGGCACTATCAAGGACTTAAGTTGCGGAACATCGGCGAGATCCTGGGCACCAGCGAAGAGGCTGCCAAGAATTGCCTGTTTCGGGCGACGCAGAAGATGCGGGTAGCATTGGGAGACTTTGTATGAACGCGAAAAACGTTTCCTGCGAATGGGTGCGCGCGCAACTCGGCATGCTGCTGTATGGCGAGTTGTCGTTCGACGAGGAAGAGAGCGTCGAGGCGCACGTGGAGAATTGCGGCGAGTGCCGGAGCGCGCTGGAGCGCGAGCAGAAGCTGCATGCGGCGTTCGATCAGGCAGAGATCGAGCCTCCGGCCTCGGCCCTGTGGGAGTCCCGGCAGATACTCCAGGAGCGGATCGCGGCCGAGCAGGCGGCTGTGCGGCGTTCGGGTTGGTGGGATCAGTTTGTGGACGCTCTAATGCTTCGCCCCGCGTCGGGGTCTCCGGCCTGGCTGAAGACGGCCGGGGCGTTAGCTCTGGTCACGCTCGGATTCTTTGGCGCGAGACTGACGCCGGGAGCGGGCATTGTCGGCATGTCTTTGGGGGCGCCGGATGCACAGCGGGTGCGGTCGGTAGAACCGGCGCCGAACGGCGGAATTCAGATTGTGCTGGATGAGACGCGGCATCGCGTGGTGTCGGGCGATCTGGATGACCAGAACATCCGGATCCTTCTGCTGTCGGCCGCGAAAGACGGTTCGGATCCGGGTCTGCGGTACGAAACGGTCGGGATCCTGAACGACCGCGCACAGGCCGCCGAGGTTCGGGACACACTGATCTACGCCCTGGAGCACGACGAGAACGCAGGGGTGCGCCTGAAGGCGATGGATGGGCTGCGGCCTTTCGTGCAGCATCCGGAAGTGCGCAAGGCTCTGGCGGGCGTGCTGCTCTCGGACGGGAATCCCGGAATGCGGACTCAGGCGATCGACCTGCTGACGCAAGGCGTGGATGAAGCCACGGCAAACCGGGGTCCGGGCGCCTTGGACCGCGACATTATCGGAACGCTGCAAGAGCTGATGAGCACGGAAAACAATGCGTACGTGCGGCAGCGCGGCGAACACGTGCTGCAACTGGTGAACGCTTCGCGCGAGACATACTGATACGGCCATGAAGTTTCCCATCGCCATTCTGGCGCTCGGCGCCGCCACGACCCTGGCGGCGCAGGAAGCGCCGGTGGTGCGCGAAGGCGCCTACTGGGTGGGCGCGGTCGGCGATTCTTTCGATGTCGCTCCTCACGCGAGCCTGCAAGTGAACACTCGGGGCAACGTGGTGGTCCGCCGCGCAGCCGGGAATCAAGTGACGTATCGGGTGCGGCAGAGCGTCATTGCGGCAAACGAAGAACAGGCCCGCGCTCTGCTCGGCGGCGGAGGAGCCCAGGTCAGCTCCAGCCGTGGGCGGGTGGTGTTGCAGCTTCAACCGGTCTCCGCGCGAAGGGTCGAGACCAGGATCGAGATCGGCGTGCCTCCACAGGTGTCGGCCGTCCTCGTCCGGACGGAGCGGGGCGAGATCCACGTTGTCGAATTCGACGGGTCGGTTCAATTGACCACCGGCGGCGGCGAGATCCGGTTGGGCAGAATCGGCGGGAACGTGCAGTGTTATTCGGGCGCCGGCCAACTGGTGGTCGAACGGGCCGGGGGCGCGATCGACTGTACGACCGTGGGTGGAAACATCGCAGTGGGCGATGCGGCCGGGGCGGTGACGCTCTCTAACCAAATGGGCGGCAACATCCGGGTCGAGAAAGCCGGCGGAGACGTACGCGCGCATTCGGCGCAGGGGATGATCGAAGTCGGCCAGGCGGGCGGATCCGTATTCGCCGATACGCAGGGCGGATTTATCCAGGTAGGTTCGGCGCATGGGGTTCAGGCCGAATCGATGGCCGGAATGGTGCGGGTGAGAAACGATGCGGGCCCGATGAATGTCGCCACCATGGCGGGAAACATCCTGGCCGAGCTGCTGAGTAGCGCGCGAGTGCAGGATTCTTCACTGGTGGCGAGCTCGGGCGATATCACCGTGCTGATTCCCTCCGATCTGGCTGTTTCCGTCATGGCGAGAAACGCCACGGGCGGCGCGGCCCGCATTATCTCGGATTTTCCGGAAATTCGCGTGGCGCCAGCCAGGTTCTTTCAATCGCCGCTGGTCGGCCAGGGCGCGATCAACGGAGGCGGGCCAGTGTTAAATCTGAATACTTCGAGCGGAGTGATCTATCTTCGGAGAAAGTAGCGGGGACGAAAGTAGAGGGGAAGGGAGCCACGGGGGCATGTTTTCGAAAATCGCTTTGATCGCGAGTCTCACCGCCGTTCTGGGGATCGGCCAGAATTTCCCGGTGTCTTCCACCACCATTACGCCGGGCTCCGGCAGCTTTCTCGGCGTCGGGATTCAGGAGATCGATAGCAATCGGGCGAAAGAGCTGAAACTCCCCGAGGAAGCCGGCGTCGAGGTGACCCGGATCGCGCCGGACAGTCCGGCTGAGAAGGCCGGCATTAAGACCGGCGACGTCATTACGCAATACAACGGGCAGCGCGTCGAAGGCATGGACCAATTCTCCCGGATGGTGCGGGAAACGCCGGCCGGCCGGGAAGTGAAGCTGGGGATTATCCGCAACGGTGCGGCGCAGACGCTCACGGCGCGGATCGCGTCGCGGCCGACAATCAGCGGGCAAGTGATTCCTGCTCCGGTCCAGGAGCCGTTTGAATTTCGGTTTCCGGATATGCCGCAAAACCGGATGACGTGGCGCAGCGCGGTGCTGGGAATTGAAGCGGAAAGCCTCGAGGGCCAGCTTGCGGACTTTTTCGGCGTCAAGGAAGGCGTGCTGGTCCGGACGGTAAACAAGGGATCCGCCGCCGAGCGGGCCGGATTGCGAGCCGGCGACGTGATTGTGAAAGTAGATGACGCCAAGGTCACCACACCCGCCGAGCTTTCCTCCCGCATGCGTGCAGCGCGCGGCCGGGCTGTTTCTGTCGTGGTCGTGCGGGATCGGAAGGAAGTGACGGTGACCGTTACTGCTGCGCTCATCCGGCCGGAGCCGAGCCTGGGGGCGCTGTTTTTTCCAGAGTTTCTCCCGTAACTCGCCCCTGCATTGCGCCAGTTAAGAACCGTCACGCAGGCGCAAAACCCTGCTCCGCCGCGCGTCCTAAGTGCCATCCTGGAGCCGTTTAAGCGCTTCGCGGGGGGCTGATTGACAGGCCTGTGCCATAAGATGGGGAATATGCGCTTGCTTCTGACGCTGACTTTTGCAGCCGCTGGATTACAGGCTCAACAGGCTCCCGGGTTCGATCTGGGATCGCTGAACCGCAACGTGGACCCTTGCGCGAATTTTTATCAATACGCGTGTAGCGGCTGGATGACGGCCAATCCGATTCCCGGCGACGCCTCGCGTTGGGGGCGGTTCGACGTCTTGCAGGACCGCAACCGGATGCTTCTCAGGGACGTGCTGGAGGCGGCCGCAACGGACCGTCCCAGCCGCGGCGCGCTCGAACAGAAGATCGGCGACTTTTATGCTGCGTGCATGGATGAGAAGAATATTGAAACGCGGGGGCTGGAGGCGATCCAGCGAGACCTCAACCGGATCGCGGTAATCCAGGACCGCAAGGACCTGGTCGAGATGGAGGCGTACATGTTCCGCATCGGGTCCCTGCCTTTCTTCCGCTTCAGCTCCGAGCAGGACGCGAAGGATTCTTCGAAAATGATCGGCGTGGTGGATCAAGCCGGCCTGGGGCTGCCGGATCGCGATTACTATCTCAAGACGGATGAGAAATCGGTGGATCTGCGCAACAAGTATCTGGCGCATATGCAAGCCGTATTCGGGCTTCTCGGCCTGCCCGCGGAGGAGGCTCGGGGAAAGGCGTCGGCGGTGCTGGCGATTGAGACGGAGCTGGCGAAGGGCTCGCTGGACCGGGTTTCCCGGCGCGATCCCGCAAGGATCTATCACAAGATGACGCTCGCGGAGCTCTCGGCGCTGGCGCCGGCCTTCGACTGGGCGCGACTCTTCCAGATTCTGGGCGCTCCTCCCCTCGCGAGCCTGAACGTGGCCGTGCCGGAGTTCGCGCGGGCGGTCGGCACAGTCCTGGCCCAGGAGCCGCTCGAGGATTTGAAGACGTACCTCACCTGGAATCTGGTGCGCGACAACTCGCTGTTTCTCCCGGCCTCCTTTCAGCAGGCCAGTTTCGAATTTTATGAAAAAACGCTGAGAGGCACGAAAGAAATGCGCCCGCGCTGGAAACGCTGCGTCGATCTGACCGATCAGCAACTGCCGGACGCTCTGGGAAAGACGTTCGTCGAAAAAACGCTCGGAGACACCGGCAAGAAGCGCACTCACGACATGGTCGTGGCGATCGAAAAGGCGCTGGAAAAAGACATTCGCGGCCTGGACTGGATGACGCCCAAGACCAAGGAACAGGCGATCGTCAAGCTGCACGGCATCACCAACAAGATCGGTACTAAGAGCAAGTGGCTGGATTACGCGGGCGTCCAGATCGTGCGCAACGATCCGTATGCGAATACGGCGCGCACCAGCACGTTCGAGCTGGCCCGGCAACTGGCCAAGATCGGAAAGCCCGTGGACAAGACTGATTGGGACATGAGCCAGCCCACCGTGAACGCATACTACGATCCGCAGCATAACGACATCAATTTTCCGGCTGGAATCCTCCAGCCGCCGTTCTGGGATAACAAAATGGACGATGCCGTGAACTACGGCGCGATTGGCGCGGTGATCGGCCATGAACTGACACACGGCTTCGACGACGAGGGCCGCCAGTTCGACGCCAAAGGCAACCTGCGCGACTGGTGGACGGCGGACGACGCCAAAGCGTTCGACCAGCGCGCGGACTGCCTGGTGAACCAGTACGGGTCCTATAGCCCGTTGCCGGGCGTAAATCTCAATGGCAAGCTGACGCTGGGGGAAAATACCGCCGATAACGGCGGGCTTCGCATCGCTTACATGGCACTGATGGACCGCTTCGGCGGCAAGGAGCCGCCCAAAGTCGACGGGTTCACAGCGGCGCAGAGATTTTTCCTCGGTTGGGCTCAAGTGTGGTGCCAGAATGTGACGGAGGAGGCGACGCGACTCCGCGCTCAGACCGATCCGCATTCGCCGGGCGAGTTCCGCGTCAACGGGGTGGTCTCGAACATGCCGGAATTCCAGAAGGCGTTCGCCTGCCGCGCGAATCAGCCCATGGTTCGCGGTCCGGCCTGCCGCGTGTGGTAGTCAAGACTGCCGAACCAGGCAAAGGGCGGGAGGCCAGCTCCAGGCGCCTATCCCGACACGGGAACCGTGGCCGGAGCTCCGAAGGTCTGAGTCTGGAGCGCTTCCGACAGGCGCGTAAGATCATTCGAGCGTTCGAGCTTCACGAAAACATCCACCAGATTAGGATCGAACTGTTTTCCCTTCTGCTCGATCATGATCCGGATCGCCGCGGAGACGCTTTGAGCCGCCTTGTACGGCCGGGAATGAGTGATCACGTCGAAGGCATCGGCCAGCGCGACGATTCTTGCTTCCAGCGGAATGGATTCGCCCGCGAGCGCATGGAACCCAGCGCCGTTCCAGTGTTCGTGATGATACAGCGCGATGCGCTCGGCCATCTGTAGGATGGCGAAACGGCTGCCGGACAGGATTCGCGCTCCCATTCCGGCATGGCTTTTGATCCGCTCGCGTTCCTCGGGCGTGAGCGGGCCAGGCTTGAGCAGGATGTGGTCCGGCACCCCGATTTTGCCCACATCGTGCAACGGAGCCGCCTGGCGAATCAGATCCACCTGGTCTTCCGGAAGCCCGATCGCTTGGGCCAACAAGGCCGAGAGCTTACCCACGCGCTGGGTGTGCTGGCCGGTGTCGTCGTCCCGCAATTCGGCGGCGAGAGCGAGCCGCTCCAGGATCTCGCGCTGGGCCTCTTCCAGTTCCCGGGTGCGCTCCTTCACGCGCTGCTCCAAGGTTCGATTCGCCTCGGAAATCCGCGCATGCAGCCAGCGGGTTTCCAGCAGATTGTAGATCCGCAGCAGGACCTCCGGCATGTCGAACGGTTTCGAGAGAAAATCCTTGGCGCCGGCGGCGAGCGCTTCCCGCTTGGCTTTGACCGAAGCGTCGGCCGTCAGCACCAGGACGGGAACGAAATCGTCCTCGGGAATGCGGGACCGGACTTGGTTCAGAAATGCGAAGCCATCCATGTGGGGCATCCGAAGGTCCAGAGCCACCAAGTCGGGCTGGAATTCGGAAAAAGCCGTGAGCGCCTTGCGCGAGTCTTCGATCCCCCAGAGGTATCGGTAGCCGCCCTGCCGCAGCATGCGTTCCAGCAGGACGACGTTCTCATGCTTATCATCCACGATCAGGATGCGGCTGTTCTGGACAATATCTTTCTGCATGGCGCGGCTCAGTGCAGCGAAGGTTCCTGCTGCAACAAGGTCTGCTCCAGAAGCCGCAGGAAATTTCGAAGATCCAGCGGCTTGGTCAAATAATCGCGGGCGCCCGCGCGCCTCAGACGATCGAACTGCTTGGGCGTGGCGTCTGCGCTGACTACAGTTACCGGGATGCGGCGGGTGCGCGAATCCATTTTTAGCTGCTGAAGGACTTTTTCTCCGGGCACGTCCGGAAGATGCAGATCGAGAAGGATCCAGTCCGGGAGATGCGTCTGTGCAAGATCCAGGCCCAGCCGGGCCTGCATCGCCGCCAGGAGTCTCACGCCAGGATAGCGGGCCAGAACACGCTCGATCAGGCGCAGGTTGGAAAGATTATCCTCGATGTATAAGACGGTACCGCGATACGTTTCCTCGTCATTGCCGGAGCGGAATGGCGCTCCGGAGGCGGGCAGCGAGTCTATGGCGTGCTCGGTTAAGGACAATTCGACATAAAATCTGCTCCCGGCCCCAGGCGTGCTTTCGACTCCGATACGGCCGCCCATGGCTTCGATCAGCCGCTTGGAAAGCGCCAGACCCAATCCCGTCCCGTCGATGCCTTCCTGCTCGGCCCACAGGCGCTCGAACGGGACAAAGATCCTGGAGATATCCTCCGCGGCAATGCCTCTGCCGGTATCTGTGACTTCGATGCGGAGACGATTCCCGTCGATTTCGTCGCAGGCGAGCATCACGGAACCGCCTTCGCGATTGAACTTAATGGCATTGGCAAGCAAGTTGAGAAGGACCTGCTTGAGGCGTTGGCGATCGGCCAGGACGTGCCGGTCGCAACGGATCGCCACGTCCGGACTGATATGAATGTTTTGGCGCTCGGCCAGCGGGCGCACGAGCTCGAGCGCGTCCTTAAGGGCTTCGCGCATCCGGACAGGCTCCGGCGACAGGCCCAACTTGCCCGCCTCGATGCGGGACAAGTCCAGAACCTCATTAATCAGTTCCAGCAGGTGGCTCCCTGCGCGCAGGATGTGCTGGAGGTTGTCCTTTTGTTCCGGCGCGAGGTTTTCCAGTTCCAGCAACTGCGCGAACCCCAGGATAGAGTTCATGGGGGTGCGGAGCTCGTGGCTCATTCTGGAAAGGAACTCGCTCTTGGCGTGGTTGGCTTGCTCGGCTTCGTTTTTGGCCAGCGTCAGCGCTTCCGCGGCGCGCTTGGCTTCGGTAATGTCGCGGAGGACCGCAACACCGCCAGAGACGCCGCTGTCTTCCTGCAAGGGACTGGCATTGACGCTGACCCAAGCTCCGTCGGGAAGCTCGACGTGACGGATGAAGATCTCGGCGCTGTCCACGGATTCGCCGCGCAGCGCGCGGATCAGCGGCAGTTGGTCATTGGGATACGGGGTCGTTTGATCGGGCAGGAAAACGCCGAAGTAATCGCTCCACTCTTCCGAGCGTCCCTCGAAAAGTCCTCTACCCAGAATGCGCTGGGCGGCAGGATTAAAGACCAGAAAGGACCCGTTCCGGTCTGCCACCACAACGCCGTCGCCCATGCTGTGCAAGACCGATTTCAGGATGGCTGTATGCCGTTGCAGTTCTTCGCGCGAGCGATGCAACTCGGCAGCGTGGGACGCGAGCTCCTCCTGGGCGCGTTTCTGTTCCGTGATATTCATCAGGACTCCCTTCAGGTGCACCCCATCCTGTGAAGTAACGGCTCGGCCGCGCGCGGCAACCCACACCAGATCTCCCGCCGGCGGCTGAATTCTGTGCTCCACGTCATAGGAGCCGTTTTGCTGAAGGGCCTTGTCCAACGCTTGTCGCAGGCGTTCGCGGTCTTCGGGATGCACGGCGGCCATGAGTTCGTTAAGGTTCTGCGGCAAAGACTCTTCTGGATAGTGCGCGTGCTGCAAGGCTCCAGAACTTACCTGATAGCGAATGATTCCGGTGTTGACGTCCAGATCGCACAACAGAATTTCCGCGCATTCCAGCGACAGCCTGAGCGCTTCTTTCTGCTCGGCAAGCAGCGATGCAGTGGAGGCGAGGGTCCGGCCGAGCCGGCCAAGCTCGTCATCGGGTGCGGGCGGCGCGGGAAACGGCAACCCCATAGGGAGACTTTGGGCGCGCGTTTCGAGGGTCTGAATCCGCCGGATCACGCCTGTGGCGAACAGGAACACGGCGCACAATCCGCCCAACAGCCCCACCACCGTGCTCACGGCAATGGCGGCGTACAACCCCACATGCACCGAGTCGTGAAACTGGCTCAACTTCTCCAGCCGGGCATCTTGCGCCGCAATCAGCGCCTCATATTCCGCCCGCGCGCGCATGCCCGCTTGGGTGTTGCGCTCCAATGCACCCTGGAGGTTTGCCTGGGTTCCATTTTTCCAGCCATGGATCTCCTCCAATACAGCGAGCCAGGCGCGAGTTTGGTTTTGAAACCGGCTCAGCCGGACAAGCTGGTCGGGCTGGTGGCTCAAGAGGGACTCGGACTGGGCAAACGCCGTGTTTACGGAGGTTTTGACACTCTCGATCAAGTGCGTCTCAGGTGGCTGGCCCGAGAAAAGATGTTCACGCTCCTGGGCGTCCGCGTGCAGCACGAGATCCGAGATCTCCTGCAAATTCGTACGCACCGCGAGGGTATGCCGTACCTCCACATCGGTTTGATCTTTTCTCCGTTCCGCCAGGCCGACCAGCATGGTGGCAACAACCAAGGCCGTCAGAGGCAAGGACATGACCGCGAGTCCCTTGATGCGCAGGGGGAGTCGGCCCCAAAGCCGCCACGGTCCTATCGCGGCAGGCGGCGGAACTGGAGCCTGGAGTTGCATGAGCGTGCCTGCACTCCGTATCGACGGTACCGGGGAGTTCCCTTAGAGGGCGGGTCTCTCGGGAGGCTCCGGTCGGCGGAATCGGGGCTTGCTGCCGTCCGGGCGGATCAGTCCAAAGTACACGATGTCATCGATGGTGAAATCGCTAAGCTGCGCGATGCCGCCGCGGCAGCGGACGTGGAACGGCAAAAATCGCTCCAGGCGATTCAGGAGGAGGTGACCAAGGCGCAACGCCAGGCTCGGGGAGCCGCCGGTAAGGTCCGAGAAGAAACCAGCCAACGAGTAGCGGCGCTGGCCAGCCGGCTGGAAGTGAACGAATCCAGGCTTAAGCAGCAGCAGGAAACGAGCGCTCGGGTGTCCGCGGAAATCAACGTGCTGAGACAGTCGGCCAGCTCCGCGGAGTCAAACGTCAGTTCCGTGATCACCGACGTAAAGCAGATACACGGGGAGGTCGCCAGCACCCGGACCGAATTGGAGAAGACGATCGCTGATTTGAAGCGCACCACCGGCGACTTGGGCGTGATGAGCGGGTTGATCGCCACCAATAGCCGGGAGATCGAGGCGCTGAAGCAACTCGGCGACCGCGACTATATCGAGTTCACGCTTTACAAGCGCAAGGAGCCGATCAGGATCGGAGATGTTTCGATTCTGCTGAAGAAGACCGACACGCAGGCAAACACGTACACGCTGGATCTCCACGTGGGTGACCGGAAGGTGGAGAAGAAGGACCGGACTGCCAATGAGCCCGTGCAATTCTTTGTGGGGCGGGAGCGCCAGCCGCATGAACTGGTGATCAACGAAGTAGGCAAGGACAGGATCTCCGGGTATCTGGCGGTTCCCAAGGTTCGGACTCCGATCCCGTAGGAACGGTGTGTACCGCCGGAGTACCCGAACCGGTTCGCGGGCCTGTTACACTAAACGTTTTCTATGGCCATCAGTAAAGACCTGCTGGAGATTCTGGTCTGTCCGCTGTGCAAGGCGCCGGTAGAGTTGCAACAGGACCAGAAGGGCCTGAAGTGCGTGGAATGCAAGCGCGTATATCCCATCCGCGACGACATTCCGGTCATGCTGGTTGACGAGGCGAGAATCGAAGAATAAAACGCGCGTGGCCTATTTGCTGGAGCGGCTCCCGTCGGGTTCGCGGATCGCCGTGATCCGTTTGCGCTCGCTGGGCGACTGCGTGTTGACTACTCCGGCGCTGGCGCTGCTGAAGTCCTATCGTCCGGATCTGCGGATCGGCGCGGTTGTGGAAAACCGATTCGCGGGCGTTTTCGAGGGAAATCCGGATGTGGACGAAATCCTGCCCCCGATGGCGCGGCCGCTGGCGAGCTGGCGTCCGAGGTTGGCGCTGAACTTTCACGGCGGGACCCGCAGCATGTGGCTGACTGCTGCATCCGGCGCGGAGATCACTGCCGGATTCGCGCATCATTCGTTCAGCGTGCTCTACAATGCGCGGATTCCCCGCGCGCAGGAGATTCTGGGCGAGGAACGGAGGGTTCACACGGCGGAGCACCTTGCTTCGGCGATGTTCTGGATGGGCGTGCCCAGGCAAGAGATCCCGCGGGCGCGGCTTTTTGCCGGGTTCGGCGCGGCAGGAGCGCCTCGCGCAGGGAGCTATGCGGTAATGCATCCCTTTGCTTCGGCGCCGGAGAAGACCTGGCCCGCCGAGCGATTTTTATCGGTCGCCGAGCATCTGCGCGGCCAAGCCAGGCTGGAGCCTGTCTTCCTGTGTGGACCGGCCGACGATCCGGGCGTCTTTTCGCGGTTCGGCGTGTATCACAATGCGCCGCTGGCGGAGGTGAAATCGTTGATCGCGGGCGCGCAGGTTTTTATCGGGAATGATAGCGGGCCCGCGCATATCGCGGCGGCCTTCGGAATTCCTTCGGTGGTCCTGTTCGGCCCGAGCGATGCGGCGACTTGGGCGCCTTGGCGAACCGAAGCTCAGGTCCTGACCCATCCGGAATCGATCGGCGGCATCGGCGTCGCAGAAGTCCTGGCGGCGATCGCGGCGCTCAGGGTGCGTGCGTGAGCGAACTCGGCCGGCTGCTGCATTATTCCCGGCGCTACACGTTTCATCTGGTCTTGTCCGTCCTGCTGATGGCGTGCGTGGGCGCCGCGCAGGCGCTCACGGTCCGGCTGATCGGCCCGGTGTTTGACCGGGTGCTGAATCCGGCCTCGGCGGACGCGCCGGTATTGCTGTTTACCATCCCCATCTGGCGCCACGAAGTCTATCTGGACAGGTTCATGCCCGCCTCGGTTCATAACGTCTGGACCATGGTGGCGGTCGGGATCCTGGCGGTATTCGCGATTAAAGGATTGTGCGACTACGCCGGCAATTACCTGGTGAATTACGTCGGTCTCTCCGCCGTAACGGATCTGCGGCAGGACGTATTCGATCGCGTGGTCCAGCAGGACGCGCATTTTTTTGAATCGCACTCGACCGCGCGCGTGATGTCGTCGATCATGAACGACCTGGAAAAAATCCAGGTGGCGTTGTCGCACATGCTGGCGGATCTGCTGCGGCAGAGCTTCACGGCGGTGGCGCTGGGAGTGGTTGTTCTTCAAACGGATTGGCGGCTCGCGCTCGTCAGTCTTACCGTGCTCCCGTTTGTGTTGTTCCCGACAATGCGTCTGGGCCGGCGCATCCGGCGAACCACGCGAAGCGCGCAAGATAACGCCGCGGAAGTCAACCAGGTATTGCAGGAAACGCTCAGCGGGCACCAGGTGGTGAAAGCGTTCAGCGCGGAAGAGATCGAATCCAACCGCTTTCGGGAGCGCGCCGGGCGGCTGCGATCCAGCAATTTGCGCTATGTCGCCCAGCAGGCCGTAGCGTCGCCTTTGATCGAATTTTTCGGTGCGCTGACGATCGTGGGCCTGCTGAGCTACGCGCGGCTCCAGATCAAGGCGGGCGCGATGAGCACTGGCGAGTTCACGAGCTTCGTGATCGCGCTGCTTCTGCTGTATGAGCCAGTGAAGCGGCTTACCGGCATCCACAACATCTTCCAGCAGGCGCTGGGAGCGTCGCAGAAAGTTTTTGAATATTTGGACCGCGAGCAGCAGATTACGGAAAAACCCGGCGCGGCTCGACTGTCACGCTTCGAGAAGGGGATCGTATTCGAGAACGTGAGTTTCCGGTACCCGAGCTCGGCCGAAGGGCTGGTACTGGACAATATTTCCCTCGAGGTGAACGCAGGCGAAATCGTCGCCTTGGTCGGTCCCAGCGGAGCGGGAAAGACCACGCTAGCGAATCTGGTTCCGCGGTTCTATGACGTAACCGCCGGGGCGATCCGCATCGATGGCCGGGATTTGCGTGACCTGAAGCTGGCCTCGCTGCGCGACAAGATCAGCATCGTGGCGCAGGACACCTTCCTGTTCAACGACACCGTGGGGGCCAATATCGGTTATGGCCTGCGCTATGCTCTTCCGGAGCAAGTTCAAAAAGCCGCGCGGGACGCCCTAGCCGAGGAATTCATCTTGCAGATGCCGCAGGGGTATGGAACCGTCATCGGCGAGCGCGGCCAGAAACTCAGCGGCGGGCAACGGCAGCGGCTGGCGATCGCGCGGGCGCTGCTCAAGAACGCGCCCATCCTCATCCTGGACGAGGCTACGTCGCACCTGGACACCGAATCGGAAATGCTGGTGCAGCGTGCCCTGCAAACGCTCATGGCAAACCGCACCGTGATCGTGATCGCGCACCGGCTCTCGACGGTGCGCCGCGCCGACCGGATCGTCGTGCTCGACCACGGGCGAATCGCGGAAACGGGCCGTCACGACGAGCTGGTGAATCGAGGCGGCATGTACCAGCGTCTGTACGAGTTACAATTTGTCACATCTGATATAGATCCAGCCGATGTGAATTCGGCAGATGTGAAGAGATAAGATGGCTCAATCCCCCCTTCGCAGTATGACGGGTTTCGCCCGTGCCCGCCGCCCCTGGGGCGCTGGCGAACTGGTGGTGAGCGTCAAAACTCTGAATCATCGCGCGCTCGACGTGCATGTGCACGCCCCATCGGTGGCCGATCCGTTTGAAAACGCCGTGCGCGCTCTGGTCAAGAGCCGGCTCGCGCGCGGACATGTGGATGTGCGGATCGCCCTTCCGCCCAACTCGGGGAACGGAAGCGCCGGTTCGCTCAACCGAATGCTGCTGGAAGAATACCTGGCTGCGTTCCGCGAGGCAGCCGCCGAGCACCGCCTGGATACAAAGCCGGATTTGAACGCCGCCTTGCGGATTCCCGGAATGTTCGGCGAAGCGGAAACGACCGAGCTGCCGGCCGGAATGCAGCAGACGCTGCTGGATGCGCTGCGGGCCGCGCTGGATGAGCTGAACCAGTTTCGCGAGCGCGAGGGAGCTGAAATCGCGGAGGAAATGCGACAGCATAATTGCCGGATCGAGACTGTGGCTGCGGAGATGATGCAGCTCCGGTCCCATGCCCAGCAGGTTTTCCAGAACCGCCTTTCCGAGCGCTTGCAGGATCTGCTCAAGGGAGTTCCAGTCGATCCGCAGCGGCTGGCCCAGGAGGCCGCAATTCTGGCGGACCGCAGCGACATCGGCGAGGAACTCGCGCGCCTCAAGATTCATTCGGCGCAACTGACGTCGTTGCTGGACACCGGGGGCGAAACAGGCAAGAAGGTGGATTTTCTGCTGCAAGAAATGAACCGGGAGACGAATACGATTTTGTCCAAGACCAGCGGCGCGGGAGAAATCGGGCTCAAGATCACAGAGTTGGCTTTGGAGGCTAAGGCCGCCATCGAGAAAATCCGGGAGCAGTCTCTCAATCTTGAGTGAGGCCTGGAACAGAGCCGCCGGCATGACCACTGTGTTCATCATTTCCGCGCCCTCGGGGTCGGGCAAATCGACGCTGGTAAGCGAACTGATGAAGCGCGTCCCCAAATTGTGTTTCTCGGTTTCCTACACGACGCGGCCGCCGCGCGGGAAGGAACGCGACGGGAATGAGTACCATTTTATTTCCCGGGCGGAATTCGAGCAGCGGCTGGCGAATGACGAGTTTTTGGAATCGGCCGAGGTGTTCGGAAACTACTATGGAACCCACCGCAGCGAACTGGACCGGGCCGCCAGCGTGGGGGCGGACCTGGTGCTCGACATCGATGTGCAGGGTGCGCGACAATTAAAAGGGAGAGTTCCGCACGCAGTATCGATATTCATACTGCCCCCGAGCCGGCAAGTCTTGGAAGAGCGTTTACGGGCCCGGTCTCAGGATTCCGAGGCGGTGATCGAAAGAAGGCTCAGAGAGGCCGCCGAGGAGATTCGGAATTATTCGTTATACGACTACGTGTTAGTGAATCGGGAGGTGCAGGCGTCCACCGAAACGCTGGTGTCGATTGTGCGGTCGGTGCGCAGCCGCCGCGACCGGATGGAGCAGGAGATCCGCCCGATTCTGGAGACTTTTGAAGATGGCCGATACAAATCTTAAGCAAGTCGCGCAAAGCGTGATCCCGGACGATCCGGAGGCGAGCGCCTACCGGTTCATTATCGTCGCCGCCAAACGGGCCCGGCAGTTGCAGAATGGAGCGCGGAGCTTCCTTCCCACCACTTCCAAGAAGCCGACCGTCATGGCGATGGAGGAAGTCCGCCGCGGCCTGGTGCAATACGAGGATATTGCGATTCAGCACACATTCGAGCCGCCGGCCGTGCAAGAATAGGCGGCATCCTCAGGTGAGCGACTATGCCGGGGAACAACGTCGCACTCGGGGTGGGCGGGGGGATCGCCGCGTACAAAGCCGCGGAACTCGCGCGCGCGCTGATGGAACGCGGCTTCTCGGTGCAGGTGCTGATGACCCGCTCGGCGGAAGAATTCGTGCGGCCGCTCACCTTCGCCGCGCTCACCGGCAAGAAGGTGCTGTCCCAGCTCTTTGACGCCGTCAGCCCCGAGGATACCTTGGCGAGCGCGATCGAGCACATCCGCGTGGCCCAGGAGAATCAGATCCTGGTGATCGCCCCAGCCACGGCGGATCTTTTGGCGAAACTGGCGCATGGGCTGGCCGACGATTTTCTGACCACCACATACCTGGCGTTCAGGGGGCCGGTGGTTCTGGCGCCTGCGATGAACACGAATATGTGGGACCATCCGGCCACGCAGGAAAATCTCCGCATCCTGCGCGGTCGCGGGCACGTGATCGTGGAGCCGGGGGAAGGCATTCTGGCCTGCGGCATGATTGGGCCGGGACGCCTGGCGGAGCCCGAGATCATCGCGCGGACGGTGACCGAGGTGGCGGCCCGCCGTGGCAGCGCCAAGCGGGATTTGGATGGGGAAACCGTTCTGATCACGGCCGGGCCCACACAAGAGCCGCTCGATCCGGTGCGGTATCTCAGCAACCGGTCGAGCGGCAAAATGGGTTACGCGCTGGCCGCCGCGGCGGCCGAACGCGGCGCGCGCGTCATTCTGGTTTCAGGACCTGTGACCCTTTCGCCGCCGCCGAATGTCGAGGTGATCCCCGTGCGGACCGCGGTAGAAATGCGCAAGGCTGTGATGGATCGTCTGGAGGAGTCCACCATTATCGTGAAAGCCGCAGCCGTTGCGGATTACCAGCGGGTGAATCCGCCAAAGCAAAAAGTGAAGAAAACGGCGGCGCGGCTGTCTGTGGAACTGGATCCCACTCCAGACATTCTCGCGGAGGCGGGCCGAAAGAAGGGCGGCCGGCTTTTGGTGGGCTTCGCGGCGGAAACCGAGAACCTGATCGAGGAAGCCCGCCGCAAGCTCGAATCCAAGAATTGCGACATGGTGGTGGCGAATCTGGTCTCGGAGCAGGGCGTCGGCTTTGAATCCGATGAAAACGAAGTCACGCTGGTGCTTCGCACCGGCGAAGCGATTCCGGTCCCGCGCGCCCCCAAGGCGGCGATCGCGAACCGGATTTTCGACGAGATCATCAAGCTGCGCCTGGCGCTGCACGCCTCCAAATGACGCGCGAACAGTTGCGCGACCGTCTCCAGTTTTACCGGGACTTGGGAATTGACGAAGTCTATCTGCGGCAGGCGATCCTGCCGCCTGTCGCACCTGCGCCGGCTCTCGATGTCCAATCCGAAGGAGTCACCGTGGCCTCTGCTGCCTTACCTTCTCTCGCTCCCGAAGGCGATACTCTCCTCAAAATTCTCCAGGACATCGGGGAGGACTGCCGCCGTTGCCGGCTGTGCGAGGCGCGATCAAAGATTGTGTTCGGATCCGGGAACGAGCAGGCGCGCCTGGTGTTCGTCGGGGAAGGACCGGGAGCCGACGAAGACGCGCAAGGGTTGCCGTTTGTGGGCCGCGCCGGGCAGTTGCTGACCCAGATGATCGATAACACTGCGGCGAAGGAAGGCCTGCCGATCCGGCGTCCGGACGTCTACATCTGCAACGTGGTCAAGTGCCGGCCTCCGGAGAATCGCACGCCGCAGCCCGACGAGATGGAAGTGTGCGGACAGTTCCTGTTCCGGCAGCTCATAGCGATCCGTCCGAAGGCGATCTGCGCGCTCGGATCGACGGCGGCCAAGGCGCTGCTCGGGACGAAAGACGGAGTCACGCGGCTGCGAGGCAAGTGGCATAAGTGGCGCGACATTCCGGTGATGGTCACCTATCATCCTTCGTATCTGCTGCGGCCCTATAACCAGGACGCGAAGCGCGAAGCATGGGAGGATCTGAAAAAGGTCCTGCACTTTGTCTACGACTAGTCCGCGATGACGGGGCGCGGGCGGTTCATCACGTTCGAAGGTCCGGAAGGCAGCGGAAAATCGACCCAGCTCCGCATGTTGAGCGAGCGCCTGCGCGCTGCGGGAATCGATGTTCTGGAAACGCAGGAGCCGGGAGGAACTCCCATCGGCGTGCAGATCCGGCACATTCTGCTGGATGCGCGGAATCAGGAGCTGTGCCCCACGGCCGAGCTGCTGCTGATGTTCGCCAGCCGCGCGCAGAACGTGGATCAGGCGATCCTGCCGGCGCTCTCGGCGGGACGCCCTGTGCTCTCGGACCGCTTTACCGATTCGACGCTGGTGTATCAGGGCGTGGGGCGCGGCCTGGGGTCGGACGTGGTCTACGAGCTGGACCGGATCGCCTGCCGCGGTTTAGTCCCCGACCTGACGCTTGTGATCGATATTGATCCGGAGACTGGGCTTGCGCGAGCCCACCGCCGCAGCGCCCGCGGCGACGATTCGGAAACTCGCATCGAGGACCAGGACATCGGGTTTCACCGCCGTGTGCGGGAAGCGTACCGGCAGTTGGCTGCCGAAGAGCCGCGCCGCGTGCGGCTCCTCGATGGAAGCCAGACTCGCGAAGCAGTCGCCGAGCAGGTCTGGGAAGCGGTTGCACCGCTGCTCATTCAGCCGTAACGCCCGCACAACTGATTCCAGCGCACCACGATCAGATCCCAGAACGCGCGCGCGCCCGTGAGCGCGCTGACTTTCGTTCCTTCCACATTATCCCAACGCACGGGAACCTCGACGGCCTTGAATCCGTGGATGCGCGCGATCAGCAGGTCCTCCACATCAAATCCGAACCCCTCAAGTCGCTGCCGGGAAAAAATGACGCGGGCTGCATCCTTGCGGAACAACTTGAACCCGCACTGTGTATCGCGAAACGGCAGACCCGTCGCCGCGCGCATGATCACGTTGAAAACGCGCCCGCTCCACTCCCGCAAGGCGCCCTGGTGGACTCCGACCAGGGAGCGGTCGAGCGCGCGCGATCCGATGGCGACCGCCGCATCCTCGCGCGCAACCGCGGCCAGCAACTTGCCGACCTCTTCCAGCGGGCTGGAAAGGTCCGCGTCCGTCGACAGGATCCAGTCGCCTTGAGCCGTTTGCATCCCGTGCCGCACCGAGTAGCCTTTGCCGCGGTTTCCGGGATTCTGGAGCAATCGCGCGAACGGGTGAGCTGCGGCGAATTCCTGGATCAGCGCGGCCGTCGAATCCTTCGACCCGTCGTCCACAAGCAACAACTCCACTGAGCCATGGCCCTCACAAAATTGCGCCAGCTTAGGCAGAGTCGCAGGAAGGCGCGCGGCCTCATTGTAAGCCGGCACCACAATCGAAAGGCGGGGCAAACGTTATTGTAAGCCAGCCGGACGGAAACACGCCATGCAAACTCCTTGTGCAAAGATGACTACATGCCCGATTCGAGCCGCAGCCAGCGCCTGCGGAAACTGGTACAAGAGATCGCCGGAAAACCCGCCCCTGAGGACGATCAGGAATCCTTGTTCGAAAGCGGTCTGCTGGATTCCTTCGCCCTGCCCGACCTGGTGAGCGCGATTGAGCAGGAGTTCTCCGTCAAAATTCCGGATTCCGATCTGAACCCGCGCAAATTCGACTCCATCGCGCGCATGGACGACTATCTGGCGGATCACTTGGCTTAAGGGCCAGCGGATGGCGTACCTGCACTCGTTCGGAGCCTACTTGCCGGAGCGGGTAGTCACGAACGGAGAACTGGCCGGACGGCTCGGCCGCAACAGCGAATGGATCGAGAGCGTTTCGGGGATCGTGGAGCGCCGCTGGGCCGCTTCGGAAACAAGCGTAGCGGACATGGGCGTCGCCGCTGCGCAAGACTGTCTGCGCAACGCGAGTGTTTCGACAAAAGATCTGGGTCTGCTGATTGTTTCCAGCGGCAGCGCCGCACGCGGATTTCCCGGGCCGGCCGCCGAAGTAGCCGCGCGGCTCGGGCTGGATTCCACACCCGCGCTGGATCTTCCGATCGCTAGCGCGGGAAGCCTGTTCGGATTGGTTCTGGCCATGCGACTTGTTCCGGATCAGGGGGACGTTCTGGTGGTGGCGGCGGAAAAAATGTCCGCAGTGGTCAATGTGGAGCCGCTGGATCCGAATACCGCCATCTTATTCGGCGACGGGGCCGGAGCGGCGCTGGTGTCGGCGCGGCCGGGCCGCTGGAAAATGCTCGATGCAGTCCTGCACACGGACGGCCAATATCGAGGCGCTCTGGCGTTCGAAGACCGCGGGCCTTTGCGCATGGACGGCCTCACCGTGATCCTGCAAGCGGCCCGGAAGATCCCCGCATCGATCCAGGAAGCGCTGCACCGCCAGCATATCTCACCTGAGCGGGTAGCAGCCTTTTTGCTGCACCAGGCGAATCTCAATCTATTGACGCGGGTCGCGAAGTCGCTCGGGGTGGGACCGGAAAAAGTCTTCGCGAACGTCCAGCGCTACGGCAACACGTCATCGGCGTCGCTGCTGATCGCAGCCAAGGAATGGTCAGAAACGAATCCCGCGCCCGGGCCGGTCGTATTCGCGGCTTTCGGCGCCGGATTTCACTGGGGCGCGCTGGTGGCCGACCCGGTCTTCTGACTGATCCCTGCCTGGCACCTGGTTTCCGCCACTAGGTTGGCCGCCCGCAACAAGGATTCAAAGGTCCCGGCGTCGGTCCACCAGCCTTCCAGGAACGAGTAGCTCATGGTTCCTTCCTGGATATAAGCGTTGTTGACGTCGGTAATCTCGAGCTCCCCGCGGCGGCTGGGGACCAGGCGGCGAACCTTGTCGAATACAGTTCCGTCGTAAAGGTAGATGCCGATCACCGCGTAAGGAGACTTCGGCTTGGCCGGCTTTTCCTCGATTCCCAGAATCCGGTCGCCCGCTACCTCGGCCACGCCGAAGCGCTCGGCATCGGGCACTTCCTTGAGCAGGATGCGCGCGCCGCGTTCCTGTTTTTCGAAGGCCTCGACGGCGGGCCGGATGGATCCCTGGATGATGTTATCGCCCAGGATGACGCAAATCTTTTCGCCGTCGGCAAAGTGCTCGGCCAAAGCCAGAGCGTCGGCGATACCGCCCTCGCCTTCCTGGTAGGTGTAGTTGAGGTGGGCCAAGCCGAACTCCTTGCCGTTGGCGAGCAAACGCAAGAAATCGCCGGAGTTGCGCCCGCCCGTCACCAGCAGAATATCCCGGATTCCAGCTTCGACCAGTGTCTGGATCGGGTAGAAGATCATCGGCTTGTCGTAAATGGGAAGCAGATGCTTGTTGGTGATCTTGGTCAGAGGAAACAGACGGCTTCCGGTTCCTCCAGCGAGCACGATACCTTTCACGGGTACTCCTTGATCCAGCAAACTTCGAGTATTCTTCCATCTAAGCACAGTGACCGGGCTAAGCACAGCCCGCGGCCTGCGAATCGAGTGCGAAAAATTACCCGCGCGGCCCACTAATCAACATGGCTCTGTTCCGGACCCGTTCCGCCGCCGTGTACGGCATCGATGCCTATCTGATCGATGTGGAAGTCGACATGTATCCCGGGGCGAACCGCGACTTCATCACCGTCGGTATGCCGGACACGGCGGTCCGGGAAAGCCGCGAGCGGATCAAGTCGGCTCTGCTCAACTCCGGGTTCGGATACCCCAACAAAAGCGTCACGATCAACCTCGCCCCGGCCAACGTCCGGAAGGAGGGGGCTGGATTCGATCTGCCGATGGCCCTCGGCATCCTGGGCGCCATGGGGACCGTGGCTCCGAGCGATGCCCACCTGTTCGTAGGCGAACTGTCGCTGGACGGCGCGATCCGGCCGGTGCGCGGGGCGCTTTCCATCGCCGCCTGCGCCCGCAAGCAGAAGATCGCCAATCTGCTGGTCCCGGCCGACAACGCTTCGGAGGCGGCGGTTGCGGACGAGGTGCGCGTCTTCGGAATGCGGCATCTGAGCGAAGTGGTCGCGTTCCTGAATCATCCGGAGCAGTTCGCGCCACACACGCGGCACGTGCATCCCGCCGCCGTGGCGAATGGATCCGTTCTCGATTTCGCCGACGTCCGAGGACAGATGACCGCCAAGCGAGCCTTGGAGGTCGCCGCGGCAGGCGGCCACAACGTGCTGCTGGTGGGTCCGCCGGGTTCGGGGAAAACCATGCTCGCCAAGCGGCTCCCGGGGATTCTTCCGCCTCTGACGTTCCCGGAGGCTTTGGAAACCACGCAGGTTCACAGCGTGGCGGGATTGCTGCCGAGAGGCACGGGTCTGCTCGCCGAGCGGCCCTTCCGTGCGCCGCATCATTCGGTTTCCGACGCTGGCCTGATCGGAGGGGGCTCGGGCATGCCGCGGCCAGGCGAAGCGAGCTTGGCCCACAACGGAGTGCTGTTTCTAGACGAGCTGCCGGAGTTCCCCCGCAACGTGCTCGAGCAGTTGCGCCAGCCGCTCGAAGAAGGCAGCGTCACGCTCGCGCGCGCCCAAATGACGCTGTCGTTTCCCGCGGATTTCATGCTGATTGCGGCGATGAACCCGTGTCCCTGCGGACATTTCTCGGATCCCACGCGCGAGTGCCGCTGCACGGGCGGCATCATTCAACGCTACTTGGGGAAGATTAGTGGTCCGCTGCTCGACCGGATCGACCTGCATATCGAGGTTCCCGCCGTTCCGTATCAGGAGCTGCGGGGCCAGCTGGGCAACGGGGCGTCGTCAGCGGATATGCGGGCGCGCGTGGAGCGGGTTCGCGCGGTGCAGCGGGCCCGCGGCTTCTATAACTCGCAGATCCCGGCGCGCCAGCTTCGGAAAATCTGCGCTCTGGATGACGCCGGCGAGCGCACGCTGGAAATAGCGGTGCGCCGCATGGGACTTTCCGCCCGGGCGCACGACCGCGTTCTGAAAGTCGCCCGCACGATTGCCGATCTGGATTCCTCCGAGCGCGTCACGGCCAAGCATCTGGCTGAGGCGGTGCAGTATCGCACCTTGGATCGGAATTATTGGCAGTAGATGCTCTGGACGAACTCGCTTCAGAACGTGAACCGCGCCACCAGCGTGCCCTGCCGGGGCAGAGCATAGACGCTGGCGGTGTTGATCCATCCGAATCCGCTCGCCACCCGGTAATAGCTGCCCGAGCACGGTACCGACTTGTTGGTTGCATCCACGCAGGTCTGCGTGGCGAAGGCGTTGCCGCTGGTCGGATTGTTGATCTGGGTCCGGTTAAAGATATTGGTGAACTCGGCGCGAATCTGGAGATTCATTCGCTCTTTGATCCGGAAGTTCCGCGCCAGGCTCATGTTCTCAATCGGGCGGCGCTGCTGCCGGTATTCATCGTAATAGGCGGCCGAACTGCCGTACTGGCCTGTCGGGGGGTTTGCCCAGGCTTTCGGGTTGAGCACGAATGTCTTGTTCGGATCGAAGCAGTGGCAGTTCAGATCCTGGGTAAAGACCGGTTCGCCCGGCACGCGGTTGACGAAAGTGTTCTGGAAAGTGTACGTGGCGAGGTTGGTGGTCGCCAGAGGCACCTGAATCGGCAGGCCGCTGCCGTAACGCAGAACCGCGCCGATCTGCCAGTCGCGCACTACCCACGACAGTACCTTGTTTCCGAGCGCTCCAGGCCGGTTCCATTTGGGCGTCGTGTAGTTGGCGGCGATCACCGAAAGCAGCGGCTGATCGTACCCCGAAAGATACTTGTTCACGCGCCGGTTGTAAACGTCGTTGGTCGCAGGCGCGACAAAGCCGAAATAGTTGTAGTCCTGCTCCGAGCCGATCACGAGCTGTTTGGACCAGGTGAAAGAATACGTGAAGTCCAGGCCCTGGGAAAACCGCTTGGTGGCCTTCATTTGCAGGGCGTCGTACCAGGTATCGCCCAGAGGCGGCCAGGTATTGACTGGGTTGGAATACTCCGGCATCACGCGCAGCGATTGCGCCACGGTTGAGCCTCTCGGGAAGCTCGGGTAGGGGGAGTTTCCGAAACCCCGCTGGGCGGCCAGCGGCGAACTCACGGGAGACCGCAGCAGCGTCAGGTCATTCGAATTGTTCAGGTCGAGGCCGAAGGACGCGATCCGGTCCTGCGTGAGCGCATTTACTGCGCGCATCGTGTTCGCTTGCCACCAGACGCCGCGGTTACCAAGGTAGGTCGCTTCAACGACGATGTCGCGGGAAAGCTCCCGCTGCAGCCCAATGCTCCACTGGAAGATTCTGGCCGGACGCCCGGCGTTCGGATCGATCAGATTCGTGGGATTCCCCACCGTGCCCGGCAGCGGCAGTTGACCCGGATCGAAATTTGGGAAGGTGACATGGTAGGGAATTCCATTTCCCATGACGAAGGCAGGATCTCCGTACGAAGTGGCCGCGTACGGGTTGGAGGATCCCGCATTATTGGTCTTCCCGTTCAGCGAGTTCTGACGGCCGTAGGAAAGCCCGGTTCCCACGCGCAGCACGGTCTTGGGTGTGATCTGATAGGCCAGCCCGAGCCGCGGCCCGAACGCATAGGGATAATTGTGCGCGAACGCGCAACCGCAGCGGCCTGGGCCGTAGCCTTCGAAAATGATCCCGCCCGGGTAATTGCCCACGCTCGGGTTGGGCGTCTCGATCGATGCGTTCGGCATCGTGCCGTAATGCTCTCTCAAGTATGTCTCGAAGTCGTAGCGCAGGCCGTAGTCGAGCGTCAGTTTGCGAGTCACTTTCCAGGTGTCCTGGGCATAGAGCGAGTACGCGTGCGCTCCCAGGCGAACGGTGGACGGGACGCTGAAATAGCCGCTATTGACGCGGCCCATCATGAAGCTCGCGAACGGAAAACCGACGGTGGCGGGCAGCGTGACGCCATTGAGTGAAGGAAGCCCGGATTCGGTAGGGCTGAAGTACATGTACGAGGCGGAATAGGTCCGGAGATGAGCCAGGAAACCGACGAAAACCGCTTCGCCACCGAACTTGAACGTGTGGTTGTTGTGGACCCAGGTCAGGCTCGCGGTCGCGGTCGGCTTGGGGTTTTGCAGGTTCGCGATCGACCCGGTGCCGATCGCGCTCATCCCGCCTTGCGCGGGCGGCCCCCCCGCCAAGGTGCCTCCGGCGAGCGTCGCCATCAGCGGAAACAGATCCGTGTTGGCTCCTTTCAGACCGATTCCAGCGGGATCGTAGTTCGCCGTCATCGTTTGGTTCGTGTAGATGAGGCCCGCGCCCAAATGCAGCAGCACGGTCGGAGCCAGCGTGTCATCGAAATTCAGCCGGATCGTGTGCGCGATCGTCGTCGTGGGGACTGCCGTGGTGATGGGATACGGGAAGCCGTCATTGTTCGGACTGGAAGTTCCCGTCCGCGACCAATACCCGGAGATCTTCATGGTCGAGTTCAGGGAATGATCGATTTTTACCGAGGGAATATCCGTGATCCGCTGATTCGCGAACACCGGAAGGTAGTTGTTTATAAGCTGGGAATTCGTCGGAAGCGGGACGTATTTCAGGACGCTCTGCGCGACCGGGTCGAGTTGGGTGGTCGGAATCGTGTTGTTCGGGAAGGGATTCCGATAGCGGACGCCATCGACGTCGAAGTCGCTCTTCGGATCGTAGATCGTATTTTCGGACAAGGGGCGGCCAAGTCCATCCTTGCCAAGACTGCGGTTGGTCAAGGCCTGCCGGAAGTCTCCGATGCGATATGCCGTGGTAGGAACCGTCAAAGCGCGATTATCCGTAATCGTGGTCTCGCGAAACTGCTCGAAATTGAAAAAGAAAAAGGTTTTGTCGTGGCCGTCGTAGACCTTGGGAATGTCCACGGGGCCGCCCAGCGTAAAGCCGTAGTCGTTGCGGCGCTGGCGCGGCCGCAGCAGATGCCCGTTACCGGAGCTTGTGAAAGGCACGCCCGCGTTGAGATCCTCATTCACGAAGTAATCGTAGGCCGAGCCGTGGAATGTGTTCGTCCCGGATTTCATGGTGACGTTGAACACGCCGCCTCCGGCCTGGCCAAACTCCGCCGCGTAATTGCTGGTCTGAATCGCGAACTCCTCGATTGCGTCGATGCTGGGCTGCGTTTGGGACTGCGTCGTAGATGCGATGGGGTTGGTGCTGTCCTGCCCTTCCAGGCGCAGGGATTGCGAGTTGCTCGGCATGCCATTTAGGCGGATGCTTGCATCCGGCCGCCAGTCGGTGCCCGGCAGCACCTGGAGCACCGCGTAGGGATTCCGGATGCCGGCCGCGCCCGCGGAACTGCCGATGCCCAGAACCGGAAGGTTGTTGAGCGTGTTAGTCGAGACGTTGTGGCTGAGCTCGCCGCTTTCGGTCTTCAACAGGGGAGCGGCTTCGGTGACGGTAACGGACTCTGTCGCCGAGCCGACCTCCAGCACGATGTCTACACGCAACGTTTGCGCCACGGGCAGCGCCAGATTCTGACGGACAAACTTCTTGAACCCGGAAACCGTAACGGACAGTTCGTACTTGCCCGTCGGCAACTGGACCACGTAGTTTCCGGTGTTGGACGCGCCTACCTGATACGTTGCCCCGGTATCCACGTTACGCACGTCCACGGGCGCATTGGGAACCACCGCCCCCGTAGGATCGGAAATCGTGCCAGTGATGGTGCCGCGGTCGCTTTGAGCGGCCAAGGATGCCACGAAGAGAACACCAAGTGCGATTCCGCCAACGATGCGCATGCTGTCCACCTCCCCAACGTCGAGTCGTTCCCCTGGAGAACAAACCGAATGAGTATACTGCAACGCGATGCCGAACGAAACGGGCGGCCGGGCGGGTTCCCCCGGCGAGTTACCATGTTCAGGTGGCCCAGCCTCATCCGATCCAGACCGCCGCGGAAATGCTGGCCGCGGCGCGCATTCAGCACCAGCGGCTCGCGGAACTTCCCGAGGCGGTTCGCCCAAAAACCGCGGCAGAAGCTTACCGCGTTCAGGACCGCCTGATCGACCGCTTGCTCGCTCACTACGGCGGCGACGTGATCGGATACAAAGTGGCCTGCACGAACGTGACCGCGCAGCGGCAACTCAACGTGGACGCGCCGTTCGGAGGGCGGCTTCTATCCGCATTTTTCTTCGACGCGCCGGCTACGGTGGACGCCAGTCAATTTTTCATGCGCGTGGTGGAAGCCGAATTTGCGTTCGAAATGGCCCGCGATCTGCCCCCGTCCGCTACGCCCCACTCGCGCGAGGAGATCGCCGCGGCCGTCAAAGGCGTGATCCCCGGTATTGAAATCGTCGATAGCCGCTTCGACGAATGGACCTCCATCGGCGCGCCATCCCTGATCGCCGACAACGCCTGCAACGCAGCGTGGGTGAAGGGACGGCTGGTTACGGACTGGCACTCGCTGGACCTGGCAGCGCAGGCGGTGTGCGTCACCGTGAACGGGAAATTGTTGCGGGAAGGGTGCGGGCGCAACGTGCTCGGACACCCTCTGAACGCGCTCGCATGGCTGGTGAGCCACCTGAACGCTCGCGGCATCGCGCTGCAAGCCGGACAGTACGTGACCACGGGCGTGACGACTGAGGTCTACGTGGCCGAACGCGGCGACCGCATCACCGCCGATTTCGGAGCGGTTGGCTCGGTGGACCTGGCATTCCTTTGAGTTATTCCACCCGGAACTCGCTGCGCTGCTCGGCCGTCTGCCCGCTCACTTTGTCGCGCGCGGTAACCACTAACGTGTACGTCGCGGCCGCCACATTGGAATCCAAGTGCAGGCTCAGCGCGCCCGGCACGCGAATCTGCGGATAGAACGATTCCTTCGAATCCGCGGCGGCTTCCGGCTGCGCGAACAGTTCTTTCCCTTCCGCGTTCAGAACCGCCAGGCCGTAACCCACCGAGAACCTGTTGTTCGCCTCGAATTTGTACCCGGCGATTTCGAACCGGGCCCAAAGCGTGGCCCCCGGCTTGAACGCCACGGGCGGTCTCAGAGCCTCGGCATCGTTTTCGTTCCGGTAAAAGTGCAGGTTGCGGATCACAAATTCCGCGCTTGGCTCGAATTTTTCGGCGCGCACGCGGACCTCAACGTCGCCGGCGATTTCCGAGCCCGCCAGCTCGTCCTTTACAGTCACCGGAATGTGATAGGCGCCTCCGGGAATAAACGGCGGCAGCAGGAACCAGACCCCGAATTTCGGGACCCAATCCTTGTCCTGAGGCTTCAAAGAGTCTTCGATCCGGCCGGATTTCGGCGGCTCGACAGGAGCCCCGGCGGGATCCTGAAGGCCCACACGCCAGGATAGTTTCACATTGCGATTGTCGCCCGCAGGCTGGCTTTCGAAACCCGCGATACGGGCGCTGAACCATACCGTTTCCCCGGGCAGGAATTCGTGGGAGGCGGGCATGAGCGGGCCGTCCTCATACTGATGCAGCGCGAGCCGTTCGAAGGATAGCGTAGAGGCGCCTGGCAAGGCTCCTGCAAACAGGAGCAGCGCCGGAAACCAGCCTCGTGCTACCACACTTCTATTCTAGGGTCTTATTTCAGACTCTGAGGCGCGATGGGCGATTGCAGTGGAAGCTCCGAATCGAGTTGCAGCGGAATATTCACCACAACGAATCTCTCCAGGTTCGGATCCGCAATGTCCGGCAGCCGGAGCTTGTAGGCGGAAAGCGGAACGTCAAACAGGATGTTGCCCTGCTGGGTCTGGCCCGGACTGATAGTTCGCAGCAGGCCGAACCAGTTATCCACGCCGTCGCCCTTGCTAACCTCTCGATACGTCTGGCCGTTGGTTCCTTCCAAGGTAAGAAACGGGATCGACACATCCTGGCCGGTGCCGTTCGTCACCGAAAGCTTGACCAGCAGAAAACGATTTTCCGGGGACCGGGCTTGCAGCCCCTCGCCCAATTGGGCTTTCCAACCGCTCTCTACAACCGAATACGTCATCTGGCCGAGGGGAACGCGTTCGCCCATGGCGAATTCGCTCCGAGGGGGCGTTGCGTTGGAGCAGCCGGACAATGCCAGAGCCGCCAAGCCCACAAGGGCGCAACAAAATCGCTTGTTCATTCGAGAAACTCATACCAAATGTACAAGGTGGGCTAGGAGCGGCGCAAATGGCCCGCGAGGCGCTCCAGAAGCTCGGCCTGAGCCGGGTTGATTTTATGGCGGGCGGCAGGAAGGGAGAACCATTCGGCGCGGTCGATTTCCGGAAATTCCTGTAATTTTCCGGATCGGGGCGGCCATATCATGGAAAACGTGTTGCTGTGGATGCCGGCCGGATCGAGGTCGTGCTCCAGCGCCCAGGCAGTAACGATTTTTCCGCTGCGCTGGCGAATTTCCCCGAGCGGGATGAAATCGCCGGCGAGCGTGACCCCGGTTTCTTCCTGAAACTCGCGCTGCGCGGCAGCGAGTGGATCTTCGTCATCGCCGTATTCGCCCTTGGGAATTGACCAGGTCCCTTCGTCTTTGTTTTTCCAGAGCGGTCCGCCGGGATGCGCCAGGAGAACTTCGAGGCGCGGCCCGGTGCGGCGGAACAGGAGGATGCCGGCGCTGCGCTTGGGCATGGAAGCAGGGTACGAAATACCTGGCCCGCCCTTCGTCAACAAGATCTCCTGGTGCGAACGGGGAGGGTCGAACTCCCATGCCCTTGCGGGCGCTGGAACCTAAATCCAGTGCGTCTGCCAGTTCCGCCACGTTCGCACGATGTCCATTATATCGGCTCACCGGGCGTAAGCCGCCGCGCTGCGGAAACGCTCGGCCGGGTCAAAGTGCGTGAGCCGCGGAGTCTTGCGGCCGCAGCCGCAGGATGCCCGTTCCAGGCGGTAGCCGTCCCAGTGAGCCTCCGGGGCCTCGATGTGCAGACCGTCGTGCGCCTCGCACTCGGCCGCCAGCAACTCCCCGCGCGGCCCGACGATCTGCTCGAACACCGGCACGCGAAAGACCCCCCACAGCCGGTGGCGTTCTTCCGCCGAGAGCAGGGGATCGCCTGGATTTTCCAGCGCGATCAGCGCCCGGGTGAACACCGGCGGCTTTTCGATCGCGGCCAGCCCAAGCAACTGCTCGCGCGGCGCGGCAATCGCCTCAGGTTGGAACGCCGCCACTTTCTCTGACCAGCCCCGCGGAAACACGCGGACCGGGCAGTTCGGCCGGAACCTGGGCTGACGGAAACAGGCCGCCAGCACGGCCGTGCGTGGAGGCGGATCCATCGGATACCGGAATACGGACCTTCTCCGGAAAGCGAACGTGTCGAACCTCATGCATAAACGTTCGTTCAGGAGCCGAGAATTCTCAGCAGATTTTCACCAAAAATCGCGCGCGCGTCCGCCTCGCTGGTCCCGATCTCATAGAGCGCCCGCGCCTGGTCCTCGAAAATCGCATGGTGCCAGCCGCGCGGAAAATAGGAGGAATCCGTTCCGAACAGCAGCCGCCGCGGCCCGGCCACCTCCAGGGCGTGGCGGAAGACGTCGCGCAAGGCGAGATGCCCGGCCTGGTACCGCGTCCAGTGATTGGAGCTGGAGGTGTCCAGGTAGACGTTGGCGCACTGGTCGGCCAGCATCAGCGCCTCTCGGAAATAGCCCGCGCCGAAGTGCGGCACGATAATGGGAACGTCGGGATAACGCAACGCGATCGCATGCAGATCCACCGGGTTCGAAAACCGCATGTCGAACGGCGACGCCAGCCCGAGCTTCTTCCGCACGCCGACGCTCAAAACGCCGCAGTGCACAAAGACGGCGCGTCGCTCCCCCTGCGCCCACGCAAACACCGGCCGGGCGCAAGCGTCCTGAATCGAGTAGCCATGCATGGCCGGAAACAGGCACGCCACGCGCACGTCCGCAAACGATGCGGGCAGGCCGGCGCTTAGCGTTCGCGGATTCACCATGGCGTACGCAAAGAAGCGATCCGGAAATCGCCGCGCCGCCGCAATCACCGAGCCTTCATCGCCCGGAACGCTCGCAATCAGAGCCGCGGCGAACACGCCGTGACGATCGAGTTCTCGAACCCACTCGCCAGCCAGCGATTCAGGCTCACGCGGAGGCAGAAGCCAGCCAAGCTGCGCGCCTGCCGCTTCCAGCGTCAAGCCCGGCCTCTGCGCTACGAGCGTGGAGAAGAAATGGTGCGAGAAGAAATGCACATGCGCATCGGCCACCGGCAATGGCCCCCACGGAGAGGAACGCCTTACGCGCTCATTCACCTTTGGCGTCCGCTTTGGCTGCCGCGCGATCGGTTCCGGTCAGCCCTGTGGAAAGCGCGAGCTGGGTCAATCCCGCCACATTGTTGACCTTCAGCTTCTTCATCATGGTCTTGCGGTAGCTGCGCACCGTCTGCTCGCGCAAATCAAGCAGGACTGCAATTTCCTTGCTGGTCTTGCCTTCCGCCACCAACCGGAGCACCTGCACCTCGCGAGGCGAAAGCGCCTCGAGCACCGGAGGTTTCTGGCGGGATTCCAGATCGCCTTTCTGAATCCGCGTCAACAGGCGGTCGGAAACCTGCGGGCTCAGGTACATGCCCCCAGCGGCCACCATGCGCAAGGCCTCCAATAGGTCGTTGTCCGAGGCTCTTTTCAGGATGAATGCGCGCGCGCCGGAGCGGACCGCGCTCACCACCGAATTCTCGTCGTCATACATCGAAAGGATGGCGACCTTACACTCGGGCTGATGCCGCAGAATTTCGGCGGTAGTCTCCACGCCATTCAATCCGGGCAGCCCGATATCCATCAGCACCAGATGCGGACGGAACTTCTTTACGAACTGCACGGCATCGGTGCCGTTCTCAGCTTCACCTGTGACGCGAAAATCGTTCGACCGGTTCAGGATGGCCTTGATGCCATCGCGCATGATCTTGTGATCATCCACCAGCAGGACGTCGAACGGCATAGGCAATGGAAACAATTGTACTCTTTCCCTTCGAGCATTCAAACGTGAGTCCCCGCGCGCATGCCAGCAGGCGCACCAAAGCAAGCGAGCGCGCCCGGCCACGGGCGCGGCCGTTGTCCGTGATCCGCACAACAATCGGCCGGACTCCGCGGACCGTGATGCTCACGCGCGTGGCCCCTTGCCGGAGCGCTTGTTCGACCGCGCTTTCCGCCGCCTCATACAGCGCTACGGCGATTTCGGGCGGAGGAGCTGCCGTGGTGGAATACACCAGTGCGACTTCGCAGCCGGCGGAAATGTCCTGCAACAGGCGCGCCAGAGCCTGTTGCAATCCGCCTCGATCCGCGGCTGAGGAGCACACCTCGCGACTGAGCGCGCGCACTCGCTCCAGCGCCTCATCCAGCAATCGAATCGTCTCGTCAACTTTGGCTTCGGTACCAGGAAAATCCATCCGCAGCAACTGAAGCTGTACTCCCGCGGCGGAAAGCGAGGATCCGATGTGATCGTGCAGGGTCCGGCCGGCGCGCACGAGGGCGTTCCGTGCTTCGACGTAGCGAGCCGCGAGTTCCTCCGCCTCGCTTCGAGCGGGCTTGCCGTTCCTGTGGGCAGGCCGCCTGGATTTGGCCATTTATGAGAGTCTAGCGTTTCCGCTCAAGCGGAAAGGGCGGGGTCGGCCGCTATACTGCCCCCAGGAACACTGCCGCCGCGCCGCGCGTTTTGCCTTGCGTTTCGAGAGAGTGCGCGCCGGGCCGCATCGGCCACGTCGCGCGCCAGCAAGCCGTACTTGTCCAGCAACTGCTCCGGCGTTCCCGATTCGGCGTACGTGTTTTGGATCCCGACGAATTCCATCGCTGCCGGATGCGTCTCCGCAACCACCTGCGCGACGCGTACGCCCAGTCCGCCATCCACCAGGTGCTCTTCCGCCACGACGATCGCGCCGGTTTCGCGGGCCGCCTTTGAGATTGCCTCGCGGTCCAGGGGCTTGATGGTGGGAAAATCGAGCACTCGTGCGGAAATCCCCTCCGCTTCGAGCGTCTCGGCGGCGCGGATCGATTCGGCCACAAGAAGACCGGTCGCGATCAGCGTGACGTCGGAGCCCTCGACGAGCTCGATCGCCTGGCCGATCTTGAACTGCTGGCCGGGCTCGTAAACACGGGGAACTTTGGGACGCCCTGCTCGAAGGAACACCGGTCCGACATGCGCCGCCGAAAGTTTGACCAGTTCCATCATCGCGATCTCATCCGCCGGCGCCAGGACCGTGAACCCCGGCAGAGAGCACGCCAGGCTCAGATCCTCCACGCTCATCTGCGACGGGCCGTCTTCGCCGATGGAGATGCCGCTGTGCGTGCCCACCACCTTCAGGTTCACGTTGGGATACGCCGCTGTCACGCGCAACTGCTCGAATCCCTTGTTCAGGGCGAATACGGAAAAACTCGAAGCAAACGGAATCCTTCCCGCCGCGGCCAGGCCCGCGCCGATCGCGATCATATTCGCTTCGGCGATGCCGCACTCGAAGAAGCGTTCCGGGAATTCCTTGGCGAATCCGGCGGTGTGTGTGGATTTCGAAAGATCGGCGTCCAGCGCAACCACATTCGGATTCGCACGCCCGAGCTCGACCAGCGCCTTGCCGAACGCCTCGCGCGTGGCGATGCCCATCTTCAGTTCGAACTTCGCTTTCGCCGGCATCAGGCCAGCTCCTGAAGGGCCCGCGCGCATTCCTCGCGGGTCGGAGCCGTGCCATGAAACTTGGGATTGTTCTCCATGAACGACACTCCCTTCCCTTTGATGGTGTGCGCGATGATGCAGGTCGGCCGGCCCTGCATCGAGGATGCCTCGCCGAACGCGCTCTGGAGCGCCGCAATGTCGTGCCCGTACGCCTCGATCACGTGCCACCCAAAGCTCCGCCATTTGTCCGCCAGCGGCTCCAGGCTCATGATGTCCTTCACAAAACCGTCAAGCTGGATCTGGTTGTAGTCGACGATCGCCACCAGGTTGTCGACCTGATGGAACGCCGCCGCCATGGCTGCTTCCCAGACTTGTCCTTCCTGGATTTCGCCGTCTCCCAGGACCACGTAAGATCGTGATTTTCCCTTGTTCAGCCGCGCCGCGAGCGCCATCCCCAGCCCCAGCGAGAGCCCGAGTCCCAACGAACCGGTGGAAGCCTCTAAAGCGGGCAGGAAACGCACATCGGGATGGCCCTGATACGGCGATCCAAGTTTGCGGAGCGTCATCAGCTTGTCTTTCGGGCAGTAACCGCACTCCGCAAGGACGGCGTAGAGGATCGGGCAGCAATGCCCCTTCGACAGGATGAAACGGTCGCGATCCGGCCATCCGGGATTCGACGGATCGTGACGCAGAACGTCGAAATACAGCGTGACCACGATTTCCGCCGCGGATAGCGATCCGCCCGGGTGGCCCGAGCCAGCCTCAGTGATCATCTCGATCGCCGTGCGTCGCATGCGCTTGGCGATCTCAGCCAGTTGAGCGACGTCACTGGTTTTCTGCATGGCCTACTGTCAATGTATCATCCGGCCCGCAAGGCTGGCAGTGCTTGCGCGGACCGCGGAAATCCGATCCGCCGCTTGGGGCCGGTGGCGGGAGCTGCTTTAGATCGCCGATTTCTGGACGTCTTCGAGAGATTCAACCCTGAACGCATCCGGCAGGGTTCGCCGGCCCTCCCGACGGGAGGTAGCAAAATGCGGCCTCAAGTTTTCTGTCTCCGCGGCTGTCAATCGAAACAGGAAATCCTTCGGGAACCGGCCGCAGCACTTGTCTCACCTGATCTGCTGTGTGCTAGCCTGACGTGTTCCCATGCCGGATTCCGTCCGTATTTCCACCCCCGTCAAATGGACAATCTGCGCGATGGCGTCGCTCGGGTTTCTATTCGACATCTACGAGGTCCTGGTCGCCCCGCTGGTCTTACAGCCGGCCGTCATGGAACTCGGCGGATTCTCTCCGGGCACAGCCGCATACCGCCATTGGACGGCGCTGCTTTTTTGGATCCCTCCGCTGGTGGGCGGATTTTGCGGCCTGTGGGGCGGCTATCTTGCGGACCGCTTCGGACGCCGCCGGGTCCTGGTCTGGAGCATCCTGCTCTACACCGTGTCGGCGCTGTCGGCCGGTATGTCCACGAGCATGGAAGCGCTGCTGCTGTTTCGCGCGCTGTGCTTCGCCGGCGTGTGCGTCGAGTTCATCGCCGCGGTCGCCTGGCTCGCGGAACTCTTCCCCGACCCGAACATCCGGGAAGCCGTGCTCGGCTATACGCAGTTGTTCTCTTCGCTCGGCGGAGCGATGGTTGCCGTCGCGTTCTATCTCGCGAATCGCTATGGCGCGAGCCTTCCTGCCATTTACGGCGGGCACTCCGCGTGGCGGTACACCCTGATTTCCGGACTCGCACCAGCCATTCCGCTGATCCTCATCCGCCCGTTCCTGCCCGAATCTCCTCAATGGCAGCAGCGCCGGCTCACAGGAACGTTGAAACGTCCGAGCGTGGCGGAACTCTTCAGGCCCGAGTTTCGCCGCGACACGATCATCACCGCCCTGCTGTTCGCATGCGCCTACGGAGCCGCTTTCGGAACCGTGCAGCAATCGCCGCAGATCGCCGCGGGGCTTCCCGAAATCCGCCAGCTTCCAGCGTCGGAGCGCGGCCAGGCGGCGGCCAGCGCGCAGACGATGCAGGAAGTCGGGGGGCTTGCGGGAAGATTCGCGATCGCCAGCCTGGGGCTGCTCATCGTCAGCCGCCGCACCGTGCTGCGGTTGTTTCTGATTCCCGGATTGATTCTGACTCCCGTCGTATTCATTTACATGGGCACACATAGCCTGCAACTGTTTCGCATCGGCATATTCGTCGCCGGATTCACCACGGTCGCGCAACTCACGTTTCTAGGAACCTATATGCCCCGAATTTATCCGCTGCATCTCCGCGGAACGGGCGAAGGCTTTGCGGCCAACGTCGGCGGCCGGATGGTTGGCACGTCGGCCGCCTTCGTCACCACGCACCTCGCAGCATTGATGCCGGCCGCGCTGCCAGGCGCGCAGTTAGCCTACGCCGCTTCGATTGTCGGTGTGGGCGTCTATCTGCTCGCACTGATTCTTACGTTCTGGTTGACGGAACCGCCGGCGAAACTGCCGGACTAAAGCGAGGGCGATCGCGTTGCCACACCGAAGGCGTCTTCCAAAGCCGCTCCAATTTGCAGCAGCGTGTCTTCCTGGTTGGACGGCGCGACAAGTTGCAGCCCGATCGGCAATCCGCCGCTCGAAAAGCCGCACGGCAGAACCAGCGCGGGCCAGCCCAGCACGTTGAACGGCCGCGTGAGCCTGGTGGCCGCCATCCGAACATCTTCGGTTACGGCGCCGAACGCCACCACCGTCTCTCCGATTTTAGGAGCCGTCATCGGCGTGGCCGGCGTCATCAGGCAGTCCAGGTTCTGCCAGATTCTCGCGAAATCGCGGGCTAAAACCGTCCGAACGCGTTGGGCGTTTATGAACTCGGTGGCCGGGATCAGTCGGCCTTGCTCCAGCAGGACCACGATATCGGGCCCGATTTCATCCCGGCGATCCAAGTAGCGCGCCAGCAGAGCGGACACTTCGGCAAGCTGCACGATCCGCCCGACCACGTTTACAGCTTCCGGGTCGGGCAACTGCACTTCCGTGACGTGCGCTCCCAGAGCCGCCGCCGTTTGGACAGCGGCCCGGAACGATAGCATCACCTCCGGCGCGACCCTCTCGACGAAAAAGTTCTCAGGAACGCCGATGCGCATGCCGCGAACATCTGCGTGTGCAGGCGGCAGGTAGTTGCTGGACTGCTTGGCGACCACTCGGAATCCCAACGCAACGTCGCGCACCGTCCGTCCGAGCAGCCCCGCGTGATCCAGCGTCAATCCAAGCGGCATCACACCCTTGCGGCTTACGCGTTCGTATGTCGGCTTCAATCCCACTACCCCGCAGAACGATGCCGGGATGCGGATCGAACCGCCGGTGTCGGTTCCGGTCGCCAGAGGCACGATCCCGGCGGCCACCGCCGCGGCCGATCCGCCGCTCGAGCCCCCAGGAATTCGTTCCACATCCCAAGGGTTCCGGATGGCGCCGAAGTGTGGATTGTTCGACGTGATCCCGTACGCGAACTCGTGCAGGCCGGTTTTGCCGGCCATGACCGTGCCGGCGGCATCCAACTCACGCACGATCTCCGCATCCGTTTCGGGCACGAAGTGGGCGAAGATTTTCGATCCGCTCGTGGTGTTTACTCCGCGCGTAAAAATGTTGTCTTTATGCGCGATCGGAATCCCGTGCAGCGGGCCGCGGTCGATCCCGCGCGCGAGTTCCTCGTCCAGAACCTCCGCGCGCGCCAGCGCCCCGGACTCCGTGACCGTGAGGAACGCATGGAGCCGCGGATTCCTGGCCTCGATTTTCTTAATCGTTTGTTCCGTCAGCTCACGAACCGAAACGTTTTTCTCCCGAAGTTGGGCTGCGATTTCCCGGATCGTCACTCCTCGTCCTCAGCCGGCCATGGCAGCGCATCGGGCGGCAGCCGTTGTTCCAGCCGGCCCAGCGCGGATTCCAAGCTTTCCAGCGCTGGAATTACGTTCGGAAGCAGTTCTTCAGGTACCGGGGGCCGGGCGGCTTTCGCGAGCGCTTTCCAATCCATGTTTGCATCGCGCACAACCCGGAACGCCGCTGTGCGCTCGAACTTCCAAAAGGACCAAACCACTGCCAATATACAATCAAAGAGATGCTGGCCGCCGACAAGCACGTCGCCGCGCCGCTGACCCAACTCAGCGAAGAAGAACGGTTGTTCCAGGCTTCGGTCCGCAAGTTTGCAGCCGAACGTCTGGCGCCGCACGTCCGCGCTATGGATGAATCGGGCGTCTTTCGCAAGGATCTGATTGCCGAATTCTTCACGATGGGTTTGATGGCTGTCGATGTCCCGGAAGAGTATGGCGGGCAGGGCGGATCGTTTTTTCAGACGATTCTGGCCATCGAGGAACTCGCAAAAGTCGATCCCTCGGCCTCGGTGATCGTGGACGTGCAAAATACGCTGTTCCATAACGCCTTGCTGCGATGGGCGAACCAAGAGCAGCTTCGCCGCTGGATTCCGCGCGCGGCAGCCGATTGCGTCGCAAGCTACGCACTGTCCGAAGCCGGCTCGGGATCGGACGCATTTGCCCTCGCAACCCGCGCCGTCGAATCCGGAAACGAGTACCGCCTGACCGGCCGCAAGCTCTGGATTACAAACGCCGCCGAAGCCACATTATTCTTGCTCTTTGCGACGGTAAACCCCGCGGCAGGATACAAGGGCATCACCGCATTCCTGATCGAGCGCGATTTTCCGGGTTTCTCGGTCGGCAAGAAAGAGGACAAGCTCGGGATTCGAGCCTCCTCCACCTGCGAACTGATCCTGGACGATTGCCTCGTCCCCAAGGCCAACGTGATCGGCGAAGCGGGCCAAGGCTACAAGATCGCCATCGAAACGCTGAATCAGGGCCGGATCGGCATCGGCGCACAGATGACCGGCTTGGCTCAAGGCGCTCTCGATCACGCCATCGCCTATGCCCGCCAGCGCAAGCAGTTCGGAAAACCGATCGCCGAATTCCAGGGAGTACAATTCGAATTAGCGGAGATGGCCGTGGAAGTCCAGGCGGCGCGGCTGATGGTGTATAACGCCGCCCGCTTGAAGGACGCCGGCCGGCCTTATCTGATGGAGGCGGCCATGTGCAAGTACTATGCCTCGCAGGTGGCCGAACGCGTGGCCTCAACAGCCGTGGAGATTCTCGGCGGCGTCGGGTTTACCAAGGATTACCCGGTCGAAAAACTGTATCGGGATGCCAAGATCGGCCGGATCTACGAGGGAACCAGCAACATGCAGCGCCTGACCATTGCCAAGCAACTGCTCGGTAACCGGACCTAGCCATGTTCGTCCAACACAAGGAGGAGGATTCATGCGCGCACTCGGCTTGATCGTTCTCGGGGCCGCAGCACTGTTGGCGGCCGATTCACAGCAGGACCTGTCGCAGGCTCAGATCGACGAGATCGTGCAAAAGTTCGCCGCTAAGGAGACCGAATTCGCAAAGGCTCGCGAGAACTACACCTACCGCCAAACCGCCCGTATCCAGGAGCTGGACGGAGCGGGAAGCGTCAGCGGGAGATGGGAAACCGTTTCCGACATCCTTTTCGACCCTTCTGGCAGACGGACCGAAAAGGTCGTCCGTGCTCCCGTGTCCTCGCTCCACAACATTCTTCTGACTCCCGAGGACCTGGAAGATCTTCGCAGCGTCCAGCCTTTTGTCCTTACCACATCGGAGTTGCCCAAGTATCTGATTCGCTACCTCGGAAAGGAAACTCTGGACGAAATCCCCTGCTACACCTTCGCTGTGAAGCCCAAAAAAGTGGACCCGGGGCAGCGCTATTTTGAAGGTATTGTCTGGGTGGACGACCGCGACCTGCAAATCGTCAAAACCTACGGCCGCGGCACGGGTGTATTCAAGAAGGGCAACGCCTACCCTAAGTTCGAGACCTACCGGGAACAGATCGATGGCAAATACTGGTTTCCCACCTATACCATCGCGAACGCCACCCTGCACTTCCCTGAGTTCGACCAGCGGATCAAGCAAACCGTTCGATACGAGGACTATAAACAGTTCAAGGCCGAATCCACCATCACTTTTGGAGACGAGGTCGATCCTTCCAACCAGCCCCAGCCGGCGAAAAAATGATATCCCGAACCTAGTGGGGTTCTAGGGAAAAACCCTAAACTGGAAGCCCGAAGCTGCCGATGATACAGCATCGGCATGGTTGTCCACGTAACTTCATCGAAAGAGGCGGCTCAGACGCAGACGTCGCCCGACCCCCCCGACGCTCACCCCGAACGCTCGCCGCTCGATCAGTTGAAGGGCATGTTCCTGGCCAGCCTGAATCATGAGATCCGCACGCCTTTGAGCGGCATCATCGGGATGCTGGACCTGCTGCACGAAACCACCCTCGATGAAGATCAGCGCGATTACCTGAACGCAGCCCGCCTGTGTACCGAGTCGTTATCGGAGCTCCTGAACGCTAGCCTGGAATATGCGGCTCTCGAAGCCGGACAGATCAGCCTGGAGGAAACAGAATTCAGCGTGCGGGAGATGCTGGAGGTGGCCTTGGCCCAACAGCGGCCTAAGGCGGATATAAAACAGCTCCGGTTGCGCTTGACTGTGGAACCTGGAATCCCTGAGACGCTGATCGGCGATGCCGCCCGTTTGCGGGAATTGTTGGGACACCTGATTAACAACGCCATCAAATTCACGCACACCGGCTCCGTGGATGTTCGTGTTTCGTTGAAACCGGCCGCACAGGGATCCGACCTGCTGGTGGCCGAAGTGCGCGACACGGGCATCGGCATCCCCGGAGACAAGCTGGAGACTATCTTCGAATCGTTTCGCGCCGGCGAAAGCGGTCTGGCGCGGGCGTATCCCGGGCTGGGACTGGGCCTGGCGCTGGCGCAAAAACTGGCCAAAGTCATGCGCGGCCGCATCCTGGTGGAAAGTCAGCCCGGCGCGGGCTCCACGTTCACGCTGGAAATTCCCATGCGCCGCCCGCCCGAATGCGAACCGCAACCTGCCCGCCCTGCCGAGACCGGTCCCGCGGTCCTCGCTGTAGAGGACGATCCGATCGGCATGACCGTGCTTCGCCACGTTCTCAAGCGGCGCCTGAAAAATGTAGACTGCGCCGGCTCGGGTCGCGAGGCGATCGGAGCCGCGGCCAGCAAGCACTACGATCTGATCCTCATGGACCTGCAAATGCCCGATCTCACGGGCCTGGAGGCCGCCGCGAAAATCCGCCGCATGCACGGCTACACCAACGTGCCGATTCTCGCGCTGACTGCGAGCTGCTCGGACCAGATTCGCGAGCAGTGCCGGGCCGCTGGCATGCAGGCGTTCCTGTCCAAGCCGATCGACGCCAACGAGCTGTGGTCCGCTGTTTCCCGTTATCTGGGCCGGGAAATTTCGCGCTGAACCAGCTCGGTCCAACCCTGGCAGAGCCGGGCCGATGCTATTCTTCCGATCTCTCGCCTTGATACTCTTGAATCTCTAAGGCATGTCCGATCAAAAACTGAAAATCATCCCGCTGGGCGGTCTGGGCGAATTCGGGATGAACTCCATGGCCATCCGCTACGGAGATGACATCATCGTCGTGGATGCCGGGATGATGTTCCCCGATGATGAACTCCTGGGCGTTGATATCGTCACGCCGGATTTCGCGTACCTCGAACAGAACGCCGCCCACGTGCGCGGCCTGATCCTCACGCACGGCCACGAGGATCACATCGGCGGCGTCCCGTTTCTGCTGAACCAGATTTCGGCGCCCGTATACGGGACCGCCTTTACTCTGGCCCTGGTAGAACGCCGCCTGGAAGAACACGAGATGCTCGAACAGGTCAAGATGCATCCGGTCAAGCCGGGAGATCTGCTGGAGCTGGGCCCTTTCTCCATCGAATTCGTCCACGTCACGCACTCGATTGTGAGCTGCGTCGCGCTGGCCATCACTACGCCGCTCGGCGTGATCATCCATACGGGCGACTTCAAAGTAGATCCCACGCCCACCGACAATGTGCTCTTCGATCTGCACACTCTGGCGGCCTACGGCAAGCGCGGCGTCCTGCTGCTGCTTTCCGATTCCACCAACGTGGATCGTCCCGGCTATACCGAAAGCGAGCGTGCGGTGGGCCCGCGCCTGGAAGATTTGTTTGTGCGCACGCCGCGCCGGCTGGTGATCTCTTGTTTCAGCTCCTCGATTCACCGGCTCCAGCAGATCGTCGACTTCGCCCATGAGTACGGCCGCAAGGTCGCGTTTTTCGGGCGCAGCATGATCAACACCACGGAAATCGCCCACGACTTGGGCCTGCTCACGATTCCCGACGGCGTGCTGCTGCGGCCCCAGGATGTGATGCAGTTGCCGCCCAACAAGGTCGCCGCCGTAGTCAGCGGTACTCAAGGCGAGCCCATGTCGGCCATGTCGCGCGTGGCCGTCGATGATCACAAGCACCTTTCCATCGAGCGCGGCGACACCGTGGCGCTGAGCGCCCGCATCATCCCTGGAAACGAAAAGGCCATTTACCGGATGATCAACCACATCTCCCGCCGCGGCGCCGACGTGGTCTACGGAACGATGAATCCGCCGATTCACGTGTCCGGACACGGCAGCGCCGAGGAGCTTCGGTTGGTCCTGAACCTGGTCCGGCCGAAATATTTTGTGCCGATCCACGGCGAATACCGGCAGCTCGCCCGGCACGCCCGGCTGGCGCAGCATCTGAGCCACTCGGGCCTCGAAGATACGTTCGTCCTCGAGTCCGGCGAGACGCTCGAGATCGATCGCGAGGGTGCCCGCAAAGGCGAGCCGGTGCCCGTGGGCCGCGTGTGCATCGATTCCGGCACCCTCGACGAAGTGGTGGAAGATATCGTCATCCGCGACCGCCAGCACCTTTCTGAAGACGGATTCGTGCTGCCGATCATCGCGCTCAACAAACACACCGGCCGCAGCGAGGTCCTGCCGGAAATCGTCAGCCGCGGTTTCATGTCTACCGAAGACAGCGCGGCCGTGCTTCAGGAGGCCCGGCAGGTGGTGCTCAAAACGCTTGAGTCCTCAACCGCCGAAGAACGAGGAGACTGGGGCGTCATGCAGGAGAAGATCCGCACCGATCTGAAACGCTTCCTGAACAAGCAAACCTCCCGCCGGCCGCTCATCATGCCGGTAATTCTGGAGGTCTGATGCCCGGCGCGGCGTACCGCGAACCCTACCGCTTGTAGCCATCGTGACCTACCTCCAAATAACGTAAATCCGGAGACGGACAAAGTATTAGTCCCCGAGTCCCCAGGTCGCAAGGCAGGCCCTGCTTAGAGGCGGGGCGAATCCACTACATAATTCAGCCGTCCCTCTTCTCGCAACGTTCGCCGCACAGGAGGATCTACAATACGCAGGGAGGTGTGTCATGAAACTTGTGTTTCTTATTCCTACCCTCTTGCTGGCCGGACTCGTCGCGGGGCAGGCTGTTCCCGCCGAGTACGATTCGGTGCTCAAGTCGTTGGGCAAACAAGGGGATTACAAAGACAACGTTCTCAAAATCAATATTCCGCGAAACGACTTGAAGGTCACCATCGACGGGATCGCGACGCCGACGCCATTCGGATTCGGAGGGTGGCTCGCAATGACCAAAGGCGATGGCGGAATGGACGTAATGATGGGCGATCTCGTGCTGACCGAAGACGAAGTCAACCCGGTCATGTCCGCGCTGCTCGATCATGGCCTGGAAGTCACCGCGCTGCACAATCACTTTTTCTTCGAGAGCCCGCGAATCTTCTACATGCATGTGCACGGGCATGGCAAAGCCGCCGACCTCGCAAAAATGGTGAAACCCGCAGTGGATTTGATCGGGAAGGAATCGCCGCAGCACCAAAGCGCCATAAGCGGCGTCAAGGCGAACGTTTCCGCGGGACAAATCGACACCGCTAAAATCGCCAGGATCGTAGGGCACGAAGGCGAACAGAGCGGCGCGGTCTACAAAATCACGGTCGGCCGCGACGATCTCAAGCTCAAAGACATGGGCGCCGCCATCAATGCCCGGATGGGATTGAACACTTGGGCGGCTTTCTATGGCAGCGACGCGAACGCGGAGGTGGCGGGCGATGTCGCCATGCTTTCCAACGAGATCACCCCCGTGCTGAAAGCCCTGCGCTCCCATGGCCTGAACGTGGTCGCAATCCATAACCACATGACTGGCACGCAGCCCGTGATCTATTTTTTGCACTACTGGGGAACCGGCCCGACCGACAAGCTCGCCGCGGGATTCAAAGCGGCGCTCGCGCAGTTGGGAAAATCCTCGCACACGCACTGAAATCGGCGGAATTAAGGCTCGTTAACCCTGGGATCTCTGCCGGGCAGGGTCGCTTGCTATAATGGCGTTTGTATGTCCTCTACCCCTTTGACTGCGGGGAAGAAGATTATCCTGTTGCGGCCGCGTGGTTTCTGCGCCGGAGTGGTGCGCGCGATCGACGTCGTGAAGATCGCGCTCGACATGTATGGAGCGCCGATTTACGTCCGCAAGGAGATCGTCCACAACCGCCATGTCGTTGAGGAGCTTCGGGCCCTTGGCGCGATCTTCGTCGAGGAACTGGACGAGGTTCCCGTTGGTGCACGCGTCATTTTCAGCGCGCACGGCGTTTCGCCGGAAGTGCGCTCGCAGGCCCGCCAGCGGAGCCTGAAGGTCATTGACGCCACTTGTCCCCTGGTGACCAAGGTTCACCTGGAAGCCGTCAAATTCGCGAAAAAGGGGTTCACCATCGTTCTGATCGGCCACAAGGACCACGACGAGGTCATCGGGACTCTCGGTGAGGCCCCGGAGTCGACCGCCTTGGTATCCACGGTCGAGGACGTCGATCGCCTGGAAGTCGCCGACCCGGAGCGCGTCTCCTACATCACGCAGACCACCTTAAGTCTGGATGAAACCCGGGATATCGTGCAGCGCCTGAAAGAGAAGTTTCCCAAGATTCAGGGACCGGCGGCGCAGGATATCTGCTACGCCACGGAAAACCGGCAGGTCGCAGTGAAGGCCGTAGTGCCGTTGTGCGAGGTTCTGTTGGTCGTAGGATCGCAAAACAGCTCCAATTCACGCCGTCTGGTGGAGGTCTGCGAAAAAATGGGAGTGCCGGCTTATTTGGTCGACGACCTGACCGAAGTCCGGCAGCAATGGCTGGAAACGGTCCGCACCGTGGCCGTGACGGCGGGCGCTTCGGCCCCCGAAAACTTAGTGCAGCAATTGGTGGAATTTCTCCGGCAGCGGGGCTTCGCCCAGTTGGAAGAAATGGAAGTCAAGGAAGAAGACGTGCGCTTCAATCTGCCATCTGAGCTCACGCGCACGGTGCAACTACAAACTGTCGCGCGGGTATGAGCAGCCCCAGTCTGCAAATTGCGGACACTTTGTTTGCGGAGTCTTCCGCAACCTTGCGCAGGGCCGCCGAGCACCTGCTGAGCCGCCGGGCCGCCGCCGGATACTGGTGCGGCGAGCTCACCGCCGACACCACGCTCGAATCCGATTTCATTCTGCTGGAGCTATGGCGTCATCCCCCGCGGGATGGCGGCTGGAATCCCCCCACCAGGCCCTTGATCGAGAAAGCAGTCCGCTCGATTCTGGCGCGGCAATTGCCGGATGGCGGCTTCAGCATTTACCAAAAGGGCCCCTCGGAAGTCAGCGCCAGCATCAAAGCCTACACGGCGCTGAAGCTGGCTGGCGTAGACGCTGCCGGCGCGGAGATGACCCGCCTGCGGGAGCGGATTTTAACTCTCGGCGGCCTTCAGGCGGCGAACAGCTATGTCAAGGTGAACCTGAGTCTCTTCGGCCTGTACCCGCGCGAGCATACCCCTTCGATTCCGCCCGAATTGAGTCTGGCGGGGAACCTCATCTACGAGATGTCCTCCTGGACGCGGGCGATCGTGACGCCACTCTCGATTTTGCACTCGCTGAATCCTTGCCGGCCGGTTCCCGCGGGATTCACGCTTCAGGAACTCTTCCTTCCGGGCGTCTCGCTGGCGTTTTCCGATCACGAAAGATTCCTGAGCTGGCGGAATTTCTTCTTCGTCGCCGACCGGTTCCTGAAATTCTGGGAGCGGCATGGTTCCCGCGCTCTGCGCAAGCGGGCGATCCGGCGCGCCGAAGAGTGGATGCTCGCCAGAACCCGCTCCTCGGATGGCTTGGGCGCGATCTATCCGTCCATGATGTACGTCATCATGGCGCTCGATGTTCTGGGCTATCCGAAGGATCACCCCGAAGTGGAGGAAGCGACACGCCAGTTCATGAACCTGATGGTGGACGACCAGCGCGGGTTCTTCTTCCAGCCGTGCTTCTCGCCGGTCTGGGATACAGCGATCGCCCTGCACGTTCTGGGCGAATCCGGATGTGTGCCCCAGCGCGCGCTCACGCCGGCCGCGGACTGGCTGCTTTCGAAAGAAGTGCGCAACAAGGGCGACTGGAGCGTAAAGCGCCCGAATGTCGAGCCGTCAGGCTGGTACTTCGAATTCGCCAACGAGTGGTATCCCGATATCGACGATACGGCCCAGGTGCTGCTGGCTCTGGCTCATTCCCAGGCGTCCCCTTCCGAAGCGCAGCAGGCCGCGCGGAAGCGCGCGGTCGAATGGCTGCTTGCGATGCAAGGCTCCGACGGCGGCTGGGCGGCTTTCGACGTCGATAACAACTGGAATTTCCTGAGTTGCGTGCCGTTCGCCGATCATAACGCCATGCTCGATCCCACCTGTCCGGACATCACCGGCCGCGTTCTGGAGGCTCTGGCGGCGTGCGGCGTTTCCAACAGCCATGAGGCCGTACGGCGCGGAGTGGCGTTCCTCAAACGCGTCCAGGAAGACGACGGAAGCTGGTATGGCCGCTGGGGCGTCGATTACATCTACGGGACCTACCTGGCGCTGCGGGGACTGCAGGCCTCGGGCGAAAGCGATCGTGAGGCGTATATCCTGCGAGCCGGCGAGTGGCTCCGCTCGATCCAGAACGCCGATGGAGGCTGGGGCGAAAGCTGCGCCAGCTACGATAACGGGACCTACACTCCCGCCCACAGCACGCCCTCCCAGACCGCTTGGGCCGTGCTGGGCTTGATCGCCGGCGGCGATACCACCAGCAACAGCCTGCACAAAGGCATCGAATATCTGATGGAGACGCAGCGGTCCGACGGCGGCTGGGATGAGGATCTGTCCACGGGCACCGGATTTCCGCGCGTGTTCTACTTGCAGTATCATCTGTATCGAATTTCTTTCCCGGTTCTGGCGCTGGCAGCCTACCGGAAAGCACGAGGAGCAACCCACTGATGAGATTCCCGATTTCCCAGGCGGCCAGCATGGCGACTTACATCGCCAAAAACAAGCTGCGCCCGCGTCCGGAGTGGCAGAAGAACCTGGGCGCCGCGGAGGACGCCAAGAACCCCTTCCGCATCATTCATGCCCAGATCCCCTCGGCGCGCGCCGAGCGCAAGCCGCATCCCCTGATCAACAAGCGTTTCCCCTTGGTGATGATGCTGGAGCCGCTGCATGCCTGCAATCTGACCTGCACCGGATGCGGCCGCATCCGCGAGTACGAAACCTCCATCAGCTCGCGCCTCACGCTGGAGCAATGCCTGCGCGCCGTGGACGAATGCGGAGCGCCCATGGTATCCATCTGCGGAGGCGAGCCGTTCCTCTATCCGGAATTGCCGCAGCTCTGCTCGGAAATCCTGAAGCGCGGCCGCTACATCCAGCTCTGCACCAATGGCATGTTTATCGGCAAGCGGCTGAAGGAATTCACTGCGGATCCCGGTCTGGTCCTGAACGTTCACCTGGACGGCATGGAGAAAAACCACGATCTGGCGGTCGAGCGCCAGGGTGTGTTCCAGGCCGCCATCGAAGGCATCCGGATCGCGAAGCAAAACGGCTTCCGCGTGTTCACCAACACGACGGTCTACCGCGAAACCGACATGCGCGAAATCTGGGAGCTCTATGCATTCCTGGAGCATTTCAAGGTCGACGGGCACACGATCTCACCGGCCTACGGCTATTCCTCGGTGAACGATCAGGAAATTTTCATGACCCGCGAGGATGTCCACGAAAAGTTCAAGGACATCGACAAGATGGCCAAGCGCTTCCCGCTGGTCTCTTCGCCGGTCTACATGGATTTCCTCAAGGGCGATCGCGATCTGCCGTGCACCGCCTGGGGCAACCCGACCTACAACGTGAAGGGCTGGAAAGGGCCCTGTTACCTGATCACCGATGCGCACCATGAGACGTTTGAAGATCTCATGACCAAGACGCCTTGGGAAAATTATGGCTCCGGCAACGATCCGCGCTGCGATCAGTGCATGGTGCACTGCGGTTACGAGCCTTCCTCGGCTTATGGGATTAACGCCAGGTTCAGCGATCCGTTCAAAACGCTGAGCTGGCTGCTGGGCTGAAATCCGCTGTGAAGCCCACGCTGGTCACCGGAGCCACCGGATTCGTCGGCTGGCACGTGGCGCGGGCGCTGCTCGAACGCGGGCGCTCCGTGCGCGCCCTGGCGCGCGATCCGTCCAGACTCCGCGAACTGCCGGGAATCGAGCCCATGCAAGGGGATCTCCGCGATCCTGCCTCGCTCCAACGCGCCGCCGCGGGCTGCGGCGTGGTTTTCCACGTCGCCGCGGATTACCGCCTGTGGACCCGCGAGCCGCAGGAAATGTACCGGTCCAATGTCGAGGGCACGCGGGCGATGCTCGAAGCGGCCCGCGGCGCCCGCGTCGAACGTTTCGTTTACACGAGCACTGTGGGGTGTATTGGCGTGCCCCCGGGCGGAATCGGAGATGAGACGACCCCGGCGCGCCTGGAGCAAATGCAGGGCCCCTACAAGCGTTCCAAGTTCCTGGCCGAACAGGTGGCGCGCGAATTCGCGGAAAGCGGCTTCCCCGTCATCATCGTCAACCCCACCGCGCCGATCGGCGATCACGATTTTAAGCCGACGCCGACCGGCAAGATCGTGGTGGATTTCGTCCGGGGCGCGCTCCCCGCATTCGTCGATACGGGCCTCAACGTAGTGGACGTCCGCGACGTGGCCTGCGCGCACCTGGCTGCCTGCGAGCGGGGCCAGCCGGGAGAGCGATACATCCTGGGCGCGGAAAACATGACGCTCCAGCAGATCCTGGAAACTCTGGCGGGCATCCTGGAGCGCAAGCCGCCACGCATGCAGATTCCCTACCCGCTGGCGTATGCGGCCGGGGTCGCCTCCACTGCCTGGGCCGAAGTCACCGGGCGTGAGCCACGGGCGCCTCTGGATGCGGTCCGGATGTCGCGCAAGAAGATGTGGGTCCGGCACGAGAAAGCGGCGCGCGATCTGGGATATTCGCCCGGGCCTGCTACGGAAGCCTTGCGCCGCGCTGTCTCCTGGTTCCGGGAAAACGGATACTGCTGAGGAACATGACCTGGCTCATGGTGGCGGCCGAACCGCGCGAATTCGACGGCATCCTGAAACGGGCCGGAGAGGTTCGTCCGTTGGCGTGGCCGGGAGCGGCATTTTCGCGCGAGACGGCCTATAAGAAGAACCGCTGGCTGTTGGTGGCCAACGGGCCCGGCTCGAAACTGGTGGAACGGGCCTTGGAGCGGAAACCTACCGTCGACGGGATCTTGAGCATCGGTTTCTGCGGGGCCCTTGACCCCGCGCTCCAAATTGGTGATATCGTCATAGCGGGTGAAGTTCCCAAGGCGTTAGGAGCGCCATACGTGCAGGGGGACGTGGCATCGGTAGACCGGGTTGCGGTCACCGCCCGGGAAAAACGTGAGTTGCGCGCGGCCACCGGGGCGGCGGTGGTCGAGATGGAATCGGCAGCGGTTGCGCAAAGGGCGCGCGAGTGGAGTTTGCCGTTCGGGTGCGTTCGCGTGGTTTCGGATGCCGCGGAAGAGGACCTTCCGCTGGATTTTAACCGGTATCGCGATCCGGATGGGCGCTTCGAGAAAACACGCATCGCGCTGGCCGGCTTGGTGCGTCCGTTCACGGTTCTGCCCGCGTTGATTCGGCTCGACCGGCAGTGCCGCCACGCTTCGGAACGATTAGGAGAGTTCTTTGCAAACTGTGAAAACTAGCATTGCGGCGCGGGCTTCCGTCGCGGCGCTGCCGGATGCCGGGCGAATGCCGGTTCCGGAAACGATGCGAGCCGCCGTCTACCGCGGCGGGGCCAGGGTGGCCGTGGAAACGATTCCCGTGCCCGAAATCGGGCCAGGAGAAATCCTGGTCCAGGTGGAGGCTTGCGGCATCTGCCACACGGACCTGAAGAAGATCGCCTATGATTTGTTCGCTCCGCCACGTATATACGGGCACGAAACAGCGGGAGTGGTCGCCGCAACCGGCGCTGGCGTAAAGCGCTTCCAGCCCGGCGACCGGGTTGTGGTGTTTCACCACATTCCTTGCGGCGAATGTTTTTATTGCCTGCGGAAACTGTTCGCGCAGTGCCCGGTTTATAAGCGCGTCGGCGTGACCGCCGGATTCGAGCCCGCCGGAGGCGGCTTCGCTCAGTATGTGCGGGTGATGGACTGGATCGTCGAGCGCGGCGTCGAGAAAATCCCGGAAGGAGTCAGTTTCGATCAGGCCTGCTTCGTCGAGCCGGTAAACACCTGCCTGAAGGGATTCAAGCAGCTCGATCCGCAGCCCGACGATGTGATCGCGATTCTAGGACAGGGCCCCATCGGGCTGGTCTTCACCATGATGGCCGTTCGCACGGGCGCGCGAGCCATTGTCACCGATACGATGACCAGCCGTCGCGGGCTCGCCTTGAGCTTTGGTGCACACGAGGCGGTCGACCCGCGGGACCAGAAGCTCGAAACTTCCGTCAAAGCCATGACCGGGGGCCGTGGCGCCGATCTGGTGATCGTGGCGGCTTCGGCCCCTGGGATCGTCGAACAAGCCATGAGCTGCTCGCGGCCCGGCGCGCGAATCCTTCTTTTCGCGCAAACTTCGCACCGGGAACGCATCGAAGTGTCGGGCGCAGATGTCTGTGTCGGGGAACGCGTGATTTTCGGATCCTACAGCGCCTCCGTGGACCTTCAAAAGGAATCCGCCGAGCTGGTTTTTAGCCGGCAATTGCCCGTCGAGGAATTAGTCACGCACCGGGTGCCATTAAATGACATTCATGGCGGGATTGACCGCGCCCTGCACCCGGATGAGGTATCGTTAAAGGTAGTAGTCCAGCCACAAAAATGACTCCAGATTCGCAGCGGATGAGCGCGGCCGTGCTCTACGGCAAGGAGCAATTGCGCATCGAGCGGGTGGAAGTTCCCAAATTGGGCCGGGGCGACGTGCTGGTGCGCGTGCGTACCGCGCTGACCTGCGGGACCGATGTGAAGGTATTCCGGCGCGGCTACCACGCCAAGATGATCCGCCCGCCGGCCTTGTTCGGGCACGAATTGGCCGGAGATGTGGCGGCGGTGGGCGGCGGCGTCACTCAATTCCGTGTCGGCCAGCGCGTGGTGGCGGCCAATTCCGCTCCCTGCGGCGATTGTTTCTATTGCCGGCGCAGCCAGGAGAATCTTTGCGAGGACCTCCTGTTCAACAACGGAGCGTACGCCGAGTTCATTCGAATTCCGGAGCGGATCGTATCCCGCAACATGCACGAAATCCCGGACCACGTCAGCTATCAGGACGCGGCGCTGGTGGAACCGCTGGCTTGCGTGATGCGCGGCTTGGAGGAGACCGGCCTGCGGCCCGAGGACACCATTGCCGTGATCGGCCTGGGGCCCATCGGGATGATGTTCGTTCGTTTGGCCAAGGCCGTCTACAACGCGCGGGTGATCGCCATCGGACGCCGGCGCTCGCAGCTCGATCGCGCCGCCGGAATGGGCGCCGATGACGTGGTCCTGAACGAAGAAGGCGCGGACGTAGTCGGCCCGGTGCAGGAGCTGACCGGAGGCCGGGGCGCGGACGTCGTCATTGAAGCGGTCGGCCTGCCGGAAGTCTGGCAGTTGGCGACCCGCTTGCTGCGCCGCGGAGGCGTGGTGAATTTCTTCGGCGGCTGCCCGGATGGAACTGAGGTTCCCGTCGACACCGGCCGGCTCCATTACTCCGAGCTGACGCTCAAAGCCAGCTTCCATCACACGCCGGCGCTGATTCGCCAGGCCCTGGATGTCATCAGCCGCGGACGCGTGACCGCCCGGGATTTCGTAAATCGTGTGGAGCCGCTGTCCAATCTGCTGGAAGTTATGCAGCACCTGATGAGCCACAACGGCCACCTCAAGACTGCGATCATCCCCTAGAGGAGCCGCCGGCTTCACGTGTCCTCCCACGGCGCATTTCTGTACCCGGTCCAGTTTCTCGCCTCCCGGGAGGCCATGGAGCGAACCTGGTCCCCGGAACAGGCGCGCGGCTACACGCGCTGGCTGGCGACGCATCACTACGAGAATTTTCACGTGGTGAGCGTGCTGCTTCCCAAGAAGCTCCACCAGGATTTCTACAATGTTTACGCGTTTTGCCGCTGGGCCGACGACCTGGGAGACGAAATCGGCGACACCGCCGAAAGCCTTCGGCTGCTGGCATGGTGGCGGAGCCAGCTCCACGCGATGTGCGCCGGGCAGGCGCAGCATCCCGTATTCGTGGCGCTGGCAGCCACGGTTCGCGAATTCTCCCTCCCCGTACAGCTTTTCGACGATCTGATCCGGGCCTTCGAGCAGGATCAGACCGTCACCCGTTATCGCAACTTCGACCAGCTCTTTCAGTACTGCCGCTATTCCGCGAATCCCGTCGGACGGCTGGTTCTAGGGCTTTGCGGATATCGCGATGCCGAGCGGCAGGCGCTCTCCGACGCTACCTGCACCGCGCTGCAACTCGCGAACTTCTGGCAGGATGTGACTGTGGACCTCGAAAAGAACCGCATTTACCTGCCGCTGGATTTGCTGGAAGCGCACGGCTACCCGATCGAGGCTTTATTTGCGAGGCGCTTCGACGAACGGTTTCGCGCAGCCATGCAGGAAGCCGTGAATGTCACGCGTGAGTTGTTTCTCCGCGGCTTACCCTTGGCGGATTCCGTGGACCGCCGCCTGGCGATCGACCTGGAGTTGTTCAGCCGGGGCGGCCTGCGGGTTCTCGAAAAGATCGAGCATCAGGGCTGCGACGTCCTGGCGTCCAGGCCCGCCATCTCCAAGCTGGAGCGCGTGGGACTGCTGCTCGGCGCCCTCGGCCGGCGCGCGTTTTCCCGGGCTGCCTGAATGCGGAATGCGATGCAGCCATGACGCTCGAGCAGTCCTACTCTTTCTGCGAGCGGGTCGCGCGCACCCAGGCCAAGAACTTCTATTACTCGTTTCTCCTGCTCTCGCGCCCGCAGCGCCAGGCCATGTGCGCGATCTACGCCTTCATGCGCTACTGCGACGACCTGAGCGATGCCGAAGGGATTAGCGACCGCCCGGCCGCAATCGCGCGCTGGGAAGCCGACCTGGAATCCGCGCTGGCCGGCCGGAATCCGGCGCATCCGGTGTGGCCCGCATTTTCCGACGCGGTCGCGCGCTACCGCATTCCCCATGAATTTTTTCGCGACATGATCCGGGGCGTCCGGTCGGATCTGGAGCCTCGCCACATCCAGACCTTTCAGGAACTCTACGATTACTGTTATCACGTCGCCAGTGTGGTGGGGCTGACCATCCTTCACATTTTTGGCTTCCAGGACCCGGCCGCGCTGAAACTCGCCGAAAAATGCGGCGTTGCGTTTCAGCTCACCAATATCCTGAGAGATGTCCGCGAAGACGCCGAGCGCGGCCGCGTCTATCTTCCCGCGGAGGATCTGAAACGCTTCGGCGTCACCGGGCAGGAGCTCTCAGGCGAAACGCTCTCGCGCCCGCTGCGGGAACTGCTGCGGTTCGAGGCCGGCCGCGCCCGCGATTTCTACCGGCAATCCGAGCCGCTCATTGGGATGGTCGACCCGCAGAGCCGCGCCTCGCTCAAAGCTCTGATCCGGATCTATTCGCGCCTCCTGGAGCGTATATCGAGCTCGGACTACGAAGTTCTGGCCACACGGGTGCGCGTGCCTACCTGGGAAAAACTCTGGATCCTGGCCCGCTGCTCGCTTTAGTTCAGGGGAGGCGGGTCACCACACCTGCGCGGAATTTGGCTCCGCTAAAAGACCCACCGCAGCCCGCCGTAGGGCCCCCACAAGAATCCCTTGATGAACGTTTCCTTCTGCGGCGACGTCCGAAAATACAGCGCCTTCCCGCCCGCAAAAATTTCGAGTTTTCGGATTCGTCCGACAACCGTCACGTCACCATCTCCCACCGCCGGATGGCTGGGAAAACCCATGCCCGATCCGCGCGCCTCGATCCGGAAATGCCTCGATGGCACGTACTCCATTCCCAGGCCTGCCGCTGGCATCAGGATCCGCTGGCTCTCGTTCAGCGGCTGGTCGGGAGCCGTCACGGTCAGAGTCACCGAGGGCTTCAGCTGGATGTAGTGAAATTCCCACAGCGTCTTGACGCGGAATTTGGAGTCCTGCGGAGGATTCGGGTAGGTCAGGTAATTCCAGGAAAACTTGATTTGACGAAGGCTGTACTTCATGAAAAGCGGTTCGTCTTTCGCGATGTTGCCCCCGAAGAGTCCCAGGTCCGTGGGAGCCAGAGCATTCCCGGAATCGTTAACAGTCAGATAGGACACCTCCAAGCGCGTGTTCCCCTTCATCGGAAGTGTGACCACCGCCCCATAGGCGCGCGAAGGGTTTCGTGGCAGGTCCAGATCATGCGATGGAGGAACGAACCCTTGGGCTCCTCCGCGCAAAAAGGAGCCGCCGTAAGGAACCCAATCGTACACCGCCACCGACAACATCCGGTCAAGATTCTCCGGCTCCTGCTGCGGGGCCGGAGCCTGCCGTGCGGGAGCCTCTTGCGCCGGCGCCGCTTGCGGATCCGGTTTGGCCGGCGGCGCGGCCGGGGCCTGCTGAGCCGAAAGCGATGCACCCCCGCCTGCCATCACTATCAGACACACCGCCAGCGGGCAGTTTCTGCCAATCAGCTTCACGTTTTCCTCTTTCCCCTCTGCGCGCGAACAGCTCTTGCGAGCCAATGTCCACTTTTTAGAGGATAAGCTGGCGCTAGTCCCGGGTTCAACACTCGGGTGCAACATTTGACATTTGCCGCGATTTTCCCAACCCGCAGCCAAGGCTCCGGCTAAACTATTCCTGTGATCCCGCTGTTTCTGGTGCGCTTGGGCGTCCGCTGCCTGATCGCGCTCTTGTATCGCGTTCGCGTAATCGGCGCCGGAAACGTGCCTCGAAAAGGCGGCGCGCTGCTGGTATCCAATCACGTCTCGTTCATGGACGGATTTCTGGTGGGATGGGCTGCGCGGCGCCGGCACGTCCGGTTCCTGATCTGGCGTCCGTATTATCAGCACTGGGCTCTCCGGCCCTTGCTGCGCGCCCTGCGGACGATCCCCATCGATCTCTCGGGCCCCCGCGCCATGACTGCCGCGATCCAAGCAGCGCGCCGGGAGCTGGAGGCCGGACACGTCATCTGCATCTTCCCCGAGGGATCCGTCACGCGCACAGGAAACCTTCTGCCGTTCAAGCGCGGGATGGAAAAAGTCATCGAAGGATTGGATGTTCCGGTGATCCCCGTGCACCTCGATCGAGTCTGGGGCAGCATCTTCAGCTTCGCCGGCGGACAATTCTTCGGAAAAGTGCCGCGCCGCTGGCCGTATCGCGTCACCGTGTCGTTCGGGTCGCCACTGCCCGCGCCTGTGACCGCCTTCGCGGCCCGGCAAGCGGTCGGGGAACTGGGCAGCGAAGCGGCCGAACTCACGCGCGAGCCCGGTGCAACGTTACCCGCGCGATTCGTCAAGATGGCGCACCGGCATTGGGGGCGCCTGGCCATGGCCGATTCCACGGGCCGCGAGCTGACCTACGGCCGCGCACTCACCGCTGCTTTGCTGCTTGCGGCAGAGGTCCGCCGAAGGGCGAACTCCGAAAGGATGATCGGACTCCTGCTCCCGGCAACCGTAGGCGGAGCGCTCGCGAACCTGGGCGTTTCGCTCGCGGGCAAGGTGCCCGTGAATTTGAACTTTACCGGCGGCGCGGAAGCGATGACGTATGCCGCCAGGCAGTGCGAGATTCGCACCGTGATCACGTCCAAGGCCTTTTTGGCGAAGGCCAAGCTCGAAGCCCCCGAAGGCTCCGTCTATCTCGAAGACATGCTCGCTTCGATCGGCAAGACCGCCAAAGCTTGGGCCTTGATCAAGGCCCGCCTGCTTCCGGCCGCATGGCTCGCTCCCAAGGGCGGTCCCGACGATCTGGCTACCGTGCTGTTCACCAGCGGCAGCACGGGAGTCCCCAAGGGGATCATGCTGACGCATTTCAACCTCGCCGCCAACGTCGATGCCGTGCTCCAGCTTTTCTCGCTCGATCAGCGCGACCGGATCATCGGAGTCCTGCCGTTTTTCCATTCCTTCGGATTCATGGCCACCATCTGGCTCCCGTTGTTCACCGGCGGCGCCGTCGTGTACCATCCCAATCCCACCGATGCGAAAACCATCGGCGAGCTGATCCACAAGTACAAAGGCACGTTCCTGCTCTCGACACCGACCTTTTGTGGAACCTACATGCGCAAATGCACCCGCGAGCAGTTCGCCTCGCTGCGCTTCGTAGTGGTCGGCGCCGAAAAGCTCCGCGAACCCGTGCGCAAGGAGTTCGAGCAGATGTTCGGCATCGATCTGCTGGAAGGCTACGGCATGACCGAGATGTCTCCCGTGGTGGCCGTGAACACGCCGGATTACCGCCACGGCAAGGAAGTCCAGACCGGCACCAAACACGGTACGGTCGGCCTGCCGATTCCGGGAGTTTCTGTGAGAATCGTAGATCCCGATACGAAACAACCGCTTCCGCCGGGAGAAGCGGGCCTGCTGCTCGTCAAAGGTCCGAATCGGATGCGCGGCTACCTGAAAGATCCCGAACGTACCGCGCAGGTGTTTCACGACGGCTGGTACATCACCGGTGACATGGCCAAAGTGGACGAAGACGGATTTCTGGCGATTACCGACCGCATCGCGCGCTTCAGCAAAGTCGGCGGCGAAATGGTGCCCCATCTGCTTGTCGAGGAGCTGATCGGCAAGACCTGCGGCGACGCCCCCTGCGCCGTCACCGGTCTCCCGGACGAGCGCAAGGGCGAGAAGCTGGCGGTCCTCTACACCCACCCGGACATCACGCCCGAGGAGCTGTGGCGGCGATTATCGGATACCGATCTGCCCAAGCTCTGGCTGCCCAAGCCCGAAAATATCCACCACGTGGAGCAGCTTCCGGTGCTGGGCACCGGCAAGCTCGATCTGCGCGGCGTGCGTGCGCGAGCGCTCGAGCTGTCCAAAGCCGATGTGGAGCAAGCTTAAGACGCTGCTGCTGAAAAACTGGATAGATGCGTCGCGGCAAGCTGAGAGCTTGCGCCACAAACAGGCGTAGCGCACGCACTCTTGCGTGCCGCGTCGAGACTCCTCTCGACGCCTTTTTCAGCAGCCTCCTTCGGGCTGCAACAGTGGCTTTAGCCGCCGATCCGCCCGTGCGCCAAAGCGCCCGTTGCGGGTTGAAACCCGCTCCATGTCAATCGCAACGCAGCGTCACCGCCGGATCGACCTGCGTGGCCCGCCTTGCAGGCAGGTAGCTGGCGAGCAATCCCGCAACGATCAGCGCCGCTGCCGTGGCGAAGATCGTCAGCGGATCGAACGCACTCACCTGGAACAACTGGCTTTGGAGGAAACGGCCGGTCAACAGGGCGGCGGCGACGCCGAGCACGACGCCGATCCCCGTTAGCCGGAATCCTTGCCCCACCACCAGCTTCAGCACGGAGCGCCCCTCCGCACCCAGCGCCATGCGAATCCCGATCTCGCGCGTGCGCTGCGCGACCGAGTAGCTGATCACGCCGTACAGGCCGAGCGCTGCGAGGAACAGAGCCACTCCGGCAAAGAAGCCCAGCACTCTTAGCAAGAAACGGCGCGGCGCCAGCGAATTGCCGACCATCGCATCCATGGGTTTGATATTGAACAGCGGGAGGCCCGCGTCCGTCTCCCGTACCGCATCGCGAACCACTCCCGCAGCGGCGGCTGGATCTCCCGTCGTTTTCACGACGATGGATCCGATTGGTATAGGATCTTGCAAGATACTCAGGTACATGACGCCGCTATCCACGTCACTGGCCAGATTCGACTGCATCACGTGCCCCACAATGCCCACGATTCTCAGCGAATCTCCTCCTGAGGTCGGCTGAACCTGCTTGTCCAGGGGATCTTCATTCGGCCAGTAGCGGCGCGCCAGTTTCTCATCGATCACGACCACCCGCTCCGTGCCCGCGCGATCCAGGCCGGTGAAGAAACGGCCGCGCCTCAGCGGGATTCCGAGCGTCTTTAGATAGCCGGGCGTGACCCACCGGCGTTCCGATTGGGGGATCGGCTCGTCCTGAGGAATCGTCCGGCCCTGAATGAAGAAAGCGCCTGCCTCCAGCTCGCCGCTGAATGGAATCGGCCGGCCGATGGCCGCCGCCGCCACTCCGTTTGCCCGCGCCAGCCTTTCCAGCACGTTCCGAATAAAGACGGCCTGTTGTTCGGTATCGCCGTAGGTCTGGGCCGGCAGCGAGAAAGATGCGGTCATCACACCCCGCGGCTCGAAGCCCGGGTTGATCTCTTCCAGACGGGCCAGGCTCCGCAGGAACAGCCCTGCCGCCACCAGCAGCACCAATGCAAGTGTTGTCTCCGCCACGACCAACACAGACCGCAGTCTCTGCCGCGCGCCGCCGGCAAATGTTCGGCCGCCGCTTTGCAGCCTATCGTGCGGATTTAACTTCGATACCTGCCACGCCGGCACAAGTCCGAACAAAATACCCGAAATCACGCTCGCCGCAACAGCGAACGCTAACACATAAGCGTCCAGGCGGGGCTCCAGGCCCGCGGCTGCGCTCTCCGGGGCCAATCGCAGCAGTAGACGCGCCGTGTCCTGCGCGATGGCAACTCCCATGGCTCCTCCGGCCGCGGACAGCAGCAGGTTTTCGGCGATCACGCCGCGGATCAGACGGACGCGTGTCGCACCCAGGGACGCGCGCACGGCGAGTTCCCGCGCTCGCGCCGACGTGCGCGCCAGCATCAATCCCGCAATATTCGAACACGCGATCAGCAACACTGCTCCGACGGCGCCCAGCAGGATCAGCACTGGGATTTTCGTCTCACCGGCGCTCGAATCGCGAAACGGCGTAGTTCGCAGGCTCCAACCGGCATCGCTGATGTAGCGTTTGGCTTGGGGCGGAGCCTGGTCCAGGACGCGATTCACCAAGATTTCCAGGAACGCGTCCACCTGCGCGGGCAGCACTCCCGGGCGCAGGCGCGCTACCACCGAAAGATGTTCATTGAACCAGTTCTGCGGAGCGAATGCGCTGGGCGGCAACGCCAGCGGGACCCATAACTCCGCCGAAGGGGGCCAGCGGAGATCGCGATTCATGACGCCGATAACCTGGTACGGCCTCTGGTTTAGCTCGATGGATCGCCCGATCACATTCGGGTCCCCGCCGAACAGCCTTAGCCAAGCTCCATGGGCGAGCACCACCACGCGGTTCGCATTGGGTTGATCTTCCTCCGGCGTGAACACCCGCCCTAGTTCCGGCCGCGCGCCAAAGACGTCGAACCACTCGGCCGAGACGGCCCCGCCCAGCAGCCTCTCGGGAACCTGTTGCCCTCCATAGTTGAAGCTTTGTCCCTGCCACGCCGCGGCATGCTCGATCAGCTCCTTCCGGTTTCGGGCCGCGGCGAGCGCCGGCGGAGCGGCGACCTCGACGTCCAGATTCAGCTTGTCGTACTTCGTACGCAGCACCACGATCCGCTCCGGATGATCGATGCCAGGCGGATGCAGCAGGAGCTGGTTCACCAAACTGAAGATGGCCGTGTTGGCCCCGATGCCGATCCCCAGCGTGAGTGTGGCGACGATGGTGAACCCAGGGCTGTGGCGAAGCCCGCGCGCCGCATAGCGCAGGTCCGCGATCGTGGTTTCGAACCACGGCAGCCCCCGCTGGTCGCGATAGCTTTCCTTGGTAGAATCGAGGCCGCCGAACTTGAGTCGCGCCTGACGCCGGGCTTCCTCGGGAGGCATGCCGGCCCGAAGATTGTCCGCCGTCTGCATTTCGATGTGGGATTCGAGTTCGTCAAACAGATCGGCGTCCTCGCGGGAGACGGACGCCCACAGCCGTTTCCAGGTGCGCCGCAGCAGCTTCATGACGATTCTCCCTCAAGCGCCGAAAAGCGCGCGATGATGTCATTGGCGCGTTGCCATTCGCGCTCCTCCGCCGCCAATTCCTTCCTGCCGGATTTCGTAATGCGATAAAACTTGGCCTTCCGGTTGTTGTCGGAAACGCCCCACTCCGAGGCGATCGAGCCCTCCTGCTCCAGCTTCAGCAGCACCGGATAGAGCGTACCGTGATTGATGGAAAGCAGATTCTCGCTGGTCTGCTCGATGCGCCGTGCGATGCCGTAACCGTGCAGCGGCCCGAGAGCGTTCAGCGTCTTCAGAACCATCAGGGCCAGCGTGCCCTGCCAGACGTCGGTTCGTTGTTCCATTTCCTATTGGATTCCCAGAGGAAGCATACCACCGGTCTTGTGGGAAAGCAATAGGAGAGTTATTCGTACCGCAGCGCTTCTACAGGATCCAGCCGCGCCGCCTTGCTGGCCGGCCAGATTCCGAAGAAAACGCCGATCCCCACGCTCACCGCGATGCCCAGCACAACCGCCCACAACGGCACCAGCGTGGGCAGATTCGGCAGGAAGAAACGCGCGACTTGCGATACCGCCCAGCCGAACAGCATCCCGATCAGCCCGCCCAGGCCGGTCAGCACCACGGCCTCGGTTAGAAATTGGATGATGATATCGCCCCTGCGCGCCCCGATCGCTTTGCGCACGCCGATTTCCCGGGTGCGCTCGGTCACCGACACCAGCATGATGTTCATCACGCCGATCCCGCCCACCAGCAGCCCGATCGAGCTCAGCACCACCATCACCAGCGCCACCACGGATGTCACGGATCGGAACTGATCCACCAGCTGATCCGCGGTCGAAATGTCGAAGCTGTCCGGCTTGTTCAACGGAACCCGGCGCTCCTGCCGCAGTACCGCCCGCATCTCGTCGATCGCCGCGGCAAGCTGTCCGTCTTTCGCCTGCACGATCAATTGATGCTCTTGCGCGGTGGGGAATATCTTCCGCATCGTGAAATACGGAATCACCACCCGGTTGTCGTTCTGCCCGGGCAGAGCGGTCGCCGGAGTGTTCATGACTCCGATCACTTCGAGTTCGTGCCCCGCCACCAGGATCGTTTTCCCGATGGCGTCTTCCTTGCCGAAGAGCTGCTTATAAATATCCTGTCCAATTACGGCCACGGGCAGCCGCCGCCGGTCTTCCGCGTCGGTAAAAAAGCGTCCCGCCATCATATCCGCCTGGCCCGCCGTGGCGTAGTATTCCACTGTGCCGAACATCTGTAACTGGAACGCGTCGTTGCCCTTGTAACGGGCCCGCAGAATGCCGCCCGGCGGCTGAAGAATCGGGCTGACGTGCTCCACCGATGGGCATCGTTCGGCAATCGCAACCGCGTTCTCGTAGGTCAGCGGACGGCGCATGCGCTGCTCCGGCGTGCGGCCCCCGCCGAAACTGGGCCCGATGCGCATCACGATCGCTGTATTCGTCCCCAGGCTCCGGATCGCGCCAGTGACGGCTCCGTCCAACCCGGTGAGGATCGATCCGACGCCGATGATCGTTCCGGTGCCGATCATCACGCCCAACAGCGTGAGGAACGAGCGAACCTTGTTCTCGCGCAGCGTGGCCAGCGCCAGGCCGATCACGGATAGGAGCAGCTTCATGCGCCCTCTAGCTCTCCGCCCGCAGCGCCACGATCGGATCCAGGCGCGCAGCCCGCCGCGCCGGATAAATCCCGAAGAACAATCCCACCGCCGCCGATAGCGTCACTCCGATGATCACGCCGTTGATGGGCGTCTCCATGGGAACCAGCGTCGTGTTGCGCACGATCAGCGCGATCAGCCAGGAAAGCGTCACGCCGATCAATCCGCCGATTCCCGATAACATCGACGATTCCACTAGAAACTGGTTGAGAATATCCTGCCGGCGCGCGCCCACGCTTTTGCGGACTCCGATCTCCCGCGTGCGCTCGCTCACCACCGCCAGCATGATATTCATGATCACCACCCCGCCCACCACCATGAACACGCTGACGACGCCAACGGCCGCGGCGGCGATCGCGCCTGTCAGACTATTCCAAGCCGAGATCAGCGTATCCGACGAAATGATCATGAACGTATCGTCCTGCCCGGGCTTCAGGTGACGCCAGGCGCGCAACAGCACGCGCACCTCGTCCTCCGCTTCGGCCATGCGGTCCTTGCTCACAGCCGCGAAGTTATATTGCAGTCCGCTCCGGGATCCGTAAATTTTGACGTGAGTCTGGATGGGAATCGACACGAAATTATCCTGCGATTGCCCGAAAACGCTGCCTTTGGGTTTCGCGATTCCCACCACCTGGAAGGGACGCCCGTCGATCTGGACCGTTTTCCCGATCGGATCCACATTCGGGAAAAACCGGTTTTTCAAATCCGCACCCAGCACAGCAACTTCCATATGGCGGTTGTCTTCAGTCTCGGTGAACATCCGGCCCGTTTCGATTTCGGTGCTGGTCAGCGAAGCGCCGGTGGAGTTGAAGGAAATCAGGGCGACGCCGTCGACCAGATCCCCCTCGTAGGTAACCTTGACGCTGCGCTGCGAGGACGGGCTCATTGCCTTCACCAGTGTCAGGCGGCCCTTTAGAAAGTCGTACTCTTCCAGAGAAAGCTCCGGATTTTTCCGCTGATACTCCAGGAACTTCTTCGGATCCCAATTGGCGATGAACGCAAACCGCAGCACTCGGAATCCTTCCGTACCCATCGTGGACGCGCTCGTGGCCACCACCACGTCCATCCCGTGGATCACCGCCATGACCGAGATCAGCGTCGTGGTGGAGAGGATGATGCCAAGCAGCGTCAAAAAACTCCGCAGCTTGCTGTTGCGGAGCGAATCGAGCGCAACCGCAGCGGCCTCGAAAAACGACGCTTGGGATTTCACGCGAACTAGCCCCCGAACTTGTAGGATACGTTGCCGGGACTCTTAATGTTCCCTTCCACCCAATCGAGCACCGTGCCATCCAGCCAGAACCGGGCGCTTCCCCGCGAAAGAAAGCCTAAATGGCCGCCATGATCCACCGCCAGCAGGGCCAGATTCGGGTTCCGGTCGAACGCCGGGTGGTCGAAGACCGAGAACGGAATCAGCGGATCGTCTTTGGCCTGCACCAGCAGCGCCGGAATCCGGATGCGTTCCAGAAACTGGTTGGACGATTGCGTCCGGAAATAGTTGGCCGCCGTGCCGAATCCGAACAGCCGGGCCGTGTAGTAATTGTCGAAATCTTCTATGGTCCGTATTTTAGGCAAGTGCTCCACACTATAGACGTCGGGAGCCAGCCGGTTTTTACGCCGAATCCGGTCTTTTAGCCGGCTTAGGAACCGCCCCTGGTAGAGGAAATTCTGGGGCTGCCTGAGCGTTGCCACGCATGCCGCCAGATCGATTGGCGTCGAGACGGCGCACACTCCTGCAAGCAGTTCGCCCGCGCGTTCGGCAAGCTCTCCCGCCAGCTTCAGCGTCACGTTCCCGCCCAGCGAAAAACCGATGACGAACATCGGCAGCGAGCTCGAGCGCCGGCGCTCCCGGATCACCGCCAGTAGATCGCCGGTCTGGCCCGCGTGATAGCCGGTGAGCGCCAGTTCGTCCGTGCCGCCGCAGCCGCGCATGTTGAAGCGGTGGGTCGCCCAGCCGCGCTCCAGAGCCGCGTACACCATGCTGCGGGCGTACCCCGCCGCGCTCGATCCCTCCAGCCCGTGTACGAGAATCAGCTCGCCTTTCGCCGTCTCCCGATCGGGCCGCTGCGAATGCACGAGAACCCGCACCCCGGGCTCGGTTTCATAAATCACTTCCTGGACGGGCCAGCGGCGCTCGCTGTCCGGCCGGGGCCAGAAATTTGCCGCAATCGTCGCCAGATGCGGATTCCGGAACAACGGCTTGAACGGGCTCAGTCCGGCCCTCCTGAATTTTTCGGCCGTCCCAGCGAGCACAGCGGATCCCCGATTACGATGTTCTGCCAGCTCAGACCGCGGATGGACAGATAGTAGCTCTCCGCCAGGTTGCGCCCCGAATAATATGCAGGAAAGAGATACTCCGGGTGCGGTGTCATGGCGAGATACGGCTCCTCTACGTGGCCGGTCGCGGCGGTGGCGCCCTCCAACAGGAAATCCGCCGTGAGAGTCTGCGGGCTGCCGGCAAACCACAGCTTCGAGGAGTTCCAATCGCTGATATTCCACGTTTCCGGGGGACGCCGGAACGTGCGGCCATCGCTGGAAACGTACTCGGTGGCCATCGCGCCCGGAAGCCAATGGAATCCAAGAAACCGGCGATGCCGGTTGGGATCGTTCGAGCCCCAGCCCGCATATCCGATCACCGCCTGCTGGTCGTACAGCACGTTTGCCGACGCGTCCAGAATCACGCGGTCTCTAGGCAGGAGGTTGGCGGCCTCACGCAGCCAGGAATCGCCTTCTTGCGGGTCCGCCGACTTCATATCCAGCACGAACTTCCCTTGATTTGCCGCGTGCATGCCGCGGTCGATCATCGCCTTGACGCCCTCCAGATCATAGGCCGCCAGGCGCGTCACCAGGTACATGGGGAATTCCGGGTGCCTGAACTTCGCATCCCTCTGCCCGAAGAAAGGATTCGCCGCCGGACCGGCGATCGCGTGCGGCTTCCGTTGCCTCAGGTCGGAATACAACAGCGTCAGCTCGCTATCCACCGATGCGCCGTCCGCTTGCATCCCCTCGCCCTTTCCGGGAATCCGCAGCGGCACCCCTCCGGTGGTTGCGATGTACCAAATTCGTTCGACAAGCTGATTCCGCATCAGGCAGGCGCCAATCGGCCCTGCGATCTCCCGGTCGTATGTGGCACGCTCGATGTCTTCGGTCGAGGCGGTGCGAATATGGCACACATTCGTGCTCGCCACGCCGCGCCTGCTCGCGTAGTACTGTCCGATGCTTCGGGACAGCTCCGAAGTGTCGTTTACCACCAGCAGAACATTCGCAACAGTTTGAGCGGAAAGGAGTTCTTGGCCAATCCACAGGACCGGCATTAGCCGCATCGTCCAGCGCCAGTACCCGCTCCTGCTCCGGCCCATCGCTCTGAGCACGCAATGTTAGTATAACTAGATACACTAAGCGCTAAGCCCATCTCGCACGGAAGAGGATGGGCTTTCCATGGACCTCGACCAGCTTCACACATTTCTCGAGATTGTCCGGCTGAAGAGTTTTTCCAAGGCCGCGCAGTCCTGCTTCCGCACGCAGCCGGCGGTGAGTGCGCAGGTTCGCCAGCTCGAGCAGGAGCTGAACGCTCCGCTGTTCGAGCGCCTCGGAACCAAGATCGCCATCACGCCGGCCGGCCACATCTTCGCGGAATACGCCGAGCAGATCCTGGAACTCCGGCGCCGCGCTCAGGATTCCATCAATGAGCTCGAACGAGTCCCCCGAGGCGAATTGCTGATCGCCGCCAACGAAGCCACCTGCATTTACGTCCTGCCGCTGGTGTTCTCGGAATTCAAGAAGCAGTTCCCGAACGTGCAGATCCTGGTGGACCGCTCTTACGGCGCCCGCGTGGTGGAAGCCGTTCTGGACAATCAGGCCGATTTCGGAATTACGCAGCTTCCTGTGGCGGAAAAACGTCTTCAGGTGGTCAAGATCCATTCCGATGAGATCAAGGCGATCATGCCGTCGAGCCACCCCTTGGCGAACAAATGCGAGATTCTGCCGGCGGATCTGATCGGATTTCCACTGCTGATGCCGAAAACCGGTACGACGCGCCGCCGCCTTTCCGCCTGGCTCGAGCCGGTAGAGGACGAGATCAACTCTTCGATGGAGCTCGATTCTACGGAGATGATCAAGCGATTCGTGCTCGCCGGGCTGGGAATCAGTTTCCTGGCCGGGACGCATTGCCGCGAGGAAGTAGCCTCCGGAAAACTTGCCGCAATCTCGCTTGGACCCGAGCCCATGATCCGGCAGCTTGCGTTAATCTATAGAAAGGATAAGGCTCTCTCAAAAGCTGCGCTCGGTTTCATCGAGGTGACGCTGAAGAACGCTGCCGTGGACACTGTCGTTCGCGTGCCGGTGAAAACGGCGGGTCCCGGGGAGCGGGTGCCCAAGGCCGTTCCAGCGGAAAGTTGAGCGGGCCGGACCGGGATGAGTGGGCGATGCACCGCGTGACTGTGAAAACCTCCACAATCTTCATCGCCAAGGGCGGCCGCACGCGGGTCTACCATTCGGTCAGCGAAATTCCGCAGCGGCTCCGGAAAGAATTGGAAGAATCCACCAACGGCTTCAATTCCGCGACCATCTTGATCGCCGACCGGCGCGGGCGCAGCGAGATCCTGCGCGCGCTTCAGGGCCTGCCCTCGCCGCTGCGCACCAGGTTGGCCGCCTCGTTATCGCCCTCCCAGGAACAAACGCCTCCGCCGAAGCCGGCCCGTCCCCTGGCCCGCTTCCTGCGCCGCAACTGGCCCGAGTTGTTGCTCCCAGGCGCGGTCGGCTTGGTCCTTTGGGCGGCCCTCAACTGGCGCTGAAGGTGATTGCGGCGGCCCTAAGGTGAAAAAGATCGCGCTGTTCGGCAGCCGTGGCCAGCTTGGCGTCGAACTCCAGGCTGAGTTCTCCAAACGCGGATACGAAGTCGCCTGCTTCGACCGCTCCAAGGTCGATATCACCGACGCCGCCGCGGTGGAGCGTTCGGTCGCCCAGGTGGATCCGGACGCGGTTCTGAACGCTGCCGCCTACAACCAGGTCGACGTCGCCGAAAAAGAGCCCCTGGCGGCATTCCAGGTGAACGCGCTCGCCGTACGCAATCTGGCGATCGCCTGTCGGAATTCGGACGCGCGCCTGGTGCATTTCTCAACCGACTACGTCTTCGATGGATTGGCCGGGCGGGCGTATCGCGAAGACGATCCCACGCGGCCGTTGGGAGCTTACGCTGTTTCGAAGCTCGCTGGTGAATTTTATGCACGGGCCTATCTCGACCATCCGCTGATCATACGCACCTCCGGCGTCTTCGGCCCCGCGGGCCTCACCACCGCGCGCGGCAACTTCGTCGAGCTGATGCTGCGTCTGGCGGCCAAGAACGATCCAATCCGCGTCGTAGAGGATCACGTGGCCTCGCCGACATACGCGCCCGCACTCGCGGCCCGCACCGCGGATCTGGTGGAGCGCGGCGCGGAGGGAATCTTTCACATCGGCGGCGGGACGCCCATCTCCTGGTTCGATTGGGCGGCGATGATTTTCGCGGCGGCCGGCCTGAATCCGCCGCTCAAGCCCACCAACGAGCGCGAGTTCCGCACCGCCGCGCGGCGTCCGAAATACTCGGCTCTGTCGAACGCCAGGATGGAGGCCCTTGGCCTCGCCCCGATGCCGCCGTTGGACGCCGCGCTGCGGGATTATTTCAACAGGCGGACGCACGCCTAGGCGCTCGTCCGCCAGCGAAGCAGCGGCTTCACTGGATCGCCGCGAGCACGTTGTCCAGCGCCCAGAACTCGCTCTGCTGCCCTTGAGACTCACCGATTGCGAAGCGGGAGCCATCCGGGCTCAGATCGAAATGGCCGCGATTCGAGGGTCCCGGCCCAACCACGGAAGCTGTGGCGCTGCCGTCCGCCGGGACGCGCAGGATGGCCCAGTGCGTAGCGCCTCCGGGCTGCTCCTGGTTGAAGAAGAGCGAGCGCCCGTCTTTGCTCCAGGCGATCGAGCCGCCGCCGGACAGGGTATCCGTTCTGGTAAATACTTCACGAAAATTACTGCCGTCTACGGAGACGGTGCCAATGTGGAGCCTCGTATCGCGCTCGGGAACGCGACTCATCCACGCGAGGGCCAGAGTCTTTCCATCCGGGCTTAGAGCGAGCGATGGTCCTTGAATCGAGCCTGGAATCCCGCCGGGAACTACGAAAAGTTGCCGCTCCTGGCCCGTCGTCATATCGTTGGACACGATGCGAACCGGCATCGTGGCATTGCGGACGGAATATACTGTCTGCTCGTCCCTGGAAAGAACGGCCCAACCCCCTATCGAGGCAGTGAATTTTGTCCACTCCCCGGTTTTCAAATCGATGCGATGAGCTCCCTTCTGCTCACCGATGCCGTGGAGCCCAGTCAGGACGCTCTGGTTGTCATGAAACCAGACAGGCGCTCCATTGCCGGTGAATCCGAGGCTGGTTGGATAGACCCTCTCTTCGCCGGTTTCCAGAGAATGCACTACCAGGTCGTAATCATTCCGACCACCGCCTGGATGCCGCCGCTTGAATGCGATAGATTTTCCGTCCGGGGACCAAGCCGGACCCATCCCGACGAAGGTTTCCACCGGCTTTGCATTGAGGTTCGCAGTTGCCACGATGTTGATGTATCCAGCGCCCTGCCGGCGGTTCTCGAAGTAATAAGATCCACTGTGGATTCCAAGCGGCTGGATGTCTCCAACATCAAGCCTGACCAGTAATGCGGGTCCCGCGGCCTTGCCATTCTCCATGGCGATGGACCACAAGTCCAATTTGCCCGAGCGATCGCTCACGAAGAGAACGTGCCTGCCGTCCGGCGTCCAGACCGGATCGCGATTCACCCCCGACGTCTTGACGATCTCCGCTTCACTCGAACCATCCGCGGCAAGGACCCAGATGTGTTGGCCGGACGGGTCTGGGGCGCCTCCCCTAAGAGGTTCCTTTGGATTCGTCGCCGATGCGGAGTAAACGATGTACTTGCCATCGCTGGTCATGCGCGCCCGGCTGAACCGGCGCCACCCGAGCGACTTGAGTTTTGTGATCGTTCCGCCGGAGATCGATACTCGTGAGAGTTCGGAGGTCTTGTCCGGCCGCTCCAGGACGACGAGGATGGATTTTCCATCTGGGAACCAGCCGGCCAGCGTGTAGTAGTCGATCTCGCGCGTGTTCAAGAGAGTACGTGATCTCGCGCCAGGCTCAGTCGGCATGATCCGCAACTCAGCATGATCGTTCTCCCACCAGAGATAGGCCACCTGCTTCAGGTCAGGCGAAAATACCGGCGTCTCGGGATAGGAATCGTCTTTCAGCTCGGCGGGCCTGGTGAACAGTCGCCTTACTTGGCCACTGGAAATGTTCCTGATCGCGAGATCATTGTTGTCCCAGTCCGTGAACACCATCAGGCGGCCGTCCGGACTGAAATCGGCCTCACTGTCGCCGCACGTCTCACACAGCATGCGGTTGCGGACTACGCTCGAACCTCGCGAGCCTCCCAGCGCGGCCAATCGCTGCTGAGCCGCCGCGACGGTTTCCGTCTGATTGCGGAACTCCTTCACGATGCGGTCGTACGTCGCGCGAGCCTTATCAGCCCCCTGCCTCTCCTGCGCCTGCCCCAAATGCAGCAGCGCCCGGGCGGCCAGCGCCCGATCCGAGCTGCGGGCGACGTCTTCAAATATCGGAATCGCCTTGGCGAGGTCGCCTTTTGATTCCATCAAATCGATCGCCTGCTGAAGCTTCTGCTCGCGCGCCGTGTCCGCGGCCAAGACAGCGACGGCCAGCGCGGCTGCGCATGCGATCACTCCTGCAACGAGTCTCTTAGTCATGGTGTTTCTCCTCGCAGGCAAGTATGCCGTGGAAGGCGCTTTCGAGGTGTCACGGGCGAGTAATACTTTGTCGAGGATTGTCACACTAGCTTGTACCCTTCGCCGTAGATAGAAAGTATGTACCGCGGGTCCGACGGATCCTCCTCCAGCTTCTGCCGCAGCCGCAATATGTGATTGTCCACGGTGCGCGTGGTCGGATACGTCTCATAACCCCAGACCTCTTCAAGCAGCCGGTCGCGCGTCACGATCTCGCCGCGATGCTCGGCCAGCAGCCGCAACACTTCGAGTTCCTTTCCGGTCAGCTCCACCCGTTTGCCCTTGTGCCAGGCTTCGTGCCGCGCGAAATCCACCTCGGCCTGCCCGAATCGCAGCTTCGAACCACTCTCGGCGGGATGCTTGCGCAGCCGCGCGCGGATGCGCGCCACCAGCTCGCGGACGCCGAACGGTTTGGTCATATAATCGTCCGCGCCGATCTCCAGGCCCACCACGCGGTCCACTTCCTCGGCCTTGGCCGTCAGCATGATGATGGGTGCGTTGAAACCCTTCTTGCGAAGTTCCCGGCACACGTCCAGTCCGTTTATCCCCGGAAGCATGAGGTCGAGCAAAATCAGCTCAGGCCGCTCGCGCAGCGCCTGCTCGATTCCCGTATCGCCGCGCGCGGCAGTCAGTACGCCATAACCCTCGGCCTTGAGGTTTAGCTCCAGCCCGCGCAGCAGATCGGGCTCGTCCTCGATCACCAGGATGCGCTCGCCGCTCATGCGGTTGCTCGTGGGTTAACGACCGGAAAAACCAGCCGGAAGCGGCTTCCTTGGCCAGGCTCGCTCTCGACCTCCGCGCGGCCGCCGTGGGCCTCCATGATGTGCCGGACCAGAAACAGACCCAGGCCATAGCCGCCCTTGCCGCTGCCGTTCCCGACGCGATAAAAGCGCTCGAAGATCTTGTCGCGCTCGGCAGGCGCGATTCCGATTCCGTGATCCTCCACTTCAAACGTCACGCTCCCGTTGTGCGCGGCCAGCCGCACGGCGATCTCGCGCGAATTTCCGGAGTATTTCACGGCGTTGTCCAGCAGGTTCACCACCGCCTGCGAAAGAGCCGCTGCGTCGAAGCGGACCGCAGGCCCCGATCCCGCCAGCGCCCGCTCCAGGTGAAATCCGGAACGTTCCAGAAACTCGCGGTAATCGTCCACCACACGCCCGATGACCGGGGCAACGTCGCCCTCTTCGAAGTTGTAAGCCTCGTCGCCTCTTTCTACGCGCGAAAACCGCAGGACGCCTTCCACCAGACGTCCCAGCCGGATGCTTTCCCGCATAATGATCCGATAGAAGTCTTCCCGATGCTGCTCGTCGATACCGCGCAGCAGCGTCTCGCCATACAGCCGGATGAGGGTGATCGGCGTCTTCAATTCGTGCGATACACTGCCGACGAACTGCGCTCGCAGCCGGTTCATGCGCGTCTCGCGCGAAAGATCGCGCCACAGAAGCGCGACACCGGCCGAAAGTATCAGCAAAATAGCCGCGATCGCTCCGCCGTACACCCGCAGGTCGCGCTGCGTCGCATCCGTGAGATCCAACGCGCGAGCCAGTTGGGGACGTAGCGTGCGCTCCACCCAGTCGGTATTGAGTGCGAATCCCAAGATCCGGCCGTCGCCCTGAGCCCTGTAGAAGATTCTGTGCCCGCCAAGGGAATCGCTGTAGACCTCGCCCTCACGGAGCGTGCCCGGCGGCCGGAACTGCTCGTCCAGCTCGCGGGCGAACTGGAATCGGTCCAGGTAAGGAGTCTTACGTTGCGGATCGAGCTGCGACAGGAAATATTCGGCTTGATCGGCGGATAATTCCCAGCGGCCCGAAGCGATTTTATCGTAGAGGCCCGGAGTGTCGCCGGCGTAGATCGCCGCCACGATCCCGTAGGGCCGGTGGAACGGATCGCGATCGTCGGGATAGGCTGCCGCCAACTTCCGCCACGCGGCCTTCGACTCCTCCGCGCGTCCCAAGGCGGCCAGAACGCGGGCAATCCGGCTCAGGGCCAGGCTCTCGTGATTGTGCGCCGCCAAGAATCGCTGGTACGACGCCAGAGCGGCTTCCGGTTGCGACGTCTCCCGGCGCTCGGCTTCGAGAAATTCTGTTGCCTCGGGCTCCGGCAGAGGTGCGTGCAACGCGGGACTAATCACCGCGCCATGATCGATCGTGAAGAAGTACTGCGCGATCGGATGGCTGCGGCGCGCCAGCGCTGTTTCGGCGGCGCCCCGCATCGCCGTTTCCGTCTCCGCGTTGAGCTTTTCCGCTTGCAGAGAGGCGAGCGCCCGGCGCTGCGTCTCGAAGGACCGCACGCCGAGCCACATCAGGCCGCACAACGGCGCGACCATGGTCGCAACGTAGATCAGAATCGCCCGCCGGAACTTCATCCGCAGGGCAGAGTATCACACCTTATCCGCCGGAAAAGTCAAGAATTGTCACGTCAAAAACTGAGACTGTCGCCGAGCTTCAACCCGTACAGCGCCGCTCCGCCCCCGGCAAGCTCCAGAACGTAGCGGGCATTTTCATGCCCGCCGAAGCTCGGGCACTCGTGCGCGGCCTTGGAGGGACACGGCGGCGTGTTCGCGGAAATTTCCACGATCCGCCGGTCTTGGTTCATCCAGATGATATCCAGCGGAATCCGGCATTGGTACATCCAGTAGGGATACTTTCCCTCCGCAGGGTGCACGAACAGCATTCCCCGATCCTGGGCCAAGGAATCGCGGAACATCATGCCGCGCATCTGGTCGATCTGCTGGAGCATCGTCTCGGCCCGCACGATTTGGCCGCTGGGAAACGTCACTTCCGTGATGTTCAGCCCGGCGTCGCTTTCCCTGGAACCGCACGCGCACAGCGCCAGCACCGCCAGCGGGATTATTAAAAGCCGCAGCACCAACTAGAATGGTAGCTGATTGCAAAAATTCCTCAAGCGAGTCCGGCTCACGCTCGAAATGATCAAGTTCGAGCACTCCGTGTTCGCTCTCCCCTTTGCGCTCACCGGAGCGCTGCTGGCGTGGCGCGATGCCGGGTTTCCGCATGCGGGGCTCGGGACCAGGCTGGGCTGGATCGTGATCGCGATGGTTGCTGCCCGCTCCGTCGCCATGGCGTTCAACCGCGTGCTCGATGCCGATATCGACTCCCGCAATCCGCGTACCCGAAGCCGCCACCTGCCCGCCGGACTTCTTTCACGGAAATTTGCGTGGGGCTTCATCGTTTTCTGGGCTGCCGTCTTTTTCCTCGCGGCGGGCGCGCTGAATCCGTTGTGCCTGCGGCTGGCGCCGCTCGCGCTCGCAATTGTAATGTTTTACTCCTTCACCAAGCGCTTCACCTCCCTGGCGCACCTGGTCTTGGGCTTCTCCCTCGGAATCGCGCCCGCCGCCGCATGGATCGCGATGCGCGGCGCGCTCGACCCGCGCATTCTTTGGCTCACCGCGGCCGTGACCTTGTGGACGGCTGGGTTCGACATCATCTACGCCTGCCAGGATTACGCCTTCGACGTGCAGTCCGGACTCTACAGCATCCCCAGCCGCATGGGCATCGCCGGCGCGCTGTGGTTCGCCCGCGCGCTGCATCTGGGAATGCTGGCGTGCTTGATCGCGTTAGTCCGGTCGTTCGCGCTGGGCGCTGTCGCCGATGCCGGGATACTGGCCGTCGCCGGCCTGCTCGCCTGGGAGCACCGGCTGGTTCGCGCCGGCGATCTGTCGCGCATCGACGCGGCCTTCTTCACCATGAACGGCTACGTCAGCGTGATTTTCTTCGTGTTTTGGGCCGCCGATATCTTCCTGGGCTGACTCTGTTCGCCAGTGAACAACGCTTTCCTTGGGTGGAACGCTGTCCGGTTGTGAACAGCGCTTCGCGCCGATTGCCCTCAACAACATACCTCCGCAACCTCATGGAATCCGGCGTGCGCGGCCATAGGCTGGAGGTGCCTCATGAGAAAAACCTTGCTGGTGGTCGCAGCAGCCGGATTCACCTTGGCCGTTTCCCTGATCGACGCGAAACCGCAGGAGGCTCCGAAAACCGCGGCGGAGATGAAGGCCGCCGTCGAAGCCGAGCTCCGCGGAAGACCCGCGGAGATGGATCTCTCGAATCCCATCCCGCGGTGGGGCCTCGCGATGGACGGCGGCTCGGACGCAAAGGCGCTGGCGACCATGGAATGGCTACAGTTGCCATCTCCGCCGCAAGACCCGCCCGGCCCCGCCGGCGCCGTTTCGGTGCGCAGCCTGAAGCACGCGACTCCCAAGGCCGCGCGCAAGCCCATCGAGCGCGCGCAGAAACTCTCCCAATCGGGCGACCATGCCGCGGCGGCGAAGGAGTTGGAGAAAGCCTCCTCTCTCGATCCCGATAACCCGGAGATCCTCAATAATCTGGCAACGCATTACTACCGGCTCAAGCGCTTCACCGAGGCCGAAACGCAACTGAAGCGCGCGATCGACCTGGACCCGTCTTCCTCCATTGCCCACTCGAATTTGGGCGCCGTTCGGCTCGCCCAAGGGGATCGCCAGTCGGCCGAGAAAGAGGCCCGGCGCGCGATCGAACTCTCGGCGTCGAACGCCCGCGCCCGCCTGTTGCTGGGGCTGATCCTGGCGGATGAGCCGGCGTCCCGGACGGAAGCAATCCAGAACCTGGAATACGCTGCGCGTTCAGTTCCGCTGGCCAAGTCGATCATAAAATCGCTCCGGGAAAAATAGTGGCGACTCCGGCCTGGACGCCCTCGCATGATACCCTGATGTTCTGATGAACCCGGTGTTTGAAGACCCCCGGCTGGAGCCGATTCGGGCCAAAATCGACGCGGGCCAGCGCCTCAGCGGCGAGGACGGAATGATCCTCTACCGCACCCCGGACCTGCTGGGCGTCGGGTGGATCGCCAACCGCGTCCGCGAGCGCCTCCACGGCAACAAGACCTTCTTCAACGTCAACCGTCACATCAATCCGACGGACGTGTGCGTGGCGAGCTGCAAGTTGTGCGCCTTCGGCAAGCGCGCCAAGGATCCCAACGCGTACACCATGTCGCTCGAGGAAGTCTGGGAAAAGGCCGGCCACGGCTACTCGGAGGCGGTCACCGAATTCCACATCGTGGGCGGCCTGCATCCCGAATTGACGCTGGAATGGTATTGCCAGATGCTCCGCGGCCTCAAGGAACGCTTCCCGCAGGTGCATCTGAAAGCCTTCACCATGGTCGAGATCGGCTATCTCGCCCAGCGCGCCAAACTCAGCGAGCGCGAAGTCCTCCAGCGTCTGAAGGACGCCGGCATGGACTCCATGCCCGGAGGCGGTGCCGAAATCTTCCACGATCGCGTGCGCCGCATCATCTGCGATCACAAGCTCACCGGCCAGCAGTGGCTCGATACGGCCCGGATCGCGCACCAGATGGGCCTCAATTCCAACTGCACCATGCTCTACGGCCACATCGAAACGGCGGAAGACCGCCTGGATCATCTGCTCAAGCTGCGCGAGCTCCAGGATGAAACGCACGGATTCCAGACGTTCATCCCGCTCGCGTTCCATCCTGACAACACGCCGCTGGAGCACATCCCTAAAACGACCGGCTTCGACGATATCCGGGAAATCGCCGTGGCGCGCCTGCTGCTCGATAACATCCCGCACATCAAGGCGTACTGGGTGATGATGACGCCTAAGATCGCCCAGATCGCACAGCGCTTCGGCGCCGACGATCTGGATGGAACGCTGGTCGAGGAGCGTATTTATCACGATGCCGGCGCGACCACGAGCCAAAGCCTGCGGCGTGGAGAATTGATGCGGCTGATCCGCGAAGCCGGACGCGATCCGGTGGAGCGCGACACTCTGTACCGGCCGGTGCAGCGCGCCGAGAACGCGTTCACGGTGCTGGTTTAGCGATTAGGGCGATTTTCGCCGCCAGCGCTTCCGTCCGGGACCGTTTTTCCGCCAGCGAACCGCGCAATTCCTCCACCTCGCGCGCCAGGGCATCGATGCGGCCCTGTAGCCCGCCCGCCGCAGACGCCGCCTTGCGCGGGGCTTTCGTGACGAATCGCGCGGCTTCCCATCGCGCCCCGCCGGTGCGGCTCTCCGTGCTAAGGCGCACCTCCGCTTCGCCGGTCTGCAACTGGTAGGCGACGCCTGCCGTGTTCGGCTCCAGCATGAGGACCGTGCGGTCGCCGCCGTCCTGGATTTCCAGCCGGCTGACTTCGCTCACCGCCTTCGGATTCCACGCGATCACCAATTGCCCGCCTTCCTCCCGCAGGGACAATGCGATCGGCTGCCGGGGCAGGAGCGGCTGGAAATAGGAGAACGCCGCGGCGGGGATCGCTAGCAGGCCCGCGCCGGCCAGAGCACGCTTCCACACCGGTCCCGCGCGCGGAGCAGGCAGGGGCAGCGCGACCGCGGCACGCTCGCACGAAATCGGCGTCGCGGCTGCCTCAGCCACCGGAAATTCCTCATGACTCCGGATCGCTTGAACGGCGCCATCCGCCTCGCGCACGAAAAACCCGGCGCGGCCGCCGGCCACGACCAGCGCTACGATCCCACCGTGTTCCTCGAAGCTCGCCAGATCGTCTTCGGTGAGAAACACCTCGCCGCGTTCCCTGCATACGAACGTTCCCAGCCGCGCCAGTCCGCCCTTGTCTTCGCCACCGGAACCGGCGGCCAGCAGGCGCACTTCGCTTCCGTGTTGCACGCCAAACAGTACGCCGCTGGACTGGGGCATCCGCGACTTCTCCTGCCGCCCGCTCCTGCGGACGTCGTGGAGCAGATCCGGCCGAAATTCGATCCGCAGCGGACTCTGAGGAGGGCGCCACTGCCTGTAATGGACCGTAATCATGAGTTCACGGGCAGCGCCGGTTACAAACCGGCGCGCAGGTCGAAAAAATAGTGCGGGACTAGGCCTAGTCCTCTCAGGCTTAAGTGATTACCCGTCGGCCCTGTATCTTATATTGCCCGGATAGAACAAGGGCAATGGCTTCAGGATAAATCCGATGCTCCTCTTTAAGAATCCGAGCCGAAAGAGAATCAGCCGTATCGTCCACAAGCACGGGAACCGCTGCCTGGAGGATGATTGGCCCCGAATCGAGACCCTCTTCCACGAAATGCACCGTGCACCCGGAGAACTTGACGCCATGCTCCAACGCCTGGTGCTGCGCATCGAGCCCCGGGAAGGCCGGCAGCAGCGACGGGTGAATATTCAAAATGCGGCCCGCAAATTCACGGATGAAATTTCCGCTCAAGATCCGCATGTAGCCTGCCAGACACACCAGATCCACACGGTTGCGCCGCAGCTCCTCGATCAGGCCCCGATCGTACGCCTCGCGGTCCGCGCCCTTCGAAGGCAGCACCACCGCGTGGAGGCCCCGCTCGCGCGCGGCGGCAATCCCCGGCGCCTCGGGACGATTCGAAATCACCACGGCGATTTCGGCCTCCAATTGATGCGTGGCGATGGCATCTGCTATCGCCAGGAAATTGGACCCGCGGCCGGAAATCAGGATCCCGAGCCGCTTGTTCATGCGTAGATCACACCCCTGCCGCGAATCACCTGGCCGATCGGATACCAGCGTTCCCGCAGACTCTTCAGGATCGCCTGGGCTTTCGGCAGATCGCGCTTGGAAACCACCACAATCATCCCGATTCCAAGATTGAACGTCCGGCGCCAGTCCTTCTCCGGAATGTTGCCGATCTTGCGGAGCAACTGGAACATCGGCAGCACCGGCCAGGAGCCGACGTCGATGCGCACTCCCAGTCCCGGCGGAAGGATACGCGGGGTGTTGTCCGTGATCCCGCCCCCGGTGATGTGCGCGGCGCCCTTCAGAATTTCCGCGTCGTGCAGAGCGCGCAGCGGCTTCAGATAGCTCCGATGGACCTTCATCAGTTCCTGCGCCAGGGTGCCTCCCAACTCCTTGAGGCGCGTGTTCGCGCGATGGCCGGCTACCTCGAATAGCAGTTTCCGCGCGAGCGAGTAGCCGTTGGTGTGCAAACCCGTGGATGGCAACCCGATCAGGACATCGCCGGTCCGGATCGATTTGCCGGTGATCAACCTCTTGCGCTCCACTACGCCCACGATGAACCCGGCCAGGTCGTATTCTCCGGGCGCGTACATGTCCGGCATTTCCGCGGTTTCGCCTCCGATAAGCGCGCAGCCGTTCTCGCGGCACCCCCGCGCGATGCCCGCAACCACGCGCGCCGCGACCTTCGCGTTCAACTTCCCCACCGCGAAGTAATCGAGGAAAAACAGCGGAAGGGCTCCTTGAACAGCGATGTCATTGACGCAGTGATTCACCAGGTCCTCGCCGATCGTAGAGTGCTCGCCGGTCATAAAGGCCAGCTTGAGCTTGGTTCCCACGCCGTCGGCCGAGGAAACCAGCACCGGATCCTTGTAGCCCTTCAACAGGTATCCGCCGCCGAAGCTGCCGATATCGGTCAGAACCGAAGCATTGAACGTGCGGCGCGCCATGGTGCGGATGGAGGCGACCGCCTTGTCCGCTTCGTCTATGTTTACGCCGGAATGTTTGTAGCCGATGGGCTTGGCGGAATTCATTTTGGGGAGAACTTTCATGATACGTCCGGGTCCGGACACCGATCAGTCTCGATCCGAAAGAGTACGCCGCCGCGCATCGGCGGCGAATCCCTGCGTGTTGCTCAGCGGATCGGCATTTATCTCTAGGCGGGGCGAACCTCGTCGCCGCGCCTGGTTAAAGCCGTATCCCTAAAACGGCACGTCGTCGTCGCCGATGCCTTCGCTCGGCCGCGCAGCCGAGGGAGCCGCAGGCGCTGCCGCCTGCCTCGACCGCGGAGCGCTGCGAGGCTCCTGCGAGAACTCGTCCGGACCGCCGCCCTCGCCGCGGCCGCCCAGCAAGATCACGTCTTCCGCCACCACTTCCGTGGTCCAGACCTTCTTGCCATCTTTGTCGTCATAGCTCCGGGTCTGCAACCGGCCTTCAACGTAGATCTGCTTGCCTTTGGTCAGGTAGGGTGCGACGTTTTCCCCGCGCCAGAGGACCACGTTGGTCCAGTTGGTTTCTTCCTTCCATTCGCCCGACTGCTGATCCTTCCAGCGGCGGTTGGTGGCCACCGAAAACTTCGTAACCGCCGTCTGCGAGGCAGTGTAGGCGGTCTCGGCGTCCCGTCCGAGATGCCCGATCAGAATAACTTTGTTGACGCTGCGGCTTGCCATGCTTCAAGCATACCTGAGCGCACAGCGCGGGGCGCGCACCCGGAAAACATTTCGAAGCTCGCGCCACGCTGCGTTGTGCGCGGTGAAACAAACAAGCGCACAGCGCGGGGCGCGCA